>Ga0193726_1000271_pt1 | contig 65399 bp, 58 predicted proteins | sample H2c1metaG_FD_144928 | JGI IMG/M metagenome (GOLD analysis project Ga0193726, IMG submission 144928) | Soil microbial communities from a riparian zone of the East river system, Colorado, United States - H2c1 | ecosystem: Environmental > Terrestrial > Soil > Riparian zone | place: USA: East River... | reverse complement strand
GCAGGTGGGTGAGAGCCCGGGCGGCGATACGGTTGTCGATCTCAAGGGTGCTCAGCGCCGCCGGGTCGGTCGAGTCGGAGCAGGCGCACATGGACCAGAGACAGCCGTAAAGCGGGATGAACATCGTATAGGGTCGCGCAATCTTGAACATCTTGGCGAGCCGCCCGTAGAGCATTTTCACCCGCTCAGGCCGCGACCAGGGCGAGCCCATGTGCAAAGTCAACACCCCCCCCGGGGAGAGTGCGCGTTTGCAATCTCGGAAGAAAGTCTCTTCGTAGAGAGCCGTGGCCGGCCCGATCGGATCGGGCAGATCGAGCGCGATGTGATCGAACTTCTCCTTGGTGTCGGAGAGGTACTTCAGCCCGTCTTCGATCAGAACCTTGAGCTTCGGGTTGTCGAATACCCCGCGGTGGATCGTGGCGAAGTGCTGCTTGGCGATCTCCACCACTTTCCCGTCCAGTTCGACCATGACGACCTGCTCGACCGAGGGGTGCTTGAGCGCTTCTTCCGCGGCGCCGCCGTCACCGCCCCCGATCACCAGCACGCGCTTGGGCGCCGGGTGGGCAGCGAGAGCCGTGTGGATCAGCGTTTCGTGGTAGACAAACTCCTCCCGCTCCGAGGTCATGAAGCAGCCATCGAGGCGGAACAGCTTGCCGAATTGCGGGGTTTCGTGGATCTCGAGGTCCTGAAAGCGCGTCTTGGAGGTCTCGAGCAGTTTCGATGAGCGAATGAAGAACCCGTAGTCCTCGTTCAGGTACTCGTGCATCAAGCGCTTGTCTCGCGGCACGTCGTGCTGCACATGCTCCTCGGGACCAAAGAGGGTCATCAGGTCCGCGACGACCTGACGCGCCTTGGCGCTATTGTCCTGAGTGTAGTTGCAAACGTAGACGTCGAGGGTGACGCTCTGGAGCTCCGGCCAGGTATGGATGGCAAGATGCGACTCCGCCAGCACCACCGTGCCAGTGACTCCGCCACCGTCGAACTCGTGAAACAGGTCCCCGAGTATCGTCAGACCGGCCCTGTTGATGGAGTCGTGACAAAAACGACGCAGCCCGGCTGCGTCAGTCAAATACCGTGCATCCCCCCCGCAACGGTACAGATTCGCAACAATGTGCAGTCCGTCCAATTTGCATAAATCCCCACGCCCGTTGATAACCGAGATGCCGAACTACGATGCAAGCATCTCCCCTTTTGCCGCATCGATCAACCTGCGAGCGATGCTGATTCTAGCAGGCAACCGCGGCAAATTTTCAAGATTTTTCGCGTCGAACCACTTTGCATCTTCAATTTCGACTCCGTCGACGCGAATCTCGCCGCTGTGATAGTCGGCGAAGAACGCAATCATGAGCGAATGAGGAAACGGCCAAGGCTGGCTGGCGAAATAGCGCACGTTGCGCACCTTGATTCCAACTTCTTCATATACCTCACGCTCCAAACACTGCTCCAACGTTTCGCCCGGCTCTACAAATCCCGCCAGCGCGCTGTACATCCCCTCGGGGAACCGCGCCGAGCGCGCCAGGAGCATTTCCCTCTCACGCCTCACCAGCCCCATCACCGCAGGCGCGAGCCTCGGATACGCCACCAAACCACAGTCCGGGCACTCGCGGCTGCGCTCGCTTGTTCGAGCCGCCGTTGCCTTCCCGCACGCACCGCAATATTGGTGCGCGCGGTCCCAATCGACAATCTGCAACGCCCGTCCGGCGAGGGCAAACTGCGCTTCATCCAGCACACCGAACAGAGCACGCAGACCTTGCCAGATCCATCCTTGCGGCGCTACGGCATCCGCTGCAAGCTCGGCGGAGAAACAATGGTGCTCGCCGAGAACCCCAAGATATTGTGTTCGTTGCGGCATCATACCCAAAGTATTGGGGTGATTGCAATGGGGAAGTGCGGCTGCGCGGGGCGCAGCGGCGACCAGAAGCTCGGCGCCGCGGAAGACGAACCAGAGCGAGCGTTCAGGCGGTTCGAGCGGGGGCTGGGTGCCCGACACGTAGTCGGCCGGCCATTGAAAGGGAATACTCATAACGGGGCTGGGCCCCGCAAACGCGGTCAGGGGCGGCGTAGCCGCCGGATCAGGCTAGAGGTATCCCAGCGTCCGCCGCCCATCTTCGATACCTCATCATAGAAGCCGGCGACTGTCTGGGTGACGGGGAGTTGCGCGCCGAACTCCCGCGCCGTCTCGGAGCAGATCCGCAGGTCTTTTCTCATCCAGTCCACTGCGAAGCCAAAGTCGAACTTGTCATCGACCATGGTCTTGCCGCGGTTCTCCATCTGCCAGGACTGCGCGGCGCCCTTCGAGACCACGTCGAGAACGAGTTTGGCGTCTAACCCGGCTTTCATGGCGAAATTGAGACCTTCCGCCAAACCCTCTACAAGGCTCGCGATACAGATCTGGTTGACCATTTTGGTCAACTGGCCAGCCCCGGAGGAGCCCATCAGCGTGACCGCCTTGGAGAAATGGGCGATAACCGGCTTCGCTCGTTCGAACGCCGCGGCGTCGCCGCCTACCATCACGGTGAGTTGCCCGTTCTCCGCCCCTGCCTGGCCACCCGATACCGGGGCGTCCAGGAATTCGAAGCCGCGCTTTTTCGCTTCGCCGGCGAGATCGCGAGCGACTTTTGCCGAGGCGGTGGTATGGTCAACGAATATCGCGCCCTTCGCCATTTTCTGGAAAGCACCGTTCGCGCCCAGCGTTACCTCGCGCAGGTCCGGATCGTCACCGACACAGGAAAACACGATTTCTGCTCCTTCGGCGGCCTTGGCCGGCGTTTCTGCGAAGCGCCCTCCATGCTTGGCCACCCACGCTTCCGACTTGCTGCGGGTGCGGTTATAGACGGTGACCTCATGGCCGCCTTTGGTCGCGAGATGGCCGGCCATGGGGAAACCCATCACGCCCAGGCCGATGAACGCCAGTTTTTGTTTGCTCACTGTTCCTCCGAAGGGATTTTCTCTCGCCAAGCGAGCGAGATTCGCCGATAATTATAAGGTCTCAACCCATCCTCCCGGATTTTCCGCGTACATGAGCCAGGACTTGACCAACGCGATTCGTGCGTTGGCCATGGACGCCGTGCAGGCCGCGAACTCGGGCCATCCCGGCATGCCCATGGGCATGGCCGAGATCGCGCTGGCGCTGTGGGGACGGCACCTGCGGCACAATCCGGCGAATCCGAAATGGGCCGACCGCGACCGTTTCGTGCTCTCCAACGGCCACGGCTCGATGCTGCTGTATGCGCTCCTGCATCTCACCGGCTACGACCTGCCGATGGACGAGCTCAAACGCTTCCGCCAGCTGCATTCGAAGACGCCGGGTCACCCCGAACTCGGGGTGACTCCGGGCGTTGAGACGACCACCGGACCCTTGGGACAGGGCCTGGCAAACGCGGTTGGCATGGCGATCGCAGAACGCCTCCTCGCCGCCGAATTCAACCGCCCGGGCCTCGACATCGTCGATCACTTCACCTACGTGTTCCTCGGTGACGGCTGCCTGATGGAAGGCATTTCCCACGAAGCTTGCTCGCTTGCGGGCGCGCTCGGGGTGGGCAAGCTCATTGCTCTTTACGACGACAACAAGATTTCCATCGATGGCGAGGTCAAGGGCTGGTTCCGCGATGACACGCCGAGACGTTTTGAAGCCTATGACTGGCACGTGATCCCGAACGTGGACGGTCATGACATCGAGGCAGTCGATCGCGCCCTCCGTGCGGCCAAAGGGGTCACAGACAAACCCAGCCTGATCTGCTGCAAGACCGTGATCGGCAAGGGCGCGCCCAAGCGCGCCGGTACCGCGAAGGCGCATGGCGAAGCGCTAGGCATAGAGGAGGTGGCGGCCACGCGAATCGCGATCGGCTGGAACTATCCGCCGTTCGAAGTGCCGCGGCACGTCTATGAGGGCTGGGATGCAAAAAAGCGTGGCGCAGAACTCGAGCGTAGCTGGAACGAGAAGCTTGCCGGCTACGCCAAAGCCCACCCGCAGCTTGCAGCCGAATTCAGGCGCCGCATGGCGGGCGAGCTGCCCTCGATCTGGAGCGCGCACTGCGCCGGATTGTTGGAGGCGGTCAACGCCAAGGCCGAAGCCATCGCTACGCGCAAGGCGTCCCAGAACACCATCGAGGGCCTTGCGCCGATACTGTCCGAACTCGTCGGTGGTTCGGCCGATCTGGCCGGTTCCAATCTCACCCTTTGGTCGGGTTCGAAGGCCGTCGGGAAGTCCGGTGGGGGCAACTACATTTATTACGGTGTGCGTGAGTTCGGCATGAGTGCGGTCATGAACGGCCTCGCCCTGCACGGCGGGATCATTCCCTACGGCGGCACGTTCCTCACCTTTTCGGACTACTCGAGAAATGCGCTGCGTATGGCCGCGCTGATGAAGCTGCGCTCTATTTTCGTTTTCACCCATGACTCGATCGGTTTGGGCGAAGACGGCCCCACACACCAGTCTGTCGAGCACGCCGCGGCATTGCGCCTGATCCCGAACCTGGACGTGTGGCGCCCCTGTGATACCGTCGAATCGGCCGTGGCGTGGATCGCCGCGGTCGAGCGCATGGACGGGCCGGCCGCGCTGCTATTCACGCGGCAGAACGTGCCGTTTCAAAAACGCGATGCTCATACGGTCTCGGCGATAAGACGTGGCGGCTATGTCCTCGCAGATGCACAGGAACCCAAAGCCGTTATCGTCGCCACAGGGTCGGAGGTGCAGCTCGCGCTTGGGGCGAAGCAGAAGCTTGCCGAGGAAGGCATTTCCATCCGCGTGGTGTCTATGCCCTGCACATCAGTGTTTGACCGCCAGCCTCCGATGTACAAGGACGTGGTGCTCATACCAACGCTGCCCAAAGTCGCTGTTGAAGCCGGAGTGGCCGATACCTGGCGCAAGTACGTGGGCCTGGATGGTGCCGTGGTCGGTATCGACCGCTACGGCGAATCCGCGCCTGGTGCGAAGCTGTTCGAATACTTCGGTTTTACCGTCGGGAATGTAGTGAGCGCGGTGAGAAGCGTATTGAAGTAGGGAAAACCCGGAAGGAGCCTGAATGAGCATTCGAGTCGCCATTAACGGTTACGGCCGCATCGGCCGCAATATCCTGCGCGCCCACTATGAGAGCGGGAAAAAACACGAGTTGCAGTTCGTCGCCATCAACGACCTCGGTAACGCGCAAACCAACGCGCATCTGACTCGTTACGACACGGTGCACGGGAAATTTCCCGGCACGGTGACGGTGGACGGCGAGACGATGGTGGTGAACGGCGACCGTATCCAGGTGTGCGCCAAGCGCAACCCGGCAGAGCTGCCCTGGAACGATCTCAAGGTGGACGTGGTGCTGGAATGCACGGGCCTTTTCACCAGCAAGGAGAAGGCCTCCGCGCATCTGACGGCCGGCGCGAAGAAAGTGATTATTTCGGCGCCGGGTGCCAAGGACGTGGACGCGACCATCGTCTACGGCGTGAACCACAAGGCGCTGAAGTCCACGCACACGGTGATCTCGAACGCGTCCTGCACCACCAATTGCCTCGCGCCGCTGGTCAAGGCGCTGGACGACAGGATCGGGGTGGTGAGCGGCCTGATGACCACGGTGCATAGCTACACCAACGACCAGGTGCTCACCGATGTCTATCACGAGGACCTGCGCCGGGCGCGCTCGGCCAGCATGAACATGATTCCGACCAAGACCGGTGCCGCCGCCGCGGTGGGTCTGGTGTTGCCACACTTGAACGGCAAGCTCGACGGCTATTCGATTCGGGTACCCACGATCAACGTGTCGATCGTCGACCTCTCCTTCGTGGCGAAACGCGCCACCACGGTGGAGGAGATCAACAACGCGGTCAAGCAGGCTTCCGAAACCGATTTGAAAGGCGTCCTCGAATACAACAAGGACCCGCTCGTCTCGAGCGATTTCAACCACAATCCCGCTTCGAGCATCTTCGACTCCACGCTCACCAAGGTGTCGGAGGGCACGCTGGTGAAGGTGTGTTCCTGGTACGACAACGAATGGGGATTCAGCAACCGCATGCTGGACGCGACGGTTGCGTTGATGAACGCTCGCTAGAAAACCAGGATTGAGCGCGTAGTCGTCTCGAACCCGATTTTCATGGCCATCCCCAAAATGTCCGACCTCGATCTGCGCGAGAAGCGGGTCTTCATGCGCGTCGATTTCAACATCCCGATCCAGGACGGAAAAATCGCAGACGACACGCGCATCCGCGCTTCGCTGCCCGGAATCAAGCGCGCACTGGCGCAGCGCGCCCGCCTCATGCTCGTGTCGCACCTCGGCCGGCCGGCCGAAGGGCAATTCGATGAAAAGGACTCGCTTGCGCCGGTCGCGAAACATCTCTCGGCGCTGCTCGGGGTGGATGTTCCGCTCAAGCGCGACTGGCTGGAGGGTGTCTCGGTCGAACCGGGCAAGGCCGTGTTGCTCGAAAACTGCCGCTTCAACAAAGGCGAGAAGAAGGACGACGAGGCGCTGGCAAGAAAGATGGCGGCGTTATGCGACGTCTACGTCAATGACGCCTTCGGCGCGGCGCATCGCGCCGAAGCGACCACCCACGGCATTGCCAAGTACGCGCCGGCAGCCTGCGCCGGGCCGTTGATGGCGGCGGAGATCGAGGCGCTGTCCAAGGCGCTCGAACGCCCGGCGCGTCCGCTGGTTGCTATCGTTGCCGGGTCAAAAGTCTCGACCAAGCTTGCAGTACTCGGCGCGCTCGCATACAAAGTCGACCGGCTGATTCCCGGCGGCGGCATCGCCAATACATTCATGCTTGCGGCAGGGATGAAGATCGGAAAATCCCTGGCCGAACCGGAACTCGTCGGCGAGGCAATAAAGATCATGGAGATCCTGCGGAACAAGGGTGCCGAAGTCCCGTTGCCGGTGGATGTCGTCTGTGCGAAAGAGTTTTCGGCAACGGCCAAAGCCGTGATCAAGCCCGCGGCCGAAATCGGCAGCGATGACATGATCCTCGATATCGGCCCGCACACCGCGGCCGCGTTCGCAAAGAGGCTCTCCGAGGCGGGCACCATCGTCTGGAACGGCCCGCCCGGCGTCTACGAGTTCGACCAATTCGGGCAGGGAACTAAGGCCATCGCGCAGGCCATTGCGGGATCGGGTGCGTATTCGCTCGCCGGCGGCGGCGAGACCCTCGCCGCGATAGCGAAATACGGAGTCACCGACAGGATTTCCTACATCTCGACCGGCGGGGGGGCTTTCCTGGAGTTCCTCGAAGGCAAGACACTGCCCGCGATCGAGGTGCTGGAGCGGCGCGGCAAGGCCTAGGAGGTTGTTAGGACTTGGCCCCGCGTGCTTCGATACCGGCGGCGCGCGCAAGCTCCTTGTGTACGCGGCCTACTCGCTCGACTTCGCCCTTGGCGGTAAAGCGCTCGTAGAAGCCCTCCGCCTTGAACGCCTTCACCTGTTCGCGCCAGGGGCCGAGCCGCTCTTCCCAGCGCTTGACGCGGCCTTCGGCGGGATCGCCGTCCTCGCGTGAGAGGTCGGCGCACACCCGCAACATGGCCTTCAGCGTCACCGGCCGGGTGACCATGTAGTTGGCGTGGCCCCAAGCCTCGCCCCAGACGCGCTCGGCCGCCTTGAAGAAGTCGCGCACCATGCCGTAATAGTTCGGCACCTGGGTACGGCTGCCCCCGCCCAGCTGGATCTTGCGCCAGTCGCGGTTGACCCAGCGGTGCAGCTCGTTGAACAACTCCGCCTGCAGGATCCACTTGTCCTGCGCGCTGCGCCCGCCGAGGCGGTTGATGCGGTAACGCAGCGGGCTGTCACCCTCGCTGTAGAGACTGCCGACCAGACGCGAGGCGAACTTGCGGTGGGGTTCGGCCCAGGACACGCGCTCATACAAGTCGATCAGGTGGCTCTTGTTGATGCGCGTCGGCGTGGAATTGATGATGACGAACATCTCGGTGGCGAAGTCCTCGCTCCTGCCGTCGAAAATTACGCACGGCACATTGATGGTTTTGGCGTCGTCCGGATGTTCGTCCAGATAGAAGCGCAGCGCGGCGAGCCGGTGCTGGCCGTCGATAATAAGAAATTTCGCCTGCGGCTCGGACAGATGGCCCGTGCCCTCGGCGCCAGCGACGGGCTGAAAGCGCAGCTTCTCGGAGGTGAACAGCAGCACCGTCCCGGGGATCGGCGGCTGGGTGATTGCGGTCTCGTAGAAGTTCTTGAGCTGGCGTACTTTGGCGCGCGACAGCGTGCGCTGGAAAGCACGATCGGTGCGTTCGATCTTGGCGATGAACTGCGCGATCTCGTCGTCCTGGGAGACCCTCGCGGGGGTGATCTCCTCACCCTCGCCGTAGAAACGGCTGATGAAGCGGACCTTGGCGAGCAACTCGGGCGCGCGGACGCTGCCGAAGTAGAAAATGCCGTCCTTCTGGCGAATCTGCGTGGCAAGCACGGGGTCCTCCCTTGTAGGTATCGCTCAGCCGCTGGCGCAGACCGGAAATATAGCTGAAACCGGGCGCTCGCTGCGAAAAACCGGATTCAGGGCCCCGTCCTAGGCCAGGTTCCGAAGGAGCGGCTTCCCGCACGGTTTTCGTGCGTTCGGTGGGCCGACGGACGTTCCACGTTCCAAAGAGCCAGAACAAGGTCAACGCGCGGCCCCGTCTGGGCTCCGCCTAGGGTGCCCGTACGCAATGCCTTCCCGGAAGGAAGTCGCCTCAGAAGCATCTGGTAAAGTAGAACGATTCTCCGGAGGGTCAATGCCTAGAAGCACCAAAATCGTCGCAACACTCGGTCCCGCCTCGAATGATCCCCAAACACTAGAGCGCATGTTCCTCGCGGGCGTGGACATCGTGCGCATGAATTTCTCGCACGGCACCGCCGCAGACCACGAGCGCCGCGCGGAGCTGGTCCGCGAAGCCTGCCGTAAGACCGGGCGCACGGTCGGCATCATGGGCGACCTGCAGGGTCCGAAAATCCGGGTCGGAAAGTTCAAGGAAGGCCAGGTCACTCTGAGTCCGGGCGATGCCTTCGTCCTCGATGCCGATTGCGCGATTGGAGATCACGGGCGCGTGGGCCTTGACTACAAGGAGCTCCCGCGCGACGTGCACGCGGACGACGTGCTGCTTCTTGACGACGGCAAGATCGTGTTCGAAGTCGAAAAGGTGGTGGGCAACGAGGTGCACTGCCGCGTGCGTCACGGGGGAGTGCTCTCCAACAACAAAGGCATCAACCGCCTCGGAGGCGGCCTTACCGCTCCTGCGCTACCGCCTAAGGACATGGACGACATCCGCACCGCGGCGAAGATCAAGGTGGATTACCTCGCCGTTTCCTTCCCCAAGTCGAGCGCCGACATGTACATGGCAAGGCAGCTTTTGCGCGCCGCGGGCGGAGACGCTTTTCTCATCGCCAAGATCGAGCGGGCAGAAGCGGTCGAACCCAAAGCGCTCACCGACATCATGTCGGCCTGCGAAGGCATCATGGTGGCGCGCGGCGATCTCGCCGTGGAGGTCGGGGACGCCTCGGTTCCGGCAATGCAGAAGCGCATGATTCGCCATGCACGCGAACAGAACAAGCTCACCATCACCGCCACGCAGATGATGGAGTCGATGATTTCTAGCCCGGTACCCACGCGCGCCGAAGTGTCGGACGTCGCCAATGCCGTGCTGGATGGGACCGACGCGGTGATGTTGTCCGCGGAAACCGCAAGCGGCAAGTACCCGGTCGAGACGATTGCCTCCATGAGTCGCATCTGCGAAGTCGCGGAAAGTTCGGCCGAGGTGACGCTCGACCGCCACTTCCTCGATCGTGTCTTTACGCGCGTGGACCAATCGATTGCCATGGCGGCTCTTTTCACCGCCTATCATCTCAAGGTGAAAGCCATCGCCGCGCTGACCGAGTCGGGGTCAACCGCACTGTGGATGTCGCGCATCAACTGCGGCGTTCCGATCTACGCCCTCACTTCGCAGACCACGACCCGCTACCGCTGCGCGCTGTTCCGCGACACCTATCCCCTGATGGTGAAGTACGTCGGCGACAACCGCGAGGAGTTGCTGGAGGAGGCCGAAAAGGTCCTGGTTGAGAACGGGGTGGTGCAGACCGGTGACATCATCGTTCTCACCATCGGAGAGCCCATCGGAAAGGCGGGAGGCACAAACACCATGAAGATCGTGAAGGTGGGGGAACACCGTCGAGGCTGAGGATGCGAGTCCCGGTCGCGCGGATGGAAGTTCATGAGCAATCCGCCCGATCCCGAACTGCTTTCGCTCAATACCGCCACGGTGCGGGAAAAGTGGAACCTGCGCCGGATGATCGAGGGCTGCGCTCGCCACGGCTTCCGGGGCATATCGCCCTGGCGCGACAAGCTCGCCGAAATGGGCGCGAAGGAAGCGTCCCGGGCGATGCGCGACAACGGCCTTACCGCGACGGGACTGTGCGGCGGAGGGATGTTCCCGGGCGTGGACCGCAGGGCACGCCAGACCGCGATCGACAACAACCTGCGCGCGATCGACGATGCCGCGACGCTCGAAGCAAGGTGCCTGGTGCTCGTGGTCGGCGGGCTGCCGCCGGACTCGAAAGACCTGGCGGGGGCGCGACAGATGGTGAGGGATGGTATCGGCGAAGTGTTCGATCACGCGCGCTCGGCGGGCGTCCCGCTCGCGATCGAGCCGCTGCACCCGATGTACTGCGCCGACCGGGCCTGCGTGAACACGCTGGCGCAGGCACTCGACCTGTGTGACGAGCTGGACCGCAATGGAAACGGGGCCCTGGGTGTCGTCGTGGACGCCTACCATGTCTGGTGGGACCCTTTGCTCAAGTCACAAATAGAGCGCGCGGGCGACAAGCGCCTGCTGGCGTTCCACATCTGCGACTGGCTGGTACCCACCACGGACCTGCTCACGGACCGGGGAATGATGGGCGACGGCGTGATCGACCTCCCGCTCATGCGTTCGTGGATGGAGGAAGCCGGGTATCGCGGTTTTCACGAGGTCGAGATCCTGTCTTCGGGGAACTGGTGGCGGCGGGATCCGGAGGAGGTGCTCGCGACCTGCCGCGTCAGGCACCAGACTGCGTGCTAGGTTTCAGTACGGGTCTTCGCGTTTGGCCGAGGAGGCGCGAGGCAAGGTAAAATTACGATCCGCAGGCTTTTGCTCTCATCCAGAAACGGAAACGCTCCATGGACCGAAATCTTCTTTCCAAGACCGCCTCAGCGATGCTTGCCAAGGGCAAGGGACTGCTTGCGGCGGACGAATCGAGCGGCACCTGCGAGAAGCGCTTCAAGTCGGTGGGGGTCGAGAGCACCGAGGCGAACCGCCGTGCCTATCGCGATCTGCTCTTCAGTACCAAAGGCATAGAGGAATTCGTGAGCGGGGTGATCCTTTTCGACGAGACACTCAGGCAAAGCACTCTCGCCGGAAACGAGCCGTTCCCCGAATTTCTCGCGGGCAAGGGCATCATCCCCGGAATCAAAGTGGACAAGGGCATCCACGATCTTGCGCTCTGGCCGGGAGAAAAGGTCACGGAGGGACTGGACGGTCTGAGGGGGCGCCTGGAAGAATATTTCAAGCTCGGCGCCCGTTTCGCCAAATGGCGCGCGGTCATCACTATCGGCCCCGGTATTCCCAGCCACGCCTGTCTTTACGCCAACGCGCACGCGCTGGCCCGCTATTCGGCGCTGTGCCAGGAGGCTTCGATCGTTCCCATCGTTGAGCCCGAAGTCCTGCTCGACGGCGACCACACGATCGAACGCTGCTACGAGGCGACCGAGGCGACGCTCTCGGCGTTGTTTGCCGCGCTGCGCGCCTACAACGTGTCGCTCGAGCACACCGTTCTGAAAGCGTCCATGGTGGTTTCGGGCAAGGATTGTCCGAAACAGGCCGGCGTGGAGCGGGTCGCGGAGGAAACGGTGCGTTGCCTCAAGCGGACTGTTCCGGCGGCCTTGCCCGGCATCGTGTTCCTCTCCGGGGGCCAGGGCGACGAGGCAGCGACGGCGCACCTCAACGGGATGGCAAGGATGCCGGGACTCCCCTGGCCGCTCACCTTCTCCTACAGCCGCGCGCTGCAGAACGCCGCGCTCAAGGCCTGGCGTGGAGCGCCCGGCAACGTCGCTGCCGCGCAGCGTGCGTTCCACCATCGGGCTCGCATGAACGGGCTCGCGGCCCAGGGCAAATATCGTCCGGACCAGGAGAAGCGGGCGGCATAGCGATGGCACCCGCGCTCTACGAATCGAGCATCAGGAGCCTGCCGTTTCTCGGGCGAGGCAAGGTTCGCGATATGTACGCCGTGGGCGATGACCGCCTCCTCATCGTCACGACCGATCGCCTGTCGGCTTTCGACGTCGTGCTGCCCGACCCTATTCCGGGCAAGGGCGAAGTACTGAATGAGATGTCCAACTTCTGGTTCAAAAAGCTCGCGCACATCGTGCCCAATCACTTGAACGGCGCTTCGCCCGTCACCGTGATCAAGGGCGCGGACGAGGCCGCCCAGGTCGTAGGCCGAGCGGTCGTCGTGAAGAAACTCAAGCCCCTGCCGGTTGAGGCGGTCGTGCGCGGGTATCTCATCGGCTCGGGGTGGAAGGACTACCAAAACACGGGTGCCGTCTGCGGCATTCCGCTGCCCAAAGGGCTGCAGCAAGCCGACAAGCTGCCCGAGGTGATCTTCACACCCGCCACCAAAGCCGAGGTCGGCGCGCATGACGAAAATATTTCTTTCGAGCAGGTGGAAAAGCTTATCGGAAAGAGCCTTGCCGCGAAGGTGCGCGAGGTGAGTATCCGGCTGTATCGCGAGGCGGCCGAGTATGCGCGCGCGCGAGGTATCATCATCGCCGACACCAAGTTCGAGTTCGGTACCGATACGGAGGGAAATCTCTTCCTCATCGACGAGGCGCTCACCGCAGACTCCTCGCGATTCTGGCCGGCGGACGAGTACCGGCCCGGGATCAGCCCTCCTTCGTTCGACAAGCAGTACGTGCGCGACTATCTGGAAACGTTGGGCTGGAAGAAGACTCCCCCGGCGCCGCGGCTTCCGCCGGAGGTGGTTGCAAGAACATCCGAGAAATATCGCGAAGCCCTGTTCCGTCTGACCGGGCAAAGACTGGGAATATGAAAATGGCCGGCCGCTCACCTCTTGTAGGGATCGTCATGGGAAGCGCGAGCGATTGGGAGGTGATGCGCGAAGCGGCAAAGCAGCTCACCGATTTTTCCGTGGTTTACGACGCCAAGGTGCTGTCCGCGCATCGCTCGCCCGACGCGCTCACCGAGTGGGTGGAACAGCTGAACGCGAAGGGAGTCCGCTGTTTCATCGCGGGGGCAGGGGGTGCTGCGCATCTGGCCGGGGTGATCGCGGCGAAAACGACGGTACCGGTACTTGGGGTGCCGATGCCCTCGAAGTATCTGCACGGATTGGATTCGCTGCTGTCGATCGTACAGATGCCCAAGGGGATTCCGGTCGCAACTTTTGCGATCGGCGAGGCGGGCGCCGCCAACGCGGGGCTCTTTGCCGTAGCGATGCTTGCCCAAAGCGATGCAAAACTCGCCAAGCGCCTCGCGCAATTCCGCGCGAGCCAGGCCGAAGCGGTGAAGAACGCCAAGCTGCCCGGTTGACGCAGGCTTCGGGCCGCTCCCACTTGTCTGCGAAGGTCGACGCGCTCCAATCTGTTCCGATTCAGGATGCCGTTGCGATATTGCGGCGCGGCGGCCTGGTTGCCTTTCCCACCGAGACGGTCTACGGACTGGGCGCCGACGCCGCGAATCCGGAAGCACTGGCGCGGCTGTACAAGGTAAAGGGTCGTCCACAACACCACCCAGTCATCGTTCATCTTTCCGGCATCGATCAGCTCGATCGCTGGGCGCGCGACATTCCGAACACGGCTCGCCAACTCGCCGCGCGTTTCTGGCCCGGGCCGCTGACGCTGGTGCTCAAGCGCGCGCCCGGCGTGTCCGACTCGATTACCGGTGGCCAGGACACGGTGGGCGTGCGCTTGCCCGCCCACCCCGTTGCGCAGGCGCTGCTGGCCGCGTTCGGTGAGGGGGTGGCGGCGCCTTCGGCCAACCGCTTCGGCCGTATCAGTCCAACCACCGCCGAGCACGTGCGTGCCGATTTGAGCAACGACGTGGACATGATCCTCGACGGCGGTGCCTGCAAAGTCGGTATCGAATCGACCATCCTCGATCTGTCGCGCGGCGAGCCGGTGCTGCTGCGTCCCGGACGCATTCTTGCGAGGGACATCGAACAGACGATCGGCGTGCTGCCGCGCGCGCCCGACGCCGAAGCACCGCGCGCCCCGGGCATGCTGCAAACCCACTACGCGCCGCGTGCGAAGTTGAAGCTTATGAAGCGCCTTGCCATGCTGGAAGCACTGTCCGCGCACAAGGGCCAACGCTTGGCGGCGCTCGCTCTCGAAGTAACGGTGCCACGCCTTGCGCCGTCGCTCGTGATTGTGGTGCCGGCGGTGCCCGCAGGCTACGCGCAATCCCTGTACGCGAACCTGCGCGCACTTGATGCGACTGGCGCCGATGTCATCCTGGTGGAAACACCGCCCGATACGCCGGCCTGGACGGGTGTGCTGGACCGATTGCACCGCGCTGCGACGGCCGGTTGATCACTGCCACTGGGCGAAAACCGGGTCGGCTCGCCACTGACCATTGCTCGTGTCGAGCGATCCAGCGCACCGTAGCAGGTCGACGATGCGATCCCTCGTGATCACGGATGTCGGCGTGTAGCGCCGAGCGCTGCAACCGGGCCTGTCGCGTTGTGGACGCGTGGGATTGCAGTTAAAATTGCCGCCACGTGGGGTTGTAGCTCAGCTGGGAGAGCGTCGCGTTCGCAATGCGAAGGTCGGGAGTTCGATCCTCCTCAACTCCACCAGCATCCCCTGAGGCGACCGCGCCTTCTCCGTTTTAATCCAGACTTCTTCGCCTTACGTATGCGGGCGTCTCTTTTGATCCTCCCAGATCAACAAATCACTTCTAGACGCTCAGCTTCATCGGCAGGATGATCATCTGTATCCCCCGCAGATGGAAGCGGCGTTGCAGCGCCATTGCCGCCTGGTTGTGCAGCAACTGGGTCAGCCAGTTGTCCTTATCGAAGACAAGCTTGCTGGTGAAGAAAACGGCGTTGGGAAACTCCGCCCTCACACGCTCGGCGAGCCGGGTGAATTCATCGATGGGGTCGGTGCCGAACGACAGGTACGACTTGGCCGCCCACCCTTTGCTGTTGCAGAAGTTGACGAAGTAGGAAAGCGAGGCATTCGCTTCCACCTTCATCGCCTCGAGATCTTCGCGCCCGCCGAAACTCTGGGAGTCGACCGTTCGTGCGTTGACGAAAATGAAGTTGCGGAAGTGGTCCGGGAACATGCGCTGGACCCAAAGAAGCGCATGCAGACCCCCGCCCCGGGAAGAACCGACCAGAAACACGGCGGTGGGCTTCTCCGGATCCGGTTGGGGCGGTTTGGCGATGCTGCCGAAGGGAACGCCTGAAAAATCGGCGTCGACCTTCTTCAGTTGCGTCCTGGTCCAGTCGTAGTGATTGCGGACTGTCATGCAAGCTGCGATGAACACCCCGATGATGAGAACCGCGAGCCATCCGCCTTCCAGGAATTTCTCCACGAGCAGCATGAGCAGAATGCTCGCGCAGACGATGAAGCCGACGGCCGACAAAGACAGTCTTGCCAGCCAGCGGCGCCCGACACGCTGCTTGGCCCAGTACAGGCAAAGGCCGAACAGCGATACGGCGAAGGTCAGAAAGACGCTTACGCTGTAGAGGATGACCAAAGTCGAGACACTGCCGCCTGTCCACAGGAGGATGACAAGCGCAGCAACCCCCATGACAAGGACGCCGTTTTCGGTGACGAGTCGCGTCGAGAGATAGCGGAATTGATGCGGCACCCAGGAGTCCGCGGCCATGTTGGCGAGTACTGCCGGGCCGCCGAGAAAGCCGGTGTTGGCGGCGACGAAGAGGAGTCCCGCCTCGAGCGCGAGGACCACGACGAGTGAGGTCTGAGTGACCCAGGCATCCCACCCGAAGCTTTCGATGATTGCGCCGAAGGCGACCGCATTCAGGGTCTGTCCTTCCACGGGTCGCGAGTCCCAAAGCAGATAGAGCAGAATGATCCCGCCGGCGGTGAACGCGAGGGACAGGGCCATGTAGAGCATCGTGACCTTGCCGGTGTGCACGCGCGGTTCAGCGAGCACGTTGACGTTGTTGGAGACCGCCTCCAGCCCGGTGTAGGTCCCGCCACCCTGGGAATAGGCGAGGAGAAGCAGCGCCGCGACCCCGGTCCAACCGAGCTGCCCCGAGAGTTCCGAGGTTTCGCGCCAGACATGGGGCACAAGGCTCGGCAGAACCGTGGCGTGGGAAAGTACGCCGTAGACGATCAGAAAGGCGTGCGTGAGAATGAATCCGAGAAAGATCGGCAGCAGCACCGTGATCACTTCCTTGATCCCGCGCAGGTTGAGCAAGGCCAAAGCCACGATCAGCGCGACTTCGGTCGCTAACTTGTAGGTCTGCCACCCAAAGGGGAGCAATGAAAACAGCGCATCGACGCCGCTCGCGATCGATATCGCAATGGTGAGCATGTAATCGAGAACGAGTGCCGCACCGGAAGTGACGCCCGCGTAGGGGCCGATGAGGCGGCTCGCGACCCGATAGCCGCCGCCGCCGGTGGGAAACAGCTCGATGACCTGGTTATAGGCAAGCGCGATGATGAACACTGTCGCAGCCGTGGCGAACGCAAGATAGAGACCCAGAGGCGTGTGCCCGCCCAGTGCACGAAACGCCTCCTCGGGGCCGTAACAGGAGGACGATATCCCGTCTGCACCCAGACCCACCCATGCGAAAAAGGCGACGAGCGCGATATGCCTTCGTGTCTTCGTGTCCAGCGGATCGAGCGGCTTGCCAAAGAATTTCTGGCGCAGATTGAGAAACGCCTTCACGAGCGCACGCCCGGCTTGTCTTTTGATGTGAGAGCTTTCTCGACGCGTCGCGCGAATACCGCCATTTCCTTGGCCGCCTGTCGGTCACCTCGGTCCTCGGCGACCTGGATACCCTTGCGATAGGCCGTAAGGGCCTCCTCCGCCCGCCCGCCTTGGGCGAGCGCGTTTCCGAGCAGTTTCCACGCCGCGGAATATCCTGGATCTTTTTCAACCGCTACCATGAGGTGCGCAGCGGCCGCTTCGAAATCGGCGCTTTTTAGGCATTCGTTTCCAAGGGAAAAACGCAACAGGGCGCCATCCCTGGGCGTGCCCACGAGCTTCAGAAGATCGTCGATCTGCCGCGAGGTCATCGGGGATACCGGATGCTGGCGCCGCCCAGCCCAGCGCGGATATTATAACCGCTCGCCTCAAGCGGACTTCTTGCCCAATGACACGATCGACAATTTCCACTTCAAACGCGCCGGCCGCGATCGGCACCTACTCCCAGGCGGTTCGCGCGGGCGATACCCTCTATCTTTCCGGCCAGATTGGACTTGACCCGGCCACGGGAAGTCTCGTCGACGGAATCGAGAACCAGATTCACCGGGTTTTTAGCAACCTGAAGGCGGTGGCGGAAGCCGGAGGCGGTTCTCTTGTCGATGCAGTGAAGCTCACCGTTTACCTGACCGACTTGGCGCATTTCGCTCGCGTGAACGAGATCATGTCCGGGTATTTCGACAAACCCTATCCGGCGCGCGCCGCCGTCGGCGTCGCGGCGCTCCCCCGCGGAGCGTTGGTCGAGGCCGACGCAATCCTCGTGCTGCGAGATTGAGATCGAGGATCGAACATCCGAAGACGCAGCGTGCCGAAGGTGCCGACTCCGGCTTCAAGGGCGAGGACTTCCTCGAACTTGCGGTCTGTCGTGACATCTCGAGGAGCCCCGGCCCCGAGCCGACGACACTCCGCGTCGGGTGGCAGGACGATTGCTGCCAAGCTCGCCAAGCTCGGTATCAGTCGCGATTTTGATTTGGTGTTGCATTTGCCATTGCGCTACGAGGACGAGACGCGCCTCACCCCGATTGCGGAAGCTCCAGCCGGTTTCCCCGTGCAGGTGGAAGGCGTGGTGCGCTCGACCGACATCGTGTACCGCCCTCGACGGCAGTTGGTATCGCGAATCGAGGATTCGACCGGGGAGATCGTGCTGCGCTTTTTCAATTTCTACGCGAGCCAGGCGAAGGCGCTCATTTCCGGTTCAAGCGTGCGTGCCTTCGGTGAGGTGCGCGCAGGATTTTTCGGCGCGGAGATGATTCATCCTCGCTTTCGCGTGCTGCATGGGGCCACACCCTTGCCTGCGGCGTTGACGCCGATTTATCCGTCGACCGCAGGGCTCGGCCAAGCTCAGTTGCGGCGCCTGATCGAAGCAGCCCTCGCGCGTGCCTCGCTTGAAGACACCCTGCCAGATGACGTGTACGAGCCGCTCGCGCTGTGCAATTTCCGCGAAGCCATCGATACTCTGCATCATCCCCGCCCCGGAGCGGACCAGGCGGCATTCACCGGGCGAAGGCTTCCCGCCTGGCGGCGCGTCAAATTCGACGAATTGCTGGCGCAGCAACTTTCCATGCGGAAGCACTATCGCGAGCGCAGGGCTCGTACGGCCCCGGCGCTTGCCGAGCCGTTGGACCGTCGCCTTGTCGCTGCACTCATCGCGGGATTGCCGTTCCGGCTGACGCAAGCACAGCTGCGGGCCTGGGCGGAGATCGAGCAAGATCTCGCGCAGCCGCATCCGATGAATCGCCTGTTGCAGGGGGACGTCGGCAGCGGCAAGACGGTGATCGCCGTGCTCGCCGCTTTGCGCGCGGTCGAGAATGGTCTGCAGGCCGCGGTGATGGCGCCCACGGAGATTCTGGCAGAACAGCATTTCCGTAAATTTGGCGACTGGCTCGGGCCGCTCGGTTTGGAAATCGCGTGGCTCACGGGGAGCCAGACCAAAAGGAAACGCGACTTGGCGCGTGCCGCGATTGCCTCCGGAAAAGCGAAAATCGCGATCGGCACGCAAGCGCTATTCCAGGAGCAGGTGGAATTTCACGCGCTTGGCCTTGCCGTTGTCGACGAACAGCACCGTTTCGGCGTCGCGCAGCGGCTGGCGTTGCGCACGAAGGGAAGGGACGCGCACCAGCTCATGATGAGTGCGACGCCGATTCCGAGGACCCTTTCCATGAGCTACTACGCCGATCTCGACGTTTCGGTCATTGACGAGCTGCCGCCCGGCAGGAGGCCGGTAGTGACGAAATTGGTCGCCGACTCGCGCCGCGCGGAAGTAGTGCGCCGCATCCGCGAGGCCTGTGGAGCAGGCGGGCAGGCCTATTGGGTATGTCCGCTGATCGAGGAATCCGAGCAATTGCAACTTCAGACGGCGCTCGACACCCATGCGACGCTGAGCCGGGAATTGCCGGAACTCAGAGTCGGGCTCATCCACGGGCGTCTCAAGCCCGCCGAGAAAGCGCAGACGATGGCGGCGTTTCTGGCGGGCCAGATCCAGTTGCTCGTAGGGACCACCGTGATTGAGGTGGGCGTGGACGTCCCCAATGCCTCGCTCATGGTGATCGAGCACGCGGAGCGCTTCGGGCTGGCGCAGCTGCATCAGTTGCGTGGACGCGTCGGGCGCGGCACGGCAGAGTCGGTGTGCGTCCTCATCTACAGGAATCCCCTGGGAGAGGCTGCTCGGACGCGTCTGCGGGTGATCTTCGAAAACACCGACGGATTCGTCATTGCGCGCGAAGATCTCCTGCTGCGCGGCCCCGGAGAGTATCTCGGCGCTCGCCAAAGCGGGGCGCCGCTGCTGCGTTTTGCCGATCTCAACGAGGACGTGGATCTGCTCGAATCGGCGCGCGCGATTGCCGAGATGCTTCTTGCTGAGCGTAAGGAATCCGCGGAACGGCACCTCGAGCGCTGGCTAGGCGGGCGTGCCGACTTTCTGAGGGCCTGAGCTCGCGGGCTAGAATGATCGACTTATGAATCTCGCTTCGAAGCTCTCCTTCCTAAGTACCAGGCTGACCCTGTACGAGCGTCTGATGCGGCTCGACAAGCCGATCGGCACTCTTCTGTTGCTGTGGCCCACGTTGTGGGCACTTTGGCTCGCGGGTAACGGCCATCCGGACGGGCGGATAGTGTGGGTTTTCGCCTTGGGAACGCTGCTCATGCGCTCGGCCGGCTGCGTGATGAATGATATTGCCGACTGGCGCTTCGATGCCCAAGTCGAGCGAACCCGGAACCGTCCGCTCGCAGTGGGCGCGGTGAGTCGCCGTGAGGCGCTGATTCTCGCCGTGGCGCTTACGCTGGCGTCATTTGCGTTGGTGCTGTTCCTGAACCGACTTGCAATATTGCTGTCGGTCGCCGCGCTCGCTTTGGCGGTGACCTATCCTTTGACCAAGCGCTTTCTCGCGGTTCCGCAGGCTTACCTCGGCGTCGCTTTCGGTTTCGGAATCCCGATGGGATACGCAGCGATTCTCGGGTCCATTCCAGCCGAAGGCTGGTGGCTGCTTCTCGCGAATATCTTTTGGGCGATTGCCTACGACACCGAGTACGCCATGGTGGACCGCGACGACGACCTCCGCATCGGCATCAAGACGGCCGCGATCACGCTGGGCCGCTTCGATGTGCTTGGGGTGATGGTCTTCTATGGCGCGACGCTGTCGGTGCTCTGCGGCATCGGCCTGCACCGGGGGCTGGGAGTGCTTTACTATCTCGGTCTCGCCGGCGCCGCAGGGCTCATGGTGTATCACTATCGCCTCATCCGCGGCCGCGGCCGGGAAGCGTGTTTCAAGGCCTTCAACCAAAACAACTGGGTTGGCGCGATCGTATTTATCGGAATTTTCGCCGACTTCACGATGAGGCGCGGAATCCCATGGACCTGAATCTCGCCGGGCGAACTGTGCTCATCACAGGTGGAAGCAAGGGCATCGGGCTGGCCTGCGCCGAGGCCTTTGCTGCAGAGGGCGCGCGGGTCGCAATTTCATCGCGAGCCCCGGACAACCTGGCCGCTGGCAAAAACGCGCTGCAGGCAAAGGGCCACGATGTGACAACGATCGTGGCCGATCTCACCGATCCGAAATCCGCGGTCGCACTGATTGCCGAGGTCGAGCGCAGCGTGGGTGCGATCGACGTCCTCGTCAATTGCGCCGGCGCAGCGAAGCGCTACGCGCCTAGCGATCTCGACATGCAAGCCTGGCACAACGCGATGGATTCGAAGTATTTCACTTACGTACACGCGATGCAGGCGGTGCTCCCCCTGATGGCTGCGCGAAAGCGCGGCGCCATCGTCAACATCGTGGGTCAGGGCGGCAAGGTGGCGAATCCGAGCCACCTGCCTGGAGGATCGGCGAACGCCGCGCTGATGCTGGTTTCGGCGGGACTTGCGAGCGCTTTCGGGCGCCAGGGGATCCGCGTGAATGCGATCAACCCCGGTGTCACTTTGAGCGAACGCGCCAAGGCGGGCCATGCGGCGGAAGCGAAGACGCTCGGTATTTCCGAGGAAGAAGCCCGGCGGCTGGGAGAGCAAAAAATACCGCTCGGCCGCTACGCGCGGCCCGAGGAGATCGCGGCCGTCGCGGTATTCCTTGCCTCGGATCGCGCGAGTTACATCACCGGCGCTGTCATTCCTATGGATGGTGCGGCAACGGCGACGGTCGTATAGACACAATGAGCTATCGGGATCTGCGCGATTTTCTGTCCCAGCTCGAGCGCGAGGGCGAGCTCAAGCGCGTACACGCGGAAGTCGATCCAAATCTGGAAATGACCGAGGTGTGCGACCGTGTCCTCAGGGCAGGTGGTCCCGCTTTGCTGTTCGAGAAGCCCAAAGGGCACGCGATTCCGGTGCTCGGCAACCTCTTCGGTACGACTCGCCGCGTCGCGCTCGCGATGGGCGCTGAGGCCAAGGGAGATCCGCGGGAGGCGTTGCGCGATATCGGGAAGCTTCTGGCTTTTCTCAAGGAGCCCGATCCGCCCAAAGGGTTCCGCGACGTACTCGAGCGCTGGATCCCCATTGGGCGGCAAGTGATGCACATGGCTCCGAAGGAGATATCCGGCGCACCGTGCCAGCAGGTCGTATGGGAAGGCAAAGATGTGGACCTTACACGCTTCCCGATCCAGACTTGCTGGCCCGAAGACGCGGGACCGCTCATCACCTGGGGGCTGACGATAACGCGGGGGCCACGCAAGGCGCGCCAGAACCTCGGCATCTATCGCCAGCAGCTCATAGGGCCGAATAAGCTCATCATGAGATGGCTTCCACATCGAGGGGGTGCGATCGACTTTCAAGAGCACTCGGCGGCGCGGCCGGGGGAGCCCTTTCCCGTGGCGGTTGCGCTGGGAGCCGACCCGGCCACCATGCTCGCTGCGGTCACCCCGGTGCCCGACACCCTCTCCGAATATCAATTCGCCGGGCTCCTCCGCGGCTCACGTACCGAGGTCTCCAAGTGTCTGGGTAGCGATCTTCAGGTGCCGGCGTCTAGCGAAATCGTTCTCGAAGGGGCGATTCACCCCGGGGAGACGGCAGTCGAAGGTCCGTTCGGGGATCACACCGGCTACTACAACCATGAGGAGACTTTTCCGGTGTTCACGGTGGAGCGCATCACGATGCGCCGGGAGCCGATCTATCATTCAACCTACACCGGCAAGCCGCCGGACGAGCCGGCGGTGCTCGGCGCGGCGCTGAACGAAGTATTCGTGCCCATCCTGCAAAAGCAGTTCCCCGAGATCGAGGACTTCTATCTCCCGCCCGAAGGTTGCTCCTACCGCCTTGCCGTGGTGAGTATGAAAAAGCAGTACCCGGGCCACGCCAAGCGGGTGATGTTCGGCATCTGGAGCATCTTGCGCCAGTTCATGTATACCAAGTTCATCATCGTTACCGACGACGACGTCAACGTGCGTGAGTGGAAGGATGTCGTGTGGGCGCTCACCACGCGCGTGGATGCGGATCGCACGTGCTCGTCGTTCAAAATACCCCGATCGACTACCTCGATTTTGCCAGCCCGGTGGCCGGGCTCGGCTCGAAGATGGGGATCGACGCCACGCACAAATGGCCGGCGGAAACCTCGCGTGTGTGGGGACGGCCGATCGCGATGCGGCCCGAGGTGAAAAAGCGCGTGGACGAGCTTTGGAACGGCCTCGGTCTGTAGCTTGTCGAAACACCGGGAAATCCCCGGCTTGCCCGTCTCGGAGGTCCGCTCAGAATTTGAAGACGACGTTGGCCGAAATCATTTTTGCGTTGGCTCGCCCGCTGCAGGAGGTAGTGCTGGTGTTACATACGCTACCGACCTGGCCGAAGTTCTCGTACTCGATACGCATGCCGGTGTCGCCGCCGAAAAAATATTGTATTCCGAAGCCGGAAAGGAAGCTGATTTCGTCCTCCAGGGTTCCCTTCGGGTTAAAGCCCAGCTCCGAGTTGAAATTGTAGAATTGGATTCTCGCCTGGGAGAGAAATGCCCCGAACCGGCCGTAGACGGAAAGATTGCGGGTCAGAGGGATCGTCGGCAGGGCCGAGATTCCCCAGCCGGTCACTTTGTAATCATCTTGCTGGGTCACGCCCGTGGTCGTGTTCGTGTATCTGTACGGAAATTTTCCGACAGAAACGTAACTCAACTCAGCAGCCCAGTTCCGGTTCATCTGGTAACCCAGAAATCCCTTGAAACCCGCGTCGAAGGTCCTCTTGCTTTCCGTACGGTCGCCATTAGAAGTGAAATCTGCGGAAAAGAATTGAAGACGGGAGTAGCCTGTCCCCAGGCCCGAGTACCAATAAGAGGAATCTGCAGCATAAGCGGAGCACGCGCCCGACAGCAGCAAGGCTGTGACCGCGTAACGTAGAGCTGGGTATTTCATTGAGCGTGTCCCTTCTTTCGCCCGCCTGAGCGCAAAACCAGTCTGGAAATCGAGTGTTCCGACATCGCGGGCACTGTAGCCCAAGGGGGAAACTCGTGTCAAGGCAAGCCTTTGGCCGACCTATATAATCCAACTTCTGCACAATACGGGTTTATCGTCGGAATTTAGTTAGTTATCGCTGTGCAGAGTGGCACCGGCTGCGCGCGGAACGGCACCGGAACCCAGCCGCTGCGGTCGGTGCTGCAAGTGGCCGTCGCAGTACTGTGTTGCGGCTGCCTCAATACGCGCGGCGATTCGAAGGTCTTGAAATTTGCTTATGTCGTCCTTATCATTAGCACTCGCCGGAGATGAGTGCTAATAGTTAACTCCCCTATTTGTCATGGCCACTTTGTCAGTTAGTGGTCGCTACCAATCCAACAAGGAGGAAATCCAATGATGACCAAGATTCGTCCCTTACACGACCGCGTCGTAGTCAAGCGCCTCGATGCGGAAAATAAATCTGCAGGTGGGATTGTGATTCCCGACACCGCCGGGGAGAAGCCCGACCAAGGTGAGGTCGTGGCGATCGGCAAAGGCAAGATCCTCGAGGACGGCAAGGTGCGTCCACTCGACGTCAAGGTCGGCGATCGCATCCTGTTCGGGAAGTACTCTGGACAAGCCGTGAAAGTCGAAGGCACCGAATATCTGGTAATGCGCGAAGACGACATCATGGGCGTCGTCGCGAAGTAAATCTGACGAATTTCACTACAGGAGCAAACAATGCCTGCCAAAGACGTACGTTTCCACGAACCCGCACGGCACAAGCTGCTTGCGGGGGTCAACATTCTCGCCGACGCGGTCAAGGTGACCCTCGGCCCCAAGGGCCGCAATGTCGTGCTGGAGCGCTCGTTCGGCGCGCCCACGGTCACCAAGGACGGCGTGTCGGTCGCCAAGGAAATCGAGTTGAAGGACAAGTTCGAGAACATGGGCGCGCAGATGGTGAAGGAAGTCGCCTCCAAGACTTCGGATGTGGCCGGAGACGGCACGACGACAGCCACCGTTCTCGCGCAATCAATCGTGAAGGAAGGGATGAAGTTCGTCGCTTCCGGCATGAACCCGATGGACCTGAAACGCGGAATCGACAAAGCCGTGATTGCCGTTGTCGAGGAGCTGAAGAAGCTCTCCAAGCCGTGCACCACCAGCAAGGAAATCGCCCAGGTCGGCGCTATTTCCGCCAACGCGGACCACGAGATCGGCAAGATCATCTCCGATGCCATGGACAAGGTCGGCAAGGAAGGCGTGATCACGGTCGAGGACGGCAAGGGCCTGCAGAACGAGCTCGAAGTGGTCGAGGGCATGCAGTTCGACCGCGGCTATCTCTCCCCCTACTTCATCAACAACCCCGACAAGCAAATCTCGGTGCTGGAGGATCCGTACATCCTCCTGCACGACAAGAAGATTTCCAATATCCGCGAATTGCTGCCGATTCTCGAGCAGGTCGCAAAGTCCGGCAAACCGCTTCTCATCATCGCTGAAGAAGTCGAGGGCGAGGCGCTCGCGACCCTGGTGGTGAACAACCTGCGCGGAATTCTGAAGACCTGCGCAGTAAAGGCTCCGGGGTTCGGCGACCGCCGCAAGGCCATGCTCGAGGACATCGCAATCCTCGCTGGCGGCCAGGTGATCGCCGAGGAAGTGGGCTTGAATCTGGAAAAAGTGAGCCTGAAGGATCTTGGCCGCGCAAAAAGGATCGAGATCGCCAAGGAAGAGACGACCATCATCGACGGAGCCGGCGACGCCAAAGCCATCGAGGCCCGGGTCAAGAACATCAGGACCCAGATCGACGAGGCAACCAGCGACTACGACAAGGAAAAGCTGCAGGAGCGGGTAGCCAAGCTCGCCGGCGGCGTTGCGGTGATCAAAGTCGGCGCTGCGACTGAAGTTGAAATGAAAGAAAAGAAAGCCCGGGTCGAAGATGCATTGCATGCAACCCGTGCGGCGGTCGAGGAAGGCATTGTTGCGGGTGGCGGCGTCGCTTACATCCGCGCCCGTGGCGCGCTCGATAAGATCAAGGGCGACAACCCCGACCAGGAGGCCGGCATCAAGATCGTGCGACGCGCTCTGGAAGAACCGCTCCGCCAGATCGTCGCCAACTCAGGGGCCGAACCCTCGGTCGTGATGAACAAGATCGCGGAAGGGAAGGGCAACTTCGGTTTCAACGCCCAGACTGACCAATTTGGCGATATGGTCGAGATGGGTGTGCTCGATCCGACCAAAGTGAGCCGCACCGCGCTGCAAAACGCGGCATCCGTTGCCGGGCTGCTCCTTACCACCGAGGCCATGGTGGCCGAGCTGGTCGAAGAGAAGAAAACTCCCGGCGGCCACGGCCACGGTGGTATGGGCGGCATGGGTGGTATGGAAGGGATGGACATGTGATGGGCGCCTAGCGCATCACAGTCGGCAGGCTGGTAACAGGGGAACCCGAAGTTCCCCCGCTAACCCCTCCGCTTCAGTAAGCAGAAAGCCCCGCTTCGGCGGGGCTTTTTTTTTGGCTGGGAATTGCCCTACTACGAAATCCCTGTATCATCTCGGGGTTTTCGCCAAGAGCCGGTTTTAAGGTATCCGGCGGAGTCAAGGTCGGGCATCCCGATCTCGTAGTCGCGCGAGGCCTCAAAAAGATCAATAACAGGTGCGACGCAGTTGATTGACAGTGGGTTCGATGCGCAGGTCACCGCAATCAATAGGAGGACATAAATGAGCAACGGAGCACAGCTGGCACACGCCGCCGACTTCGGGAAGGAGGAAAAGCGCGTCATATTCGCGTCCTCGCTGGGTACGGTTTTCGAGTGGTACGACTTTTACCTGTACGCGGTGCTCGCGCCTTTCTTCGCGGCGCTGTTCTTTCCCCCGGGTAACAATACCGCGGCGCTGCTCTCGGCGTTCGCAACCTACGCGGCCGGCTTCCTCGTGAGGCCCTTCGGCGCGCTGGTATTCGGCCGGATCGGCGATATCGTCGGGCGAAAATACACGTTCCTGGTAACAATCATCTTCATGGGAGCCTCGACTTTTGCCGTCGGGTTGCTTCCGACCTATGCATCGATTGGCTGGGGTGCGCCGATTCTGCTGGTGACCCTTCGCCTGATACAAGGCCTCGCGCTCGGCGGCGAGTACGGCGGGGCGGCGACGTACGTGGCCGAGCATGCAGCTGAAAACCGCCGCGGCTACGACACGAGCTGGATCCAGACGACTGCAACCTTGGGCTTGTTTCTGGCGCTCGCCGTGATCTACGGTTGCCGCACCAACATGACTCCGAAGGAATTCATCGACTGGGGCTGGCGTCTCCCGTTCCTGGTGTCCGTCATCCTGTTGGTCTTTTCGGTCTACATCCGGTTGAAGCTGCAGGAATCGCCGGTATTCAACAAGATCAAGGGCGAAGGCAAGACCTCCAAGGCGCCGCTCACCGAGAGTTTTGCCAATTGGAGCAATGCCAAGATCGTGATTCTCGCGCTGGTCGGAGCGACCGCGGGCCAAGGCGTGGTCTGGTACACGGGCCAGTTCTACGCACTGTTTTTCCTGACCATCACGCTCAAGCTGAACTATGAAACTGCGTATACGCTGATTGCGCTGTCTCTCATTCTCGGCACGCCGTTCTTCATAGTATTTGGCTGGTTGTCCGACAAGATCGGGCGCAAGAACATCATCATGGCGGGCTGCCTGCTCGCGGTGCTGACTTACTTCCCGCTGTTCAAGGGGCTCACGCACTACGTGAACCCGGCGCTGGAGGAAGCGGCGGCCAAGACCCAGGTCTCGGTAGCGGCAACGGACTGCAGCTTCCACATCTTCGTGGGGCCATGGTCCAAGTTCAGCGATTGCGACCGCGCAAAGGACTTCCTCACCAAGCAGGGTATCTCCTTCACATCGACCGACCTGCCCGCCGGAGCACCCGACAAGGTGGTGGTCAAGATCGGCAGTACGGAGTTGAAGGGGTGGAATCAGGCCGAAGCGCAGAAAACGCTCGCCGCCGCAGGATTTCCCACCTCGGCCGACAAGACCAAGATCAACTACTTCATGACAGAAGTGATCCTCTTCATCATGGTGATCTACGTGACCATGGTATATGGGCCGATCGCAGCGTTTTTGGTGGAGCTGTTCCCTGCGCGCATACGCTATACCTCGATGTCGCTGCCGTATCACATCGGCAACGGCTGGTTCGGCGGCATGCTGCCGCTGCTGGCTACGGCAATGGTGGCGTCCTCGGGTGACATCTACTATGGACTCTGGTATCCGATCGTTGTCGCAACGGTGACCCTCGTTGTCGGTACGCTGTTGATCAAGGAAACCAAAGGCCAAAAGGTCCGCATCGACTTGTAACGGCTTGCCGTAACGGGCTACCGCCTAAGAAAAGCCCGCCTTCGGCGGGCTTTTCTTTTCTGCGGTGTTTTTGGCTCGAATGGTGTTATACGGCGGTAAGGCTGCTGCTCACATAGACCACACCAGGCTTCAGACAACGTTCGTTCGACGCCAACGTCGGTCCGATCCCTGGCAGCTGGACGCGTTCGTAGCGGTATTTCCTGCCGCGAATGATCACCTCGCGATAGATCGGCGCCTCCATGTACCGCCCTATGATCTCTCCGACCGATTCCGGCTGGTCGAATTGCCGGCGCGGAGGTGCAGCCGCCTCGCGACGAGCTTCGCGCGCCCGTGCCTCGATCGAAGCCTCCACGCGATTGAGTCCGGTCCGGAGGGCCAAGAGCATCAGCACCCAGACCCCGAAGCCGAGGACCCAGAATAGAGAGCCCATGTCAGTTATGTCGATTGCAGCCATACCCGTCCGGAGAAATCTGCGGTTCCCCAATTCGTTTATAGCAAAAGTGGGACAGAAATTCCGCAACGTCGTTCTCGACAGAGCGTAAATGGGGTCTGAAGCGGCTTTTCAGAGCCGGAAAACAGCGGTCATTTCTTGGCGAAACAACGGGTTCCCTCGTATAATTCGCGCTCCTTTCCGGACACACTCTGGATCGGAAGAGATCCCCAAAAGGCCAAGTAGCTCAGTTGGTAGAGCAGCGGACTGAAAATCCGTGTGTCGGCGGTTCAATTCCGTCCTTGGCCACCACGATTTCGCCGAGCGGAGCGAGGCAAAATCAACGGGGAGAACGATACGACGCCGCTTCTATTGGGTGCGTTCGCGAAACGCTGAGCGTACTCTCGACGCGCCCATGCAGTTCGAAATCGCCGGAACATTTAAGACCGCCCGTTCGTCGAATGACAGTCCGTCGAAGTCCTCCCTGGTAGCAGCCGGGGCGCTCATGCAGGTGGGCTATAATTGCGCCCCGTACGAACATTGCTCCCCGTACGAACGCCTCCTATGCAACTCTTCGCGCTCGGAATGAACCACAACACCGCGCCACTCGCGATCCGCGAGCGGGTGGTGTTTCAGGCCGAGCGCCTTAGATCGGCGCTTGCGGAACTGACTCTGCGCGAACCGGTCAAGGAAGTCGCGATCCTTTCCACGTGTAACCGCACGGAGCTCTACTGTGCGCTGGGCGAACCGCAGGCCGCGCTCGAATGGTTCGCCGGTTATCACCACGTTCAGCCCCAGGAACTGAAGCCTTACCTCTACACCCTTCCGCAGGGTGAAGCCGTGCGGCACGCGTTCCGCGTCGCCTCCGGCCTCGACTCCATGGTGGTCGGCGAGCCGCAGATACTGGGCCAGATGAAGGAAGCGGCTCGCGTCGCCGAGTCTGCCGGCACGCTCGGGACGCTGCTCAACAAACTCTTTCAACGTTCTTTCGCGGTGGCGAAGGAAGTGCGCAGCAACACCGGAATCGGCGCCAACGTCGTCTCGATGGCCGCCGCTGCGGTGAAGCTCGCCGGCCGGATATTTCCGAGCATCGCCGAGCAAAAGGTGCTGCTGATCGGCGCGGGCGAGATGATCGAGCTTGCCGCGACGCACTTCGCCGCGCAGCAGCCTCGCAGCATGGCGGTAGCGAACCGCACGCTGGAGCGGGCCGAGTCGCTTGCACGCCGCTTCAATGCGGAGTCATTCGAGTTGCGCGATCTGCCGGAGCGCCTTCCTGAATACGACATCATCATTTCCTGTACCGCGAGCTCGCTGCCGATCATCGGCAAAGGCACCATGGAGCGCACGATCCGCGCGCGCCGCCACCGCCCGGTATTCATGGTGGACCTCGCCGTGCCCCGGGACATCGAAGCCGAAGTGGCGGGGATGGACGACGTATTTCTATATACCATCGACGACCTCGCGGCGACCGTGCGCGAGGGCATCGACGCGCGCCAGTCGGCCGTCGCGCAGGCCGAAGTGATCATCGAATCGCAGGTGGGGTCCTTCCTTCACTGGATGAAAACGCGCGAAATGGTGCCGCTCATCCGCCAGCTTCGCGAGACCGCCGAGGAAGCGCGGCAACGCGAAGTCGAACGAGCGGTGCGGATGCTCACACGCGGCGACGATCCCAAGACTGTGCTGGAAGCGCTCTCGCATGGCCTCACCAACAAGCTCTTGCACGCTCCTACCGAGGCCCTCAACCAGAGCGGCGAAAGCGACCCGTCCCTCAAAGCGCTCGTAGCACGGCTATATCACCTGCGCACGCGCGACTGACTTGTCGTGGTTTTGATCCGATGAAGACCAGCATCGCGGCAAAGCTTGACCGGCTACGCCAGCGGCTGTCCGACATCAACGCGCTTCTTTCCGCAGAGAGCGCGACACGCGACATGGAACAGTTCCGCAAGCTCTCGCGGGAGCACGCGGAGCTCGAGCCCATGGTCGAACTGCACAACCGATACCGCGACACCGAGCAAGACGTCCTCGAGGCGCAAGCGCTGCTTGCTGATCCCGAGATGAAAACCTACGCCGAGGGCGAAATAAAGGCCGGCCGCGAGCGGCTTGTCGCTCTCGAATCGGAACTGCAGAAACTTCTTCTGCCGAAGGACCCGAACGACGAGCGCAACATCTTCCTGGAAATTCGTGCCGGAACCGGCGGAGACGAGTCTGCACTCTTCGCCGGTGACTTGTTCCGCATGTATTCGCGCTACGCGGAACGCCAGGGCTGGCAGGTGGAAGTGATATCCGAATCCCCGGGAGATGTGGGCGGCTACAAGGAGATCATCGCCCGCATCATCGGGCAGGGCGCGTACTCCAGGCTCAAATTCGAATCCGGCGGCCATCGCGTCCAGAGAGTTCCCGCGACCGAGACCCAGGGCCGCATCCACACCTCGGCGTGCACGGTAGCCGTCCTCTCCGAAGCGAGCGCAATCGGCGAAGTGGTGTTGAATCCCGCGGATCTTCGCATCGACACTTTCCGCGCCTCGGGCGCCGGCGGCCAACACGTCAACAAAACCGACTCCGCCGTGCGAGTCACGCACCTGCCGACCGGCATCGTAGTGGAATGCCAGGACGGGCGCTCGCAGCACAAGAACAAGGAAAAGGCGCTCGCGGTGCTGGCGGCGCGGATCAAGGACAAACAGTTGCGCGAACAGCAGACGAAGGAAGCCGCTACGCGCAAATCCCTGATCGGCTCGGGCGACCGCTCCGAGCGCATCCGCACCTACAATTTCCCTCAGGGACGAGTCACCGACCATCGAATTGGGCTCACGCTCTACAAGATCAACGACATCATGGACGGCGATCTCTCCCAGTTGACGCAGGCGCTGCTCGCCGAGCTCCAGGCCGAGCAGCTTGCCGCGCTCGCCGAAGAGCGCTGAAGGAGCCCGGAATGAATGCGGTCGAATCCGACGCGACGATCGACGGCTTGCTGCGCGAATCCCGGCTGCCGCGGTCCGAATCCGAGTTGCTGCTTCGCATCCTCTTGGACTGCGAGCGCGTCCATCTCATCGCCCACCGTGAACAGACGATCGACTCCTCCGTGGCACGTTCTGCGCAGGCCTGGTTTGCGCGCCGGCGCGCGGGCGAACCGGTTTCGTACATCACGGGCCTGCGCGAGTTCTATGGCGTCGAGCTGCACGTGACTCCGGATGTGCTGATCCCTCGTTCGGAAACCGAACTCCTGGTGGAGCTTGCGCTCGAACAGTTCCCCGCGGGTTCGCAGGGGCGCGTGCTGGAGCTCGGAACGGGCAGCGGGGCGATTGCGATCGCCCTTGCGCGCGGGCGGCCGGCCCTTCGGATCAAAGCGACCGATATTTCCGAATCGGCCCTCGCCGTCGCGCGCCGGAACGCGCGCGACCACGGCGCCGAAATCGAATTTGTGCTCTGCGATTGGTTCGCGGCGCTCGGGCCGGGGAGCTTCGATCTGGTCGTGTCCAACCCGCCTTATGTCGCGGCCGGTGATGCCCATCTCGAACTCGGTGACCTTCGTTTCGAGCCGCGCCTCGCTTTGGTCGGGGGCGAGGACGGCCTAGCCTGCATTCGCAGAATTGCCATGCAAGCGCGTGAAAGACTATGTGCGGGCGGCCGTCTGCTGCTGGAACACGGATACGACCAGGGGGATCGCTGCGTGGCCCTGCTGCGCGAACTGGGCTACGCCGAAATCGAGGATCACCGGGACATCGCAGGGTGGGGACGCGTGTGCGCATGCACCTGGCTCGGTTGACCGCAGGTGGGCTCGGCGGTACAATTTCCGACGATTTTCCTCAGGTATTAAGGGACTGGACATGGACGCGCAGGAACTCATCAAACAACAGGTAAGCGGCAACCCGGTCGTGCTCTATATGAAGGGGACCCCGCAGTCTCCCCAGTGCGGTTTCTCCGCCAACGCGATACAGATCCTGAAGGCTTGCGGGGTCGGAGAAGTCTTCACAGTCAACGTGCTCGATGAACCGGAAATCCGCCAAGGCATCAAGGATTACGCCAATTGGCCGACCATCCCCCAGCTCTACGTCAAAGGGGAGTTTGTAGGCGGCTCCGACATCATGCGCGAGATGTATCAATCCGGGGAGCTGCAGAAACTCCTCGCCGGGGAAAAAACCGCGTCTTGACCGCAATACCGATCGCTTATCGCACCTCCGCAAGGAGGCGCTCGATCATCCGCTCCGCCTGCGCCGCATAGCCGCCGCCGAACAGATTCGCGTGGTTGAGGACGTGGTACAGGTTGTACAGATTTTTCCTGACCGCGTAGCCTTGATCGAGCGGAGCAGTTTCCGCGTAAGCGGAATAGAAATCCTGCGGAAACCCACCGAACAGTTCGGTCATGGCGAGATCCGTTTCGCGGTCCCCCCAGTACGCCGCGGGATCGAAAAGCACCGGCGCGCCGTCCGCGAGAAAGCCTGCGTTTCCTCTCCATAGATCGCCATGCAGGAGCGACGCGGTGGGTGCCTTTCCGGAAAGCAGGTCGGGCAGTGCTTCGACGAGTTGCTCCCCTTGCCTCAGAAGTCTCATCCCGAGCTCGTTTTTTCGTGAAAGCTCCAACTGCGGCACAAGGCGGGAATCACGCCAGAAATCGCTCCAAGACGGCGAGAGCCGGTTGAGCTGGGGCGTTCTTCCGATGTAGTTGTGCCTGCGCCATCCGAAGGATTCGCCCTGCACCGAATGCAGCTTGGCGAGCGAGCGTCCCAGCGCAGCGTAGTCGCCGCCTGCCCGCAGATCGAGGTACTCGAGCACGAGGAACGCTTCTTCCCGCGCTTCTCCCCGGCATAGCGGAGCCGGAACGCGCGCGCCGGCTGCGGCGAGCGCCGCAAGGCCATCGGTCTCCGCAGCGAAATTGTCGAGCTGCGGGCGGTCGTTGGTCTTCGCAAAGTATTTGCAACCGCCGCCCTCGAGTATGAAGCACCGGTGGATGCAGCCTCCTGGGGCAGGCGTGATGCGCTCGAGGCGAAAGGGCCCCGCGGCATCCGAGACCGCCGCTTCCAGCGCGGTGAGAAGCTCAGGGGATGCGATCATGGGGCTCGCAGGGTTTCGCGGGTGTACCGCCCACGAGGCTACACGCCCGTAAGGCGCGTATTGGCGAGGTTCAGGCGTTCCGCCAGGATCGCCATGAACGCGCGATCGAAGCGATGCCGGCAAATATCCGAGGCTCGCTCGAGGTCATAGACGCGGATCTTGATGATTCGAGCGCGGCTCATCGACGAGACGTCGGCGGTTCGCGCCTTGCCGTTCTTGGAAAGATAAGCCATCTCCCCGAAGCACTCGCCTGACCGCAGAATGTTGAGAAGCTTTTTTTTCTTGGTCACCTTCACCTCGCCGGTGGCAAGGATGCAGAAAAAATCGCCCCGGGTACCGTCTTCGATGATGGTGGTTTCGGCGGACAGGCTTTCCCACTGGGAAATGCGCAGCACTTCCCAGAGCTCGGCATCGGAGAACTCGGAAAAGAACGGCATTTCACGCAAAGTGTTGAACTTCTCGCTTTCAGCGACCTGCCGGCTGCCCGGCTGCCCGGTCTGGAACGCCTCGGCAAGGTCCAGGGAAAACTCCTCCCAGGTCTGATAGCGCGGCTCAAGCTCCTTCTCCATCGCTCTCTTTACGATCCGGTCGACCGAAGGGGGAATACCCGCACGGAGCGAAGAAGGCGGCTGCGGCTCGACACTGGTGATCTGGTACATCATGGAAAAATTGTTCGATGCGTTGAACGGTAAAGCGCCGGTGAGCAGCTGGTACATCACCACGCCGAGTGAATAAATATCGGTCCGGTGATCGAGCGGATGCTCCTTGATCTGTTGCGGAGACATGTAGGCCGGCGAACCGATGCCGCTCACTTGTGTCTGGTCGGAGCTCGCCATCAAGGCGGCGCCGAAGTCGGAGATTTTGATGTCGTTCGAATCCGTGAGCAGGATATTGGCCGGTTTGATATCGCGATGCGTGACCCCCACTTTGTTCGCGAATCCGAGCGCCCGGGTGCATTTGAATATGATCTCGACGATATTGTCGACCGGCAGGAGTCGGTCCTTTTCGCAAAAAGGCTCGAGCGTTCCTCCGGAGACGTATTCCATGACGATATAGCTCATTTCGGGGGTGACGACGGCATCGTAGATCTGCACGACATGCGGATGCTGGAGTTTGCCCGCGAGCGATGCTTCGGTAAGGAAGAGCTTCTTGTGGAGTTTTGCGGCGTCGCCCCTGTCCTTCAGGCGCTCCTCATAAATGACCTTGACGGCCACATCCCGGTTCGCGAACGGGTCCCTGCAAAGATAGACTTCACTCGTCGCGCCCTCACCGAGCGTTTTCTTGATCTCGTATTTGCCGATCTGTTTCATGTTGGAGACGGAGTGGAGGGACATTGCCGTCCACGGGCTCCTCGGCAATGAATCACTGCACCCGATCAGCTCTTGAGAGCTTTCCGCGCGCGCTTGATCGCAGTACGCACTTGTACGGGCGCAGTACCGCCAAAGTGGGAGCGGCTCGCGACAGAACCTTCGAGCGTGAGCACTCGATACACGTCTTTTTCCACTTTGGCTGAGAAGCGGCGCAGTTCTGCGAGCGACAATGCGTCCAACTCCCGTCCCGAGTCTTCGGCGAAGCGCACGGCGCGCGCCGCCGCTTCGTGGGCATCGCGGAATGCGAGCCCCTTTCTTACCAGGTAGTCGGCGAGGTCGGTCGCCGTGGCGAAGCCCTCCATCGCGGCCGCCCGCATGGCCGCCACGTTGGCGCGAATGCCGGGGATCAACTCGGCGAAAACCGCGAGCGTGTCGCGCAGGGTGTCCGCCGCGTCGAACAAGGGCTCCTTGTCCTCCTGGTTGTCCTTGTTGTAGGCCAGTGGCTGGCCCTTCATCAGGGTGAGCAGCGCCATGAGATCGCCGGTAACCCGTCCGGTTTTGCCGCGCGCGAGCTCCGGGACGTCGGGATTTTTCTTCTGGGGCATGATGGACGAACCGGTGCAAAAGCGATCGGGCAGGGCGACGAAGCCGAAGCGCGGATTGGACCAGAGGATCAATTCCTCGGAAAAGCGCGAGAGATGGACCATGGCAAGCGCTGCGCAGGCGCAGAACTCGATTGCGAAGTCGCGATCGGACACAGCGTCCAGGGAGTTTTTGCTCACCGTTTCGAACTCCAGTTCGCGCGCGACCTTCGCGCGGTCGATCGGAAAGGAGGTCCCGGCAAGCGCCGCGGCTCCGAGCGGAAGGCTGTTCACGCGCCGACGGCAGTCGGCAAGGCGCGAACGGTCGCGTTCGAGCATTTCGAAATAGGCGAGCAGGTGGTGTCCGAAGGTGACCGGCTGGGCGACCTGCAAGTGGGTGAAGCCCGGCATCACCGTGGCGGCATGTTTTTCCGCCTGATCGAGGAGCCCCTCCTGCACTTTTCGTACGAGGCCGTCGATCTCGTCGATCGCCTCGCGCAGCCATAGCCTCAGGTCGGTCGCTACCTGGTCGTTGCGCGAGCGGGCGGTATGCAGGCGCTTGCCCACCTCTCCGGCGAGGCCGATCAGGCGACGCTCGATGTTCATGTGCACGTCCTCGGCCTCCAGCGACCACCGAAACTTTCCCGTTTCGATTTCCCGGGAGATCCTGGAAAAGCCGTGCTCGATCACCTTGAGCTCGCGCGCACTCAGGATCCCGACCGTACGCAGCATGCGCGCGTGGGCGAGGGACGCGCGAATGTCCTGGGGCGCGAGACGCCGGTCAAAACGGACCGAAGCGGTATAGCGCTTGACGAGCTCGGATACCGGTTCGGCGAACCGCCCGGACCAGAGTTTCTTGCCGGGTTTGGGATTCGCTGCCATGGTTGACTGTAAAATGCCCGAAGTCGTGAAGCGCGCGGTTCGATTTCCGCAAGCGGCGACTATTGCGTCCGCACAAAAGTGCAAAGTATACGGCAAAACGACCTGCCCGACGCCCTGCCGGACTTTCGCAACCTGGGCGTGATGTCGCGCGTCCTGCTTTCGGTCAACGCGCTCGCCTTGCTCATCGCGCTGGCGCGCTCCCGGGAGATCGGCGAGTTCGCCGCAAGAGTAACCGAGATCGCGGGGTCGCTGGAACCGGTGTTGCTCGGGGTGGTGATCGTACTTTACGCGGGTTCCACGCTGCTCGAACGGCTCGCGTACGTTCACGGGCTGCTGGCGGTATTCGGGATCGTGCTTGCGGTGACCGCCGCATTCTTTCCCTTCCAGCCCGAGATAGACGGAAGCGGGGAATGGCGGCGCGAACTCGTCTGGAGCCTCGGCTATGCGGTGTTGGGCACGGGGGTGGTTGCCTGGTATTTTCATCTTCGCAACCGCGCCTTCTCGCCGACGATATCCGAGGCGCGCCTGCAGGCGCTTCAAGCCCGCATCCGCCCACATTTCCTCTTCAACAGCCTGAATGCAGTGCTTTCACTGATTCGCAAGGATCCCAAACGAGCCGAAGCTGCTCTCGAGGATCTGTCGGAGCTATTTCGTACCGCAATGGCGGACAACCACGAGCTGATCGCGCTCAGGGATGAGCTGACCTTGTGCCGGCAGTATCTCAACCTGGAACAGCTGCGTCTGGGCGAGCGGCTTCGCGTGCAGTGGCGGCTCGACCCCACCGTTGAAGAAGCTCTCGTGCCGCCGATGCTGCTGCAGCCTCTGGTGGAAAACGCCGTCTACCACGGCATCGAACCGGGGATCGGGCCCGGGCTGATCGAGGTACACATCGAGCGGAGAGACGACCGCCTCCGGCTGAAACTCACCAATCCCTACCACGAGGAATACCATCATCGCCAGGGCAATCGCATGGCGCTTGCCAACATCCGGGAGCGCCTGCAGTTGCACTTCGACGTCGAAGCGAGCCTCGACACGCGCATCGCCGACGGCCGCTTCGAGATCGACATCGTAATGCCCTATCGCACCAGCTTATGACCCCGCTTCGAGTCGTGATCGTCGACGACGAGGAACCGGCGCGCAATCGTCTGCGCGAATTGCTGGAGGAGTGCCGCGAAGAGCTGCCGCATTCCATCGCGGGGGAGGCGGCGAACGGAGTGGACGGCCTGCAGATTGCAGCGGCGTCGGGGGCCGAGGTCGTGCTCGTCGACATTCAGATGCCCGAAATGAGCGGCATTGAATTTGCGAGGCACGCTCAGATCCTGGATCATCCGCCCGCCGTGATTTTCGTCACCGCGCACGACCGGTACGCGGTGGAGGCGTTCGAGGTCAACGCCGTGGACTACCTGACCAAGCCGGTGCGTGCGGCACGCCTGCTCACCGCCCTGAAGAAGGCCGCAAATGGTGCGCGGCTCGCGCGCGGGGTGCTGGAGAGCATCGATCCCGCGCCGCGGCGCTACCTCAGCGTGGCCGAACGCGGGCGCGTGATCCTCGTGCGCGTCTCCGATGTCATTTACCTTAGAGCGGAGCTCAAGTACGTCACTGTGCGCACTCTCGGTGGCGAGCACCTGGTCGAGGAGTCGCTTGCGCAGCTCGAACAGGAATTTGGCGGCGTGTTCGTGCGCATTCATCGCAATTGTCTGGTGGCGCGACGATTGATCCGCGGAGTCGAGCGCGGTGCCGAGACCGAAGGCGAAGTCGGATGGTCGGTGGTCCTGGAGGGTCTCGAGGAAAGGCTCCCGGTAAGCCGCAGGCAATGGCCGCAGGTCAAATCCTTGGTCAGCTGAGGAACGAGAGTTGAATCGAGCCCCCGAACGAATCGTCATTGCTTCGCGCAGGAGCCGGCTCGCGATGTGGCAGTCCGAGCACGTCGCGGGCGAGCTCAAGCGCCTATATCCGAATTGCGAGGTCAGCATCCTCGGCATCACGACACGCGGCGATCAGATCGTCGACCGGCCGCTCGCCGAAATCGGCGGCAAGGGTCTTTTCGTGAAGGAGCTCGAAACCGCACTGGAGGACGGGCGGGCCGATCTTGCGGTGCACTCCTCGAAGGACGTTCCGATGCACATGCCGGAGGGATTTTGCCTCGCGGCCATTCCCGCGAGAGAAGATCCGCGTGACTGCTTCGTGTCGAACACAAGCGCGAGTCTCGAAGCGCTGCCCCCGGGGGCCATCGTCGGGACTTCCAGCTTGCGGCGCGAGGCGCAGCTGCGCGAGCTTTTCCCGACCCTGGGGGTCAAGCCGCTGCGTGGCAATCTGGACACGCGTCTGGAGAAGCTCGATCGGGGGGAATTCCAGGCAGTGGTGCTCGCAGCGGCAGGCCTCAAGCGGCTCGGCCTCGCTTCGCGAATCCGCGCGATGATCGAGCCGGAGCAGAGTTTGCCCGCACCCGGACAGGGTGCGCTCGCGATCGAGTGCCTGGAGGACCGTGTCGATCTGCGGCGATGGCTCGCTCCGTTTGATGATGCCACGACCTCCGCGTGCGTGCGAGCCGAGCGCGCGCTGAGCCGCGCGTTGTCGGGGAGCTGCCAGCTGCCGCTCGCGGCGTACGCCGTGGCAAGCGGGGCGGAGATTCGCTTGCGGGGTCTGGTGGCGATGCCCGACGGCAGCCGGGTGGTGCGCGCGGAATCGAGCGGCCCGATCGCGACACCGGAAACACTGGGTGAGACGCTTGCGGCGCGGTTGCGGACGCTCGGCGCAGACGCGATTCTTGCATCCTTGTCATGAGGGCGGGACCGCTCTCGGGCCGCGGCATCGTGGTCACTCGCCCGCGGGAGCACGCTGCAGGGCTTGCCGAGCGGATCCGCGCGGCGGGTGGAGACCCGATTCTCTTTCCTACGATCGAGATCCTGCCTCCGGAAGATCCTGGCGCGGTCTTGAATCTCATCGCGGCTTTGGACGGGTTCCAGCTCGCGATTTTCGTCAGTCCAACCGCCGCGATGCGAGGATACAGGATGGTCAGCGCGAGCCGGGGCTGGCCGAAGAGCTTGCGTCCGGCTGCCGTGGGGGCCGGAACGGCAAGCACGCTCGAAGAGCTCGGCCTCGGCTCGGTCATTGCGCCCGCAGGCGAGGCCGACAGCGAGGCGCTCGCCGCGCTTCCGGAGTTGCAGGATTTGCGCGGGCGCTCGATCGTGATCTTTCGCGGGCAGGGTGGCCGCGAGTGGCTGCGAACGGTGCTCGAAGCGCGGGGCGCCCGAGTCGAATACGCCGAATGCTATCGCCGCGTGCGGCCTGACGCCGACCCGGGAGAACTTCTCGCCCGCTGGCAAAGCGGTGGCGTCGAAGCGGCTTCGATTACCAGCGCCGAAGGCTTGGAGAATTTCGTCGAAATGCTTGGCCCTACGGGCCGGGGATATCTGCGCGCGACCCCGGTGTTCGTGCCGCATCCGCGCATCGCGCTTGCCGCGCAAAAGCTCGACGTGCGCAAAATCGTCGTGACCGGACGCGGCGATGATCGCAGCGTAGCGGAGATGGCAACTTTTTTTGCTAAGGTATGATGGCCTCCGATCAATGACCGGCCTGACGCATGGTAGATAGCTCCCGTTCCGCCGCCGAATCCACTGCCGAAGCTCCGCGAGCTTCCAAGCGCAGAGCGTGGTTCATGTCGCCCGCGGCAATCGCATTGGGTCTCGCCGCGCTGCTCCTCGCGTGGCAGTGGTACGACGGCCACAGCCGGATGAACGCATTGCGCGCAGAGCTCGCCCAGCGCGTGCGCGAAAGCGAGGCCGACTCCCGCGACGCACGCCTCGCGGCGAGGCAGGCGCAGGAGGCGGTGCGCGAGGCGCAGGCTAAGGTCGCGCAGATCGAGCTGAAGTTCACGGAATTTCAGAACCAGCAGGCCGGACTCGAGGCGCTCTACCAGGAGCTTTCGCGCGGGCGCGACGAATGGGTGATGGCCGAGATCGAGCAAGTCCTCACCATTGCCTCGCAGCAACTGCAGCTTGCGGGCAACGTCCAGGCGGCCTTGGCCGCGTTGCAGACAGCCGATGCGCGCCTGGCGCGCTCGGGCCGCCCGCAGTTCCTGCCGCTACGCAAGGTTTTCGCCCGCGACATGGAGCGGCTGAAAACTGTGCCCAACCTGGATGTTCCGGGACTGGCCGTAAAACTGGATCAGGCGATCGCGGGGGTGGATTCCCTGCCCCTCGTGCAGGATGCGCGTCCGCAGGCGACGGTAGCGGCGACGCGCGAACCCCAGGGTGTCTGGGAGAGGCTGGGCGCGGAGTTGCTGGGCGAACTGAAACAGCTCGTCAGGATACAGAAGATCGATGGCGCCGATACGGGATTGCTCAGCCCGCCGCAGGAGTTTTTCCTGCGTGAAAATCTGAAACTGCGTCTGCTGAACGCGCGGCTTGCGCTTCTCGCGCGCGATGAAACCGCCTATCGCAATGACGTGAAGCTCGCCGCCCGCTGGCTCGAACGCTACTTTGACACGCGTTCCACGGCCGCAGCGGCGACGGCAGGAACTCTGAAGCAACTCGGCTCCGGCGCCATGGGGACTTCGCTTCCGACGATCAGCGAAAGCCTTGCGGCAGTGCGCGGCTACAAGCCTATTCGGCAGCAGAGCGGACGATGAAGGGCCTGCTGTGGGTGCTTGTCCTGTCCGCGCTTGCCGCGGCGCTATCGCTGGCCACGCACGGCCACGACGGTTATGCGCTGTTTGTATTGCCCCCGTGGCGTGCCGAGATTTCACTCAATCTACTGGCGTTTTTAGTGATCCTGGTCTTTGCGGTCGTGTATTTTGTGGTCAGACTCCTCGGGCACACCCTGAGGCTTCCTTCGCATGTTCGTGCCTTTCGCGCACGACGGCGAGACGAAAAAGGGCGCACGGCCGCACTGGGGGCAATCCGGGCCTTGTTCGAGGGCCAGTTCGCCAAGGCCGAGAAGCTGGCTTCCGGGGCGAGCGATCTGGGTGCCGTGCCCGGCCTGGTGAGTCTTCTTGCGGCGCGAGCGGCACAGAGGCTGCGCGAATTCGGCCGGCGCGATCAGTGGCTCGAGCGGGCGAAGGAAGGCGACGGCGAGTGGCGTCTCGCGCGCCTGATGACTGCGGCAGAGTTCCTGCTGGAGGAACGGCGCTTCGCCGAAGCGCGAGCCGTGCTTCGCGAACTGCACGCGAGTGGTCCGCGGCATGTTGCGGCGCTGTTGATGTTGCTGCGCGCGGAGCAGGGCATGGCCAATTGGGACGAAGTTCTCCGCATCGCAAGTTTGCTGGAGAAACGGGATGCAATGCCGCCTGAGGCGCTCGATAGCGTACGCATCGGTGCCCGCATCGCCATACTGTCGAGCAAGGGCTCGGATCGGGAAGACCTGGTCAGGCTATGGGAAGAGATGCCGCGCTCCGAGCGCGTCCGTCCCAAGATAGCGGCAGTGGCGGCGCGCGCCTTCATCGAGCTCGGAGATTGTCGCAGGGCGCACCGGATCATCGAGGATGCGCTCGAACGAAGCTGGGACGGCGCGCTTGCCCTTCTCTACGGAGAATGCACGGATGAGGACGCGCTCGAGCGGCTCGAGCAAGCCGAACGGTGGCTGAGCAAGCGCCCGGGAGAGGCGGAGTTGTTGTTGACCCTGGGCCGCCTATGCGTGCAGCGTGAGTTGTGGGGAAAGGCGCAGAGTTACCTCGAAGCGAGCCTTGCGACGCGGCCGACGCACGCGGCACACGTCGCGCTCGCTCGGTTCTTCGAGCGCAGTGGACGAGCCGACGAGGCGAACCGGCATTTCCGCGCAAGCGCCGACCTCGAATCGGCGCAAGGGACAGCGGGCTGAGCATACGAACCCAGGTTCAAATGCCGAGCCCGGCGAGTTGCTTTTCCGGGTAGCGCGTACCCGAGGCGATCCCGAGAGGAAACGCTTTTGCGAGCTGCGCGATTTCCGCAGCGCTCAAGGCGATGCCGGCCGCGCTCGCGTTCTGCTCGAGGTAGTTGCGGCGCTTCGTGCCGGGGATCGGCACGACGTCCTGCCCTTGAGCGAGCACCCAGGCGAGTGCCACCTGCGCGGACGTGGCCTTGTGTGCCGCGGCGATCGACTCGAGCGGCTGCAGCAACTCGACATTGCGGCGCAGGTTGTCCGGATTGAAGCGCGGATGATCGCGGCGCCGGTCCTTCGGCTGGAGCGCATCGAGCGTCTTGATCGTGGCGGTAAGAAAACCGCGTCCCAGAGGCGAATACGCCATGAAGGCAACTCCGAGTTCGCGGCAGGCGGGGAGAATGTCTTTTTCGACGTCACGAGACCACAGGGAGTACTCGGTCTCTAGGGCGACGAGCGGGTGCACCTTGTACGCGCGCCGGAGGGTAGCCGCGCCCGCCTCGGAAAGCGCGAGATAGCGCACCTTGCCCTGCTCGACCAGCTTCTTCATCGCGCCCACGGTATCTTCGATAGGCACCTTGGGGTCGACGCGATGCAGTCCGTAGATGTCGATCGTGTCCACGCCGAGCCGCTTGAGCGAGGCCTCGCAAGCGAGCGGCACGTAACCGGGGTGACCCGCCGAAAGACCTTCCGGCAGCTTGAAGCCGCTCAAGGCCACGTTTCCGAACTTCGTTGCGAGCATCACCCGGTCGCGCTTGCCTTTGATCGCGCGTCCGACGAGCTCTTCGTTGATACCCGCAGCGTACGCATCCGATGTGACGATCAGGTTGACGCCGAGGTCGACGGCGCGGTGAATGGTTGCGATCGATTCGGGCTCGTTCGGTTCGCCGTAGATTCCAGTCATGCCCATGCAACCCAGACCCAGCGCCGAGACGGCGGGTCCATTTTTCCCCAGCTTGCGTGTGTTCATCGCGCTCCTCTCTCTGTGATCATTCGCCAAGCCAATCCCTGGCACGCAGGAATTCCAGATAAAGTTTTTCCTCCGGGCTCGACGGGGCCGGTTTCCAGTCGTAACGCCACTTCACGAGTGGGGGCAGTGACATCAGAATCGACTCCGCGCGGCCGCCCGACTGCAGCCCGAAGAGCGTCCCGCGGTCGTATACGAGATTGAACTCGACGTAACGGCCGCGGCGATAAGCCTGGAAATCGCGCTCGCGCTCGCCGTAGGGAGTGCCCTTGCGCCGCTCGACTACCGGAAGATAGGCCGGCAGGAAATGATCGCCGACGCTGCGAGCGAGCGCGAAGCACGAATCGAAACCGCTCTCGCTCAAATCGTCGAAGAAAATTCCGCCGATGCCACGCGGTTCGCCGCGGTGCTTGAGATAAAAGTACTCGTCACACCAGCGTTTGAAGCGCGGGTAGTACTCGGGACCGAAAGCCTCGAGCGCCTGGCGGCACGTGGCGTGAAAGTGGCGCGCATCGTCCTCGAACCCGTAATAAGGGGTCATGTCCATGCCGCCGCCGAACCACCATATCGGCTCGCTCTGCGGCCTGGTCGCGAGCAGGAACCGCACGTTCATATGGACGGTCGGGACAAAGGGATTGCGCGGATGCAGTACCACGGATACGCCGGTGGCTTCGAAAGCGCGGCCGGCCAGCTCGGGCCGCGCGGCGCTCGCGGAGGGCGGCAACCGCTCCCCGTGCACCCGGGAGAAGTTCACTCCGCCGCGCTCGAATGCGCCCCCATCCTCGATGATGCGGCTCTCGCCGCCACCGCCTTCGCTCCGCTGCCACGGATCGCGCCGGAAGCTCATCCCGTCGATGCGCTCCAGCTCCGCGACGATGCGGTTCTGCAATTCGACCAGATAAGCGTGGACTGCAGAAGAATTCATCGAATCGATTGCGGATGCTCGCGGATTGTCATGGGAACGGATCCGGAAAGCTGCGATCAGCGTCTCTTTGCGGCGATAGCGCGATATCCGATGTCGCGCCGATATTGCATGCCGTCGAAACGTATGCCTTTCCCCATCTCATACGCGCGCCGCTGCGCCATCTTGATCGTGTCTCCGAGAGCGGTCACGCAGAGCACCCGCCCGCCGTTGGTGACGATGGCGCCATCCTTCAGAGCGGTGCCCGAGTGAAAGACCCGGAAATCCTCTGCCGGGGCCGGAAGTCCCGTCACGACGTCGCCTTTTTTCGGGGCGTCGGGATAGTTGGATGCGGCAAGAACGACTCCGAGCGCGGCGCGGCGATCCCATTCCACTTCGACCCGATCGAGCTTCCCGTTCAAGGCGTTCTCGACCAGCTCGAACAGGTCGCTCTTCAGGCGCAGCATGATCGGTTGCGTTTCCGGATCGCCGAGTCGGCAATTGAATTCCAGTGCTCGGGGGTTGCCCGAGCCGTCGATCATCAGGCCCGCATAGAGAAACCCGCTGTAGGGATGCCCTTCCCCGGACATTCCGGTGAGTACCGGCTGGATGATTTCGCGTAGCACGCGCGCGTGCAACTCGGGGGTCACGACCGGTGCCGGCGAATACGCGCCCATGCCCCCGGTGTTGGGTCCCTGGTCGCCGTCTCTCAGACGCTTGTGATCCTGGCTGGTCGCAAGCGGCAGAATGTGTTCGCCGTCGGCCAGCACGATGAAGCTCGCTTCTTCGCCTTCGAGGAATTCCTCGATCACGACGCGCTTGCCTGCTTCGCCCATGGTGCGCTCGACGAGTATCTGCTCGATCGCCCGATGAGCCTCCTCCGCGTTCGCAGCGACGATTACGCCCTTCCCTGCCGCGAGGCCATCGGCCTTTACGACGATGGGTGCGCCGCGTGCGTCGACATAGTCGTGCGCGGCGCGTGCCTCGTCGAAGCTGGAAAACTCAGCCGTGGGGATGCGGTGCCGCTTCATGAACTCCTTGGCGAACTGCTTGGAGCTCTCCAGCCGTGCGCAGGCCTGCGTCGGGCCGAGAATCCGCAGTCCCTTGTCCCGGAAAAGATCGACGATTCCTTCGGCAAGCGGCGCTTCGGGCCCCACCACGGTGAAGTAGATGCTTTCAGAGAGCGCGAATTTCGCCAGCTCTTCGATGGTGGAGATCGCGACGTTTTCCAGGCCCGGCTCGCGCGCCGTACCGCCGTTGCCCGGAGCAACATAGACTTTCTGCACGCGCGGGCCCTGCGACAGGCGCCACGCGATCGCGTGTTCCCTGCCGCCTGAGCCGATGACGAGTAGCTTCATGGATTGGAATCAACCGCAGAGGGTTACGGGAAAACCGGATCGGCCATCCGTGGTGTGAATTCTAATGCCGGAAATGGCGTACGCCGGTGAATACCATAGCGACCCCCAGCTCGTCAGCGGCGGCGATGACTTCATCGTCGCGCACGCTGCCGCCGGGCTGGATGACCGCTTGTGCGCCCGCCTGGGCGACCACTTCCACGCCGTCCCGAAACGGGAAGAACGCGTCGGAAGCAACGACGGATCCCGCGAGGGGCAATCCCGCGGCCTGTGCCTTGGACACCGCGACCCGGGCGGCGTCGACCCGGCTCATCTGGCCTGCGCCTATGCCGAGCGTGCGTCCTCCCGCGCAGAATACGATCGCATTCGACTTGACGAATTTCGCCACGCGCCAGGCGAAAAGCAAATCGGCAAGCTGTGCCGGGGTGGGTTTCGAACGGGTCACCGTGCGCAGGTCCGTGGCCGCCACGTTTCGCTGATCCGGCGTTTGCGCGAGAAGCCCGCCTCCGACGCGCTTGAGATCGTAAGTCTGGGTATTGCGTGCCAGTCTCACCGACAGCACCCGTACGTTGGTCTTGGCGGCAAGCACCTTGCGCGCCTGCGGCTCGATTTCGGGCGCGATCACCACCTCGACGAATTGCTTCGATACCGCTTCGGCCGTCGCAGCGTCAAGCCCGCGGTTGAAGGCGACGATCCCTCCGAACGCTGAAATGGGGTCGGTGGCGAACGCGCGCTCGTATGCCTCTTCGACCGAGTTTGAAATTGCGGCGCCGCAAGGATTTGCGTGCTTGACGATCACGCAGGCCGGTTCATCGAAAGTCTTCACGCATTCCCAGGCGGCGTCGGCGTCGGCGATGTTGTTGTACGAGAGCTCCTTGCCCTGAATCTGGGTATAAGCGGCGATTCCGCCGGGAACCGGATCGCCGTCGCGGTAGAACGCCGCCGCCTGATGGGGATTTTCGCCGTAGCGCAGATCCTGCACTTTTTCAAACTGGAGCGTGAGGCGCCCCGGAAAGAGGGAAGGCTTTCCGTCGCTCGCAAGTCCGGTGAGGTAATTGCTGATGGCGGCTTCGTAGGCAGCGCTGTGGGCGAAGGCTTTTTGAGCCAGGGCGAAACGCGTTGCATCGCTCAGAGTTCCGCCGCTCTCCTTCATTTCCACGAGCAGTTTCGAATAGTCCGACGGATCGGTCACGACCGCGACGCCCGCATAGTTTTTCGCGCCCGCACGCAGCATGCTGGGGCCGCCGACGTCGATATTCTCGATCGCATCGGCGAGCTTGCAATCGTGCCGCGCAACGGTTTTCGCGAATGGATAGAGGTTGACGACCACCAGATCGATCGGCTCGATGCCCGCGGCCTTGATTGCAGCCAGGTGCGCCGGTGAATCGCGCCGGGCGAGGATGCCGGCGTGCAGACGCGGGTGCAGCGTTTTCACCCGTCCGTCGAGCATTTCCGGGAAGCCGGTGTAGTCGGCCACTTCGGTGACCGGGATGCCTTGTTCGGAGAGCAGCTTCGCGGTACCCCCGGTCGACAGAATCTTGATCTTGAACTGACCGAGGCCGCGCGCAAATTCGGCAAGGCCGGTCTTGTCGGATACGCTGATCAGCGCCGTCCGGATGGGAATCATGGATGAACTGGCTGCTCGGGAAGGGTGAAGAACTCCGGTAACTCCGGGGAGAAATTCGCCCCCTTCACCATTTACGATTCTCCGTCACATCTTCTTTATCTTGAGCGACTGAATTTTCTTTCGCAGTGTATTGCGGTTGATGCCGAGCATATCCGCGGCGACGGACTGATTTCCTTCAGCCCTGTCGAGAACGATCTCGAGCATCGGACGCTCGACGTTCTTGAGTACCATGTCGTAGATTGCACGCGGCTTGGCGCCGTCGAGGTCCTTGAAGTACCGCTCCAAAGCCCGGCGGACGCAGTCCCCGATCTCGTTCGTTTGCTTCATGTCGAGGTCCCCCCGGACTCCGATTCGAGCTTGTGCACCGGTCGCTGCCGGTGTTCTTCACTCCGACTCACGCCGCCATCTCCAGCTCATAGGGCAGGCGCAGATTTTCGTGCGCGAGTTGCTCGAAAAACTGGTTCACCACGCTCAGCTGATCTTCGCAGGTTTCAAGCTGGTTCATGTGGTGGCGGAAGCTCGCCGAACCGGCAAGCCCTTTGGTGTACCAGGAGATATGCTTTCGCGCGACCTTGACTCCAGTTTCCCGTCCATAGAACGCGTACAGGTCGTGCAGATGGGCGAGCAATACGGTATGGATTTCCGCGACAAAGGGCGAAGGGAGTTTCTCGCCAGTGGAAAAATAGTGTTCGATTTCGCGAAAGATCCAGGGCCGGCCTTGCGCCGCGCGACCGATCATGATGCCGTCGGCCCCGGTATATTCCAGAACCTGCTTTGCTTCCTCGGGAGTGGTGATGTCGCCGTTTGCAACCACCGGAAGGCGCGTGGATTGTTTCACCTCGCGGATCGTGTCGTACTCGGCCCGGCCAGAGAACCCGCAGGCCCGGGTGCGGCCGTGCAGGGACAGGAGTTGCACGCCGCTGTCTTCGGCGATTTTCGCCACCTTGAGGGCGTTCTTGTTTCCTGCGTCCCATCCGGTGCGGAACTTCAGGGTAACGGGGACATCCACCGCCTCCACCACCGCCTCGAGAATACGCCCGACCAGAGGTTCGTCCTTCAACAGCGCGGAGCCGGCCAGGGTATTGCAGACTTTCTTCGCCGGGCAGCCCATGTTGATGTCGACGATTTGCGCGCCTCGATCGACGTTGTAGCGTGCCGCCTCGGCCATCATGGCCGGGTCGGCCCCGGCGATCTGCACCGAGATCGGTTCGACTTCGCCTTCATGGTTGGCCCGACGGCGAGTCTTCTCGCTGCCCCACAGGAGCGAATTCGACGCCACCATCTCGGATACGGCGAGGCCCGCCCCGAATTTTTTGCAAAGCTGCCGGAAAGGACGATCGGTGACCCCGGCCATCGGCGCGACAAAAAGATTATTACGCAACGTGCGCGAACCGATTCGCATTGAAAATCACGGAAATTTTTTCGAGCGGGAGGGCAATTCTATACCTAAACACGAACGCAAAGGGAAGCGTTCCATGCTTCACGCGGCAATTTTTTCGGCGACGGAATCTCGTGTTTTTCCGACAGCACAGAAACGGTGCCGCGCCGTTTTCAGGGCAGCGCGCGTGCTCCGAAGATCATGCGGCGGGCGAGAAAACGCCGTGCGGGCGGCAGGGCATCGAGCACGACAAGGCCTGCGCCGCGTATTAGCGCGAGCGGCGGGATGGAATTCGAGAACGTTCTGACAAGAAAATCGGTGAATCCGATTCCAGCGTAGCGATCGACCCGGCGCCCGCGTGCATAGCGCGCGAGAAACTCCGGTGAGCCGATTTCTTCCTTTGAAACGTCAAGCAACATCTGAGCCAATTCCCAGGCATCGCGCAGACCGAGGTTGAGTCCCTGACCCGCCACCGGATGCAGCGTTTGTGCGGCGTTGCCTACTGCAAGCGTTCGAGACGCGGGAGTGATCGGGCCGCGGCGCAGCGAGAGCGGAAACGTCGCCCGGCGGCCCACGGAGCGGAAATCTCCTAGCCTTCCGCCGAAGGTTTTGCGCAGGCGCGAGAGGAAATCCCGATCGGAGAGTCCAAGCAGCTCGCTGGCGCTCCCAGGTCTCAGGCTCCAGACCAGGGCGTAGCGGTCTGAGTGCGGCAGCAAGGCGAGCGGCCCCTCGGTGGTGAAGCGCTCCCAGGCGACTCCGTGCCGAGGACGCTCGGCCGTCACTTCGGCCACGAGGGCATGTTGTCCATAGTCTCTGACATTCTGGGCCTGGCGAACCTGGCCGCCGTCGGCGAGGACGAGCAGCCGCGCGCGCACGGCGAATTCCTCTTCACCACGGGAAAGGCGCAGAGCGACTTCCTTGTCGACCGATTCCCAGCTGTTCAACGTGCCCTCAAAGACGGGCGTGCGCTTCTCAAGCTGCGCAAGAATCTCGGAATAGGCCGTGACGTAACCCAATGCCGGCAAGCCGTAATCAGCGCTGCGCAATACGGTACGTCCGAAACCCTGATGAGAAACATGGATCGTTTCAATCGTACTGTTTCGGATGGAGTTCCATGCTCCCAAGCGCTCCAGAATGAGGCGACTGCCGTGGGAGAGCGCGATCGGTCGGTCTGCAACGGCCGCTTTGTCTGTGATTCGGATAACAGACAGGGGGCTTTCCGACAGGGCAAGCGCGAGCGCACAGCCGACCGGACCTCCGCCGGCGATCGCGACATCCACCTCCGGCAGTTCACCCACGGCCGACGAGGGCCTCGATATCCCGAACCGATTTAGCCGCCGTCGAAGTCAATACTTCGCACCCGGTGGGCGTTACCACCACATCGTCCTCGATGCGCACTCCTATGTTCCAGAACTTCCGAGGCACGTCGTCGGCCGGCCGGATGTAGCAACCCGGCTCCACGGTCAGCGTCATCCCCGGCTCGAGGCGGCGCCATTCCCCGCGCGACCTGTATTCACCGGCGTCGTGGACGTCCAGGCCGAGCCAATGCCCGGTGCGGTGCATATAGAAGCGCTTGTAATCCTCGGCTTCGATCACTTTCTCGACGGTGCCGCGACACAGGCCCAAATCGACGAAGCCCTGTGCGAGAATTTTGACCGCAGCATCGTGCGGCTCGTTCCAACGCCTGCCAGCGATCACCGAGGCGATCGCAGCAGTTTGCGCGGCGAGTACCAGTTCGTAGACGTCTTTCTGTGGCCCGCTGAATTTTCCGCCCACGGGGAAAGTTCGCGTCAGATCGGAGGCATAACCGTCCAGCTCGCAGCCGGCGTCGATGAGCAGGAGATCCCCGTCGGCGAGCCGCGCATTGTTGTCACGGTAGTGCAGGATGCAAGCGTTGGCTCCGCCCGCGACGATCGGCCAGTAAGCGGGATATTGGGCGCCGCGGCGGCGAAACTCGTAGAGAAGCTCAGCTTCGATTTCGTATTCGCTGCGCCCGGGCCGGCTTGCCCGCATCGCCCGCTGGTGTGCGTCCGCCGAGATTGCCGCGGCGCGGCGCATCACGGCGATCTCGCCGTCGTCCTTGATGAGGCGCATCTCATCGAGTGCAACGCGCACATCGCGGATGTCGGCGGGCGCGGTGATCCCGGCGCGCGCCTGCGAGCGGACTTGGTTCAGCCAGCCCATGACACGCGTGTCCCAGCCGGCGTCGGCTCCAGGAGCGTAATAAAGTGCGGGCCGATTCGCGAGCAGTCTGGGCATGTGTTCGTCGAGTGTTTCGACGGGAAAGGCCTCGTCGAAACCAAATGTCTCCTTGGCGCCTTCGGGGCCGTAGCGCAGACCTTCCCAGAGTTCGCGTTCCGGATTGCGCTCGCGGCAGAAGAGAATCGACCGGGGTTTCTCTCCGGCCAGGAGGACGAGTACCGCGTCGGGCTCGGGGAAGCCGCTCAGGTAGTAGAAATAGCTGTCAAATCGGTATAGGTAGTCGCTGTCGCGGTTGCGGATATGTGCCGGGGCGGTTGGAATGATCGCGACGCCTTCGCCCATTTGCTGCTGTAAGGCGTGGCGGCGTTCGGTGCAGCGCGAGAGCTTGCTGGTCGTGTCCATTGAAGGGATTGTCGTCCGCTTTTCGGCGAGGATCAAGTGAACGATCCGTTCAGCACGGAAAGCCGCTCCGGTGTGCCGACGTCATGCCAGTTGCCGCGATGCATCTCGCCCGAGACCAGTCCGCGCGCCATCGCTTCGCGCAAGAGCGTTGCAAGCTGTGCTTTTGAACCGGGTCTGACGCTTGCGAAGAGCTCCGGACGGTAAAGACCGATGCCGCTGAAGGTGAGCTTGGAATGGCCCGCCTCGGCGACTTGCGCGCCATTCAGCGCGAAGTCTCCCTCACGATGATGCGGCGGATTCGCAACCAGCACCAGGTGCGCGAGATGCGGCTCCAGCTTGTAGCTCGCCAGAGTAGAAAAATCGAAATCGCAGAGGATGTCGCTGTTCACCGCGATAAACGGCGCGGCCCCGAGGAGCGGAAGCGCCTGCGTGATTCCGCCGGCGGTTTCGAGCGCTTCAGGTTCGTGGGAGTACCGGATCTTGGCGCCGAAACGACTCCCGTCGCCGAGAGCTGCCTCGATCATGCTCCCGAGGTGCGCGTGATTGATCACCATCTCTCGAATGCCAGAGCGTGTGAGCGCTTCGATCAGCCGGACGATCAGAGCCTTGCCGCGCACTTCGAGCAGCGGCTTCGGCATCGTGTCGGTGAGGGGTCGCATGCGCTCGCCGCGGCCGGCGGCGAGGATCATTGCTTTCATGATGTCCTCAGCGGCGAGCGCATCGTAAATTCGGGCGCTCGCCGCGCTCCGCGGCAAGGATCATTGCTTTCATCGCCAGCTCAGAAGGTGTATCCGACGCGCTTTTCCGTCGGTTCAAGCTGGTCGAGCAGGCGCACGAGTGGGGCAAGTTCCTTGTAGCGCTCGCAGGCGCGCCGCAGGTAACCCATCACGCGCGGCTGATCCTTGAGGTAGCCCTCTTTGCCGTCGCGGTAGAACAGTCGCGCGAAAATTCCCAGAACCTTGAGTTGACGCTGGACTCCCATCCACTCGAAATCTCGGTAGAACTCCGTGAAATCGCCGGCGACCGGAAGTCCCGCCTTCCGGGCCCGCTCCCAATAACGAATCGCCCAGTCGATCACGCGTTCTTCCTTCCAGACGATGTAGGCATCGCGCAGCAGAGAAACGAGATCGTAGGTGATCGGGCCGTAGACGGCGTCCTGGAAGTCGAGAATGCCGGGGCAGGGTTCGCTCACCATGAGATTGCGCGAGTGGTAGTCGCGATGCACGAAGACGCGCGCTTGTCCGAGGTTGTTTTCCAGGAGAATCGAGAAAACCTTCTCTAGAGTTTCGCGCTGGTCCGTATCGAGCTCGCGCTGCAGCTGGCGTGCGACATACCAGTCCGGAAACAGACGCAATTCCCGCTCGAGCAGCGACCTGTCGTAGTCGGGCAGCGTTCCGGGACGGCTTGCCAGTTGAATCCGGATCAGGGCATCGAGCGCGTCGCCGTAGAGTTGCGCCGCGCTTCCGTCATCGAGCGCGTCCAAGTAGGTGACGGTGCCCAGATCCGAAAGCAGCAGAAATCCCTGTTCGAGTTCCTGCGAGACGATCGCCGGAACGTGCACGCCGGCTGCGGCGAACAGATGTGCAATGCGCACGAAGGTCCGGCAGTCCTCCTTCTCCGGAGGCGCGTCCATCGCGATGAGGGACGGTTGCGCCTCGCCTCGACGGACACGGAAATAGCGCCGGAAGCTCGCGTCGTCGGAGGCAGGCGCGATGCTGATGTCGCCACCCCCGAGCGTCGCCTTCAGCCAACGCCGCAGTTGCTCGGTGCGGTCCAAAAATCCTCCGGAAACAAAGAATTGCCTTCGCCGCTGAATTGTGCGATTTTACACCCGCGACGACCGGCCCAATCTTTCAAGCTTCCCGCCCATGCCCCGCCTACGTGCCCGCCTCACGGCGTTGGCTATTGCGCTATTTTGTTCTGCGGCAGCGTATGCGCAGGGGCAGGGCCTTCAGCTGCGGCGCTCAACTGAGGATCGATCAAAGTCCGAATCCGCGCCGATTGTCCTCGATGCGGACCGCATTGAAGGGGTTCCCGGAGGGGACACGACGGCACGAGGTAACGCCAGCTTGCGTCGAGGCGATTTGTCGATCCGCGCCGACACCCTGAAGTATCAGGAGGAAAACGAGGAGGTCGAGGCCCTCGGCAACGTGCGTCTTGAACGCTCCGGCGACATCTTGAGGGGCACCGCCCTGAAGTATTCGATCGGTGATGAGACCGGTCTATTCGAGAAGCCCGACTTCATTCTCGCCCCGCGCAAGAAGTCCGACAGGCCACCGGTTTCGTTGCGCGGGCAGGCGGAAACATTCGAGTTCCTCGGAGAGGACCAGTACAGGATCAAAGACGGCTTTTTTACCTCCTGTAAGCCCGGCGACGACGGTTGGCGGCTGATGGCGGATGAGCTCGATCTGGATTTCACGCGCGACGTGGGCACCGCACGAGGCGCCAGATTGTATTTCGAGGGGGTGCCTATCATCGCGGCGCCCTCATTCGATTTCTCGCTCAACAACCAGCGCAAATCCGGCTTCCTTCCGCCCTCCATCGGCACGACCGGTAAGAGCGGACCCGAAGCCGCCATACCGTACTATCTGAATCTAGCGCCCAACTACGATCTCACGCTCACCCCGCGTTACATGGAAAAGCGCGGGCTGCAGATCGCCGAGCAATTCCGTTATCTGCAGAAGAACTATAACGGCGAGTTCAAGGCCGAGGTGCTCCCACAGGATCAGGCCGCCGATCGCAGCCGTTCTGCGATGTCCCTGACCCATTCTTACAACCGAGACGGCGCTCTGGTGGGAGGGCTGAACCTGAACAAGGTGTCCGACGATAACTATTTCCGGGACTTGGCCACCCGGATCAACATCACTTCCCAGGCGGCTCTGCCGCGCGAAGGCTTTCTGACCTACAACGGAAAATGGTGGCAGACAGGCAATTATTCGGCCACCGTCAAGGTTCAGCGGTTCCAAATCCTCCAGGACCCGGACAACCCGATCGTGGCGCCCTACAGCCGCACCCCGCAACTTACCTTGTCTGCCCTGCGTCAGGACGTCGGCGGGTTCGATATCGCGTCTGCAGCCGAGTTCGTCGATTTCAGCCACCCCAGTCTGGTAAACGGCAAGCGCACAACGTTCTATCCGAGCTTGAGCCTGCCGCTTGTCAGCTCCGGTGCCTTTCTCACACCGAAAGCCGGTTTCAACTACACGTATTACTCCTTATCGCAGAACGCTTCGGGAGCGGTTCCACTGGGGATCGAACCCGGCACGAGTCCCGTCATGGAACAGAACCCCCAGGGAACGCCGAACACGATCAGCCGCGCGCTTCCGATCTATAGCCTGGACAGCGGTTTGATGTTCGAACGGGACGCGCAGTTTCAGGGCCAGGCCGTAACCCAGACGCTCGAACCGCGTCTGTACTACGTGCGCATTCCGTTCCGCGATCAGAATCAGATTCCGCTGTTCGACACAACCGTCGCTGACTTCAGCTACGCGCAGATTTTTTCCGAAAATATGTTTGCCGGTGGCGACCGTATCAACGATGCCAACCAGCTCACCGCCGCGATTACGTCCCGCATGCTTTTGACCTCAAGCGGCCAGGAAGTGCTGCGCGGTACCTTCGGCCAGCGCTTCTACTTCAAGGATCAGCAGGTGACGCTCAATCCTACTGACGTGCCGCGCACTTACAACGCTTCCAACCTGCTGGCCGCGGCGTCGGGACGCGTAGGGCAATACTGGACCATGGAGGGTGCCACCGAATACGATCAACGCGATTTCCGCACCGAGCGACTGACCTTGGCGGTGCGTTACAGGCCCGAGGGGCTCAAGACCGTCAATCTGAGCTACCGGTATCTGAGCGGGGACGTGACGCAGACGGGCCCCACCAAGCAGGTCGACCTTTCTGCGCAGTGGCCGCTTGGCGGGCGCTGGTACAGCGTGGGACGATTCAACTATTCGCTGAACGACAGTCGAATCGTCGAAGCCATCGGAGGTTTCGAATACGGAGCCGACTGCTGGGTGAGCCGCCTCGTGATGCAGCGCTTCGCTCTGACGGCCGGCACGTCGTCGTCGAGCTTGTTCCTGCAGCTGGAGCTGAACGGTTTCTCGCGCATTGGGTCGAATCCACTCGAGGCCTTGAAACGGAGCGTTCCGGGGTACCAGCGGATCAACGCACCGTCCCCCGGCACGAACCCCGATCGTCCCTTTGATCTCTATGGCCCATGAGTTTCGCAATTTGCACGCGCATCCGGTGTGGATCGATGACAATGTCGGAAAATAGGGCGGATTGAACAACCAATGCGGCAAAGGCTTAAGCGTGATTGAGTGCCCCGAGACCGGAAAATGAATCGATGAGAATTCATCTCTTTATTCTGATGTTGGTCGCGCACGGGACCGCGCTTGCTCAGGATGTGCGTCCGGAGGAGGCCGCGCGGACGCGTATCGTCGTGATCGACCGCATCGTCGCCGTAGTCAACAAGGAAGTCATCACGCAGTACGAGCTGGCCGAGCGGATGAATCGGGTGCTGAAAGATCTGGAGCGGCGCGGGACGTCTCTGCCCGATCGCGGCGAAATCCAAAAGCAGGTGCTCGATCGCCTCGTCATCGAGAAAGTGCAGCTTCAGTTTGCCCGGGAGACTGGATTGCGGGTCGACGACCTCGAACTCGATCGCACCCTCAACCGAGTGGCCGAGGGAAACAAGCTATCCCTGACTGAATTCAGGCAAACGCTCGAGCGCGACGCGATTCGCTTCGAAGTGTTTCGAGAGGAATTGCGCGATGAAATTCTGATGAATCGCCTGCGCGACCGGGAGGTTACCGGCAAGCTCACAGTGAGCGAGGGGGAAATCGAGAACTTTCTCTCCGAGCAGAGCGAAAGAAAGGAACTGGGGACCGAATACAATCTCGCACATATTCTTGTGCGGGTACCCGAACAAGCCAGTCCCGAGCAGTTGGGGGCCCGGCGCGCCCGTGCCGAGGAAGCGCTCAAAAGGGTCAAGGACGGAGTGGACTTCGCGCAGCTTGCCGCCACGTACTCCGATGCGCCGGATGCCCTGCAGGGCGGGATCATGGGCTGGCGCAGCCAGGACCGGCTGCCGGAGTTGTTCGTCGAGGCGCTGGCGAAGCTCAAACCCGGCGAGGTCAGCGACGTCTTGCGCAGCCCGGCCGGATTCCACGTGCTCAAGCTCGTCGATCTGCGCGGGGCCGGGGCGCCGCTGATGGTGGAACAGGCGCATGTCCGCCATATCCTGGTGCGGACCAATGAGCTCGTTTCCGAAGACGATGCCAAGAGGAAGCTCGTCAACCTGCGCGAGCGAATCGTAAACGGGGTGAATTTTACCGAGCTCGCGCGGCTGAATTCGGACGACAGCTCCGCTTCGCGCGGCGGCGATCTGGGGTGGGTTTATCCGGGCGACACGGTGCCGGAATTCGAACGGGCTTTCACGGACTTGAAACCGATGGAGGTGAGCCAGCCCGTCAAGACTCCATTCGGATGGCATCTCATCCAGTTGATCGAGCGGCGCACCGCGGATATGTCCTCCGAGCGCAGGCGCATCGAGGCGCGCAAGGCTCTGTTGGAGCGCAAAGGGGACGAAGCCTATCAGGAATGGCTGCGTCAGTTGCGTGATCGTGCCTACGTCGAGTTGCGGCTCGAAGAGCGGTGAACGCCCGGCCAGAGAAACCGACGGTGGCAAGTTCCCGTGTTTCCTCGGGCACGAATTCCATGCCGGTCGTCGCGGTGACTTCCGGGGAACCCGCAGGCATAGGCCCAGATATCTGTCTTGCTCTTGCCCGACGCCGGTTTTCCGCACGTATCGTGGTTCTCGGAGATCGCGAGACGCTCCAGGACCGTGCCCGGCAGCTGGGTGTGCAAGTGCGGCTGTGTGATCCCGGGACGGAACTTACGCAAGACTCGATCGAATGCCTGCACGTTGCCCTTCCCTACGCTTGTCGGGCAGGCGCACTGGATCGGCGCTCCGCGCCCTATGTGATTTCGCTGCTCGATCGCGCGATCGAGGGCTGCAGGACCGGCCAGTTTGCTGCGCTCACCACCGCACCGGTGCACAAGGGCATCATCAACGACGGCGGTATTCCCTTCATCGGCCACACTGAGTATCTCGCCGAGCGTACCGGTGCCGCCCACGTGGTAATGATGCTGACGGGCGGGGGTCTGCGCGTCGCGCTCGCGACCACGCATCTCGCCCTGAAGGACGTGCCGCGTGCATTGACGCGCGAGAGCCTCGAGCGAACCCTCCGGGTGCTCTGTTCTGAGCTCATCCGCCGGTTCGGCATCTCGGCGCCGCGGATCCTGGTCGCGGGTCTGAATCCTCACAGCGGCGAAGGCGGTCATTTTGGGCGCGAGGAAATCGAAGTGATCGGCCCCGTTCTCGAGAAATTGCGCACGGAAGGTTTTCAGCTCACAGGGCCCTTGCCGGCGGATACCCTATTTGTGCCGGATCGGCTCGCCAAGGCCGATTGCGTACTCGCCATGTATCATGATCAGGGGCTTCCAGTGCTCAAATACGCGAGCTTCGGAATGGGGATCAACGTCACGCTCGGCCTGCCGATGATCCGTACCTCGGTCGACCACGGCACCGCGCTCGATCTGGCCGGCACCGGGCGCGCGGATCCCGACAGCCTCTTCGTGGCAATCGAAGCGGCGATCGAGATGGCGCAAGCCGGGGCGCGGGCGGCGAGTTAGGCCGCAGTGGCGACGCGTCGGCATGTCCCTCGAAAAAGATTCGGCCAGCACTTTCTAGTCGATCGAGAGACGATCGAGCGCATCGTTTCCGCGATTGATCCGCGGCGCGGCGATCATATTGTCGAAATCGGCCCCGGACTGGGGGCGCTCACCGATCCGCTGCTTGAGCGCGTCGAGCACCTTCATGTGGTCGAGCTCGACCGAGACCTGAGCGAGCGCCTGCGCGAGCGCTACCCCGCCGGGCGGCTCGCGGTGCACCAAATCGATGCGTTGCAGTTTGATTTCACCGCGCTGCCGTCACCGCTCAGAGTGGTAGGCAACCTGCCCTACAATATTTCCACACCGCTCCTGTTCCACGTTGCCGATGCAGCCGCCCGGTGCGCCGATCTGCATTTCATGCTGCAGTATGAGGTCGTCGAACGCATGATCGCGAAGCCATCTGAACCCGAGTACGGGCGCCTGTCGGTCATGCTGCAGTACCGTTTCCGCCTCGAGCGGCTTTTCACGGTCGCCCCTGAGTCATTTCGACCCCCACCCAAGGTCCGTTCTGCCGTTGTGCGGCTCGTGCCGCGGCCCTTGTCGGAGCTCGATGCCCTGAATGAGGCGGACTTTTCGAAGATGGTCTCCCAGGCGTTTTCGATGCGGCGAAAGACTCTGAGGAATAATCTCTCCGGTCTGATCTCCGCATCTGAACTCGACAAACTCGGTATCGACCCGGGCCGGCGCGCGCAAACCCTGCCCGTTGCGGCTTTTGTCACGCTCGCCAACCTGCTTGTACAAAGACGCACCTAGACCCCGTGAACGCCTGCTGGCAAAATGGTGTATAGATATGGAAGTCTGAAGCGGGAGGAAGAGCATGGGCCTTCTTGACGACCTGAAAAAACAGGCGGACTTGGTGAAGACCCAGCAGATTCTTCAACAGAATCTGCAGGGGGATAAACTCAAGCTGGTCGAAGACAAGATGAAGCAGACGTTCCAGTACGTGCACGAGTTGCTCAAGCAGCTCGGCGTGGTGAAACCCACCAGCCCGCTGGTCTATTCGATCCCCGGAGTCGCGGATTTCAGGAATCTCTTGTTCACCGAGTCGTTTATCGACTACCGGAAAAAGCGAATCAACGACAAGGAATACTTCGACACGACCCATTTCTTCGTCAAGTGGGCGCGTCCCGACACGGTGGTGATCGAGAAGGACATGCCCCCCGCGATGCAGCGGATCCGGGAGTCGCTGTGGCTCAGCAAGGTCAAGTTCGTTGAGGAGGAGAAGAAGAACGCCAAGGGTTTCGTCGTCGGCGCCAAGTTCACCGTCCCAGCCGCGGTTCTGACCGACATCGTCATCAAGGCGGACCATGAGCAAGGCAAACTGCTCTTCCAGGCGACGCATCTGTTTGGCCTCGGAGTGGAATACCTCTCGGTCCCGGCGCAGGAAGTCAGTGACGACATGCTGGAAGATTTCGCCAAAGCGCTGATCGGGCAGCAAAGCGAGATCCGCAAATACCGTGTTGCGGGGGCGCCCGGAATGGTTCGCTGAAGGCCGTCGGACGGCGCCGCTATCGCGCGCGGCGTGTCAGACCTTTTCGAGCCTACTTGCGCTCGATCAGTTCGATCTTGTAGCCGTCAGGATCTTCAACAAAGGCGATCACCGTGGTGCCGTGCTTCATGGGCCCGGCTTCGCGCGTCACCTTTCCTCCCCGCGTTCGCACTTCCTCGCAGGCCTTGCGGGCGTCGTCCACCGCGATCGCGACGTGACCGTAGGCGCCGCCGAGTTCGTATTTTTCCACACCCCAGTTGTGGGTCAACTCGAGTACCGCCGTTTCCGATTCATCGCCGTAGCCGACAAAGGCCAGGGTGAATTTCCCATCCGGATAGTCGTTGCGGCGGAGGAGCCGCATACCGAGAACCTGGGTGTAAAAGCGCAGCGACCGCTCCAGATCGCCGACTCGCAACATGGTGTGAAGAATTCGCATGGGTGCACTCCTATAGATCCGGCAATGTTCGCGCCAGGGTGTTCAATTCGCGCCGTGCGGACCGGTGGCCCGGGTAAAGCAGCGAAACGATATCCCAGAAGCGCGGCGAATGGTTGAGCTCGCGCAGATGGGCGAGCTCGTGCGCAGCCACGTAGTCTACGAGATGCGGCGGCAACATCATCAGGCGCCAGTTGAGGAGTATTCGCCCGTCGTGGCCGCAGCTGCCCCAGCGGGTCTGAGCGTTGGAAAGGCCAATGCTCGAAGTGCGAAGCCCGTGCGGGCGCGCCAGCTCCGCGACCCGCTCACTGAAGAACTCCAGCGCGCGCTCCCTTATCCATTCGAGCGCTCGCTCGCGAAAGCTCGCTCCGTCCGCGAGTCCGAATTCGAGCTGGTCATCGGAGAGCCGTACGCCGATTTCGCCCTGTCGAAGCACCAGCGTCACGGTTCGGCCCAACCACGGCAGCTTCGTCCCCGCCTGCCACACGAGCGGCTGCCGGCGTGGCGCAGCGAGGCGCTTGCGGATCCAGCCCTCCTTTTCCAGGATGAACGCCTCGACTTCCGCGACCGTGGCATGGCGCGGGGCGCGCGCCTCGACCTGGTCTCCATCGACGAACAGGGCGATGGTGCGCCGCCTAGCGCGCACGAGGTGGTAACTCAGAATTCCGCCGGCGAGCTGAAGTTGGCGAAGACGCCCGGCGTTCTCCGCTCGCGGCGAGACGTCAAACGGAAGTTGCAGTTGCCTCAGCGCCGGGGACATAGACTCGCCATGCGGCCCTCGATCCATTTCTCGACCGACAGGTTCAGCGACTCCGGCGTGTGAGCGTGCGAATCGATCGGTGGTCCAACCTCCACCGTCACGGTTCCTGGATGCTTGAGAAAAGCCTTGCGGCCCCAAAACAGCCCGGCGTTGTGGGCGACGGGCACGACCATCGCCCCGCATTTCACCGCAAGCCAAGCACCGCCCATGTGGTACTTGCCGCGCTCGCCGGGCTCGACGCGTGTGCCTTCCGGGAAGATCGCAATCCAGAAGCCCTGTGCGAGCCGCTCGCGGCCGAGCTCAGCCATCCGATTCAGCGCCCGGACGCCGCGCCTGCGGTCGATGGCAATCGGGCTGGTCAGCGCAAGGCCCCAACCGAAGAACGGAATCCACAGGAGCTCTCGTTTTAGCACGAGCACGTGCGGCGGGAAAATGAGCTGGAACGCCAAGGTTTCCCACGCAGATTGATGCTTTGACAGGATCACGCTGGGGGTCTGCGGCAGGTTTTCCATGCCGATCACGCGGTAACGGATACCGAGCACGGTTTTCGCAAGCCAGATCATCGCGCGCGCCCAGCCGGAGATGATGCGATAGCGCGCAAGCCGCGGAAGAGGAAAGGTGCCGAGCGCGAAGATTGCGTAAGGCGGGGTGAGGAGTATCTGGGCGATCAGGAAGACGAGCGAGCGCAGAAAGATCATCGACACAGCGCCTGCGCGACCGAAGCGAGATCCGGATAAATGACAGTGCCCTCGGGCAGCTGGCCTGCGGAACGCGTTTTCCCGCCCTTGCCCGTGAGCACGAGGATCGGCTGGGCTCCGACCGCTGCTGCAGCCTGGAGGTCTCGCAGGCTGTCGCCCACCGCCGGCGCGCGCTCGAGCACGGCGTTGAAGCGCTCGGCGATGGCGAAGAACATTCCAGGACCGGGTTTGCGGCAGGGCGATTGCGATTCGTCGGTATCGGGGCAGTAGAACACCGCCTCGATGCGCCCACCCGCCTGGTTGACCGCCTTGTGCATCTTCGAATTGATGGCGTTCAGGGTCGCCATGTCCAGAAGACCGCGGCCCACGCCGGACTGATTGGAGGCAACGACGACGCGCCAGCCGGACTGAGTGAGCCTCGCGATCGCGTCGACGCTCCCGGGAATTGGCCGCCACTCGTCGGGATGCTTGATGAACTCGTCGCTGTCGTAGTTGATCACGCCGTCGCGGTCGAGGATGATGAGTTTCATGGGGCTAAGCAGCCATCAGACTCAAGTCGGCAACCTGATTCATGTAGGCACGAGCATGCTGAAGTAAGGTGATTCGGTTGTTTCGGACGTCTGGTTCCTCAGCATTCACCATGACATCGTCAAAGAATGACTTTGTCGGTATTCCAAGCTGACTCAAGACACGTAGCGACTCCGCAAACCGCTGCTTCTTTTTCAGCTCCAATGACTCAGCGCCTATTTTTTGCAGAGCATTCCAAAACACAAATTCCGCGTTATCTTTAAATAACTCTGTCTTTGGTTTTTCCTTAAGGTCGTCAGGCGAAAGGCCAAAGGGCACTTCATACCCAGATTTCTTAAGAATATTTGTAATCCGCTTGTTGGCCTCAGCCAGAATTCTTCCCTCTTCAGTGGCCGCAAAGCGTGAAGCTTCAGCAACAATCTCGGGTAGCGTGTGCAACCAACTGACCGAACCGAAAGGTCGAAGCACGGCTTCGATAGCTGTCGACGCATATCCCTGTTCCGAGAAGTAGCTTCTTGCTCGGTCCAGAATAAACTCGACGATCTGGAGCCAATCAGATTTGGCATGTACCGGCATCACACCGATAGCCAAATCGATCAATGGACGAATACCGACATTGACCTTCTTCTCTATCAAGATGCGTACTACGCCAAGCGCATGGCGACGGAGCGCGTAGGGGTCCTTGTCACCCGTCGGCCGCTGGTCTATACCAAACATGCCCGCCAGAGTTTCCAGCTTATCCGCAAGCGCAAGCGCAATGGCGATATCATTTTCTGGGAGCGCATCGCCAGCGAACCGCGGCCGGTAATGCTGCTCGATGGCGTCGGCTACGCGTGCGTCTTCGTCGTCGGCGAGCGCGTAGTAGCGGCCCATAGTGCCTTGCAGATCGGGAAACTCGCCGACCATGCTAGTGACGAGATCGGCTTTGGCGAGCAGGGCCGCACGGTCGGTAAGTTTCGGATCGGCGCCAATCAGATCGGCGATCGCCGCGGCGAGCTTGCGCACACGCTCGACACGAATGAGCTCGCTGCCCAGCTTGTTGTGGTGGACCCTGTTCGCGAGCTGCGGCACGCGATCAGCGAGCTTGGTTTTCTTGTCAGTCTCGAAGAAAAAGCGCGCATCGGCAAGCCGTGGTCGCACCACGCGTTGGTTGCCTTCGACGATGTTCTTCGGTTCCTTGAGCTCCATGTTGCTGACGATTAGAAATTTATTCGTTAGTTTCCCGGCCTTGTCGAACAGTGGGAAGTATTTCTGATTGGCGCGCATAGTGAGAATCAAACATTCCTGCGGCACGGCGAGGAACTCGCGTTCGAATTCTCCGGCGTAGACAGTCGGGTATTCGACTAGGGCGGTTACCTCATCGAGCAGCGGTGCGACGTCCTCCTCTGGCCCGAGCGAGGCTTTGAGCGCAGCGGCCTTCTCGCGCAGTTGTTTGTCTATCTCCGCGCGCCGCGCGTCTAACGAGGCCATGACCTTGCCGTGTGCCGCGAGCGCTTCCTCATAGGCATCGGCTGTAGCGACGCTAATGTCCCTGACACCCTGAAAGCGGTGACCGTGGGTGATGCGGCCTGCCTTGAGTCCTAGCGCAGAGATGTCCGCCACCTTGTCGCCATGCAGTGCCATCAGACTGTGGACTGGGCGCACGAACTGCACTGTGGTTTGCCCGTCGGCGAGCTGGTAGCTCATGACTTTTGGAATGGGCAGATTCGCGATCGTATCTTCGAGCGCAAGTTGTAAACCGGCTACAAGCGTCAGACCTGAAAGCTTCTGGTTGAGGAACACGTATTCGGCATCGCCATCGAGCTTGCGTTCCAGCTGGTCAACGGAAGCGCCTTCTTTTTCCATGCGCTTGGAGAGCGCTGCGCTCGGCTTACCATCGGCGCCGAACGCCACCTTCGAGGGCATCAGTTTTTTTGATTCCCCCCGATCCGGTGCTTTCGACAGCACGTCTGGAATCAGCACAGCCAGTCTTCGCGGCGTGGCAAATACCTTTTTTTTCGGATCGGGAGTCTTCAGTTGTGCCTTTATCAAGCCATTCAGAATTCCATCGCCGAATGCTTCCCCAAGACGCTTGAGTGCCTTGGGCGGTAGTTCTTCGGTGAACAGCTCGACCAGCAGCGACATGCTCATGCGGCGGCCTTTTGCAGCATCGGGAATCCCAGGCGCTCGCGCGACTCGAGGTAGCTCTGAGCTACGGCCTTAGCGAGGTTGCGGATGCGGCCGATGTAGGCGGCACGCTCGGTAACCGAAATCGCGCCTCGCGCATCCAACAGGTTGAAGGTGTGCGCGGCCTTAAGCACCATCTCGTAAGCCGGCAAAGCAAGTTGCGCTTCCATCAGGCGCTTTGCCTCGGCTTCGTGGTGGCTGAAATGCTCGAGCAGCATTTTGGCGTTCGAATGCTCGAAGTTGTAGGCCGATTGTTCGACTTCGTTCTGATGGTAGACGTCGCGGTAAGTCACGCCCGGCGCCCACGTCAGATCGAACACGTTCTCCACGTTCTGCAGGACCATGGCGAGGCGCTCGATGCCGTAGGTGATCTCGCCGGTGATCGGCTTGCAGTTGATGCCGCCGATCTGCTGGAAGTAGGTGAACTGCGTCACCTCCATGCCGTTCAGCCAGACTTCCCAGCCCAAACCCCAAGCGCCGAGCGTGGGATTCTCCCAGTTGTCCTCGACGAAACGGATGTCGTGCGCTTTCGGATCGATGCCGAGCGCTTCGAGCGAGCTGATGTACAAGTCGATGATTTCCGGCGGCGAGGGCTTCAGCACCACTTGGTATTGGTAGTAGTGCTGCAGGCGGTTGGGATTCTCGCCGTAGCGTCCGTCTTTGGGACGGCGCGAAGGTTGTACGTATGCCGCCTTCCAAGGCTCGGGGCCAATGGCGCGCAGGAAGGTCGCGGTGTGCGAAGTGCCGGCGCCGACTTCCATGTCGTAGGGCTGCAGCAGCGCGCAGCCCTTGCCGCCCCAGTAACTCTGCAGCTTGAGGATCAGGTCCTGGAAAGTGAGTGTGGACATGCGGTAGCGGCGAATGATTCTACCGGCTTTCTCGAGCCCGACCAACGATCCGGGCGCGGCGGAATGCGAGGGCCGCAATGAGCGCAAGGCAGGCGAGCACGATCGGATAGTTCCCTAGTTTCACATAGGGCGTTGCCCCGGCGTATCCCTGCACTTCGCCCGTGAGCACGCCCTCGGTATATTGCGGCAATCTCGCGATGACCCTGCCGCGAGGATCGATGATCGCGGTCATGCCGGTATTGGTCGCTCGCAGCATGAAGCGTCCCGTCTCGAGCGCGCGCATGCGCGAGATCTGCAGGTGCTGGGCTGGCGCAAGCGAATCGCCGAACCAGGCGACGTTCGAAACGTTCGCGAGCAGCGTCGCCTGAGGGAGCTGGCGGATGATCTCCTCGCCGAAGGCGTCCTCCCAGCAGATGTTCGGCGCGACGAGCTGACCGGCGAGCGCGAGCGGCTTCGCACTTTTGGAGCCCAGTGAAAAATCCGAAAGCGGAATCGCGAATGTCTTCACGATCCAGCCAAAGCCCCAGGGCACGAACTCGCCGAAGGGAACCAGATGCGATTTGTCGTAGCGCTGCGAAGGCGAGGCGCCGACGCTCACCACGCTGTTGAAATAGCGTCCTTCCGAATCCCGGATGGGGACGCCGATGAGAATGTCTGCGTGGCGCTCCATGGCGATTTTTGCGATGCCCTTCAGGTAGCCCGGATCGACCGTGTCGAGGAACCGCGGCATGGCGGT
>Ga0193726_1000270_pt1 | contig 65409 bp, 61 predicted proteins | sample H2c1metaG_FD_144928 | JGI IMG/M metagenome (GOLD analysis project Ga0193726, IMG submission 144928) | Soil microbial communities from a riparian zone of the East river system, Colorado, United States - H2c1 | ecosystem: Environmental > Terrestrial > Soil > Riparian zone | place: USA: East River... | reverse complement strand
CTTGAGCGTGGTCAGATCCTTGTAGTCGATCTGCTTGACGTCATCGGCCGTGAATCGGCAGAACTTCTTGCGTCGGAAAAAACGTGCCATGTCGGCCTCCCCTTACCTTGCGCCCATGGGCATGTCGTCGTCATCGCCGTCATCGCCGAAGTCGTCGTGGCGGCGCGCATTTTCATCCGGAGCGCGGGCCATCGGCGAAGGTTCGGTCACGGCTTCGTCCATCTTCACCACCAGGCTGCGCAGCACCGCATCGCTGAAGCGAAAGGAACCCGTGAGTTCGGCGAGCGTCTTCTGATCGCATTCGACGTTGAGCAGGATGTAGTGTGCTTTGTGCACTTTGGAGATGGGGAACGTCAGCTGGCGCCGGCCCCAATCCTCGAAACGATGCACCGCGCCGCCGCCGGCACTGATCATGCCTTTGTAGCGATCGACCATCGCAGGAACTTGCTCGCTCTGGTCCGGATGGACCAGAAGCACAATTTCATAATGCCGCATTGTAGCTCCCCAAGGTTGTAGCCTCCCGTTGCGAGCGGTGAGGCAAGGAGTAAGACCGGTTACCCGGCAAAAAAGAGCGCGAAGGATACTGTTGTCGACGCTCTAGGTCAACTTAACCCCTGCGGGCATCCGCTGGCGGCGCGCCTCGAACAGCGCAACCCCGGCGGCTACCGAGACATTGAGCGACTCGACCTGGCCGGCCATGGGAATGCGCACCAGAAAGTCGCAGCGCTCCCGGGTGAGGCGTCGCATGCCCGCCCCTTCGGCCCCCATCACCAGGGCCAGCGGCCGCTGCAAATCGGCCTCATACAGGGTCTGCGGCGCATCCTCTGCGGTTCCGACCACCCAAATGCCCCGTTCCTTGAGCAGGTCGATCGCCCGGGCGAGATTGGTGACGCTCGCCACCGGGATGAATTCCGCCGCGCCGGCCGCCACCTTGCGCACTACCCCATCCACCGCGGCCGCGCGGTCCTTCGGGATCAGCACGGCATGCGCGCCCGCGGCATCGGCGGTGCGCAGACAGGCGCCCAGATTGTGGGGATCGGTGACCCCGTCCAGCACCAGCACTAGGGGAAACCCTGAAATTTGACTTAATCCCTCGATGAGATCGTGCTCGTCCCAGGGTTTGAGCGGCCGCACCGCCGCCACGGCTCCTTGATGGGCCACTTCCCCCACCAACTTGACCAGAACCTCATTCCCCGCCGACTGGACACGCACTCCGGCGTGTTGCGCACGCTCCCGCAAGGCGTTGATCCGGGCATCGTCGCGCGGCTGCGCAATCCAGAGCTCGAGCAGCCGCTCGGGCGCCCGCTCGAGCACCGCGTTGACGGCATGCAACCCATAGACGAAGTTGCGCTTCGACTCAGCCACGCCCGCCGCGCCCGCGCCTCGCGCCCCCGCCTCGGCCGCCGCGTTGCCCGCCCTGGCCCTGGCCGCGGCGTGCGGCGGCGCCGTGCTGCGGGCCGGCACCGCGCCGCGGTGCGCGCACCGTGCCGTGTCCGACGGCCGCGTCCGCATCGATCAATTCGAAATCAATTTGCCGCTGCGTCAGGTCGACCCGGCTCAACCGCACACGCACCGTGTCGCCCAATTGCCAGCGCCGGCCGCTGCGCCGGCCCACCAAACCCATGCCGCCGTGCTCCAGTTCCCAGTAGTCGCCGGGAATGGCAGAGATGTGCACCAAGCCGTCGATGGGCACTTCCTTCAGCTGCACGAACAGGCCGAACTCGAGCGCGCTGGTAATCGTTGCGTCGAAGGTCTCGCCGACCCGGGGCTGCAGATACAGGCACTTCAGATAGCCCATTACGTCGCGGGAGGCGTCGTCGGCGCGCCGCTCGCGCTGCGAACTCTCGGTGCCGAGAGCCTGCAGTTCCGCCGTCGTGTAGCGATGTCCGGAAGCAGACTCAGGCAGTACGGCGGCTTTGATCGCGCGATGCACCAGCAAATCCGGATAGCGGCGGATCGGGGAGGTGAAGTGCGCGTATTCTTCCAGCGCCAGGCCGAAGTGGCCGATGTTGGTTTGTTGGTATACGGCCTGCGCCAGCGAACGGATCACCAGACTCTCGAGCAGCTGGCCGTCGGGCCTCGCCGCCAGGCGCTCCACCAATTGGCGAAATTCGCGCGGCGTCGGCTTCTCCGAGAACGCCGCGCCCACCTGCAGCGCATTCAAGACCTTCTGCAGCTCCGTCACACGCTTGTCTTCCGGCTGGCCATGCACCCGGTACAGGCTGCCGGCCTTGGCGAGACGCAAGGCCACCGCCGCTTCCACATTGGCGGCGATCATGCACTCCTCGATCAGGCGGTGCGCATCGTTGCGGGTCACGGCATAGAAGCCCTCGATCTTGCCGTCGCCGCCGATGCGCGCCTTGACCTCGCCGCCGCGAAAATCGAGCGCGCCGCGCGCGTCACGCGCCGCCTTGAGCGCGCCGTAGACCGAGTACAACGTGCGCAGCGACTCGCGCACCACCGGCGAGAGATCGTCGGGCGCACCCTCGGCGGGATTGTCCAGATACGCCCAAGCCCGGTCGTAGGTGAGCCGCGCCTGCGAGCGAATCACCGCTTCGTAAAATTGGCTCTTGCCCGGCTTGCCGGTCTTGCTGACGCGCATGTCGCAGACGAATGCCAGGCGCTCGACGCGCGGCATCAGCGAGCACAGATGATTGGAGAGGTTCTCCGGCAGCATCGGAATGACGCGGTCCGGGAAGTACACCGACGTGGCGCGCGAGCGTGCCTCGCCGTCCAGTGCGCTGCCGTAGCGCACGTAATGGCTGACGTCGGCGATGGCGACGATCAGCCGCCAGCCGCCGCCGCGCAGCGCCTCGGCATACACCGCATCGTCGAAATCTTTGGCGTCTTCGCCGTCGATGGTCACCAACGGCATGTCGCGCAGATCCACGCGGCCCTGACGCTCCGCCGCCTGCACCTCGGGAGCAAAGCGGCTCGCCTCGGCGATGACCTCGGGCGGAAACTCCTGCGGCAGATCGTGCCTCAGGATGGCGAAGCGCGCCGCCAACTCCGATGGCCGCAGATTGTCGAGCACTTCCACGATGCGCCCGTGCGCCGCGTTCTCGCCCTGGGGGCGTTTGGTCAGTTCGACGATGACCGGGTCGCCGTCTTCAGCGCCGTGCCGATCGCGCGCGCCCACGGCGATGGAGTACCAGTGGCCGGGATCTTCCGGCACTACATGGCCGCCCGCCTTGGCCCCGCCGGGGTCGGCGCGCCACACGCCGCCGATGCGCGCCGGTGCGTCGCCGATTCGACGGATCAGGCGCGCCACGCGCCGTCCGCGCTCGTTCATACCGACGGCAAGAACCTCGAGCCGGTCGCCGTGCATCAGCGTGGCCGTATCCGCGCGTGCCAGCACCAAGGGTGCGGAGCCGTCATCCGGCATCACCAGCACCTCGCCGCTGGTGCGTCCGCGCACCCGGCCCGCGACCCGTTCACCCTCGCCTGCCGTCGCAAACCCGTTCGGACCCTCGATTGCCTGGCCGTCGCGCACCATCGCCGCCAGGCGTTTGGCGAGCGCCTCGCGCTGTCCAGCGGTATGCAAGCCGAGACGCTTGGCGAGCCGCGCCGCCGTCAACGGTTCCGGCGCTTCGGCCAAATGTTTCAGCAGCAGTTCGCGGCTGGCGATGGGATCTGCGTAGCGCAACTTCTCCAATTCAAGGTTCGGATCCTCGCCGCCCGTGGGTCCACGTCGTGTCATAAAATGATGCAAATATCCTTAGGGTGAGCGCAGGGGGAACATGGCAGGTTAGCAGCTTTGCGCGTTGCCGGGCGCATATCGGGACGAGCCCCGGCCCTTGGCTTAAGGATGCGTCGGATTGATTCCAAACAAGGAACGGCAGTGATCGATGAATTCCAGGGCCAGCTCGCTCAGCGAGCTGCCGCGCAGTGCCGCAAGAACCAGCCGGTTGTTCTTGACTGCGCTGGTCAGCGGCCGCGCCACCAGCGCGCGGCCGTCATAGGTCATGTTGTTGGCCGGTTTCGTGGCGAGCAGACTGTAGCCCAGGCCGTGGCCGACGAGACCGCGCACCATCTCCAGCGATCGCGAGCGGTGGCCGATCTGCGGCTCCAGGCCGGCATCGCGGAACAGCGAGAGGATATAGTTCCGGTTCGGCTCGACGTCGAGCAGGATCAGAGACTCCTGCAGCAGGTCCGACAGCGCAATGCCGGGGGCGGCCGCCAACGGGTGGCCCTCGGCGAGCAGCACATAGGGAGTCAGTTCGGCGAGACTCTCCACCAGCAGATCCTCGCCCAAGGCAAAGTCATAGAGCAGCGCGATCTCGGTGTCGCTGCGGCGCAGACTCGCGATCAGATGCTCTTGATCGGCCTCCACCAGCGTCAAGGCGATCTCTGGGTGCAATTTGGTCAGCCGCGCCACCAACGCGGGAACGATGTAGGGCGCGAGCACTTGGTCGCAGCCAACCGCCAGGGCACCTGCCGCCGCACCGCGGCGCGGCGTGCGCCGTTGGTGGAATCGCCGCGGCACCCCATAGGCGCGATTGGCATAGATCAACGGCGCGCCGGCGCCGGCGACGAAGATGTCCTGCACCGAACCGAATACCACGTAGTGCGATCCGACGCGTTCGCTGGCCGTGACCCGGCAATCGAACGCCACCAACGAGTCGACCACGCGCGGCGCGCCGGTCAGTTGCGTGGTCCAGATCGCACAGTCGAATTTGGCGGAGCCGTGCGCCCCGCTGCGTCCGGCGAAGTTGTCGGAAATATGCGCCTGATCGTCGCGCAGCACATTGACGCAGAACACCCCGTTCTCGAGCAGCGCGGCCACTACGGGGCTGAGGTGATGAATGCACACCAGTAATGTGGGCTGCGGCGTATCGGCCGATACCGACACCATGGCGGACACGGTCACGCCGTGGCGCCCCGCGACGCCGTCGGTGGTGACCACATTAACCGTGCAGGCGGCATGGCTCATGCCATGCAGAAACTGCTGCCTCAGGGCGCGATCAGCCGGCGTCGGCGGTGGTTGATCCCGCGTACCACTCATGATTCATACTCCTGCACGAATCACTCATGATCGCTCATTCGGCGGGCCGGGTTCCAGCAACCGCCAAACCTGCGTTTGACAAGCTCTGAGGCAGTGCGTACATTTCCGCGCCTTAAGCAGGCGGACCACTTGCCCAGGTGGCGGAACTGGTAGACGCGCTGGTTTCAGGTACCAGTGGAGCAATTCGTGGAGGTTCGAGTCCTCTCCTGGGCACCACTCGCCAATTTCCCTTCTTATTCCGGTACTTACGAGCAGGCGCTGACCCAGCGGCTGCTCGTCAGTGCTGGCGAATCGCGCGCCGCACGGCGGTGGTGGATAGATGGCTCTCCTCCGCCACGCGCACCAGATCCCGCCCCTCGTTCTTCGCCGCATACAACGCTGAATCGGCGCGCGCAATCAATTCGTCCAGCGACCGGCCATGCGCGAGGCTGCTCGCCAGGCCCGCGCTCAGCGACACCCGCAGTCCGGCGCCCGACGCAGGCAAGCGAATCCCGAACACCAGGGTGCGCATGCGTTCGAGGCTCGCCAAGGCCGACTCCAAGGTCGCGCCGGGCATGATCAGCAGAAACTCTTCGCCGCCCCATCGTCCGAGCACGTCCGAGTCGCGCAGCGCCTCGCGCCCGACCCGCGCGAACTCCTTCAGCACGAAGTCTCCGGTCGCATGTCCGCAGCGATCGTTGATGATCTTGAAATGATCCATGTCGATGATGGCGACGGTCAGCGGACTGTGCGCGGCCGTGGCCTCGTTGAGCGCCGCCGTCGCGAGCTCCGCGGTGCGCCGCCGGTTCGGCAGGCCGGTCAGCGCGTCCTGGCTCGCCAATTTCACCAACTGCTGCCGATAGCGGCGGTTGACGCCGAGGAAATAAATCAGCAGTGCGATCACCATGACGCCCAACGCGACCACGATGGCATTCCATCGCAGTTCCGTCGCCTGACGCTGCGCGCGTTCCTGCGAAACCCCCAACTCATGCTTCAACAGGGCGTTGCGTTCGATTTCACGATCGGTCTCGAATCGAGCGCGCATGACGGCCGCTGACTGCGCCCGCTCGGCATCGTTGGCTGCCGCATACCTGCGCGCGTACTCGGTGAGATCAGCGTAGGCGTCGCGAAAATTGTGCAAGGCCGCGTAAGCGCGGGCGCGTGACTGATATATCGACGCCACCCGGCTCGGCAGCAAATCCGTGCCGCCGTGATCGAGCACCTCGTTCAAGGTGTTGAGCGCCATTTGCGCGTGTCCGCCGGCAAGTTCTATGCGGGCGAGCAGCGCCTGCGTCTCCTTCACCTCGTCGGCGGAACGTGCGGCCGCAAACGTGCGCAATGCGCTGTCGCACTCCGCCGAGGCGCGCTCGATCTGACCGAGTTCGATCCGCGCCGCGCAATCGAACAGATCCGCGAACGCGACGCCCTGCGTGTCGTTCAACTGCACGCTGAGCTTGCGCGCTTCGGTGAATTCTTCGATCGCCGACGGGTACCGCCCCATCAGATTCAAAATCTTGCCGCGCAGGAATCGATCGACGGACAGGCTGAGCGTCGCGCGGCGCCGCTCATCGCCGTCGATCACTTCCTGGTTCAGCGCCAGCGCCTGAGTGTAATCGCCGGTGCTGCGCATGACGGTGGACAGCACCGCGGCGGCAAGCGTGCGCGGCGCCGCGAATTCAGGCGACGTGCCGGCGTGATACGCCTGAGTCAGGCTGCTGATCGCAAGATCGGTGCGGTCCTGCCGGTATTGCAGCAACCCGCGGGTGACGAGCAGGCAGGTGTCCGCGAGGGAACCGGCGGCGAGCGCGGTGCGCGCGCCGTCGATGGATTTCACCGCCGCATCGAGCCCAGCCGCGTCGTAGATGTTTTCGGCATAGGTCGACAGCAGATTCAGGCGCACAGGATCGTCCGCCCGGGTCGCGAAGGCAAGCCCCTTCGAGGCCGCGGCCCGCGCGTCAGTGTCGAGTTCGAGAATGCTGTAGGCCTGCGCTTGCACGGCGTAAAAGGACGCGAGGCGCGCTGCATCCGGCCGCGGCGCCCGTTCCAAGGCATCCAATTGGGTGCGCACCTGCTTCAGGGCCCGCGCAGCATCCGTATCAACCAGAGTCTGCAGATCACGAATCAACGGATCGGCGCTGAGGAAACAGGCTGCCGCAGCCGGCTGCGCAAACAGCGCCCATGCGCACGCAAGAATGGAGCACAGCCACCATCCTGCCGCTCTGCATGCGTGTCGGCCGGCGAACCTGGGATTGAACATGAGGGGCGCGAAGGTACGTGTTTGTCCAAGGCAGGTCGACTCCAAATGTCACGGTTTTGCACTTTGTGACTGGACGTGGATGGTGCCGCCGAGCCCTGTCCATCCTTTGGCTGGCCGCTTAGTGACAAGTTCGTCCGCAGGAGGCATATTAATGAGGGTTGCCCCCTACAACGAATAACCGATAGGGCCATCTATGTCAGTTTCATTCCTGGATCGAGAACACACGGTGGCACCGCCGGGCTACAACCGGTTCCTGGTTCCCCCGGCCGCCCTGGCCGTGCATTTGTCCATCGGCCAAGCGTACGCATTCTCTACGTTCAATCTGCCGCTCACCAAGTTGATCGGACTCAGCAGTTCCGCACCCGGCGATTGGGATCTGAAACAGGTCGGTTGGATCTTCTCCATCGCCATCGTTTTCTTGGGTTCCTCCGCGGCGGTGTTCGGGCGTTGGGTCGAGACCGTCGGTCCGCGTAAATCCATGTTCACCGCCGCACTGTGCTTCGCCGGCGGCTTCCTGGTGTCGGCCGTCGGGGTTCATCTGCACCAGCTATGGCTGATCTATTTGGGCTACGGCGTGCTGGGAGGCTGCGGGCTCGGCATCGGCTACATCTCGCCCGTGTCGACGCTGATCAAGTGGTTTCCGGACCGCCCCGGCATGGCCACCGGCATGGCCATCATGGGCTTCGGCGGCGGCGCGCTCATCGCCGCCCCCTTGTCGGTCATCTTGATGGCGCATTTCAAGACCGCGGCGTCGAACGGCGTGCTCGAGACTTTCGTCACCATGGGGGTCATCTACTTCATGTTCATGATGATCGGCGTGTACGCGGTTCGCGTGCCGGCACCCGATTGGAAACCGGCGGGCTGGACTGCGCCGGCGCAACCCAAACAGTTGGTCACCAGCGCGAACGTGGCGGTCGACATGGCGTGGCGCACGCCGCAGTTCTGGCTGCTCTGGGTGGTCTTGTGCATGAACGTCACCGCCGGCATCGGCGTGCTGGGCCAGGCCTCGCCGATGATTCAGGAAATTTTCACCGGCCGCGTGACTGCGGCTTCCGCCGCCGGCTTCGTCGGATTGATCAGCTTGTTCAACATGGTCGGCCGATTCTTCTGGGCGTCGACCTCGGACTACATCGGACGGCGCAACACCTACATGATTTTCTTCCTGCTCGGCATCGTGCTGTACTCGAGCGTACCGACCCTCGGTCATCTGGGATCCATCCCGCTGTTCGTCGCGGCCTTCTGCATCATCCTATCCATGTATGGCGGCGGTTTCGCCACCATACCGGCCTACCTGCGCGACATGTTCGGCACCTATCAGGTCGGCGCCATTCACGGCCGCCTGCTCACCGCGTGGTCGGTGGCAGGAGTCCTGGGGCCGGTTTTGGTGAACTACATCCGCCAGTATCAGATCGACAACGGGGTGCCCAAGGCGCAGGCCTATTCGGTCACCATGTACATCATGTGCGGCTTGCTGCTGATCGGATTCCTGTGCAATTTCGCCATGCGTGCAGTCGATGAGAAATATCACTACCGCGGGAGCACCCAGTCATGAATATACGCCTCGCATTCCTCTGGATTTTGGTCGGCATTCCCCTGCTATGGGGAGTCTTGAAGACTCTGGAAAACGCGCTCAAGCTGTTTCAGTAAACGAGGCGCGACGCCTCCCAGGAATCGCCATGCATCTGAACCTCAGTCTCACCCCGCTGGTTTCGTTGATCGCCGGCATCTTGATTCTGGTCATGCCCAAGCTGCTCAACTACATCATCGCGATTTATTTGATCATCATCGGACTGCTGGGTCTCTTCGGCACGGGCGCCTCGCTGCATTTGCATTGAGTCTCGGCGCCGCCCTCAGATCACGCTGCTGAGCGCCGTCCCGTTGGGACTTCCAAGACCGGTGCAGGCGTCCCAGCCCGCCGCCGCATCGAAGTCGCCGTTGTTGCCGCGAGTGATGTCGCGCAGCGCCCCGGGGTTCTGGTACAGACGCGGATTCAGATATCCCGCCGGCTGGCCCGATATCTGATTGAGTCGGGCGAGTAGCGCCGCCCACAGGGGCGCGACCGCGCTGGTGCCGCCGATCACCGTGTCGGTGCCGTCGATGCGCACGTCGTAACCCGTGGCCGGATCGGCATTGCCCGCCACATCGGGCACGCCGCGATTCGCCAGCGGCGCGGCGGCACCCTGATTGTCGCGGGTGCTCAAGTTCGCCTGCCAGCTGGGCAATGCAAAGAAACCGCTGACGCCGCCGCCGCTCGCGCCATCGCCGGCGCCGTCGTTCCACACCACTTCGCTGCGGATGCTGCTGCCGCTCGCATCGAGACTGGTGCCGCCGCAGGCCAGCGCGAACGGACTGGAGGATGGGAAATCCACGTGATCGCTGCCGTCATCGACCCCATCGCTGGATCCATTGTCTCCGGAAGCGACGCATACCGTGATGCCCATCGCCGCCGCGGACTGAAATGCCTCATCCATGGCCGTCATCGCCTGCGCAGTCCACGAAACCTCAGGGCCGCCCCAACTGATGGAGATCACCGAGGGGCGATTCGTGGCGTCGTGTATCGCTGTGGTGATGGCGTCGAGAAACCCCGCGTCGGTATTGGGCGCGAAATACACGGCGATGTTGGCCTCGGGCGCAATCGCCCCCACCACTTCGATGTCGAGCATGACTTCGCCATCCGGACCGTTGGCATCGCCCGTGGGACTGTTGGCGCCGTGATCCACCGACACCGCCACGACCGCCGGCGATGCCACTCCCAGCCCTTGGAAATACGTATCCAGATCCGCCGGACGAAATCCGCCCCCCAGTTCGATGAGCGCGACGCACTGCCCCGCGCCCGTGCCGCTCGGGAAACCATAGGCGGATGCGATCTGTGTCGGCGTGAAGGACGTGGCCGGGCTCGCCGCCGGCTGGCGAATCCGAAAATGTGCGGTGGCCTGGCGGCGGCCGTCGAGGCCCAATACGGCCTCGACGATGCCCTCGAGCTCGCCAGGCAGAACGACGGCGCCGATTCGGCCGCGATAACTCCCGGCTGCATGCGCCATCCGCTGCAATTGCACGCCGAATGCCGAGTTGAATTGGGCCACGGTGCCTGAGAGCACCACGGTGCGGCGAGCCGCATGCTCCTGCACCGCCGCCAGACCGTGCGCCGCCGCAAACTTGCGCACCGCGGCCAGGTCCGCCGGGTCCGCCCCGAAGCGCTGCGCAAATTCCTCGCGGCTCAAAGGAGGGGCCGCTGCGCCGCCGGCCGCGATCGTGGCCACTCGAGTCGTCAGATCCGCCGCCGCGCGCCGCCGGACCAGAATGCTGACTTCCAGACGCTCCGTGGGCTCGGCAGGGCCCAGGATGCGGGCGCCTGGGACTGGGGCCCGCTCGCTGCCCCTGAGAGGAAAGTTGGCCATTATGTTACGGACCGTGGGACGTGCCGCGGGTTCCCGGCCCGGGGGTTAAAGCTGCTATGCTGGCGCTTCGATGCTGAGGCGGCGCTGCGCATGAATCGCGTGGTTCGACAGTGAAGACACTACTCTGAAAATACTCCCTGCCAATCAATCGCTGATTCTTGCAGACGAGCCCGGAGGATCCGGCGGCGGCCGAACCTCGCTGCTCGGCCAGGCATCCCAGCTGGCGGCGGGCGGCGGCTCCTTGAAGCGCATGACGATTCTTGCGGCGCACGCGGATGCCGCCGTGGTCGTGCAGGCGGACTACTACTCGCCGCAAGACGCGGCAATGCTCGATGAACAGCTGCCGGCCCTTGGGCGGCGGTCATCGGCGATGGCGTTGCCCACAGCGATCACCGCGAGGCTCAACCGTCCCCCCAACCTCTCGCCCTATTGGAATCCCATCCGACTGTATCTGCGCACGCAAGGCAATCTCGACCACCAGCGCCGGCCGGCACTCCTCGACGTCCTCGCCTAGAGCGCGCTGGCCTGCAGCGGCCGCCGCGCAAACCAGCCATAGGCAAGGATGGTGATGTAGCAAGCCGCCGGCACGATCAGGGCGAGTTTCAATCCCCAAAGGTCCGCCGCGTTGCCGGTCACCAGCGGCACGATGGCGCCGCCGACGATGGCCACGCAAATGACCCCGGATCCTTCGGCGGCGCGCTTGCCCAGGCCCTCGCTGGCGAGGGTAAATATCGTCGGAAACATGATGGAATTGAACAGCCCGATCGCGAGCAGCGACCAGCCCGAAACGGCGCCGACGGTATTCGCCGATATCGTCAATAGCAGGACAACCGCCAAGGCGGCGCAGGCCAGCACCTTACCCGGCGAGAACACCCGCAGCAGCCCGGAGCCGATGAACCGGCCCACCATGGCGCCGCCCCAATAATAAATCAGGTGCTTCCCGGCCATGTCTGCGGCAATGCCGAGCACGCTCGATTGCATCAGATAGTTCACGATCAGTGAGCCGATCGCCACTTCGCCGCCGACGTAGAGAAAAATGCACAGAGTGCCGAAGGCAAAGCGCGGGCGAGCGAGCAGATTGAAGGCGCGCAAGATCGGCGTCGGCGGCGCCGGCACCTCGATCAAGCGCTTGCGCTCCAGCCAGACGGCCGCGGCCACCACCACGAGCGCGATGGCGAGGCCCATGTAGGTGTGGACCACGACCTGGGTTTCGACGCCGCGGAAGGCATCGAGCGCGGCCCCCGACAGGGTGGCGGGATCGATGGTGGCCAACGAGCCCAGAATCAGGATCGATCCCACGTAGGGAAATATTGTAGTACCGAGTGAGTTGAAGGCCTGCGCGAACGTCAATCGACTGCTGGCGGTGCGCGCCGGACCCAGCATGGAAATCAACGGGTTCGCGACCACTTGCACGGTGGTGATGCCGGACGCCAGCACGAACAACGCCAGCAGAAACAGCCCGAACAGCCCGTACGAGGATGCCGGTATGAACAACAGACACCCGGCCGTCATGGTCAGCAGGCCGACCACCGCCGAGCGCATGTAACCGATACGCCGCACCAGCGCGGCGGCCGGGATCGAGATGATGAAATACGCGGCGAAGAATGCCGACTGCACCAGCATCACCTCGCCGTAGCTGAGCGTGAACAACCCCTTGAGCTTGGGGATGATCACGTCATTGAGACTGGTAATTCCGCCGAAGGCAAAGAACAAGACGTACACGAACACTTGCAGATTGGTCGAGTAGCTGGCGTGAGCATCGCTGCCATCGGCATCGGCGGCGGGAGCTATCGGAGCGGATTCAAAGGCCATTGTTTTCCCCTATTATTATCAGCTGAAGGGATTCTGACGCATGATGGTTTGGTCGCGATCCGGTCCGGTCGACACGATGCTGATGGGTACGCCGACCAGCGCCTGCAAACGCTCGAGATAGCTGCGCGCGCTGGCGGGCAGATCGTCATAGCGCCTGATCCCCACGGTGCTGTCCTTCCAACCCGGCAGCTCTTCGTACACAGCTTGGGCATCGGCGAAATGCTCGGAGAGAAGCGGCGGCGCCGTGAGGGTGGCGCCGCCGATTTTGTAGCCGACGCAGATGCGAATCACGTCCAGACCGTCAAGCACATCGAGCTTGGTGACGCACAGCGCAGAGCAGCTGTTGTGCACGATGGAGCGGCGCATGGCGACCGCGTCGAACCAACCGCAGCGGCGCCGGCGGCCGGTCACTGATCCGAATTCGTGGCCGACCCGCGACAGGTGCTCGCCGCACTCGTCGAACAGCTCGGTCGGAAACGGTCCCGCGCCGACGCGCGTGGCGTAGGCTTTGACGATGCCGAGCACCTCGTGCAGCCGGCGCGGACCCAAGCCGGTACCGGCGGCCGCGCCGCCGGCCGTGGTGGTCGATGAGGTGACGAAGGGATACGTGCCCAAGTCGACGTCGAGCATGGCGCCTTGCGCCCCCTCGAACAGCACATTGGCGCCCTCGACGCTCAACTGCTCGAGGATGCCGGTCACATCCGCCACCAGCGGCTTGAGACGCTCGCCGAGCGCCAAGTTCGATTCCAGCACCTGCTGAAAATCGACGGCGGGCAGGTGGAAGTAGCGTTGCAAAATGAAATTGTGGAAGTCCAGGATCTCGCCCAGCTTCGCGGCAAAACGCTCGCGCTGGAACAAATCCGACACGCGCAGCGCGCGGCGTGCAACCTTGTCCTCGTAGGCGGGACCGATGCCGCGTCCCGTGGTGCCGATGGCGTTTGCCCCCTGCGCCTGCTCGCGTGCACGGTCGAGTGCCACGTGCGACGCCAGAATCAGCGGACACGCCGGGCTCACGCGCAGGCGTTCGAATACCGGCACGCCCTGGCCGATCAGCATTTCCGCTTCCTTGAACAGGGCTTCGAGCGAGAGCACCACGCCGTTGCCGATCAGGCAGCGCACATGCGGATGCAGTATTCCCGACGGGATCAGCGACAGGATGGTCTTCTTGCCGCCGATCACCAGAGTGTGGCCGGCGTTGTGGCCGCCCTGAAAGCGCACCACCGCCTGCACCTGGTCGGTCAGCAAATCGACGACTTTGCCCTTGCCCTCGTCGCCCCATTGCAGACCGATGATGACCAGGTTCTTACCCATTGCGCGCCATCCACAGAAGTGCGAGTCCCGCCACCATGCTGATCAATCCGCCCCAGCGCAATTGCGCGGGTTCCGTGTTCGCCAGCTTCGCCATCAGCCGCTGCGCGGCGGCCGGGTTGACGAACGGCAATATGCCCTCGAGCACCAGGTACAAGGCGAAGGCGCCGCCCAGATAGCGGGCGAATTCAGACCACCCGACCTCCATCATCGCGGCTGAGGCTGCGGCTGCGGCTTGTTGAAATACTTGAAGTAGGCGCTGTCCGGCGCCACCACCAGCATATCGCCCTGCGTCCCCACGGCCTCCCGGTACGATTGCATGCTGCGGTAGAAGCTGTAGAACTCCGCGTTCTTCGAGTACGAGCGCGCATATACTTCGCTGGCCGATGCATCGCCCTGGCCGCGGATCTGGCCGGCCTGGCGCGCGGCATCGGCCAAAATTTCCGTCTGTTGCTTGTTGGCGTCGGCGCGTGTGCGCTCCGAGGATTCGACGCCTTCGGCGCGCAGTTTGGCGGCCTGAGTCTGGAAACTGGCGCGCATCCGGTCGAATACCGAATCCTGAACCTGCTGCGGCAAATCGATCTTGGTGATGCGCACGTCGACCAAATCCACGCCCAATTGCTCGGCCGCGGGACGGGCATTTTTCATCATGGCTTCGGTGAATTCACCGCGATCGGCGGTGACGACCTGCTGTAGCGTGCGCTGCGTGACCACGGTCTTGATGCTGTCCTTGATGGTTTCGCCCAAACGGTCATTGGCCACCTCTTCGGTCCCGCCGGTGGCTTCGTAGTAGCCGCGCAGGTTGCTGATGCGCCATTTCACGTAGAAATCGACCTTGAGCTGTTCCTGCTCACGCGTCAGAAACGGCTCCTGCCGGTACAGTTGAGTGATGATGCGCTTGTCGAAGCGGCTGACCTCCTCGACCAACGGAATCCGGAAGTGCAAGCCCGGCTGGAATTTGGCGTCGACGATCTCGCCGCCGATCGACTTGATGGCGAGCTGCCCTTCGCTCACCGTGAACACGCTGGCACGCACCACCAGAATGACGGCGACCAGCGCCAATAGCGAATATAAGATCCGGTTCTGCATCAGCGCACCCCTCGCGCACGCGCAGGATCCTCGGTCGGCGACACCTGCACCTCCGGGATCCGCGCCGGCGGCACGGTCATGGTGTCATTCGGCATGGCGATCGATTGCGGTCCCGCCGCAATCAACTTGTCGAGCGGCAGATACATCATGCTGTTGCCGCTCTTGGTATCGATGATCACCTTGCGCGAGTTCTTGTACACATTCTCCATGGCCTCGAGATACATGCGCTCGCGCGTGACCGCGGGTGCGTGCTCGTACTGGGACAGCACTTGATCGAAGCGCGACGTTTCGCCCTGCGCCAAGGCGAGCACTTGCAGGCGGTACGCCTCGGCGTCCAGCACCTCTTTGGCGGCCGCGCCGCGCGCCCGCGGCAATACGTCGCTGCGATACTTCTCTGCGTCCTGTTGGTAGCGCTGGCGGTCCTTGTCGGCCTTGATGGCGTCGCGCTGTGCGTCTTGAACCGCATCCGGTACGTTCACGCCGGTCAGCTTCACCCCGAGGATGCGGATTCCCATATCGTAGCTGTCGAGCGTTCTTTGCAGCAGAAACTTGGCCCGATCGGTGATCGAGGGATCGAAGGCCAGAGCCTTGTCGAGCGACGCCTGGCCGACGGCTTCGCGCATCGCGCTTTCGCTGACCTGGGTCAGGGTATCGTCGACATCGCGCACTCTAAACAGATACTTGAGCGCGTCCGGCTGGATGTACTGAACCGCGGACTTGACCTCCACCAAATTGGTGTCGGCCGTGAGCATGCTGGCGTCGTCGACCACGCTGTACTGGTGGGACACGTTGACGATGAATTTCCGTTCGATGGGCCAGGGCAGGTGCCAGTTGTAGCCCGGCCCGGTGGTCTGCAGATACTTGCCGAAGCGCAGCACCACGGCACGTTCCTGCTGATCGACGCGATAGACGCCGCTGCCGATCCAAACGGCGCCGATCAGCACCAGGATGCTGCTCAGGGACTTGCCGAAGCCGGCGGAACTCTGTCCCCCTCCCCCCCCGGTGCTGCCGCCGCCGCGGCCGAACAAGGCCGACAGGCGGCGCTGGAAGTTGCGCAGCACATCGTCCAAATCGTTCTGCGACTGTTGCGGACGGTTCCAAGGATTGCGCTTCTCGCCGCCAGGTTCGTTCCACGCCATGCGTAATGCCTATATATGAAGAGCGGCGCATTCTAACAGCCGACTTGGCCGCCACAAGAGAACTTAAGCCACGCGCTGCTCGCGGGTTATGTCGTTATTGTCCACCAGATTGACGCCCTTACGGCCCAATAATTTGGCAACCTCGGTCAAATCGAGTTCGACGGTGAGGTCCCAGCTGCCATCCTCGCACTGCCCCTCGGCGCGCACGGCATTGCGCCGGTACAGATCGGAGCGAACCGCGGCCGCCTGCAGATCCAGATGCAGCGTGCGGCGCACCTGATTGGGCCGCACGGCGTGCGCCAGGGCCTCGCGCAATTCCGGCAGTCCTGCGCCGTTGACCGCGGAAACGGCCGCCGAGATCGCCACTCCATCCGCACCGCGCACCACGCGCGGAGCATCGCCGATGAGGTCGATTTTATTGAATACCACGAGTTCCGGGATATCGCCCGCCCCGATGCCGCGCAGCACCTCACGGACTTGCGCCGTGCGCTCGTCGCGCTGCGGATCGCTCGCATCCACCACGTGCAGCAACAGATCGGCCTCGCGTGCCTCCTGCAGGGTGGAGCGAAAAGCCGCGACTAATTCGTGGGGGAGAGAGCGCACGAAACCGACCGTGTCGGCCAGCACCACCTCGCCCACCCCTGCCAATTGGACCTGACGCACCGTCGGATCCAAGGTCGCGAATAGTTGATCGGCAACGTAGGTCGCCGAGCCCGTCAGGGCATTGAACAGGGTGGACTTGCCGGCGTTGGTGTAGCCGACCAGGGCGACGGTGGGAACCGGCACTTCGCGGCGCACATGGCGGCCGGTATCGCGCTGCCGGTCAAGCTTCTCCAAGCGAGCCTTCAAGGTACGGATGCGCTTTGCAATCAGGCGCCGGTCGGTTTCCAGCTGGGTTTCACCGGGACCTCGCAAACCGATACCGCCCTTCTGGCGCTCGAGGTGGGTCCAACCCCTAACCAGGCGCGTGGCCAGGTGCGAGAGCTGCGCAAGCTCGACTTGCAGCTTGCCCTCGAAACTGCGTGCGCGCTGGGCAAAAATATCTAAAATCAAGCCGTTACGATCCAATACTCGACGACCGGTGAGTTTCTCGAGATTGCGTTCTTGGCTCGGCGTCAGGGTTTGATCGACCAGCACGACGTCCGCGTCATGCAGCGCTGCGAAGTCACGTATTTCTTCGGCCTTGCCGCTGCCGACGAAGTACTTCGGGTCCGGCCGCGCGCGCGACGCCAGCACCACCCCTACCCGCACGGCCCCCGCTGATGCGGCCAGCGCCGCGAATTCAGCGGTGTCATTGGGATCCACGGGATGTCCGATGCCGACGCCGACCAACACGGCGCGCTCACCACCACTGGGGCGCTCAAACAACTGCAGAGAGCCGCCCTATCACTCGACCCTTACTCATTCGACGATGGCCGGTTCCGTCACTTCGCCATCCTCGCCGGTCGGCAACCGCACATTGCGCGCGGGCACGACGGTGGAAATGGCATGTTTGTAGACCATCTGGCTGACGCTGTTTCTGAGTAACACGACGAACTGGTCGAACGAATCGATTTGTCCCTGTAATTTGATGCCGTTCACAAGATAAATTGAGACGGGCACCCGTTCTTTGCGCAGGGCATTCAAAAATGGATCCTGCAGTGACTGGCCACGGGCCATGGGTGAAGCTCCTTGTTTTTTAGTGTCATTTGGACTGCCGAACCACTTCCCTGCGGCACCAGGCACATACCTATTCATGCTAGCACAGCGCACCTTGCGGCGTTACATCGGACGAGGCTGCAAATCCGCACTTCCACAGTGCATCAATCATCATCCCTGCGACCTCCGGGTGCATGGAATCAAACCACTGTGCGCGCTCACGCCGCCGCAGCCAGGTCAATTGTCTCTTGGCCAGTTGCCGCGTCGCCGCAATCGCTTGTTCTACCGCCTCGTCCAACTCACTTTGTCCCGCTAAATGACGCCATAACTGTCGATATCCGACCGCCCGCATCGATGGATGTTCCGCAGTCAGGTCACCTCTTTCAAAAAGTGACCGAACCTCAGCCATCAACCCGGCGTCGAGCATCGCACGGAAGCGAATTTCGATTCTGGTGTGCAATTTGCTGCGTTCAAGGGGGGCGGCCGCAATTTCCGTGACATCGACGTCGGCGAATACCGACACTCGCTTCTGTTGCAATCTCGTGATGGTTTCGCCGGTCAACTGGTGCACCTCGAGTGCACGCTGAATTCGCTGCGGGTCGTTGGCGTGAATACGCGCGGCTGCCGCCGGATCCACTTGCGCCAGTTCCCGGTGCATGGCCGCCCAGCCCGCGCTTGCCGCCCGGCGCTCGATGGCTGCGCGCACCTCGAGATCCGCTTGCGGCAATGCCGCCAACCCTGAGGTCAGGGCATGGAAGTACAGCATGGTGCCGCCCACCAGCAGCGGCTGCCGCCCGCGCCGCCAAATGTCCTCCATGACGAGCGCTGCGTCGCGCGTGAATTCTCCCGCCGAGTAACTCTGCGATGGATCGCGGATGTCCAACAGGTGGTGCGCCACATGCCCGCGCATGGCGGCGGTCGGTTTGGCCGTGCCGATGTCCATGCCGCGATACACCAGCGCCGAATCTACACTCACAAGCTCGACCGGCAGCGTTTCGGCGATGCGCATGGCAAGGTCGGATTTGCCGGCGCCGGTCGGGCCCATCAACAAGATCGCCCGCCGCCTCCCGGCAGCGGGGTCGATGAGGGTGCCCATCAGCGCCCGCGCATGAAGAGACGATCCAGATCGCCGAGCGACAGGCGAACCCAGGTCGGCCGGCCGTGATTGCACTGGTCGGCGCGCTCCGTGCCCTCCATTTCGCGCAGCAAGGCGTTCATTTCCGGCAGGGTCAACAGCCGCTGCGCCCGCACTGCCGCGTGACAGGCCATGGTCGCGAGCAGGTGATTGATCGACTCCTCGACCCGCCGCGACCGGCCCTGCTCCAGCAAATCGGACAGCACGTCGCGCACCAGCGCGCCGGGATCCCGACCCGCCAACAGAATGGGGACGCTGCGCAACGCCAATTGATCCGGTGCGAGCCGCGACACGCCGAATCCCAACGCGGCGAATTCCCGCGCGTGAGTCTCGGCGGCCTCGGCTTGCGCCGGGGTGACGTGGATGATCTCGGGTATCAGTAGTTGCTGCTGCGCCGTCTCGCCCGCCAGCAATTTCTTCATGCGCTCGTACATCACGCGCTCGTGCGCCGCATGCATGTCCACCAGCACCATGCCCTCGGCGGTCTGCGCCAGGATATAGACCCCATGCAGCTGCGCGATCGCATATCCGAGCGGCGCCACGCCGCCCTCCTCGGTTTGCTCGGCGCGGTCCAGCAGCGCCGCGCCGGCGCCCGGATCGGCGCGCTCGAGCAGGCCTCGGTACACATCCTCGCTGGCGCGTGCCGCCCGCCCTTCCGGCAGCACGAAGTGCGCCTGCCTCGGTTCGGCCACGCCGCTGAAGCGTGCACTGCCGGTGAGCCAATCGAGCGGCGCGCTGCCGGCGGATTCGACGCTGGGGCGCGTCTCAGACAGCGCCCGCTCCAACGTGCGGAATACGAAGTCATGCACGCGCCGCGAATCGCGAAATCGGACTTCCAACTTTTGCGGATGAGCGTTGACGTCGACCATGGCCGGCGGCAATTCCAAGTACAGCAGATAGGCGGAGAATCGGCCGTGAAACAGCACGTCGTGATAGGCGAGGCGGGCCGCGCCGGCGAGCAATTTGTCGCGCACGAAGCGGCCGTTGAGAAAAGCGAACTGCAGGTCCGACTGACTGCGCGAAAAAGTCGGCAACGCCAGCCAGCCCGACAGCCGCAGGCTCTCGGTATCGTGCTGCAATTCGATGACATGGGCGGCGAAGTCTTCACCGCAGATTGTCGCCACGCGCGCCAGGCGTTCGGGGGCGGAGTGCGCCGCCGGCAGCGACCACACCGTCTTGCCGTTGTGCACCAGCGTGAACGCCACCGCAAATCGCGACAGCGCCAGGCGCTCCAGCATGCGCACGATGTGCTGATATTCCGTCGCCTCGCTGCGCAGAAACTTGCGCCGCGCCGGCACGTTGAAAAACAGATCGCGCACTTCGACGCTGGTGCCGGGCGGATGCGCCGCGGGTGCCGGGGCCGTGGACGCGCCATCACGCGCCTCCAGCACCCAGGCGTGCTCGGCTGAGCCTGAGCGCGAGACCAGCGACAGCCGCGATACCGAGGCCATGCTCGGCAAGGCCTCGCCACGGAACCCCAGGGTGGCGACGCTCTCCAGATCCTCCAGGGAAGCAATTTTGCTGGTGGCATGCCGCGCCAGCGCCAGCGCAATCTCCTCCGGCTGAATTCCACTGCCGTCGTCGCGGACCCGGATCAAGCCGCAGCCGCCGCGCTCGAGCTCCACCTCGATGCGCCGGGCACGGGCATCAAGGGCGTTTTCAACCAGTTCTTTGACTACGGAGGCCGGCCGCTCGATCACCTCGCCGGCGGCGATTTGACTGATGAGTGAATCCGACAGGAGTTGAATGGGCAAAGCGACCTCGCGTCGCTCATTTTCGCACAGCCCACGCGCTCGCGGGGCAAAGCCGCCGCCGCCCTCGCCGCTACAAGCCCGAGCCGCCCGCGGTCGCCAGCACCGGCCGCGGTGCGCCGGTGGCGAGTTGCGCAACCCGCGTGCCGGCCGGCGGATTGGCATAGAAGTAGTCGTGAACGCCTTGGTGGATCGCAGCCGCGAGCTTCGCTTGATGCAGAGGCCCGCGCAGCCGCTGCTCTTCCTGCGGATTCGAAATATAGGCCGTCTCGACCAGCATCGAGGGGATGTCCGGCGATTTCAGCACCATGAAGCGCGCCTGCTGCACCTGAGGTTTGCGAACTTCGCCGACGCGATTCAATTGCCGCAGCACGCGCTCAGCCGCCGTCTGACTGGCGCTCAAGGACGCCGATTGCGACAGATCGAGCAACACCGACGCCAGCACGTCATCCTTGTCGTCCAGCGACACGCCGCCGATCAAGTCGGACGCATTTTCGCGCTCGGCCAGCCAGCGCGACGCTTCGTCCGTCGCGCCCCGCTGCGACAGGATGTACACCGACGAGCCGTCGACGCGCCGGTCGCGGATCGAGTCGGCATGAATGGAGACGAACAGATCCGCGGCCTGCGCCCGGGCGCGGCGCATTCGATCCCGCAACGGCACGAAGTAGTCGCCGGTGCGCGTCAGCACCGCTTTCATCCCCGGCTCAGCATTGATCTTGAGCGCAAGTTCGCGCGCAATGGCGAGAACCACGTCTTTTTCACGAGTGCCATTCTTGCCGATGGCGCCCGGATCCTCGCCGCCGTGACCGGCGTCGATGGCGATGATGAGATCGCGGGCATCGGGCGGCGCATGCTCGACCTTGACCGGGGTATCGGCGCTTTGGCCCGATCCCAAATCGATGACCAATCGGTATCCGTAGCGATCATTGGGCGCCGCCAGAAAGCTCTTGGCTTGAATGGGCCGCGTCAAATCGAGCACGATCCGCAGCTCACCCGAAGGGCGCCGCGCCATGCGCACTTGCTTGACCGCCCCGGTTCCGGCCGGCGTGGCGCGCGCGCCGCTGGCCAGCCGCGCCCCGGCGACGTCCAGCACCACGCGATCGGGATTCCTCAGAACCTGCAAACTGTGGTCGGTCCTGCCGGACAGATCCAGCACCACCCGCGTGTTATCGGGGCCCGCCCAGAGCCGCACCGCGCGCACATCGACCGCGTGCGCCGGCAGTGACAGCACCATCGCCAGCAAGGTCCCCCACACAGCCCGCGGCACCACAGAAGTCATGGCGTGCTAAATTAGGCTCAATTGATGTCTTTTTCAAGTTAAATTAGAGACATAGAGCTTTAAGCTACTGTCGTGTCCCAGGTTCTCCAGCCATTCGACGCCGAGCGGCGTCTTGGCGGTGAGCTGAGCGTGCCGGGCCTCGCCCGCATAACGCAGTGTCAATTCCACATCGGCCGGCGGCAGCGCGGCGCCCCCTCGCTCGGGCCACTCCACCAGCAGCAACGTCTTAGGTCCCAGCAAATCACGCAATCCCAGTTCATCGACTTCGCTCAAGCTCTGCAATCGATATAGGTCCACGTGGGTGCACGTGAGCCCCGCGAGCGTGTAGGTCTCAACCAAGGTGTAAGTCGGGCTGCGCACTGGCCCGGTGACTCCCAAGGCCTGCAGCAAACTGCGCACGCACGTGGTCTTTCCCGCGCCGAGCGCGCCGTACAGGTACAACACCGCGCCGGAGTCGCCGGCGGCGGCGCCCCGGCGCAGCGCGCTGGGCAATGAATGCGCGAGCGCTTGTCCTAGGGACTCCGTCGCGCTGCTGTCCGGGAGGTGCAAGTTCATGCCGATCCTAGTAGGCCGTCAATGCCGTCTGCATCTCGGGGATTACGCCAACCTCGGCGATGCCCGCAAACTCAATGGGCACCGAGACGTTGACCGTGCCGGCATTCCTGACGACCGCGAAATGCAAGTGCGGCCCGGATGAGAACCCGGTGTTGCCCGAGTCCGCAATATACTGCCCGCGCGCCACGTGCGCGCCGATCCGCACGCGGATCGAGTCCCAGCGCAGGTGGGCGTACAGGCCGATCGTCCCGTCGTCGTGAAGAATCTCGATGACATTCGCCTGATCGAGCATGACCGGATCGGCGGCGCCGCGGAAGGAATCATGGCGAGCATTGATCACCGTGCCCTCGCGCGCCGCATACACGGGCGTCCCGTCCGGCAACGCAATGTCCACCGCGTACTGGCTGTCCGGGGTCTTATGAGTCACACGACTGGGGTACGCCTGCGTGATCAAATACGTGGATCCGACGTCAAAGGGCACGCGATAAGGTCGCTGTGGCTTGTGCACGGCATCCGGTGATCCAAGCGCCGCCCTCCAGGCGAATCCCAGTGCTACATTCGCGGCGGCTGTGTCCGCCTGGACCATGACTTGACGGGTTCTAGGCGCAAGCGTTGCCCGGTAATCGGCGCCGGCGGCGATGGCGTTAAAGCCGGACTGCTGGATCAAGACTTCAAAGGTGACGACGCAAAGACAGTCGTTGACTGCGATCAATTCCGTCGATCCGGCTTGGTCATTGCGATCGACGGAGACATGTAGCGCGTCCTTTTCGTGTACCAGGCTGAAGGCATCGCCACGCTCGGCCGACGCAGGAGCTTCATCGGTGAACACCCATTGACCATTGGAGTCGCGGTACTTATAGGCGGTCTGAGCCATCAGCAACGCGCTTGGGCCGGCAAGCGCCAGCGCGATCAGCGCGCGCAGGGCGGCACGGGTCAGCTTCCGCATGCCGCCGTCATCGCCTGGCGGGCCTCTTCCCGCCGCGCATCGCCGTCTTGGTCCGATAGATAGACGCGGTTGCCGTCAGCATCGCGCTGGTAGATGCGCCGCGCATCCTTGAGGGCATAGTAGCGATTGCGCGCGCTGTCGCACTGAACCTGCGCCGCGTGGTCGGCTTGCGCCTTCTTGGCGTCTTCGATGGACTTTTGCCGGTTTCGCTGAATTTCCTCGGCCTTCAGGATTCCCTGCTCCTTGGCGATCCGCGCGGCCTCGGTCGGGTTGGGCGGATCGGCCCGTACTACGGACTTTTGCGCGGTGGAGGTGTCCGCCCGGTCCGAATACACCACGTGTCCTTCGGCATCGACCGATTTGTACACCTCACCGGCCGGAATCGGGCTGGCCGGCCACAGGACCAGGACGAGAGCCTTGAAAACAGCGCCGCGGTGAGCATCCTTTCGCATCATCCCTGAATATCGCACATGGCCTCCCCGGTCCGGTGAATCTACTGCGACCAGGCGCTTCCCGGCGGCGACACTAGTCACAAAATACTACTGAGAGACGCCGGGCAATGTAGCCTTCTATCATGGTCCCCCGCACCTCTTCCGCCGCCGCCTTCGACCCGTCGACGCTGTTGGCTGATTTGAGCCGCTGGAGCCAGGAGCTGGGATTCGCGAGGCTCGGCGTCGCGCGCATCGATCTGGCGCGCGACGAGGCGCACTTTCTGGACTGGCTGCGCGCCGGCTTCAACGGTGAGATGCGGTACATGGCCCGTCACGGAGTCAAGCGCAGCCGGCCCGCCGAACTGTTGCCCGGAACGGTGAGCTGCATCAGCGTGCGCATGAATTACTGGCCCAAGGATGCGGCCGATGCCGAGGCCACCCTCGCCGATGGCAGCGTGGGATATGTGTCTCGCTACGCCTTGGGCCGCGACTATCACAAGCTCATGCGCACGCGGCTGCAAAAGCTGTGCGACCGGCTCAAGTCCGTGGTCGGCCCGTTCGGCCATCGAGTATTCACCGATAGCGCGCCGGTCCTGGAGAAGGCTTTGGCGCGCAACGCGGGATTGGGTTGGATAGGCAAGCACACCAACCTGATTGACCGGGATGCCGGATCGTACTTCTTCCTCGGCGAAATTTATCTGGACTTGGATTTGCCCGGCGATGAGCCTGCCAGCGCGCACTGCGGATCTTGCTCCGCCTGCATGCCCGCCTGCCCCACCGGCGCCATCGTCGCCCCTTACCGCCTCGATGCGCGGCGCTGCATTTCCTATCTCACCATCGAGTTGGCGGGCTCCATCCCGTTGGAATTTCGCCGCGCCATCGGCAACCGCATCTACGGTTGCGACGATTGCCAATTGGTGTGCCCCTGGAATAAATTCGCGCGCCCCACGGCGGAGCGGGACTTCGCCGTGCGCCACGGGCTGGACAATTCCCAGCTCGGCGAGCTTTTTGCCTGGAGCGAAGCACAGTTTCTCGAGCGCACTCGCGGCAGCGCGATCCGCCGCATCGGCTACGAACGGTGGCTGCGCAACATCGCGGTCGCTCTCGGCAATGCGCCGACCTCGCCTGCGCTGCTCGCAGCGCTGCGCAGCCGCGCACAGCATCCCTCACCCGTGGTGCGCGAGCATGTGCAGTGGGCGCTGGCGCAGCACCCCTCAATACCGGTCGATCAGCCGCACGGGTAGGCTGTCGATCAAGCGGTGGGCATTCAGGCGCGCCGCCGCCAAAACAACCAGCTCCCGCGCGTCGGGGCGAACCTCCGTGAGGTCCACGGCCTGACGAATCGCGAAGTACTGGGGTTCGAAGCCGGCCGCCGCCAGAGAATCCATGCCCTGCCGCTGCAGCGCCTGATAGTCGCGCATCCCCGAGTCCATCTGCGCCGCCGCCTCGCTCAAGGACGCATGCAGCCCTGGCGCCGCCGCGCGCTCCTCGTCGGTCAAGTGCCGGTTGACGCTGGCCACCGCAAGCCCGTCCCCTTCCCGCAGGGTGGGACAGGCCACGATGTCGACCGGCAGAAAGAAATCGTCGACCAGCCGGCGCACCATCGCCAGTTGTTGAAAATCGCGCTCGCCGAACAGCGCAATGTCGGGCCTGATGAGATTGAACAGCTTGGTGAGCAGCGTCGCCGACTGGGTAAAGTACCCGGGCCTGTACGCGCCCTCCAGAGTGTCGGCCAGGGCCGCCACGTTGACCGCGGCCGCCGATTCCCGGCCGATCGGATAAATCTCTTGCAGCGGCGGAGCGAAGGTCACGGTGGCGCCGATTTTCTGCAATAGCTCGCGGTCGGCTTCGAGCGTGGGCGCCTCGCGCTCGCCCGCCTGGGGGAAGATGCTGACGATGACGTGTTCGGCGCGCTCCTGTGCCTCGGCAACCACGCTCATATGGCCCTTGTGCAGAGTGCCGGTGGTGGGCACCAGCGCCACGCGCGCGCCGGCCGCGCGCCAAGTGCGCACCCGATCCCGTACCGAAGTGCTGCGAGTGAGAAATTCCATGCGCGACCTTGAAGCCCCTCGGCGTCGAATCAGCCCGCGGGCAGCAAGCTGCTGCCGGCGGGGTTGAAGAAGTGGCGGCCGCGCCGCGTCTTGCTGATCTCGGCGAATAGCTGCTGATAGTCGCGGTCGTTGTTCACCGGATCGATGGCGGCGGAATTAACGATGAGCAGCGGCGAGGCGTCATAGCTGTGAAAGAACCGCGCATAGGCCTGCGTGAGCTTGTCGAGATAGCCGCGTTCGATGTGTTGCTCATAACGAATTCCGCGCTTGGCGATGCGATCCACCAGCACGTCGACGGGGGCTTGCAGATACACCACCAGGTCCGGCTTCGGCGCATCGACCACCACCCGTTCATAGACCCGCTCGTACAGTGCGTATTCCGCGTCGTCCAGGGTCACCCGCGCGAACAGTCTGTCCTTTTCCAGCAGATAGTCGGCGACGCGCACGGCGCCGAACATGTCCTCCTGCCGTACGTCCTCCAACTGCCGCGACCGCTGAAACAGAAAGAACAATTGCGTCTGAAACGCGGCGGCGCGCGGATTCTTGTAGAAGCGCTCGAGAAATGGATTCTGATCGGCCTGTTCCAGCACGAGCTGGCCGCCGAGGGACTGCCCCAGGCGGCGCGCCAGACTGGTCTTGCCGACGCCGATCGGACCTTCGATGACGATGAAGCGGTGCGGCATTGGGCTCACCATTAACGACTCTTGTTCTACTCCAGGACCGACATTCCGTCATCGCCGACGGTCCGCAGCAATTCCGACACGTTGCCGTGTCCGGGAATCGCGAGCGTCGGGGCGATATCCGCCAGAGGATACAGGACGAAGTTGCGGGTCGACACTCCGGGGTGCGGCACCGTCAACCCCGGCTCATCGATAGCTGCGCCGAGCAGCCAGATCAAGTCCAGGTCGATCACGCGCGGCCCCCAGCGTTCCTGGCGGTTCCGGCCCATGGTCTTCTCGATCGCGAGCAAGGCGTCGAGAAAATCCCGTGCACTCCACTGCGTCAGCATTCCGGCCACCGCGTTCACAAAGTCCGGTTGATCCTGCGGACCCATCGGCCGGGTCTGGTAGAGGCGCGACCGTTGCAACGAACGCGTTCCGGGCAGCGCCTCGAGACGGGTAAAGGCTTCTGTCACCTGTACGCGCGGCTGATTGAGATTGCTGCCGATCGCCACATACGCGGGGCGCCACAACGACGTCATGGGGAGTGCGTGCCCGGCCTACGTGCGCGGCGCCCCGCCGCGCCGGCGTCGCCGACGGCGCCGACGGGGAGCTGCCGGATCGTCGCTCTCGGCGGACGTGTCCGCAGGCCGCGCCGTCACCTGGGCCAGGCGCTCATCCTGCGGCAGCAGCTGGATGTCGGTCCACCATTTCGCGAGCTCCGGGTCCGCCGCCCCGACCTGCGCGCGCAGCAGCAGAAAGTCGTAGGCCGCGCGAAATCGCGGGTGCTGCAGCAGGCTCAACGATTTGGCGCCGCTGCGGCGGTTGAACCGCGGCTGCAGCATCAACAATTCGCGCATGGGGATGGCGAATCGGCGCGGGATGGCCACGCGCGACTGCTGCGCACGCAGCACGGTGTCGCAGGCCTGCATGAGCTGCGCGAGATCCGGCGCCGGTCCCGCCTGGCGTTCGTTGAGCTCACGCAGCACGGCGCTCCACAACAGCACCGCGAACAGGAAGGTGGGCGTCACCGGTTTGTCCGCGGCGATGCGCTCGTCCGTATTGATCAAGCCGCGATCGAGCATCTGCTCCGCATACGCGTACGGCGGCAGCGCGAATGCGGCGGCCGACATGGGAAACAGATGGTCGAACAGCCCATACTGCTTCAGCAGCCGATAGGATTTCGCGCCGAAACCCGACAGGAACAATTTCAAGCACTCGTCGAACAAGCGCGCCGGCGGTACGCCGTCCAACAGATAGGCGAGCTTGCCGATGGGCACCTCGGTGTTCGGTTCAATGGAAAAATCGAGCTTGGCCGCGAACCGCACTGCGCGCAGCATGCGCACCGGATCCTCGCGGTAGCGCGTTTCCGGATCGCCGATCAACTTCAGGCGGCGCGCGCGTACGTCGCTGACTCCGTCGACGAAATCCCAGATCGAAAAGTCTTCGATGCTGTAATAAAGGCCGTTGGCGGCAAAATCGCGCCGCCAAACGTCTTCTTCGATGGTGCCGTAGATATTGTCGCGCAGGATGCGCCCGGTCTGGTCGAAAGCCCGGTGTTGGGAATGATTCGGCACCGCCGGCTCGGCCACAGCGCTCTCCCCCCGAACGTCCTCGGCACCGTCCTCATTCTCGGCATCGGGATCGACCTCTTCCGCGTCCTCCCGCTCCGGCGCCGCCGCCGCGCGGAAAGTAGCCACCTCGATGATTTCCTGGCCGAAATGCACATGGGCGAGGCGAAAGCGCCGGCCGATGAGGCGGCAATTGCGGAACAAATGCCTCACCTCTTCGGGCAGGGCATTGGTCGCCACGTCGAAATCCTTCGGGGTGATGCCGAGCAGCAGATCGCGGACCGCCCCGCCGACCAAAAAGGCTTGAAATCCTGCGTCTCGGAGCCGGTAGAGAACCTTCAGAGCGTTCGGCGAGATCGCCGACCGCGATATGGAATGCTCCGAACGGGGAATGATCAGGGGGGGAAATGGCGTCGACGATGCGTTCAAAAAGGGGGGTTCCGCTTGAGTCCAAAAAATTGGCCCGTATACTACCAGCCCTCTTGGCATCAAGCGCCCAGAACCGCAAACAACCGCTCCCTTCGTCTAGAGGCCTAGGACATTGCCCTCTCAAGGCAAGTACACGAGTTCGAATCTCGTAGGGAGCGCCACTTCAGGATGGCGACTGGGTCCATTAAATCAATGGGTTAGCACCTCTAATAGGAAAACAGATGCGTAATTTGTTTCGCGCAGCGTTGCTGCTGGCCGGCGTCAGCCTGGTGACCACCGCTGCCTTCGCCGACGAAGGAATGTGGACCTTCGACAATTTTCCTGCCGCCAAGATGCAGGCCAAGTATGGCTGGGCACCGGACGCCGCGTGGCTCGAACACGCTCGGCTGGCGAGCATCCGGCTAACCCTCGGCTGCTCTGCCAGTCTGGTGTCGAGCGATGGCTTGGTCATGACCAACCATCATTGCGCGCGCGACTGCGTCAGCGACTTGGCGGACGCCAAGCATGACTACATTGCCAACGGCTTTTATGCCGCGACTCTGGCTGAAGAGAAAAAATGTCCCGCGCTGGAGGCGAATCAGCTGACAGCGATCACCGATGTCACCAAGCAAATCGAGGCCGCCACCGCCGGCAAGTCGGACCGCGCCTTCCACGACGCGGAGCGGGCCGCGAAGGCGCAGATCGAAAGTGCCTGCGGCACCGCTGCCGACGTGCGCTGCCAGGTGGTGACGCTGTACCAAGGCGGCGTCTACGATTTGTACAAGTACAAACGGTATCAGGATTTGCGCGTGGTGTTCGTCCCGGAGGAAGGCACGGCGTCGTTCGGCGGCGATCCGGACAATTTCACCTTTCCCCGCTACGACCTCGACATGGCCTTCGTGCGCATTTACGACCAGGGCAAACCTCTGCATACCGATACGTTCCTCAAGTTTTCGACCAAGGGAGTCAAGGAGGGCGACATCGCCCTGACCAGCGGCAATCCCGGCTCGACCGATCGCGCAGATACATTGGCGGAGCTTGAATTGCAGCGCGACGCGTTGCAGCCGTTTATATTGAACTTGTTCTCTGAATTGCGCGGTGTCTTGAGTGAATTCGGCACCAAGGGACCGGAGCAGGCACGCACCTCGAAAACGATGCTGCTGGAAGTCGAGAACACCCTCAAGGCCTACAAGGGGCTGCAGCTTGCCCTGCTGCAGGGCAAGCTGATGGCGGACAAGGCGCGCGCCGAAAATGATTTTCGCAAGCGCGTGGCGGCCGATCCGAAGTTGGCGACGGCTTATGGCGGCGCCTGGTCTGCGATCGCGACCGCCGCGGCGCATCAGCGGAATATCTTCGTTCGCAACGGGCTGCTGGAGAATCTTCCGACCTTCCTGTCGCCGCTGCTCTCGCACGCGGTGGCGCTGAATCGCTATGCCGCCGAAGTCGGCAAGCCCGACGGGCAGCGATTGGAGGCGTACTCGGAAGCAAACTTTCCCGCGCTGCGCCAGGACATCGTGTCCCCCGCGCCGATTCATGCCGAACTCGAGAAGACCGTCCTCGCCTGGTGGCTCACCAAGGTGCGCGAGTACTTGGGCACCAGTGATCCTGATGTGCGAACGCTGCTCGGAAAACGCAGCCCCGAGGAGATCGCCGATTCGATCGTCTCCGGCACCAAGCTGACCCAGGCGCCGCTGCGTGCGCAACTGTTGGCGGGCGGAGCCGCCGCGATCAATGCCTATCACGATCCGCTCATCGATTTTGAACGTGTACTGGACGCACCGGCGCGCGCGGTACGTGCCGACTTTGAAGACTCCGTGAAGGCGGTGTTCACCAAGAATGCCGCACTGATCGCCAAGGCGCGTTTCGCGCTGGAAGGCAAAGGCGCCTATCCGGATGCGACTTTCACCTTGCGGCTGTCCTATGGGGCGGTCGCGTCCTATCAAGAAAACGGGCACATCGTGCCGCCGACCACGAATTTCGCGGGCACCTATGCGCACGCCACCGGCCGCGACCCGTTCAAGCTGCCCGCCCGATGGATCGCGGCTGAAAAGAAGGTCGATCCGACCGCGCAGGTCAATTTCGTGTCGACCAACGATATCACCGGCGGCAATTCGGGCTCGCCCGTGATCGGCCGCAACGGCGAGGTGATCGGACTGGTCTTCGACGGCAACATCCAATCCCTGGGTGGGGACTTCGGCTATGACGGCAGCGTCAACCGCGCGGTGTCGGTGGACGTCATCGGCATCACCGAGTCGCTGCGGAACATCTATCACGCGGATCGCTTGGTGACGGAGCTCTCGCGCTAGCCGAGAAACCCGCAGCAGTCTCCGGGGATCTACGGTGGGACGTGGATACGGCTCTTGATGTGCTTCAGGTTCGCGACGATGGTGAAGGTCATGATGACCAACAGGGACCAGGAGCTCCACTTCCCCAGATGCACCACCGCCCAGGCGCCGATCTGATTGGGGTAGCTCCACACGCCGAAGAACGTGCTGATATTTTCGGCGAGCCAAATGAAGAACCCGATGAGCACAAACGCCAGCAGCAGCGGCATGCTGCGTTCCCGGTCGAGCGGCCTGAAAATGACGGTCGCGCGCGCATACAGCCCCAAGGTGCAGGCTGCGATATACCAGCGAAAATCGCCGATGTAGTGATGGGTGAAGAAATTGGCGTAGATGACGGCTGCATTGAGCCCGGCCATCCAATACGGGGGATGATGGCGGATCCGGACGTCCAGCAGCCGCCACGCCTGAATGACGTAGCTCCCTACCGCCGCATACATGAAGCCGGAAAACAGCGGGACGCCGAATATCTTTGAGTAGGCAAAGTCCGGGTATGCCCATGACTTGATGCCGCCCGACGTCTTGAACACCTCGAGCGCAAAGCCGATCACGTGGAACAGGCAAATCGCCTTGAATTCATCCAGCGTTTCCAGCTTCGCCCATAGCATCCATCCCTGGATGGCCAGGGCGATGATGAGCAGGGCATCGTACCTGGGCACGCCCCACACGCCGCTTCGCGGGAAGGAAAACACTGCCGCAAAGAACAGCACGACGAACAGGCACGCGCGGGCCTCCTTGGCGCCGAAATACAGCAGTTCGAGCGCAAACCGCCGCAACCCAGCCAAATTCAGCCGCGGCCCGAAATCCAGCAGATGATTGTCGACGGCTTGCAGGTACAGCGGAATGTACTTGAGGGATATGCGCGCTGAACTCGCCATCGGTCATTCCAGGAGCGGATGCCCCTTCGGTAATTGATGCGCATGCCAGGTCGCGAGACGGTGCCGAATCGTTTTCTCGCTGACCTGTTCCTCCGGCATGGGCGCAATGATCTTGTCATGCACCAACAGGCGGTAGACATACAGCGCCTTGGCGCTGGCGGAATCGGTCGCCTCGAATTCGACGGCGCCGCGGCCTTCGGCATATTGAACACCCGCGAGCAACGCCGCCTTGAACAACTCCCCTTCGTGTTTGAGTTTCTTCATACGCCACCTTTCATTGCGCCGGGCATCTTCACTCTACCAGCCGGCCGCGCCGGCGTCGCGGGTTGGCGACGCAGCCGCGTGTCAACGCCGGCGTCGATGAACCGTTCCTGCCTGCAAGAGACGCTCGGCGACGCAGTCCCATGCGCCATGACGCTGAGAATATTTATCGTTAAATCGAAGGAGACATCGATCATGATGCCCAATACAGCTCGATTGTCGTCGGCCGGCGTGGTCGCCGCGCTGCTCGCTGCCTGCGGCGGCGGCGGGAGCGGCGGCTACCACAGCACGATGCCGGTTTCGCAGACCGGCAACGTCGCCATGATGATCAGCGACGCGTCCTCCGAGGATTGGGCGACGATCGGAGTCAAGGTGCTGTCGATCGCGCTGGTGTCGCAAGGCGGCGGCAGCAATGTCACGGTGTACGCCGCACCGGCAACCGTGCCTCTGGTCAATCTGGCGCAACTGGATCAGATCGCCGAAATTCTCGGCAACACCAGCGTGCCCGTCGGTACGTACACCGCGGCCGTGCTCACCATCGGCGCCAACGTCGGCGATGTGCTGCTGACGGTGGCGGCGAATCCCGAAACAGGTTTCGTCGAGGCGCCCGGGACGCGGATCCCCACCGATCGCATTCAAGTTCAGCATACTCAGGGCATGGCTCCGAACCTCACGGCCTCGGTCAAGGTGAGCTTCGTGTCGCCGTTGGTCGTGGGCGCGGATCAGAACAATGCGCTCGATCTTGAGTTCGATCTCGGGCATCCCGCATTCCTGGTCGGCCACGTTCCCCCGGGAGCGGGAAATACATTGTGGGCGGTCAATTTCAACGGTCCGGTGCGCCATCGTCCGCTGCATGACCTGAACCGCCTGGTTTTGCGTCATCTGTACGGCGACGTGACCGCCGTCGCCTCCGACAATTCCTCGATCACCGTGACCAAGGAATTCCCCACGGAACCCGCAGTGAATCCGCAGACCGCCATTGCCACGACCCAGTCCCTGCAAATCCTGGCCGATTCCGCCAACGGCACCATTTTTTACGACGTCGACGCCAAGTCGCATTCGGTGATCAAGGATTTTTCCTCGGAGTCCGCCTCCCTGGCGGGCAAGTCGGTGCGCATCGCTGCGCGCTACCAGGAAGACGGCACCTTGGTCGCCACCCGCATGTGGGCCAGCAATCAGTTCAATAACGTATGGCTGAGTCCGGAAGGTCACGTGCTGCACGTCGATAGCGGCACCAATGTGGTCACCGTGGCCAGCGAGTCGGGCGGCGGCGTCGACCTGACCGTGGACGCCGACACGCAGTTCTTCTTTCGCGAGCCGCAAAATCCGGCGGCCGACGCCGTGCCCATTGCCACCGGCACCGCCTTTCTGGCCAACCACGATCTGGTGCGCGGCTTCAAAGTGCATGCGAGCGTGGTCGATCCGCTGGCGACTCCCCTGGTCGCCCAGACAATCGATATCGAAACCGCGGTGTATGACGGCAAGATATCGGCGCCCGACTCCACCGGCTTCACGTTGACCCACCTCTTTAGAATGGCCAAGGACGACTACGTGTACACGCTCGACTACATCGCCGGCGCCACCGCCAACGGAATGGACGGCAGCGGCAACGCAGTCAGCGGCTACCAGTGGCGGAACTTCGCCTATCCGACGCTGGTGACCAGCGGCGCCGATGCCATTGCCAATTTCATCGCCGCCACCGACGGCAGCGTCAACTTCGGCGGATCAATGGGTGCGGTGCCGTCCCGCGGCCACAGCTTCGCGACCTGGAACGATCCGGCCAAGCCCAACGGTTGGGCCGCGGCGGCCACCATTCTGACGCCCTCCGTGCTGCCGCTCGGGTTCGTTGCCACCGGACTCGTGAACAATTCGTTCACCATGACCGTCATCGGCGGCGCGAATCCGGCGACGGTGGATGTGAATTCCATGTCGGGCTCGGCGACCCTGGTCTACCAAGTGGATTGCACCGCCGGCATCGTCACCGTCAGCCCCATCGACATAACGACCAGCAGCGGGCTGGCCAGTCTCACCACGGGGCTCGCCGCCGGTGCGCCGGTGAAGGTGTACGGTGTGCCGCAGGCGGATGGCACGCTCAAAGCCTATGCACTGACCTATTTCACGGGACAGGCGCCGGTTCAGTAGCGGCGGGATTCAGCTACTCCAGATCGTTCAGCTGCTCTAGAGCGTTCAGCCGCTCTAGAGGATTTGCATCAACGCCTTGCCTCCGGTCAGCACCGCGAGCAGCATGAGAAGACGCAGGACCCAGCGGCGAAAATCCGCTGGGTCCGACTTCACGAAGCCGCGATTGCCGAGCCAGACCCCGGCCGCGAGCGCTGGCAGAAACAACACGGCGCGCCACACCGTTGCCGGGGTGAGCAGTCCGCTCCCCGCCTGCCACACGAGGCCGACCGCGTCGGTGATCAAAAAGAACGCGATCATGGAGGCGCGCCCGGCGGCTGCGCCCGCCGGTGAACTGAAAAAAAACAGGATCACCGGCGGCCCGCTCATGCCGAAGCCGCCGCTGAAGAGTCCTGACGCCATACCCGTCGTGACGGTGACCCCGCGGCCGGGAAACGACTTCAAAGCATAGCCTCGGGCCAGCAGGATGGCGGCGATCAACACGAACACGGCGAGTCCCAAAGTCATCGGCGCGGCCGGCACATGCGCCAGCGCATACACGCCGAAGGGCGTGCCCACCAGACAGCCCACGGTGAGCCAGAGCAGCGCGCGCCAATGAACATCGCGCCAAACGCGCGGCAGAAGATTGATGCCGGCCGCAATATCCATGATGAAGATGGACGGCACGATCTCGGTGGGCGGCAGCACCAGCGACAGCGGCACGATGGCGAACATCGCAAAGCCGAAACCGCCAAACCCTCGTATCACGGCGGCGCCGAAGATGCACGCGACGGCGTAGGCGAGGATCAGCACGTCATGTGGTCCGGTCATTGCCGCACCGGATCGGCTGAGCTTTGCACTCCCACGGCGTATCGGTACACATTTTGGCCGCCGCGATAGCCGGTCATGATCAGCGAGGCGGTTGCCGCCGACAGCACCACGATGAACAGCCACGTGGGGCGCGACTCCTGCGCGCTGCCGGCGCCGCGCCACACGGCCAGCAGCACCAGCGCCAGAGTCGTGAACGCCGCCCACCTAAAGTGCAGGGAGATGGCCTGGTGCGCGGCGGGCCCCACTTGCAAATGCACCGTCGCGGCAAGGCCGGTGGCCAGCGCAAACAGCGCCGCGGCAGCGCCGAGGCAAAGATTCCACGTGCCGACCGTGGCGAGCGTGGCACGGCAGCGCTCCCACGGCAGCACCCGCGCCGCCAGCAGCGCGAACGCCGCTGTCACCACCAGCGCCAAGGGAAAATGCACCACCATCGGATGCCAGCCCGGAACGATGTTCAACTTAGGCTCACGGCGTCGGCGCGCCCGCCGTCCTGCAATTGGCCGCGCCACCAGTCAATGGTGTCGCTCAAGCCCTCATTCAGCGTAAACCGCGGCCGCCAGCCCGCTTCGTCGCGCAAGCGATGGATCACGGGCACCAGAATCGACGGCTCCTGCAGCGGCGCGGGGCGCGCCCCCAGCCGCAGCAGTTCGGGCCGCCCGATCTGCGCGCCGATACGGTCGATGAGCTCGGCCAACGCAATGCGTTCGTCGGATCCGATGTTCACGGGCCCGTCGAGCTCGCTGTCGAGCACCGCGGCGAACGCGGCGCCGACGTCGGCCACGTGCAGAAAACTGCGGATCTGCCTGCCGTGCGAGCAGGGCGCTTCGCGATTCTGCAGCAGATTGCGGATCACGGAAGGCACCAGGCGATCCGGGTGTTCGTAGGGGCCGTACTGGAAGAATATCCGGCCCCATGCGGTCGACAGACGCTCGCGGCGCCCAAAGTCCGCAAGCGTCTTTTGCAAGGCGATTTTGCAGGCAGCATACGGGCTCAGTGCCGCCGCCGTGTCATTGGCGCCGACTGCCCCGTCGCTGGCCAGGGGGCTCTGCAGCTCGTCGCACTCTTCCACTTGCGACCAATCGTATTCCGCGCACGTTCCGGCCATCATGACGCGGCGGCCGCCGCCGGCGTGAAAGGCACGCAGCAGGCGCTCGCTGGCCGCAACCCAGCGAAAATTCTCCGCGCTATTCCAGTACAGGCCGGGGGTCGCTATCCAGGCGAAGTGCAGCAGGTGCGTCGGACTGACTTGTCCCACCAGCTCGTCGGCGGCCGTTTCACTCAGCAAATCGGCGACGTGAATCTCGGCACCGCCGAGCTGCTTGGGGATCTCGCGATGCTCCTTGCCGGAGAGTACCGCGTGAACCTCGTAGCCCAGGAGCTTGAGCGCGGGGACGCTCCAGCGGCCGATGAAACCGCCCGCCCCGCTCACCAGCACCCGCTTGGACTGCATCACCCTGAGCCTTGGCGATCGAGCAGCGGATAGGCGGCATCGCGCGCCGACATCACCGCGGGCGGCATCGGCCACTCGATGGCGAACGCCGGATCGTTCCAGCGAACACCGCGGCTGAACTGCGGGGCATGCGCCGTCGAGATCATGTAGTACACCTCGGCGTGATCCGCGAGGCTGATGAATCCATGGGCGAACCCCGGCGGTATGAATACTGAGACGCGATTGGCGGCGCTCAACTCCGCACCGAACCAGCGCCGGTAGGTCGGCGACGACTGGCGAATATCCACGATGACATCGAACACGGCGCCGGCCGTACAGCGCACCAGCTTGTGTTCCTCATGAGGGGCGGCCTGGTAATGCATGCCGCGCAAGGTACCGGCGCGGACGTTGTACGACACGCTGCATTGCCGCAGCTCCGGCCCCAAATTGCGCGCCGCGAACTCCTCGGCACAGTACGATCGGGCGAAGAATCCGCGTTCGTCGGTAAGCCGCTCCAGCTCCACCAGATACGCGCCCGCGAGCGGTGATTCAGTGAAGATCATAAACGCGCACCACCGGCACCGGAGTGACGAACCGGCCGCCCCACTCGCCGATCTCGCGCAGCTGGCTGCGGATTTCTTCCTGCAGATTCCACGGCAGAATCAACACATAGTCGGGCTTCGAGCGCAGCAGCGCCTCGGGCGATACCACCGGAATGTGCGTCCCCGGCAGGAACTTTGCTTGCTTGTGCGGATTGCGGTCCGCCACTTCGGGGATGTCGGCCGGCGTCACCGCGCAATAATTCAGCAGAGTATTGCCCTTGGCGGCGGCGCCGTAAGCCGCGACGCGCTTGCCCTCGCGCTTGGCTCCTTCGAGGAAGGCGAGCAGCGATCGCCGGCAATTCTCCACGCGTTCGGCGAAGCGCAGATAGGTGGACAGCTCGGCGAGACCCGCCGCGCTCTCCTGCGCACGCACCTCGCGCAGCAACGCGCTGTCGCTCAGGTCCGCGCGATTCGAGTGCGCTGCGAATATGCGCAGCGAGCCGCCGTGCGTCGGCAACTGCTCCACATCGAACAGCCGCAGGCCATGGCGGCTGAATACCTGCTCAATCGCATACACCGAAAAGTACGAGAAATGCTCGTGATAGATGGTATCGAACTCCACGTGTTCGATCAGCTCGAGCAGGTGCGGAAACTCGATGGTGGCGGTGCCGCCGGGCTTGAGCAGCAATGCGATCCCGGCGACGAAGTCATTGAGACGCGGAACGTGCGCCAGCACGTTGTTGCCGATGATCAAGTCGGCGCGCCGGCCTTGGCCTGCCAATTCTCTGGCCAGATTCTCGCCGAAGAACTCCACCAACGTGGGCACGCCGATCTTGTCGGCCGCGGCGGCCACGGTCCCGGACGGGTCGATGCCGAGAACCGGCACTCCCATGCTGATGAAATTCTTCAGCAAGTAGCCGTCGTTGCTCGCGAGTTCGACAACCAGGCTTTGCGCGCCGAGCGCGAATCGCCGGCGCGCCATCTCGCAGTACTGCTGCGCGTGCGCCAGCCACTGGTCGGAATAGGACGAAAAGTATACGTAGTCGCCGAACAACTCCTGCGGCGCAACGTCGTAGTCCAGCTGCACCAACTTGCAGACTTCGCAGACCTTGGCGCGCAGCGGATAGCGCTTCTCTTCGCGCGCCGATTCCAAGGAGGCGAGGAAGGCGTTCGATGCGGGCTGCAAGCCCAGATCGGCCATGGTCACGCTCAGTCGGCCGCCGCAGGCGCGACAGCCGGTCACCAGCCCTACCATGCTAGCGTTCCCACAGCTTCCAGGGCGCGGCGCCGCTCTCCCAGAGGCTGTTCAGATGCTGCTTGTCGCGCAGCGTGTCCATCGGTTGCCAGAATCCGCGGTGCACCCAGGCGGCCAATTGGCCGTCCGCCGCCAGACTTTCCATCGGTTGCTTTTCCCACACGGTGTCATGCCCGTCGATCAATTCGAGCACACTGGGGTCCAGCACGAAAAAGCCGCCGTTGATCAGGCCGCCTTCCGCCGTCGGCTTCTCCTCGAAGGAGGTCACCTGCGTGCCCTGGGTGACGATACGGCCGAAGCGTGCCGGCGGCCGCACGCAGGCCACGGTGGCCTTGCGCCCGTGGTCGGCGTGGAACGCGACCTCCGCGCCTATATCAATGTTGGCCAAGCCGTCGCCGTAGGTCATGCAAAATGATTCCCCGGCGTTCAAGTATTGGCGGATGTGCAGCAGCCGCCCGCCGGTCATGCTCTCCTCGCCCGTGTCGACCAGCGTCACCTTCCACGGCTCACTGCGGCAATCGTGATACTCGACGCGGTTCTCGCGCATATCAAAGGTGACATCCGCCTGATGCAGGAAGTAGTTGGCGAAGTATTCCTTGACCATGTAGCCCTTGTATCCCAGGCACACGATGAACTCGGTGACCCCGAACGATGCATACAGCTTCATGATGTGCCAGAGGATGGGCTGCGCGCCGATTTCAACCATAGGTTTGGGGCGCGTGTTCGATTCCTCGGCGATGCGCGTGCCCCTGCCGCCGGCGAGGATCACGCATTTCATGCCGAGCACCCCTTCAATTCGAGATACCGTGCAATTTGCGCCGCCGAAAATGCCGCCATGTTCTCTCCCGCCGAATGCGCCAAGTACCAATCCGCGGTCCACGCCAGCGACTCGCGGATGTCGAGCCGGGACTGCCAGCCGAGCGTATGGACCGCGAGCGCCGACGACAGCATCAGCGCCTGCGCCTCGGCGGGCTGCGGCGCCGGATCGCGCACCCAGCCGGGCTTGCCTCCGAACCGCGTTCCAAATGCGTCCACCACCTCGCGCACCGTGCAGAAGGATGCCGGGTCCGGGCCGAAATTGACAGCGCGCGGCGTACTGTGGGGCGCCGTGACCAGACCCTCGGCCAGGGCCAGGTACCCCGACAGAGGCTCGAGCACATGCTGCCAGGGACGGATTGCCTCGGGGTAGCGCAAGTTCACCGGTTGCCCGGAGGCGAGCGCCCGCACGCAATCGGGAATGAGGCGGTCGTCCGACCAGTCTCCCCCGCCGATGACATTGCCCGCCCGCGCAGTCGCTATCGGCGGTCCGTTGGCAAAGAAGCTGTCGCGAAAGCTCTGTGTCAATAGTTCCGCGCAGGCCTTGCTGTTGCTGTAGGGATCATGGCCGCCCAACCGATCTCCTTCCTCGAAAGCACGGCCGGCGCCGAGGTTCTCGTACACCTTGTCGCTGGTGACGATGACCATCGCCTGCAGCGTCGCGCACGTTCGGCAGGCCTGCAGCAGCATGGCGGTGCCCATCACATTGGTCGCATAGGTCGCCACGGGATCGCGGTAAGACTCTCGGACCAGCGCCTGCGCCGCCATGTGGATCACGATCTGCGGATCTGCCTGCGCCACGGCGTCGGCGAGGCGGCGCGCGTCGCGGATATCCGCGATTATCGAGCGCGGCGCGCCCGCGCCGTGCCGTGCCGCCCCGGTCAGGGCCCACAGATTGGGTTCAGCCGCCGGCGCCAAGGCATATCCCGTGACGTCGGCCCCGAGGTTCTCGAGCCACAAGCCCAGCCATGCACCCTTGAAGCCCGTATGGCCGGTGAGCAACACACGCCGATCGCGCCAAAATTCCATGGCGCAAAGGATACCGGCTTCCGCGCCGCGGCGCATTCAACCCACGGCCAGCCGCCGCAGCAATTCCAGATAGCGCTCTTGATAGCGGCGCATCGAGTAGCGCGACTCGACGTGCGCGCGTCCGCTGGCGCCGAAGCGCGCGCGCAACTCGGGCGACTGGAGCAGCGATTCTAAGCTGCGCTCCCATTCATCCACGGTTCGAGCGTGAAAGCCGTTGACGCCGTCGATGACCGCTTCGGTATTGGCGCCCACTGGCGAGGCCACGCAGGGCAAGGAGGCTGCCATGTATTGCAGCAGCTTGAAGGCGCACTTGCCGCGCGACCATGCATCGTCGGTCAGCGGCATCACGCCGATGTGCGCGGCCGCCAGCGACTCGGCCTCAGTCGCCGAACTCCACTCGATCGCTTCGACGTTGACCTCGGGCCAGACCGGAAACTGCGAACAAATGACCCGCATCTTGAGCGCCGGATACCGAACCGTCAGCTGCGCCAGCGCCGGGCGGATCATCTCCAAGTAGATGAGGTTCTCGGGGCTGCCGATCCAAACGATGATCGGCGGGTCAGCCGCCGTCGCCCGCGTCGGCCGGTAGGCGGCGGCGTCGATCGACGTGGGCAGTATGGTGACGGCGCGGGCCGAGGCGCGCGCCACCCCGGCCAACACGTCGTTGCCGGCGGCGACTTCATCCACCCAACGGCAGGTCGCCGCAAATTTTCTTTTCCGCCACCGCGACTCGTCAGGCGCATCGCCCAGGCGCCGCGGCTTGCGCACGTAAATCGCATCATCGACGTCGAAGACCCGGCGCCGGGTGTAGGCGGCAAACAGGCGCGCCTCGAGGGCGCTCAATTTGATCTGATGCAGCACCACCACGTCGGCGGCGCGTAGCAGCGAGCGGCGCTCCCAGGTTCGAAGCCCATAGCGGCCGCCGGGAAAACGCTCGGGGCGCACCTGCCAACCGGCCGCTTCGAGAGTCGCGATGAGAGTGCGCATGCGATGCCGGAATGACGGCTGCTCGAGGTCGTAACCCAACAGCACGACGCTCGGCATGGCGCTACGCCCGCACCGCGCCGCACTTGCGTTCGAGGAGGCCGCTCAACGCCTGCACGGCGAGTTCGACCCCGTCGGCAAGCCCAAGATCGGCCGCGCGCGCCGCCAGTGCCGCACGGTCGGCGTCGTCCTGCAGCAGCTGCGTTGCGGCCTGCACGATGCTCGCGCTGTCCAAGGCTGCCGCGCGCGCCACGCCGGCAGCGACGCAGCGCCGCGTGCGTTCGGCCTGATCCTTGGCAATGGGCACCGCCACACAGGCTTTGCCGCAGGCAATGGCCTGCAGCAGCGTCGAGCCGCCATTGGCGACGACCAAACGCGAGGCGCGCATGAGCTCGACCAATTCGGCCTGCGGCAGCGGCCCCACGCCGCCCGGGCCCACGTACACCGTCGGCGTGCCGCCGGCGGCCAGGGCCCGGGCCGCCGCCGCGAAGCGCTGCGCCGCATCGTCCACCCCCGGATGGCCGGTGCCGCCGCCCGGCACGACCAAGAGAAATGAGCCGGCGGCGCAGCCGGCGCGCGCCAGAACGGCGGCACGGGTTGCCGGGCCGCCGCGCGCCATGATCACGTCGAGAAAACGCACCGTGGGGCGGCCGGTCATTTTCAATTTGAGCGTTTCAATCGTCCCTAAGCGGCCGGCGATGAACTCTGGGTACGCGATCCAATGCTCGTCGATCAGAGTCATCCAAAGCCAGCGGAATGCCTTGCGCCGCTGGCGCTGGCGCGCGCTGATGTACACGATGCGTGCGCCCAATCGCCGTGCTGCGCGCAGCTGTGCGGTGCGCCCCGCGTTGTCGAACACCACGACCTCGGGCCGCCATTTCTCGAACAGCTCGATGACCGCCGCGGAATGAAAGGTCGCCGACGAGGGCAGCAAGGTCGCCGGAAACGGGGCGTCGGCCGCATAGGGAGCGTCGCGGCTCAGCACGAAGCGTATGTCGGCGCCGGGCCAACGCTCGCCGGCGCCCCGCGCGATGGCGAGCGACCGCGCATATTCGCCCATGCCGTAAGTACCCGACACCGGCACGAACAGAATGCGCGGCGATGCGTTAGCCAAAGGCGGTGAACCAGCGGTCCAAGACCAGCAAGTACCAGGCTCTGCGGAACTCCGCGCCGACGGGGCGCCGCAGAATGCCGCGGTCCATCAAGCGCGCCACCGCCTCGCGCAGCACCTGCGGATGGCGCCGCAGCCAACGGTGCACCGGGAGACCAAAACCCGACTTCGGTTGATTCAAGTGACCGGGCGGCAACCGCGGCTCCATGAGCTGCCGGACCAGCAATTTGCCGCGGCGGCGCCGTTGATCAACCAGCATCCCGGGATCCACGCTCAGCATGAACTCCACCAGGCGATGATCGAGCAGCGGCGGCCGCACTTCCAGCGAATGCGCCATGCTGGTTCGATCGACTTTGGTCAGCAGGCCTTCGGCCAGATCGGTATTCATATCGAGCCAGCGCAGCTGCGCGAGCGGGCTCAAGGATTCCTGCCAGTGTCGGCGGTAGAACCATAGATAGTCGTAGTGCGGCTCGCGCCAGCGCTCGGTCAGCAACGAATCGATCTGCAGCGCCGTCAGCCCGCCGAGCGCCGCGGCATACGCGGGCAGGCCGGTGTAGGCGCGCCGTTGCATCGAGGAGGCCAGGCGCGACAACGGCGGCAGATACTGCGCCAGGACGCGGTTGAAAAACGTCGAGCGCGCGCCGATCCGCGACCAATATCGCGGATAGCCGCAGAACATTTCATCGCCGCCCTCGCCGCTCAGGGCGACCGTCACCTCGCGCCGGGCAAATTGCGCGATCAGATAATTCGACCACGCGGCGCTGTCGCCGAAGGGTTCATCGAACAGCGCCGGCATCTGATCCAGCGCCTCGGCGAAATCCGCCAGCGGCGCGGTCATCTCCAGATGCTGGGTTTGCAGATGCTCCGCCGCCCGGCGCGCAGCGGCCGTTTCGGAGCGCGCGCCGGAATCGAATCCCAAGGTATAGGTCCGCGGCGCATCCAAGTAGAAAGCGGTCAGCGCGGAGTCGATGCCGCCGCTCAGGAACACTCCGACCGGCACGTCCGACAAGGTGTGCGCCGGCACGACTTCGCGCAGGACTGCGTCGAGTTGCTGCACGGTATCGCCGGCGCTGCGCGCGATGACGGCGGTCGATGGATTCCAGTAGCGCTCGATGCGGATTGCGCCGGCGTCCCAGGTGAGCGTGTGCCCGGCCGGCAATTTCGAGATGCCGCGATAAATGGTTTTCGGCGCGGGGATGTAGCCGTGGAACAGAAAATCGCGCACCGCGCTCTGATCGATTTCAGGCTTGCCCAAAACCAACAGCGCCTTGAGCTCCGAGGCGAATGCGATGCCGTCCGGCAACACTTGATAGTACAAGGGCTTGATGCCCAGGCGGTCGCGGGCGAGCAATAGCCGCTGTTTGCGCCGATCCCAAGCGGCGAATGCGAACATGCCGACCAGACGGCTGAGGCAGGCGCTCCCCTGCTGCGCCAACAGATGAACCAATACTTCGGTGTCGCCGGTCGAATGCCAGGGTCCCTGCAGCGCGGCGCGCAATTGCTGATGATTGTAGATCTCGCCGTTGTAGGTCAGCACCTGGGACTCGAACTCCATGGGCTGGTGACCGCCTTCCGACAAATCCAAGATTGCCAGCCGGCGGTGAGCCAGGGCGACTCCCGGTTCGCCCCACGCGCCTTCGCCGTCGGGGCCGCGATGCCTGAGACGCCGCGCCATGCTGCCGGCGATCTCGACGCTGGCCTGGGGACCAATAATGCCGGCTATTCCACACATGGCGGGCAGTCTAGCGCGGCCGGGTCGCGATGTACCGCTAGCCATCGGCCGACGGTTCGTTTAGGGTGCAGCCTGGAGCTGAAGACATGGCAACACCCGCCGATCAACGACTGCTGGAACTACTGGATAAATGGCTCAACAGCCTCGAGCTGCATGCTAAATACTCCGGCCTCGATGACCAGAGTTATTGGAAGATTCAGCCCTGGGTGGAGCATCAGCGGCCGACCCGCTGGATCATCGATCTGGCCATGCAGAAGACCGTCGCATTGCGCACTCACGTCGAGGAGCGCGTGAAGATGGGCGACACACGGTATTCGGACTCGTTGGAGCTGATGATCTTCCTTGCCAATCTCGTCGGTTCCGAGCACATCGAGCGCTTCATTCCGACGGCCGACGCGGCCAACGAGCGCTCCTTGACGGCGGAGCCTGCCGACGACGCTGTGCCGGCCCCGGCGAGCGGCGCAACGGCGACCCGCGAGATGCCGAAATTCCTTGCCGCCAAACGCGCTCCGCCTCCCGCCGGCACGGCGCAGGTCGCGCGCACCGAACGCCGGACGGCGGCACCGGCCAAACCGGCGGCGAAACCCGCGAGCAAACAACCGGCGAGGGCCGCGCCCACCGCCAGGCCCGCGCCTGCCCGGCCCGGGGCCGGCAAGGCCGCGGCCAAGGCCGCGCCGGCCGAGCGCGAGGGGCCTTCGCAGGCGCTCCGCGATCAGGTCATCGCTGATGCTGCCCGCTTGGTTCAATGGGGACGCAAGTGGTACGAATTGCCTGAACTGATTGCGCGCATGGCGGACCGGCCGTCGTTGCCCGAGGTACGGCGAATACTCAAGGAAAACAAATCGGCCATTGAACAGAAGGCCGCAGCATCCAGCCGCTAACCGCTCGAGCATCGCGACAGCGCAAGATTTTTTGAACCTCCTCAGCAAATGAACGCTCAAAGGCGCCCATGATCACGACGAATAATCTATCCAAACGCTACGGCGACAAACTGGCGGTCGACGACTTGACCTTCACGGTGACGCCCGGCGAAGTGCTGGGATTCTTGGGCGCCAACGGCGCGGGCAAATCCACGACCATGCGCATGATCGCGGGATTCATCGCGCCGTCCGCCGGACAGGTGTCGGTCTGCGGGCACGACATTGAGCGCGCGCCCGTGGCGGCCAAGTCCTGCATGGGGTATCTGCCGGAGGGCGCGCCGAGCTACGGCGAAATGACCGTGGCGGAATTCCTGGATTTCGTCGCCGACGTCCGCGGCCTGACCGGCGAGCGGCGCCGGCAGCGCCGCGACGTCGTCATCGACCGGCTCGGGCTGGCGCCGGTGATCCGGCAAGTCGTCGAAACCCTGTCCAAGGGCTTCCGCCGCCGTGTCGGTCTGGCCCAGGCGTTGATTCACGATCCGCAGGTCCTGATTCTGGACGAACCGACCGACGGGCTCGATCCCAATCAAAAGCATGAAGTGCGCCGACTGATCAATGAGTTGAGCAAGGACAAGCTAGTGATCGTATCCACGCATATCCTGGAGGAGGTTCACGAGGTGTGCACCCGCGCCATCATCATCGCGAACGGACGGATCGTCGCCGATGAAACTCCGGCGGCGCTCGAAGCCCGCTCCCGCTACCACCATGCGGTCAGCCTGCGCTTCGACAAGCCCGCGGAACTGGAGGCGGCACGCCGCGAAATCGCGCTGCTCCCGGAAGTCGCCGAAGTCGAATTCGATGTCCGCGAGCTGCGGCTCACGGCGGTGCCGAAGCGCGGCGCCAACACCCTGTCCGCGGTAAGCGCGATCATCGTGAAGAACAATTGGGATGTGCCCGAACTGCATCTGGAAGCGGGGCGGCTCGATGAAGTATTCCGCTCCTTGACGCAATCGGCGGAGGCCGCCCGCGGCGGCGCCGTGCAAGGAGCCGGCGCGTGAACAAAGTTCTCGTCATCTTTCGGCGTGAGCTGCGCAGCTACTTTGCCACCCCCCTCGCCTATGTGTTCATCGTGATTTTCCTGGGGATGGCCGCGGTGTTCACCTTCCAGGTGGGCGGCTTCTTCGAGCGCGGCCAGGCCGATCTGCAGCCCTTTTTTCGCTGGCATCCCTGGTTGTACCTGGTGCTCATCCCGGCCATCTCGATGCGCCTGTGGGCCGAGGAACGCAACAGCGGCAGCATTGAATTGCTCATGACCCTCCCGGTCACGCTGTGGCAGGCGGTGGTCGGAAAATTCCTGGCGGCGTGGGTGTTCGCCGGCATTGCCCTGGCGTTCACCTTTCCGATCTGGATCACGGTCAACTACCTCGGTTCGCCGGACAACGGCGCCATCGTCGCGGCCTATCTCGGTAGCCTGTTGATGGCGGGCGGTTTCCTGTCGATCGGCATGTGCCTGTCGGCGGCGACCCGCAATCAGGTGGTCGCGTTCATCACGGCCGCACTGGTCGGCTTCCTGTTCCTGCTGGCGGGATTTCCGCTGGTTCTGGATTTCGTGCGCGGCATTCTGCCGCAGGCCATCGTCGACGCGATCGCCTCATTGAGTTTCTTTACTCACTTCGAAGCCATTTCCAAGGGGGTCATCGATTTGCGCGACCTGGTGTATTTCGCCGCCCTGATCGGCTTTTGGTTGGCCGCCACGGCCTTGATACTCGACATGAAGAAGGCGGAATAGGCGTGGCTAGTCGCTGGAAGAAAATGGGATTCGGGGTCGGCGGCCTGATCGCGCTCGCCGTGTTGTTCCTCGGGGTCGTGATGCTGTCGAACGTGGGCCTGCGCGGCATGCGCGTGGATCTTACGCAGAACAAGCTGTACACCTTGAGCCCGGGCACGCAGCAAGTGCTGGCCGACCTCAAGGAACCGGTGAATTTGTATTTCTACTTCTCGCGCGAGGCCGCAGCCAAGCAGGCGCCGCTGGTCATGCCCTATGCGACGCGAGTGCGGGAGTTCCTGGAGGAGCTGGCGGCCCGTGCCGGCGGCAAGATTCATTTGCGCGTGGTTGATCCGCAGCCTTTCTCGGACGACGAGGACCGCGCCGCCGAATATGGCCTGCAGTCGCTGCAGGCGGGCGGCGGCGATGCGCTCTATTTCGGCTTGGCCGGCACCAATTCTACGGACGGACGGGCGGCGATACCGAGCTTTCAAGCGGATCGCGAGGAGTTTCTGGAGTACGACGTGGCCAAGCTCATCAATGAGCTGGGCACGCCGAAGAAACCGGTGATCGGCCTGATGAGTTCCTTAGGGTTGCAGGGACAGTTCAATCCGATGACGGGTCAAATGGGCGAGCCCTGGCCGATACTCACTCAACTTCAGGAATTGTTCAGCATTCGCTCCTTGACCGCCGACGTCGATCACGTCGACAAGGACGTGGACGTGTTGATGCTGGTTCATCCGAAGGAGCTGCCGCCGAAAACCCTGTACGCCGTCGATCAATTCGTGATGCGCGGCGGCAGGGTGTTGCTGTTTCTCGACCCTGCGGCCGGAGCGGACACGAGCGGGCAGGATCCGTCGAACCCGATGGCCGGAGCGATGGCCAACCATTCCTCCGATCTTGCGCCGCTGCTCAAGGCTTGGGGGGTCGACTACGATCGCACCAAAGTCATCGGCGACTTGGAACGCGGACTCGAGGTGCGAACCAGCATGCAATCGCCGCCCATCCGCCACATCGGCATCCTCGGGTTGGGCCATGGCGACATGAATCAAACGGACGTGGTCACGGCGTCGCTCGACAAGATCAACCTCGCGACGGCGGGCGCCCTGGCCGCGCATCCGGGCGCCAAGACCACTTTCGAGCCCTTGCTGCAAAGCTCGACCAGCGCCGCGCCGCTGCCCGCGCAACGCTTCACGGCGCTCACCGATCCGGCCACGCTGCGGGATGGATTCAAACCGACCGGCATCCGCTACGCGCTGGCGGCGCGCATCACCGGACCGGTCGACTCCGCCTTCCCGCAGGGAGCACCGCCGGATCAAAAACCCGCCGCCGGTCCGCCGGTCGCGCACCTGGCGAAGAGCACTGCGTCCGCCAATATCGTCATCGTTGCCGATACGGACTTGCTGATGGATTACATGTGGGTGCAGACCCGTGAGCTGTTCGGTCAGCGTGTCGCGCAGGCGTTCGCGAACAACGGCGATCTGGTCGCCAACATCCTCGACAACTTGAGCGGCAGTAGTGCGCTCATCAGCGTGCGCGGCCGCGCCACGTTCTCGCGGCCCTTCGAACGCGTGGAGGCGCTCAGACGTCAGGCCGACGACCGCTTGCGCAGCAAAGCCATGGAGCTGCAGGCGGAACTGCAGCAAACGGAGGCCAAGCTGACCCAGTTGCAAAACAAGCGCAACGATCAGTCGTCAATCATGCTGTCTCCGGAACAGGAGGCGGAGCTCAAGCGATTCGTCGCGGAGAAGGCGCGGGTGCGCAAGGAGCTGCGCGAAACTCAGCGCGGGCTGGATGTGGACATCAACCGCCTGAACACCTGGTTGAAAGTCATCAATATCGGCGTCGCGCCACTGTTGGTCGCGGTGGCCGGCGTGGTCATTCTGTCGCTGCGCCGCCGGCGCCGGGCGGCCGTGTCGGGCGCATCATGAGCCGCCAACGATTCATCGCGCTCGTCATCGCCGCGGTGCTCGCCATCTCCGGCGCGCTGTACCTGAGCACGCAGCGCAATCTGCCGCGGGACACCCGCGGCGTGGCACTGCTGCCCTACCTTGCCGGCGAACTCAATACGGTCACCGCCTTGAGCATTCGCCGTGGCGGCGCCGCCCCCTCGGTAACGGTGCACGAGCAGGACGGCCATTGGAGCGTGGCGCAGCGGGGCGACTATCCGGCCGACCTGCCGAAATTGCGCAAGTTGCTGCTGGCCTTGAGCGAGGCCAAGATCGTCGAGGAGAAAACCTCCAATCCGGCAAATTTCGCCCTCATCGGCGTGGACGATCCCGCCTCGCCGGGGGCCGCCGGAGCGGAATTGAGCTTCACCGCGCGCGACGGCAAACACGCCGTCATCATCGGCAAACCGGTCGGCGAGGGGAATTTCGCGCGGCGGGTCGGTGAAAACACCACGTATAGCATTGAACCCGGCATTTCATTCGAGGCGGAGCCGCGCTATTGGATCGAACCCAAACTCGTCGATATTGCGGCGGCGGATATCCAGAGCATCGCGGTAAAACCGGCGGCGGGGCCCGCTTACACGGTTCGCCGCGCGGCCGCGCCGGGAACCTTCGAGCTCGATGGCGTGCCGCCGGGACGAAAGGCCGCCGATGCCGCGTCGCTGGCGCCCTCGCCCACCACGTATAGCGGTCTGACCGCTGACGACGTGGGGACCCCGGGCGACATCGACTTCAGCAAGCCAACGGTGGCCACCGTGACCCTGTCCAGCGGCAACGTCATCACCCTGACCGGCGCTGTGAGCGGCGATAAACACTGGGTTCAACTGCAGGCCAGCACGGACCCGGCACTCAACGCCAAGGCGTCAGGCCGCGCATTCGAACTGACGGGATACCGCTACGATGCGATCTTCCGGCCGTTGGAGCAATTGCTGGTGCCGAAACCGCCGCCGCCCGCCGCGAACAAGGCAGCCCCGGCCGCGAAACCGACCAAGAAGCCGCCGCCCGCGCCCACGCCGTGACCAGCGGCGCCAACGGCACCGGCACCAGCGCCGGATTCGGCCGCCGCGCTGCAGCGCTGCTGTACGACGCGGTGTTGTTGGCGGCGCTGCTGGTGGTGTTCACCTCCGGCGCCGTGTTCTTGAATCATCGGGTGGCTGTCGAGCCGACAACCGCCGGCGTGGGCTTTTATCTGTACCGGATCGGCCTGCTCGTGGTGATCGCAGGCTACTACTTGATCAATTGGACCCGCGGCGGCCAGACCTTGGGGATGCGCGCCTGGCATTTGCGCGCGGTGACCGAATCGGGCCACGCGTTGGGGTGGAAGGCCGCGGCGTTGCGCTTTGCCTGGGGAGTTCTGGCGTGGGCACCGGCGGCTCTCGGGGTGCTATGGCTGTATGCCGATCCGGAGCACTTGGCGCTGCATGACCGGCTGTCGAAGACGCGCGTCGTGCACCTGTCGCGCCGGGAGCCTGCCTGAGTACCCGCTAGCGGGTTCGGGAGATCGCCACCAGCGTGCACAGGCCTATGGTGGCGGTCGGCAGCCAGCCCACCAGCGCCGGATTGAGGCCGAATAGCTGTCCGCCGTTCTCGATGGTGCGCGTAATGAGGAAAAAAACCACGCCCAGCATGACGCCGATCACAGTGCGAGTGCCCGCTCCCGTGGTGCGCAGCGGGCCGAATACGAAGGGCAGAGCCAGCAGCGTCACGACGATCACGGCAAATAGCCTGGCGATTCGCGACCAATAGCCGATTTCGTAGGAGGCCGTCTCGAGGCTGTTGCGGCGCAGGTGATCGATATACGAGGCCAGACCGCGCAGCGTCAGCATTTGCGGATCGGTCGCGGCCAATCCCAGGAATTCCGGATTCACCGTCGAACGCATGGTGGTCTCGTCCACCTCGCTGCCGGTCACATGATCATCGCCGAAGGTCGAACTCGCCACCTTGTGCAACTGCCAGCGGCCGGGATCGGCAACCGAAATCCGCTCGGCCCGCTCGATCGAGCTCAGCTTCGTCGGTCCATCCAGCCGGAATATGGACACGCCGCCGAAGGCGCGGTCGACCTCGCCGGTCTGCACTCGCAGGATGAGATTGCCGTCCTTCACCCACGCGCTGCTGGAGCCGGCGAAGCTGACGTCGGCCAGTTTGTTGGTGGTTTTTTCGCGCTTCGCAAATTGCGCCATCGGCGGCGCCGCATACTCGCCGATGCCGTACATGATCAGGGCCAGCGTCAGCCCGGCAAGCCCCACCGGCCAGGCGATGCGCCATACCGAGACGCCGGACGCGCGCGTCACGACCAGCTCGCTGCCCGAGGCCAGGTTGCCGAGTCCCATCAGCGCTCCGATCATGGCGCCAATCGGCAGCAGTTCGAAGGCCTGCTGCGGCAAATTGAGCAGGGTGAACAGAAAAGCGTCCGCGGCACTGTAGCTGCCGACCCCGATGTCGCCTTGTTGGGTGATGAACAAGAACAATCCGCCCAAGGTCAGCAGCACGCCCATGGCCATGACCGTGTAGATGAGAACGGTGCGATAGAGGTAGCGATCGAGAATGTTCACGTCGTTCTCGCCTCACGCATCAGCAAGTACAGGCCGAGCGCCAATGCGGCCAGATGAACCCACCAGACGCCGATCGCCGGGGACAAGTCGCCCTTCTCCAGCCAGACCTTGGAGGCTGACAGCAAATTGGAATACACGAAGTACACCACGATGGCGAAACCGACCCGGGCATAGCGGCCCTGACGGGGCCGTAAGCGGCTCAGAGGCACGGCAATCAGGGTGAGCACCAGCGCCATCAGCGGCGTTGAGGTCCTGAATTGCAATTGTGCGATGTCGGCGGGGAGATCGGAACCCAGCAGTTGCCGCGTCGGCTTGGTGTCGGGATCCTTGGTTCCGGCGGTTTCCGCGGGTGCGGAAATGGGAATGCCGTGCTCGCGAAACTCAATCACCCGGAAATCTTTGCGTCCCGGGACGCCCTCATAGCGCCGGCCATTGAACAGCGTCACCAAGTGCACGCCGTTGAGCGCGGCCTTGGAATAAGTGGCGGTGTCGGCGAGCGCCACCTCGATCCGGCCCGCCGACTCGCGCTGCACGAACACATTGTGCAGCACTCCCTCCTGGTCGACGCGTTCGGCATAAAACACCGCGTCGCCGCCGCTGAATGAGCGGAATCGGCCTGCATCGAGCTGACCGAATTGCGCCTCTTTGAGCGCCGATTGCCGCAGCAGCTGCGCCTCGCTGTCCGCCTGCGGCACCTGGACGAACACCAGCCAGCCCAATCCCAGCGCAATTACCGCGGCAAAGCAGAACAACGGCAGCAGCAGGCGAGCAGATCCGAAGCCGCAAGCCTGCAGGGCGGCCATTTCGCTGTCGTGGTACATGCGCCCCAACGTCAGCACCACGGCCAGCAATAGGCCGACCGGCACGATGACCGACAGATTCATGATCGCCCCGAGCGCGATCAGATCGAACACCACGTGCCGGCCGTACTGGTTGTCCGCCGCCTGGCCAAGCACCCTGGACAGCTGGTTCGACACCAGAATGGCCACCAAAACCCCGGTCACGGCAAGCCATGTCTGCACCACCTCGCGCAACACATATCTTTGCACTGTCCATTTCATAGCGTCGAGCTTAGAGCCTTCGCGATAATCTAGTAAACTATTTGCTCAATCCTTTAGACCGCACGAACGACCAATACGGAGTTTGGGACATGGAATTCAAGGCAATTATCGATGCGAAAGCGCGCAATGAGGCAGGTTGCGCGGTGGTGGGCGTGTACGAGGACGGCGAACTCGGCATCGCGGCCCGCCGGATCGATGCGCAATTGAACGGCATGATCGCGAAACTGCGGGGTGACGGCGATTTCGCCGCCAAGCTCGGCGAGGTCCTGCTGCTGCCTGCGCCCGCGGGAGCGGCGGCCGCGCGCGTGCTGTTGGTCGGTCTGGGAACGCGCTCGGCCTGGGGACGCAAGCAGTATCGCAAGACATTGCAGGCGGCCGTGCAAGCGCTCGGCAAGACCGGCACGAGCGATGCGGTCGTGTACCTCGCGCTGGAGCAGGTCGCGGATCTGGACGTGCAGGACCGCGCGCGGATCGTGGCCGAAGTAGTCTGTGCGCAGCTCTACAAAATTCCGGATCTGAAGACCGGCGCCAAGCCCAAGGTACCCCGCCTGTCGAGCGTCGGCGTGGCGGTCGCCGATGCACGCGCCGCGAAAGCGGCCGCCGAAGGCCTGCGCATCGGCGCCGCGGTCGGCAGCGGCGTCGCGCTGTCCCGCGATCTTGCCAATTTGCCGCCCAATGTATGCACCCCCACCTATCTCGGCACCCGCGCGCAAGCACTGGCCAAGGAATTTCCGAGCATCAAGACCAAGGTGTTGGATGCGAGCGGCATCAAAGCCCTCAAAATGGGCGCGTTTCTGGCGGTAACACAGGGCTCGGACCAGCCGCCCCGGCTGATCGTCTGCGAGTACAGCGGCGCGAAAAAGAACACGGCGCCGGTTTGCCTGGTCGGCAAGGGAATTACCTTCGATTCGGGAGGCATATCCCTGAAGGATCCTCCCGCCATGGACGAGATGAAGTTCGACATGAGCGGCGGGGCCACGGTGTTGGGCGCGCTGCGCTCGGTGGCCGAGCTGAAGCTGCCCATCAACCTGGTGGTGATCGTTCCCACCTGCGAGAACATGCCGAGCGGCGGCGCAGTCAAGCCCTCCGACATCGTGACGACCATGTCCGGCCAAACCGTCGAGATCCTCAATACCGACGCCGAGGGCCGGCTGATACTTTGCGACGCCCTCACCTACAGCCGCCGCTTCAAGCCGGCCGCTGTGATCGATGTGGCCACCTTGACCGGCGCCTGCATCGTCGCGCTCGGCAACCACTTCAGCGGCTTGATGAGCAATAACGAGGCGCTGGCGGACGAGCTGGAAGCGTCGGGTATCCGCGCCGACGACCGGGCCTGGAGGATGCCGATCGGCGAGGAGTACGTCGATCAATTGAAGAGCAATTTCGCGGATATCGCCAACATCGGCGGACGCGAGGGCGGCGCCTGCACCGCGGCCTCGTTTCTCAGTAAATTCGCCAAGGATTTGCACTGGGCCCATCTCGACATCGCCGGCACCGCCTGGCTCGGCGGCTCCCAGAAGGGCAGTACCGGGCGGCCCGTGCCCCTGCTGGTCGATTTCTTAGTCAATCGCGCACGGGCGACATGACCGAGCGCGTCGATTTCTACGTACTAAAAAGCGCCGCAGCCCAACAGCGATGGGCTTTTGCGTGCCGATTGACTGAGAAGGCCTACCTGCGCGATTTGCGCGTCGTCATCGTCAGCGACTCGCCGGCGGATGCGCGCGTGCTCGATGACTTGCTGTGGACTTTCAACGAACGCTCCTTCATCCCGCATCAGATCTGTCTGGAGAGCTTAGCGCCGGATCCGGCCACTCCGGTGTATCTCACCGCGCCGCCCGCGGCAATGCCCCCGGCTGACCTGCTGGTGAACCTGACCGATCGTCTGCCCGAGCAATGGGAGCGCTACCCGCGCATTGCCGAGATCATCGATGCCGGCGAGGAGCGCCGCCGCCTCGGCCGCGAACGCTTCAAGTCCTATCGCGACCTCAAAGTGCCGTTGGAGACTCATCAGCTCGGCGATACCGCGGATATTTGAGGCCGCCATGCAAACCGGACCGCACGATCCTCGCGATATCCCCATTCTCACCGAGGCGGTGAGGGAGGCCGCGCCGTCATCGGCCACCATTGACGCCAAAGCCGTGCATGCCGCCATCTTGACCGAGACCCTGGAACTCGCCGATTCGTTGCTGCATCAAGCCGCCAAGGATATCGAGGCGACATTGTTCGAGCGCGTGTTCGACCGCCTGCGCGCACAGCTCCCGGAACTGGTGGATCGCATTTTGCGCGAACACGCCGCCGCCCGGGAACCGCTGCCGCCGCCGGATGGCCCTGAGGACCATGGATAAAGCCTTCTCGCCCGCCGATATCGAAGCGCGAATTTACGCGCACTGGGAAGCATCGGGTTATTTCGCCCCGAGCGGCCAGGGCCCCGCGTACTCGATCGTGATTCCCCCGCCCAATGTGACCGGAACCTTGCACATGGGGCACGCCTTCCAAGACACCATCATGGATGCGCTCATCCGATACCGGCGCATGCGGGGCTTCGATACTTTATGGCAGCCCGGAACCGATCACGCGGGCATCGCCACGCAGATGGTGGTCGAGCGGCAATTGATTGCCGCGGGCCAGAGCCGCGCCGCCTTGGGACGCGATGCGTTCATCGAGCGAGTGTGGCAATGGAAGGAGCAGTCGGGGGGCCAAATCGCCAATCAGATGCGCCGGCTCGGCGCGTCGGTCGATTGGCAGCGCGACCGGTTCACCATGGATCCCGGTCTGTCGCAGGCAGTGACCGAAGTATTCGTGCGGCTGCATGCCGAAGGACTCATTTATCGCGGCAAGCGTCTGGTGAACTGGGACCCGGTGCTGAAAACCGCGCTATCCGATTTGGAAGTGGTCGCCGAGGAGGAGACCGGCAGTCTGTGGCACTTGCGCTATCCGCTGGTGGGCGACGGCGGTTTTCTCGTGGTCGCCACCACCCGGCCGGAAACTCTGCTGGGCGACGCGGCCATCGCGGTGCATCCCGATGACGAGCGCTACCGGCACTTGATCGGCCGGCGGGTGCGCTTACCGCTGACTTCGCGTGACATCCCGGTCATCGGCGACGCCTACGTGGACCCCGCCTTCGGCAGCGGCTGCGTCAAGATCACGCCGGCGCATGACTTCAACGACTACGAGGTCGGTCAGCGGCACGGACTGCCGTTGATCAACATCATGAACCCGGATGCCACGCTCAACGACCAGGTGCCCGACGCCTACCGCGGTCTCGATCGCATTCAAGCGCGGGCCCGGGTGTTGGCCGACCTGACGGCGCAGGATCTGATCGAGCGCATCGAACCGCACAAGCTGACGGTGCCGCGCGGCGATCGCAGCAACGCCATACTCGAACCGCTGCTCACCGATCAGTGGTTCGTCGACGTCAAACCGCTGGCGGAGCCGGCCATCCGCGCCGTGGAAACGGGACAGATCCGCTTCGTGCCGGACAATTGGTCGGGCGTGTACTTCGATTGGATGCACAAGATCAGGGATTGGTGCATCAGCCGCCAGCTGTGGTGGGGACACCGCATACCGGCATGGTATGACCCCGATGGCCGCTGCTACGTCGCGCGCAGCGAAGCTGAAGCGCGCGCGACCCACCGCATCGACGCGTCGTTGCCGCTGCGGCAGGACGACGATGTGCTGGACACCTGGTTTTCCTCGGCGTTGTGGCCGTTCTCCACCCAGGGCTGGCCCGAGAAAACCCGCGCGCTCGACGTCTACTATCCGACCTCGGTGCTGGTCACCGGCTTCGACATCATTTTCTTCTGGGTCGCCCGCATGATCATGATGGGGCTGAAATTCACGAGCGAAGTGCCGTTTCGCGAGGTCTATGTCCATGGCTTGATCCGCGATCACGACGGTCAGAAGATGTCCAAGTCCAAAGGCAATGTCATCGATCCGCTCGACATCGTCGATGGGATATCGCTCGATGCGCTGCTTGCCAAGCGCACCAGCGGCCTGATGCAGCCGCAGATGAAGCCTGCCATCGAGAAGGCGACCCGCAAGCAATTTCCGCAGGGCATTGCCGCCTTCGGCACGGATGCGCTGCGCCTGTGCTTCGCGCGCCTCGCCACCCAAAGCCGCGACTTGCGCTTCGACATGACGCGGGTCGAAGAGTACCGAAACTTTTGCAACAAACTGTGGAACGCGGCGCGCTATGTGCTGATGAACGTAGAGCATCAGGAGCCTGCGGTCCCAGGTGCGGCCGCGCCGGACGCGCAATTGAGCTTGGCCGACCGATGGATCCAGGCGCGGCTGGCGGCAATGCTGACGCGCATCGAATCAGGCTTCGCCGAATACCGTCTCGACGTGGTCGCCAATGCCTTGTATGAATTCACCTGGCATGAGTTCTGCGACTGGTACTTGGAACTCTCCAAGGCGGTGCTGCAGTCCGACACTGCCGGCGCGTCGGCCAAAGCCGGCACCCGGAACACCCTGATCAAAACACTGGAAGTGCTGTTGCGCGCGCTGCATCCGCTGGCTCCCGTCATCAGCGAGGAAATCTGGCAGCGCGTGCGCTCGAGCGCCGGCGTCGCGGGCGACACCATCATGCGCTGCGCCTATCCGAGCGCGGCCGGCATCGATGCCGATCCGGGCGCGGAACCGGAAATGCGCTGGGTGATCGGCTTCATCGAAGGCGTGCGGCAAATCCGCGGCGAGCTGGACATTGCGCCCGGCCGCAAGCTCGAGGTGCTGCTGCAAAACGCCGATTCCCGGGACTTGGAGTATCTGGGCCGCAATCTGCATTACTTGGTGCGGCTCGCCGGCATCGATGCGCCCCGCGTGTTGCCGCCGGCGCAAGCCGCGCCGATTTCCGCCGCCGCGCTGCTCGGCACGCTCGAAATCCTGGTGCCCATGGCCGGCCTGATCGATCCCGCCGCGGAGCTCGCGCGGCTGGCGAAGCGGCATGCCAAGGCCCTCATCGACTTGCAGAAAATGGAAGGCAAGTTGGGCAACCCCGACTTTGCCAAGAATGCGCCCCCGGAGGTCGTGGCCAAGGATCAGCAGCGGCTCGCCGAACTGCGCATGGAAATCCGCCAGTTGGCGGCGCAGGTCGCCAAGGTAACCCGGCTCAAGGACCAATGAACGCCGCGCAATCCGAGATCGACGCCATCGTGGCGCAAATCAATCGCGTGATCCTGGGGAAGGACCTGCAGATCCGCATGTGTCTGGCCTGCCTGCTGGCGCGCGGCCATCTGCTGATCGAAGACATTCCGGGAGTGGGCAAGACCACCCTCGCCCATGCCATTGCCAAGACTCTGGGCCTGTCCTTTCAACGCGTGCAATTCACCAGCGACCTGTTGCCGGCCGACGTGCTCGGCGTCTCCATCTTTGACCGTGAGACCGGCAAATTCAGATTCCAGCGCGGACCAATTTTTGCGCAGCTGGTGCTCGCGGATGAGATCAATCGGGCTTCGCCGAAGGCGCAAAGCGCGCTGCTCGAGGCCATGGAAGAGCATCAAGTCACGCTGGACGGCCAGTCGATGGCGTTGCCTGAACCCTTCTTCGTCATTGCCACCCAGAATCCGCAGGATCAAGCCGGCACTTTCCCGTTGCCCGAATCGCAACTGGATCGATTCTTGATGCGCGTGCACTTGGGCTATCCCGCGGCCGCGGCCGAACGCGAACTGCTCAGCGGCGTGGACCGGCGCGATTTGGTCAACGCGCTGTCCACCATCGCCACCGTCGACAGTTTGCGGCGGCTGCAAAAGCTGGTTCTCGACATCCATGTGTCGCCGGCACTGCTCGACTATGTACAGGCGTTGGTGGCGCACACCCGTCATTCGTCGGGATTGAACGTCGGCCTCTCGCCGCGGGCGGCTATCGGACTGCTGCGGGCGGCGCGCGCCTGGGCGCTGATCGCCGGCCGCGACGCCGTCATTCCGGAGCACGTGCAAGCGGTCTTTGCCGCGGTGGTCGAACATCGCGTGCGGCAGCGGGACAGCGGCCCGGCTGCGGTGACCCGGCTGCTCGAGGCCGTTCCCATTCCCTAGGAGCCTTCTGACCATGTCGACCGTGACTCATGCGCCGGGCGCTCGCCGATAGACTCCGCGCCTGGGCCGCGCGCCGCCACGGCCGCGATTCGCTGCCGATCAAAATCAACCGGCGCCGCATCTACATTCTGCCGACCCGCTTCGGCATCATGCTGGCTTTCTTGCTGGTCGCGATGTTGGTGGCCGGCCTCAACTACAACAGCAACTTAGGATTGGCATTCGGCTTTTTGATGGCGAGTATTGCGCTCGTCACCATGCATCACTGCAACCGCAATCTGCTGGGGCTGCAAGTGGATGTGACCGCCGAGGTAGACGCGTTTGCGGGTGGCGAGGCGAGCTTCGAATTCGTGCTCAAGAACGATTCCAACGTCGATCGCCGCGACGTCGAGATCCGCTGCCTCGGTGCGGACGGAATTCGCAGCGTCGCGGCACGGTCGAGCGAATCCGTCCCGGTTGCCGTCCCGGTGCCGCAGCGCGGAATCATCCGCATCGCGCAATTCGAACTGCGCACGCGCTATCCCTTCGGTTGGTTTCATGCCTGGACCTACATACAGGGTTCGCTCGCCGCCTACGTCGCGCCCTTGCCCCGCGGCGCCCGAACGCTGCCGTCCGTGGCGGGGTCGGGATCGAGTCATCGATCGGAGGCGCGCGGCGACGAGGATTTTGCGGGACTGCGCGCCTACGAACCCGGCGTGCCGCTCAAGCACATGGCTTGGAAGGTATTGGCGCGCGGCGGCGAAGCGGCGGTGCGCAGCTATACCGGCCTGGCCGCGCTGCCGGAATGGCTGGAATGGTCGGCGCTCGAGGGAGAGAACACCGAAACACGCCTCTCGCAGCTCTGTCTGTGGGTGTTGGAAAGCGAATCCGCTCATCGAATCTATGGTCTTCGGCTGCCGGGCAAGGAGATCGCGCCGGGGCGCGGCGCGGCACATCGATTTGCCTGTCTGCGGGCGCTGGCCGTGTTCGGGATCGCGGAACCGCCGCGCACCGCGGGGACACCGTGAATTCCAAGACCGGTGTGAATTCCAGGACCGGCGTGAATTCCAGGGCCGTCACGTACGATCAGCTCGCAGGAATCTCTGCCTGCTTCGGCCTGGCGTTGCTCGCGCACCTGGGATCGCTGCCGGCATGGGTGTTCGGCGCCGCCGCCGTATCGGGCGGCATACGCCTGGCGCGCGCGCGGCGCGGCCGACCGGCGCCGCCCCGCGGCGTGCGGCTGTTGGTCGCCGCGCTGGCGGTCGCCCTGCTGTACCTGCAATTCCGCACCTTCAACGGATTGTCCGCGGGTACCGCGCTCTTGGTCCTGGTGGCGGGATTGAAGCTGCTCGAAACCGAGACCCAACGGGACATCTACATCATCACCCTGTGCATCTACTTTCTGAGCGTGGCGGCGCTGTTGGAGAGCACCAGCTTTTGGCTGCTCGCCTATCTCACCGGAGTGTGTTGGCTGACGACGGCGACGCTGCTGCGTCTCACCAGCACCCGACCCCTACCCGATTGGCGCTCCAGTCTGCGCTACGCCGGACGACTACTGGGTCAGGCACTGCCGCTCACGCTCGCGTTGTGGATATTATTTCCGCGCTTCGCCGGACCGCTTTGGCACATACCGGACGACGGACATGTCGCCGGTTCGGGCTTGAGCGACTCCATGAATCCCGGCGACATCGATCAACTCGTGTTGTCGGACGAGGTGGCGTTCCGCGTGCATTTTGCCGCGGCCGCGCCGCCGCCGCAGGAACGCTACTGGCGCGGACCCGTCCTGCACAATTTCGACGGCCGCACCTGGCGGCGCGCCTCGTCGATGACGCAGCGTCCGCCGCCCCTACAGCCGCTGGGGCCGGCGTATGAGTACACCGTGAGCCTCGAGCCGCACCAGCACCGTTGGCTGTTCGCGCTCGATTGGCCGTCGCGCTGGAACCTTCCCGATGCAGGACTCAGCGGCGACTACACACTGTTGCAGCGTGACCCGGTGTCGCGCCCGATCGATCTCACCGCCACCTCGTACACCCGGGTGCAGGAGACCGAACCGCTCAGCAATCGATTGCGCAGACTCGATACGCAGACCATGCCGATTCACTATCCGCGCACCATGCAATTGGCGCAGACCCTGCGCAGCGCCCATCCGGATGACGCCGACTACATTCGCGCCGTCCTCGCCCTGTTCGCGCAGCAGCCGTACTACTACACGCTCACCCCGCCGAGGCTCACCGGCAGCACCGTGGATGGCTTTTTGTTCGACACCAAGCGCGGATTCTGCGAACACTACGCCTCGGCATTCGCCGTCTTGATGCGTGCCGCGGGCATACCGGCGCGCGTCGTGACCGGCTATCAGGGCGGGACCTTCAATCGATTTGCGGACTACTGGATCGTGCGGCAAAGCGATGCGCACGCCTGGGATGAGGTCTGGATCGACGGGCGCGGCTGGCTGCGGGTCGATCCCACGACGGCCATCGCCCCCGAACGCATCGAGCGCGGCGCGGACGGTGCGCTGAGCGCCGATGAACCCCTGGCGGGCCGCTGGCAATACCGCCTCCGCTGGTTCGCCGACGCGCGGCTGCGGCTCGATGCGCTCAAGCAGCTCTGGCGTGAACGCATCCTATTCTTCGATCAACAATCGCAGCAGAAGCTGCTCGAGTGGCTGCACATCCCCGAACCGGACGGCCAGAAACTCGTGCTCTTGCTGGGGGCGGCTCTGACTCTGGTGCTGTGTTGGCTCACCTGGACCGTGCGCCGCGAAGTGGATTCCGCGCCGAAGGATGCCTTGCTTCGCGCCTATGCCCGCCTGTGCGCCAAATTGGCGGCGGTGGGCGTGCCGCGACGGCTCCATGAAGGCGCGGAAGACTACGCCGACCGCGTCGGCCGCGACCGGCCGGATCTGGGTCCGGCGGTCAGCGCGCTGTGCCGCCATTATTCACGGCTGCGCTATGCGGCGGCTCCCACGCGCATCACCGTGACTCAATTCGACGCGGCCGTGCGGGCGTTTCGCCCCGCCCTCAAGCGGCGAGATTCTCCCGCGTCCGCAGGAAGCTGATTTCCGGCCAACGCTCCTCGGTCAGGCCGAGATTGACCCGCGTGGGCGCGAGATACACCAACTCGCCGGCGTGATCGACGGCCAGATTGTCATAGGCCTTGTTGCGAAACTCGCCGAGCCGTTTCTCATCGTTGAGGCGGACCCATCGCGCCATGGCCACGTTGATCGGCTCAAACACGCACTGCACGCTGTACTCGTCCTGCAGGCGAAACGCGACCACCTCGAATTGCAGTTGACCGATGGCGCCGAGTATCAGGTCATTGTTGCGCAGTGGCTTGAATAGCTGGGTCGCGCCTTCCTCGCACAACTGCGACAGGCCCTTTTGCAGGGCTTTCATGCGCAATGGATCCTTGAGGACGGCGCGGCGGAACATTTCCGGGGCAAAGTTCGGGACGCCCGTGAAAGTGAGATTCTCACCCTCGGTGAAGGTGTCGCCGATGTTGATGGTGCCATGATTGTGCAACCCGATGATGTCGCCGGCGTATGCCTCCTCCGCCTGGCTGCGGTCGGCGGCCAGGAATGTCAGCGCGTCGGCGATGCGCACGTCTTTGTCCAGGCGCACGTGATGAAAACGCATGCCGCGTGCATACCGTCCAGAGCACAGCCGCATGAAGGCGATGCGGTCGCGATGCCCCGGATCCATGTTGGCCTGGATCTTGAAGACGAACCCCGTGAGCTTCGGCTCCTCAGGATCGACTTGCCGCTGCAGAGTCGGGCGCGGCAGCGGCCCCGGGGAATGCGTCACGAAGGCGGACAGCAATTCACGGACCCCGAAATTATTGACGGCGGAGCCGAAGAACACCGGCGTCTGCTTGGCGGCACGGTAGCGCTGCAAATCGAACGTCGGGCTCGCGCCGCGCACCAGTTCGACCTCGTCGTGAAACTCCCGGTATCTCGCGCCGAGGAATTCCCGCGCCTCGGCGCTGCCGAGGCCATCGATGGTTTCGTGGGAGCCGACCCGGCCCTTCTCCACCGGCACGTACACGTAGATCCTGTCCTCGAGCAGATGATAGACGCCGAGGAGATCCCGCCCCATGCCGATGGGCCAGGTGATCGGCGCGCATTGAATTTTGAGAACGCTTTCGATTTCATCTAGCAATTCGATCGGCGCGCGGCCGTCCCGATCCAGCTTGTTGACGAAGGTCATGATGGGCGTATCGCGCAGTCGGCACACGTCCATGAGCTTGATGGTGCGCTCCTCGACGCCCTTGGCGCAGTCGATGACCATCAAGGCCGAATCGACGGCCGTCAGCGTGCGGTACGTGTCCTCGGAAAAGTCCTCGTGACCCGGAGTATCGAGCAAATTGACGACGCAATTCTCGAAGGGAAATTGCATCACCGAGGACGTCACGGAGATGCCGCGCTGCTGCTCCAGGCGCATCCAATCGGAGGTCGCATGGCGAGTCGCCTTGCGGCCCTTCACGGTTCCCGCCATCTGAATGGCGCCGCCGAACAGCAGCAGCTTCTCGGTCAAGGTGGTTTTGCCCGCATCAGGATGCGAGATGATCGCAAAAGTTCTCCGCTTCCTTATATTGTCAGCCAGTACATCGCTCGACATCAACGCTATCCTTGAATACGTACGCAAAACTGCCGCTGCCCGGGGGCGGCGGTTCTGGAAATTTACAATGTCGGGATTTCAGGCGGCCACAAAAGGCTCCCCGGAACACTATGATACTCCATCGGAGCTTCCGCATGATACTCTAATAATTACAATATGTTACGGAGTTAATCTAGAAATCGCCTAGATGGTCTGCTCACTTGGGGTCCGGCGCCAACACTCGCCGCAACACCGCGGCGTCCTCGCGCCCCACCGTCGCTTGATAGTAGCCGCGCCGCACGCCCACTTGCTCGAAACCCATGGAGTGATAGAGGCGCGCAGCCGCTGTATTCGACGGCCTGACCTCGAGAAATGCTTCGGACATTCCGGAGGAGCGTGCACGATCCAGAAGATAGATCAGGACCTTGCGCGCCAGGCCGCGGCAGCGGTATTCATCGCGGATGCACACGTTCAGGATGTGCGCTTCGCCGGCGCCGACGGACATGATGCCGTAGCCCGCCATGTCGCCGCCCACGTCGATCACGCGGCACACGTACCCCACCCGCAAACAATCGCGAAATATCCCCTCGCTCCAGGGAAACTGATAGGCGGCGCGTTCGATGGCAACGATCACCGGTACATCCAGATCGTGCATGGGCCGGATTTCGACGGAGGGAAGTTCGACTTCTCGCTTGACGCTAGACACGCGCGCATACCTCGCGGGCGAATTTCAAGTCCTCCCAAGCCTTGCGCTTATCTGCGGGGGTGCGCAGCAGATAAGCCGGGTGGTAAGTCACCACCAGCGGCACTTGTAAAGCCCCGAAGCGATGCACCTGCTGCCGCAGCCGGCCCAGGGTCACCTCGGTGCGCAGCAAATTCTGCGCCGCGATGCGCCCCACGGCCAGCATGACTTTCGGCTTCAGCAGCGCAATCTGCTGCTCCAAGTAGGGCAGACATTCCGCAGCTTCCGTGGCGCTGGGATCGCGGTTGCCGGGGGGACGGCATTTCAGGACATTGGCGATGTACACCTGCTCGCGCGCCAGCCCGATGGCCCGCAGCATGGAGTTCAGGAGCTGACCCGCCCGCCCCACAAAGGGTTCGCCCTGGCGGTCCTCCTCGGCGCCCGGGGCTTCACCGACGATGAGCCATTGCGCGGCTTGATTGCCGACGCCGAAGACCGTCTGTGTGCGCGTATTGCACAAGGCGCAGCGCGTGCACGCCGCCACCCGCGCTGTCAATTCGGCCCAATCAACGCCGGCTTCGCGCGCCGCCGGAGCTGCCGGCCCGCGCCGGGCAACCCAGGTCTGCAGACCGAGGGCGGCGAGATATTCTTGGCGCAGCACCGAATTCATGGATGCGGCACCACGCGGCCGCGCCGCCGCAGTTTGCGATACATCCACAGCAGCGGCGCCGACAGTGCGTAGCAGCCGAACATCACCAGCAAGCTGATCGGCAGATGCAGGAAAATCAATATGAATGCCAGCGGCACGAGAACGATATAGGTGAAGCGCACGCGTGCGCCGGGATTGACTTGCTTGAAGCTGTTGAACGCGAACCGGCTGATCATGAGTGCGCCGGCCGAGGCCGTGACCAGAAATGCCAGTATCAGACCGGGCAGGCCGATGTTGGTCTGGTCGCTCGCCAGCCACACCAGGGCCGCGACGATGGCAGCTGCCGATGGGCTGGGCAGGCCTTCGAAATAGTGCTTGTCCTGGGTGGCGCTCCTGGAATTGAAGCGGGCCAGCCGCAAGGCCGCCGCGGCCGCGTAAAAGAAACACACCAGCCAGCCCAGTCGGCGCCACAGCGGCCCGTACTCGGCAATGCGCGCCACACCCCATTGGTACGTCACGATGGCCGGCGCGACGCCGAATGACACCATGTCGGACAGGCTGTCGTATTCTTTGCCGAACGCGCTCTCCGTGTGGGTCCAGCGCGCCACGCGGCCGTCCAGCCCGTCGAAGATCATGGCGATGAACACCGCGGCCCCGGCGCGCTCGAACCTCAGGTCGATGGCCGCCACGATGGCGTAGAAGCCGGCGAACAGTGCTCCGGTCGTGAGCAGGTTCGGCAGCCAGTACACTCCCCGCGGCCGCGCTGTCGGATCGTCTTCATCGCTCATGGCCTCCATAATACCAGGGGGGCTGATGTAAGCTATGTGGCTATGCGCTTATCTCAAAACCCCATATCGACCCTCAAAGAGGTGCCCTCGGACGCTGAGGTCATCAGCCACCAGCTGATGCTGCGGACCGGGATGGTCCGCCGGCTCGCGGCCGGCCTGTATGTCTGGCTGCCGCTCGGCCTGCGCACCCTGCGTAAGGTGGAGCGGATCGTGCGCGAGGAGATGGACCGTGCCGGCGCTCTGGAGCTCTGCATGCCGACCATCCAGCCCGCGGAACTGTGGAAGGAATCGGGCCGCTGGACCAAGTACGGCCCCGAACTGCTGCGTTTCAAGGATCGCCACGACCGTGAGTTCGTCTACGGCCCGACTCACGAAGAGGTCATCACCGACATCGCCCGGCGCGAGCTGCGCAGCTACAAGCAGCTGCCGGTCAATTTCTACCAGATTCAATTCAAGTTTCGCGATGAAATCCGCCCGCGCTTCGGCGTCATGCGCGCGCGCGAATTCCTGATGAAGGATGCGTATTCGTTTCACGCCGACGAAGCCAGCCTTGCTCAGGGCTATCGCCTCATGTACGACGCATACACGCGCATCTTCACGCGCATCGGCCTGAAATTCCGCGCCGTGCAGGCGGACGGCGGCAGCATCGGCGGCGACACATCGCAGGAATTTCACGTGCTCGCGGATTCCGGCGAGGACGCCATCGCTTTTTCCGACGCGGGCGACTACGCCGCCAATCTCGAGCTGGCTGCCACGGTTGCGCCCAC
>Ga0193726_1000269_pt1 | contig 65543 bp, 59 predicted proteins | sample H2c1metaG_FD_144928 | JGI IMG/M metagenome (GOLD analysis project Ga0193726, IMG submission 144928) | Soil microbial communities from a riparian zone of the East river system, Colorado, United States - H2c1 | ecosystem: Environmental > Terrestrial > Soil > Riparian zone | place: USA: East River... | reverse complement strand
AGTACGACATGGCGCGCGCCCATGGTGCCGTGGGCTTCCTGATCGCGGGGCCGCTTGCCGGCCATGTCGTGGCGGGCTCATCGGGCCGCCAGAGCGGCGAGGGTATCCCCGCGCTCGGCATCGCGCCCGAGACGGCAGCCCGCCTGGCCCGCCGCGCCGCGGGGTTCCCCACGGTCACCCTGACCATTGCGACCGAGGAAGCGCCGGCCGAGACCGAGACCCTGCTCTATGACTATCCCGGAACGACCGACGAGTGGGTGGTGCTGAGCGCCCATGTCGACGGCCACGACCTGGCCGAAAGCGCCATGGACAACGGCACCGGCCTCGCCTCGGTGCTGGCCGTTACGCGCGCCCTGGCGCCGCAGGTCGCAGGCTTCCGGCGTGGCCTGCGGGTGATGTTCTTCAGCGTGGAGGAATGGGCGCTCACCGGCTCGGCGCAGTATGTCGAGGCGCTGAGCCCTGCCGAACGCGGCAAGATCGCGCTCAACGTCAATCTCGACTCGGTGGCGGGCAGTCCCAACCTTGCGGCTCTCAGCAGCGGCTATGGTGGTGTCGAGCCGCTCGTGATGGGCGTCGCGGAGGCCAACGGCCTCAATGTCCGCACCGTCCGGCCGCTGATGACCAACTCCGACCACGCCAACTTCGCCCAGGCCGGCATCCCCGCGCTGCGCCTGGTCGCCGGTTTCGACGATCCCGCCGCCCATCTGCGCGTCGTGCTCACTCCCGCCGACACGCGCGACAAGGTGGGCCAGAGCGAACTCCGCAGCGCGACCCTGTTTACAGCTGCGCTGGTCGCCGCCGCCTGCAACGCCGATCCCGCCGAAGTGGCCAAGTGGCGGCGCGGCTAAACGTGCACAAGGCAATCCAACAGGCGCGCTCGCAAGATCTCTAGATCCAGGTCGCGCCCGATCAGCACCAGGCGGTTGGCGCCGGCAATACCGCGCTCGTCTTCCTCCAGCGTGAAACGCTCGCCGACGAGATGGAAGACGTAACGCTTGCCGGTCTCGGCCAACCACAGGAATCCCTTGCCGCGGAACAACCCCGGCGGGCGGCCCGAATCGAGGAAAGCCTGGAACCGGCTTACGGAGAACGGCCGGTCGCTCTCGAAGGACAACGAGACAAAGCCGTCATCATGCAGATGCCCTTGCCCATGCTTGTGATCGTGCCGCGTGTCCCTGGGGCGGAACAGGTCGACGTCGAGGATCAGGGGAAGCGGGACGGCGCTCTGCGTGGTGCGCACGAGCCGCGCATCCGTATTCAGCGAACGGATCTTCTCTTCGACCGTGGCGAGCCGCTCGGCGCCGGCCCTGTCGCATTTGTTCAAAAGGATGGCGTCAGCATAGCGCAGCTGGTTGCGCGGGGCGATGCCGTCGAACAGATCGAGGCTGAACTGCTCGGCATCGGCAACCGCGACGATGGCGTCGAGGCGAAGCGTGTCGCGGAATTCCGGGCGTTGGAAAGTGAGGGCCAGCGGCAACGGATCGGCGACCCCCGTGGTCTCGACGATGATGTGATCGACGGGATCGGGCCGTCCCAGAACGTGCACGATGCTGTCGATGAGGTCGTTGTTGGTCGAGCAGCAGATGCAGCCGTTGTTGAGCTCGATCATGCCATCTTCGGCGGCGACGATCAGGTCGTTGTCGATGCCGATGTCGCCCAGCTCGTTCACCAGCACCGCCGCCCGCACATCCTCCCGGTTCGACAGGATGTGGTTCACCAGCGTGGTCTTGCCGCTGCCCAGGAATCCGGTCACCAGCGTCACCGGCAACCGGCCGGCAGCGCGGCGGGATGGCGCCTCGAAGGTCGCGGGTGAGGACGTCATGTCGAGGCTGGCGGCGCGCTGCTGTCGAAAACGTAGCTGGTGCCGACGGCCGACTGGCTGACCCGCTCGCCGTAGGCGGCGGCGAGGGCGTGCAATGCCCGCCAGCCGGTGCAGTGGCCGGTGATGATATTCTGGATGTCGAAGACTCCCAGCGCCTCGACTGTCTGTGGGATGAGATGTTCCATGACGCCGCCCAGATGCAGGCCGCCCATCACCGCGTGGATCGGCGTGTCGGGAAACAGGCGCCGAACCTCGGTGCAGACATTGACGATGCCAGCATGCGAGCAGGCGCTGAATACCACGAGGCCAAGATCGCGCACGTTGGCCACCAGCATGCGTTCATCCATCAGGTAGGGATCGGGCCGCCACTCCTCGGAGTTGTCGCGCCGGCAGAGATGGTCCTGGCGCCCGGTCTCGAATGCGCTCACGCGCGGGATCTCGCCGCTGTAATAGAAGTGCCCGTCCAGCAGAAGCCGTTCGTTGCCGTCGTTCAGGACCCTGGCGCCGCGCGCCTCCATTTGCGCCGGCGTCGGCACCTTGGCGGCGGGAAAGACGACGCCGCTCTTCAACAGCACGCCGCGCTCGTTGAACATGTCGGGATTGACATGCACCATGACGGAGCCGCGACCGCGCCGGCCGACGATGGCGTCGATCGCCGCCGGCAGCGCGCCCATATGATCCCAATGCCCGTGCGTGACGGCGATCTCCTCGACCTCGCCAAGATCGAGGCCGAGGTTCCGGCAGTTGCGGATGAAGATGGCCCCTTCCGTGCCGGTGTCGAATAGCGCGACATGCTCGCGGCCGCCGAGGCGCGAGCGCAGGCGCAGCCCGTAGCCGAGGTTGGCCGCCAGCAGCGTCTCGCCGGAGATTTCCTGGGCGCCGGCCAGCACCACGTTGGCGAATTCCGACACGGCGAATGACGTCTTGCTGACATAGGTGTCGCTGACGTTGTCGGTGATGACCTCGACCGCAAGCGAGTCGAGGACAGCGAGGGAGGCGGATTGGCTCATCACTGCGCTCATACGGTTAGGTCTGGAGAGGTGCTCATGAACGATGTCTTCCTGCTAAATGATCAGGGGCCGGGTTACGTCGCCCTCTCCGCCCGCGAAGCGGGGGGAGAGGGAGGGGACCCGCGCGAATGCGCGGGGAGGGTGAGGTGGGTCTTCGTCAATGGTTATCCGGCTGCAGGAGCTCGTCGATGGAAATCGTAGCAAGCCGTTTGCGCGCCTCAACACAATCAACCCGAACGTCGGGATTTTCTTCGACTGCTCTGCCGTACCAATACTTTGCGGCATGCGGATCGCCGGCAAGCTCGTAACATTCACCCAACTTCTTGCCGAGATAGCCGCCGTCCAAAGACGGATCCCCGTCCGACATGAACAGGTAGATCTTGATCGCATCCTGCGGCCGACCTGCGTGGACGAACTCTGCCGCACGCTTTTCCAGGATGTTGAAATCATAGTCGGGACTCATGCCACCCATCCCTCTACAGAGGCGGCGTTACGATATCAGGCACGACCTCACCCTCCCATCACTGACGTGATGGGCCCCTCCCTCTCCCCCGCTGCGCGGCGGAGAGGGCCATCACCTATGTCGCCTTCAGGAATTGCACTAGCAGCCTGTTCACCTCGTCGGCCTTCTCCTGCTGCACCCAGTGGCCGGCGCCCTCGATCAGGTGGATCTCCTTCATGTTCGTGCAGGCGGACTTCTGCATCCTCTCGATCGCGCCCGGAGTCTGGTAGATGCCCCAGTCGCTCCTGCCCGAGATGAAGGTTGACGGCACGTCGATGGTGCGGCCGGTGAAGACTTCCAGCTCGGCAGTTACCTTGCCGCTGGTGCGCACGCGATACCAGTTGAGGCCGCCCTGGAAGCCGGTGCGGCCGTACTCGTCGCTGTAAACTTTCAGCTCGCGGTCGGGCAGCCACTTGTTGGCCGCGATCTCCGCTGCCCCGGGCATTTCCTTGGCCACCGTCTCGGCCATGCCGTCGGCCAGGTCCATGATGTAGTAGGTCGGCATCTTGGCGAGTTCTTCCGCGATCCAGCCTTTCAGCTCGAACGGCTCGTTGGCTTTCCAGTCGGCGCTCTTGTGGTGGTAGTAGGCGCGCAGGAAATCATGCACGCCCTGCGGCGCCTTCCACATGTTCTCGTTGGCGGGCCGCGTCGAGTAGTACCACTGGTAATGCTTGCGCGGCCGCAGCAGGGCCGCAAGCGCGGCATGGATGTCTAACGCCTTGGCGGCCGGCGGCTTGTCCGCCGTGTCGAACGGCACGGCGGACAGGCCGCCGAACGGCGCGCTCATCAGCACCATGCGCTTGAAGATGTCGGGCCGCACCAGCGCGGCGTAGGCTGCGACCGAGGCGCCGAAATCGTGGCCGACGACCGCCTCCGCTGTGCGATGGCCGAGCGCGAACAGCACGCCGATCGAATCGCGCAGCAGGTTCATGAAGCGGAAGCTCGCGACGTCGCCGTCATAGTCGGCGTCCCAGCCGGTGGTGCGGCCGTAACCGCGATGATCGGGCGCGAGCGCGTGGTAGCCGGCGGCGGCGAGCGCCGGCAGCACCTTGCGCCAGCTATAGGCGAGCTCTGGGAATCCGTGCAGCAGCAGCACGGCCGGTCGGTCTTTTCCGTCGTGACCCGCTTCGAGCACGTGAATGTCGAGGCCGTTGATGCCCCGCAGGATGCGCGAACGAACGCCTGTGGGCAGGACGGAGGAGGGGAGCGGTTCCATTGCGTCGGGTCCGTTGCTTGATCGTGCCAGGCCGCGAGACTACGCTGCGCCCGTCGAAAAAGGCAGGCCGGTGTGGTTTAGTCCGGCGCTTCCGCGGTTTCGGCCTGCGGCAGTCCTGACGGGTGCGCAAGTACCCTTGCCCCACGACTTCGCGCCCGCGTACTCCCGCGCCGGCGATACGAAGGGACGTGGACCATGCAGCAGCAGATTTCGGTCATTACGCTTGGCATCGCCGACATCGCGCGGTCGAAGCGCTTTTACGGCGACGGTTTTGGCTGGAAGCCGGTGTTCGAGACGCCGGAGATCGTCTTCTACCAGATGAACGGCTTGATGCTGGGCACGTGGCTTGGCTCGGCACTCGAGGCAGACATGCAGCGGGACCTCGCTCGGCCCGGCGCATTCTCGCTCGCTCACAACGTCCTCACGCAACAGGAAGTCCAGCCGTTGCTCGATCGACTTGCGGCACACGGCGGTCGGCTGTTGCGCACGGCCGATGCGCCGCCGCATGGCGGGTTCCGCGGCTATGTCGCCGATCCCGACGATCACGCCTGGGAGATCGCCTACAATCCGGCGTGGCCGATCGCTCCGGATGGCCGCGTGACGTTTGGCCTGTAGGATCTGATATTAAACTGGCCGGGCGCGTGGGCGCCCGGCCAGTTCTCACCGTTTCCGCGCGCCCGCTTAGTGGGCAGGCGGCACGTAGCGGATCAGCGTTTTCCTGTTCATGCGCTGGTCGATCTGCGTGGCTTCGCACTGATGAAAGCCAAGCGTCTCAGGCGACAGGCCGTACGACAGGCAGGCGGCGCGCGCATCCCGGGTCGAACGCGCCTGCATGTAGGCAACATCCGGCTGGCCGCGATCAAAGGCGCTGGCCGCGCGGCTCACGCAGCCCTCGAAGGCGGTGGTGTGGGGCGTCACGCCGTAGTCGAGACATGCCTGCTCGGCAAAGACCAACGATTGGCCAGACAGCGCGTTGGCTGGCCGGTAAGGTGTCGAGGTGGCGATCGCCAGACCGCCCAGCAGACCAGCTGCTGCGATGACGAGCGACTTCTGTCGGAGCAGGGTCATGGCTTTCCGCCTTTCAGTGGAACCCCGTGTGAAGTAAAGAACGCCACTTTGCGCGGCGGGTTGCTCGTTTGATTGCGACGATGCCGATGCGAGCCGGCGCCGTGGATTACGGGTGATCTGCTATCTGCGGCCCGTAATTCGGTTGCTCGTCGGCGAGGACCAACAGGCCACGCGCTGCAGTCTCCTTCTCGATGCAGGCCTTGAAGCCGTCGGTTTGCGGTTGCAGTCCGTAGCCCAGGCAGGCATCGCGCGACTCCATGGCGACGCGGGCAAAACCACGGGCCAAGGTGGGTTCACCCCATTCCAGGGCGCGCGTCGCCTGGGATAGGCAGTATTCGTAGGTCTCCGTCGGCGGCTTCACGCCCTCCTCGCGGCAGATACGCTGAGCCTGGTTTTGCGCCGACGCGGGCGGAACAGGCGGCAGGAAAGCGATGACGACGCCGATGAGGACCGTGGCGCCAATCGCGATTCCGGCGTGCGTCTGGCTATGGGTCATGGGAGGACCTCCAGGTTTCTGGAATTCTCTGTATAGATGGAACGCCTCGCCGCAGGCCTTGGTTGCCTTTGTTTTGGCCTACTGGGGCGCTCTTTCCTGTTGGAACCTGGCGTGGTTCCCTGATGCCGCAAAGATCTTTTCTCAGAGCCCGTGAATCATATAGAAGTTTTCCGCCACTGGCTGCGCGCCTGGATGCGTAAAAATCGGGTGCAGCTTGCGCTGACACTGCGCATGACGGTGGCAGCCGTGGTGGGCCTTGGGATCGCGCAAGCACTCGCCTTGCCGCTGCCATTATGGACCGTGCTCACCGCGCTGATCGTCACCCAGATGAGCATCGGCCGCTCCCTCAAGACGTCGATCGACTATTTCGTGGGCACGGTGGGTGGCACGATCTATGGCGCGGCGCTGGCGCTGCTGATTCCCCACCACACCGAATGGGCGCTGCTTGTGGTGCTGGTCCTCGCCGTGGCGCCCGTCGCCCTGGTGGCGGCCCTGAAGCGCAATCTCAATGCCGTTCCGGTATCGTCGATCATCGTCGTGCTGATGCCGGCGCTCGCCCATGCCGGGCCGCTCGATTCGGCGATCTACCGCGTGCTCGAGGTCGGGCTGGGCGTGGTCGTGGGTCTGGTCGTGGCCTTCCTGGTGCTGCCCGCCGGCGGCCATCGCCTGGCTCGGCAGGAGGCGGCGCGCACGCTCGACCTCCTGGCGCAGGCGCTCGGCCACGTACTGGCCGGCTCGCTCGCTGCCGCCGACATCGAAGCCCTGGGGCAGATCTATGAAAGGATCGGCCAATCGCTGACGGAATTCACCACCAGCGCCGCCGAAGGCGAACGCGAGCGCTCGGCGAGGCTCTCGGTCGAGCCGGACACGCAGCCGCTTCGCCGCACGCTGCTGCGGCTGCGCCACGACGTGGTGACGGTGGGTCGCGTCGCCCGCGGCGAGCCGATGCCCGAACCCGTGCAGGGAAGGCTGGCGCCCAGGCTCGCCGCCATCGGGCGGATCGGCAGTGACTATTTGAGGGCGTGCGGCATGGCCTTGGCGGCGCGCCGTCCAGCGCCGTCCGCTGCCCAGCTCGAGCAGGCGTTCGTCGCGGCTTTGACCGAAGTCACGGCGCTGCGTCGCGAGGGTTTGACACGCGAACTGACGGATGAAGCCGTGGGCCGTTTCTTCACGCTGGCCTTTACGCTCGAGGAGATGCGGCGGAACTTCCGCGACCTCGGCCACGACGTCGAGGTGACGGCGTTGGCTCCCGAGGCGGATTGATCCTCGCTGACGCCTAGTAGCTCTTGGGCAGGCCCAAAACGCGCTCGGCGACGTAGCACAGGATGAGCTGCTCGCTGACCGGCGCGATACGCGCGATCATGACCTCGCGCAGGAAGCGCTCGACGTGGAATTCCTTGGCGTAGCCGTAGCCGCCATGCGTGAGGATGGCGCGCTCGCAGGCCTCGTAGGCCATGCGCGCGCCGAGATACTTGGCGGAGTTGGCTTCCGCGCCGCATTCCTTGCCGTTGTCGTAGAGCCAGGCCGCCTTGAAGGTCAGAAGATTGGCGGCCTCGAGCTGCATCCAGCTCTCGGCCAGCGGATGCTGGATCGCCTGGTTCTTGCCGATCGGCCGGCCGAACACGATGCGCTCCTTGGCATATTGCGTGGCGCGGGCGAGGGCGGCCTTGCCGATGCCGATCGCCTCGGCCGCGATCAGCACGCGCTCGGGGTTGAGCCCGTGCAGCAGGTAATGGAAGCCCTTGCCCTCCTCGCCGATCCTGTCCTCGAGCGGCACCTTCAGGCCGTCGATGAACACCTGGTTGGTGTCGATCGCCTTGCGGCCCATCTTCTCGATCTCGCGCACCTCGATCTTGGAGCGGTCGAAGTCGGTGTAGAAGAGCGACAGACCGTCGGTCGAGCGCTTGCACTTGTCCTTGGGGGTGGTGCGGGCGATCAGCAGCATCTTGTCGGCGACCTGGGCGGTCGTGGTCCAGGTCTTCTTGCCGTGCACCACGTAGCCGTTGCCGTCGCGCTCGGCCTTGGTTTCCAGCGCGGTGGTGTTGAGCCCGGCGTCAGGCTCGGTGACGGCGAAGCAGCCTTTCACCTTGCCCTTGATGATGTCGGGCAGGATGCGCTTCTTCTGCTCCTCGGTGCCGAACACGACGATGGGGTTGGGCCCGAAGATGTTGAGATGAACCGCCGACGCGCCCTGCAGCGCCGCGCCCGATTCGGCCACGGCCTGCATCAGGATTGCCGCCTCGGTGATGCCGAGCCCCGAGCCGCCATATTCCTCGGGCATGGCGATGCCCAGCCAGCCGGCATCGGCCATCGCCTTGTAGAAGTCCTCGGGGAAGCCGCCTTCCTTGTCCTTCTTCAGCCAGTACTTGCCGTCGAACTGGGCGCAGAGCCTGGCCACGCTCTCCTTGATGGCGAGCTGGTCCTCGGAGAAGGCGAAATCCATGGAAGTGCTCCTAGGCATTGCCTCCCCCGTCTTTACGGGGGAGGTGGCCCGTAGGGCCGGAGGGGGCGCAGACGAGACGTCAGCCGATTCCAGATCTGAAATTTCTAGCATCGTCGATGGGGCTCTCCCCCTCCGCCCCCTTTGGGGGCACCTCCCCCGTTTGACGGGGGAGGGCAGTGGTCATCGGTTGGCCGCCAGCCACGACATCATGACGCGATTGAACTGATCCGGCCGCTCGACATTGGGCAGGTGGCGTGCTTTGGCGATCCCCTCGTATCGGCCGCCGGGAACCTTCGACGCGATCAGCTGGTTGCGGTCGGGCGGCGTGCCCTGGTCTTCGTCGCCGCAGATCACCAGGGTCGGGATCTTGATGGTGGCGAGCCGTTCCTCGTAGTTGAAGTTCTGGATCGCCGACATGCAGCCCGCGGAGCCCTGGGGCGTGGTGCCACTGATCGTGTCGCGAATTTCGCGCCAGCGCACCGGGTTCACTTTCTTGAACTCGTCGGTGAACCAGCGCTCCATCGTGCCGTCGGCCAGCGCCGCCAGGCCCTTGGTCCGCACGACAGCCTTGCGCTCTTCCCAGGTCCCCGCCGAGCCGGGCGGTGTCGACGGCTGGGTGTCGCAGAGCGACAGCGACAGCAGCCGGTCGGGGTAGGCCAGCGCAAAGCCCTGGCCGATCATGCCGCCGATCGAGAGCCCGATATAATGCACCTTCTTGATGTCCAGCACGTCGAGCGCGTCTTTCACGTCAGCCGCGAGCACGTCCATCGTATAGTCGCCGTCGACCGGTGAGCTGCCGCCATGACCGCGCATGTCGAGCCGCAGCACGCGATAGCCCGCGGCCAGCAGAGGCACGAGCTGCTCGACCCACATGCCGCCATCGGAGTTGAGCGAATGGGTGAAGCATACTGTCGGCGCGCCCTGAGGGCCGGCGAGGTCGAAGTAGATCTTTTGGCCGTTGAGCGAGAGCAGCATTTGAATTTCCTCCTTCGTCACGACAGTAAATTCACATAGCCGAAATACCGCCGTCGATGATCACTTCCGAGCCCGTCATGAAGCTCGATTCGTCGGACGCCAGGAACACCAGCGCCCAGCCCACTTCCTCCGGCCGCCCCAACCGCCCGATCGGCACCTGGCGACCCAGCTTCTGCTGCATGACATCGTTGCCGAAACGGTCGCGGTACTTGTCGAGGATCGGCGTGTCGATGAAGGTGGGATGCACCGAATTGCAGCGGATATTGTAGCCCGACTTGGCGCAGTGCAGCGCCACCGACTTGCTCAAAAGCCGAACGCCCGCCTTGGCCGAATTGTAGGCCGCCATGTTGGCGCCGGCGATGATGCCGGAGATCGATGAAATGTTGATCACCGAGCCGCCGAGCTTCTGGGTGTGCTTCTTGATCTCGGCGACGCCATGCTTGCAGCCCAGGAACACGCCGTCGAGATCGATGGCGTGGACCTTGCGCCATTCCTCGAGGGTGATGTCCTCGACCGTCTTGCTGAGCCCGATGCCGGCGGAGTTCAGCAGCACATGCAGCGCACCGAACTTGTCGACGGTCTCGGCGATGACGGCCTGCCAGTTGTCCTCCGACGTGACGTCGAGCTTCGCGAAGTGGCCCGCCGAACCCAGCCTGTCGGCGACCGCCTTGCCGCGGTCGGCGGCGATGTCGGCCACCACGACCTTGGCGCCCTCCTGCGCCATCAGCGACGCGGCGTTGGCGCCGAGGCCCGAGGCGCCGCCGGTGATCAGGGCCACCTTGCCGGCCAGACGATCCGTCATTTGCGTCTTCCTCCGCCGTGCTTCCCGCACTATCGCCCTCGCTGGGCGATATAGCGGACTTGCCCGCGCGCGCGGCGGCGGTCAAGACGCCGGTTTCGCTGGCCCGTCCAGGGTGACGCGGTAGCGACTGATGGCGAGCGCGCTTACCGCGATCAGTATCGCCATCAGCGCGCCGAGCTCGGGCCGGATATCGCTGAAGTCCGCACCCTTCAGCATCAGGCCGCGCACGATCCGCATGAAGTGAGTGGTGGGCAGCAGCTCGCCCAGTGCCTGCGCCCACGGCGGCATGCCGCGGAACGGAAACATGAACCCCGACAGCAGGATCGAGGGCAGCAGGATGAAGAACGAGGCCTGCATGGCCTGGAGCTGGTTGCTGGCGAGCGTCGAGATGGTGAAGCCGATGGCGAGGTTGACCAGGATGAACAGGGCCGTGCCGAGGCAGAGCAGCGGCAGGCTGCCTTCGACGGCGATGTCGAACAGCACGCGCGACAGCACCAGGATCACGGCCATCTGCAGGCAGCCGATGACGAAGTAGGGCGCTATCTTGCCGATCATGATCTCGATCGGCCTCACCGGCATGGCGAGCAGGTGTTCCATGGTGCCGAGCTCGCGTTCGCGGGTGACGGAGAGCGACGTCATCAGCACCATGGTCATCGACAGGATGATGGCCAGCAGGCCGGGCACGATGTTGCGCCGCGCCGCGCCCTCGGGGTTGTAGCGGCGGTGCACCACCAGTTCGACCGCATCGGCGCGCCCGCTCAGCGCTTCGAGTGGGCCCACCAGATCGTGGGCGAGCGCCTGGTCGATCGCCGGCTTCGCCGCAGCCAGCGGGTTGGCGGCGCTCGTGGGATCGGTGGCGTCGGCGTCGATCAGGATCTGGGTGCGCTCGCCGCGGACCAGCCGGCGCGTGAAGTCGGGCGGCACCTTGACGATGAACTGCACCTCGCCGCTGCGCAGCAGCCTGTCGGCCTCGGCCTCGGTGGCAGGCCGGTGCGTGTAGGCCATGTAGCCGGTGTTGGAGAGCGCCGACAGGACCGTGCGCGTGATGCGGCTCTGGTCGGCGACGACCACGGCGGTCGGCAGGTTGTGCGGGTCGGTATTGATGGCATAGCCGAAGATCAGGAGCTCGAGGATCGGCATGCCGAACAGCATGGCGAAGGAGAGCTTGTCGCGGCTGAGCGGCAGTACTTCCTTGAGGATGATGGCGGCGAGCCGCTCAAGGAAACCACGCAACCACATGGAAGACCTCAAGCATCCCGCGCGTTGTCTCGTGCTTTGCCCATCAAATGGATGAAGATGTCCTCGAGCGTAGGCTCAGCCTCCTGCCAGACGATGGCGTCGTCGGCGCGGAACGGCGCAATGGCCGCGAGCAGCCGGTCGCGCTCGGGCCCGCAGACATGCAGCGCCGTGCCGAAGGCGGCGGCCGCGCTGACGCCCGGCGCCTCGCGCAGGCGCGACGCCAGGCGGTCGGCGCCGTCTCCCGACGCGACGAAGGCATGCAGGCCCGAGTTTCGGACGACGTCGCTCGTGGTGCCGCGCGCCATCAATTCGCCGTAGGCGATGTAGGCGATCTCGTGACAGCGCTCGGCCTCGTCCATGTAATGGGTCGACACCAGCACGGTCATGCCCTGCGCGGCATGGCCATGGATCTCGTCCCAGAAGGCGCGGCGCGCCTTGGGATCGACGCCGGCGGTGGGCTCGTCGAGCAGCAGCAGCCGGGGTTCGTGCAGCACCGCGGCGGCCAGCGACAGTTGCTGTTTCCAGCCGCCCGACAACGAACCGGCCAGTTGCTTTTGCCGCGCCGCGAGACCGAGCTGCTCCAGCGCACGGTCGACCCGCTCGCGCCGCCGGTCGAGCCCGTGGACGCGCGCCACGAAGTCGAGGTTCTCGCGGATGGTGAGCTCGGCATAGAGGCCGAAATGCTGCGTCATGTAGCCGGTCTGGCGCTTGATCGCCTCGCGCTCGCGCACCAGGTCGTAGCCGAAGCAGGTGCCGCTGCCGCCGTCGGGCGTCAGCAGGCCGCAGATCATGCGCAAGGTCGTGGTCTTGCCCGAGCCGTTGGGGCCGAGAAAACCGCAGATGCGGCCCTTGCCCAAGGCGAGACTGAAGCGATCGACCACGGTGCGCGATCCGAAGCGCTTGACGAGATCGTGCACGTCGATCGCCAGGCTCGTTGCCGGACTCATGGCTGGCTGTCCGTCAGCGGCTCCACGCTGACCGGCAGGCCGGCCGGCAAGGGCGATTGCGTCGGGTCGGGCCGCGCCTCGACCATGAACACGAGCTTGGCGCGCGCGTTTTGCGAATAGATGATCGGCGGCGTGTATTCCGCGCGCGGCGCGACATAGCTGATGGCGGCGGTGAGGCCGGCCGGGCAACCGTCGCAGGAGAAGCGGACCTGCCGGCCGGGCCGCGCCCTGGCGACGTCCTCCTCGTGCACGAAGAAGCGCAGCTTCACGTTGTGTTCGGGCAGCAGCGATACCACCGGAGAACCTGCCGACACCCACTCGCCGACATTGAAGAACGTGTTCTCGACCAGCGCCTCCTCGAGCGCCACCGGCATCAGGTCGAACAGGCGGTTCCTTGCCCGCGCCAGGTTGGCCTGGCTCTGTTCTATCATCGCCGCCGCCGCGGCGATCTCGCCGTCCCGGGCGGCGAGGCCGCCGACCCGCTCGCGGGCGGCAAGCGAGGCCGCGCGGGCGCGCCGCTCGACGACCTGGGCAACGGCCTGGTCGTAGGCCTGGCGCGAGGTCACGCCGCGCTTGACGAGGTCGGCCTCGCGCTTGAGATCGGCCTCGGCCAAGGCCAGGCTCGCATCCACCTCGCTGTGTTGCGCGCGGATCACGTCCATCTCGTCCGTCCGCTTGCCGGTCATCATGTTGTCGTGCCGCGCCTGGAACTCGGCGAGCATCGCCGTGGCGCGCGCCACCTCGGCCTCGGCCTGCGTCGTGTCGATGATGTAGAGCCGGTCGCCCTTGTCGACCCTGCCGCCGCGCTCCACCAGGCGCGCCACCAGGCGTCCGGAGATCGGCGGCGCCACGAGCGTGGATTCGCCCTCGACATAGCCGAGATAGTGCTGCGGTGCGGGACCCAGGCCGAGCGCGGCAAGGACGCGCTCGCCGGGGCCGTAGGTCGCCAGCAGCGTGGCGGCAACGGTGGCGGAACCGATCAACAGGGCGAGCTTCATGAACGCTACTCCCGCAAAGCGCCTTGTCGAGGGGAAGGATGTTCATTGTTCGCGCCGCCTGCCGGCGGCTGCACGGCGCGGGTGAATTAGTCGAGCGCGACCCTACCCCTGCGCAAACTCCGGAAGATAGCTTCATTTCCGCATGTTTGTTTCCGATGTTTCTTCCTCTAGGGTCGACGGGCCGCAGGAAAAAGGTGGTTTATGGCGCGTCGCGGGATTTGGTTATGGATCGCGAGCCTTGTCGTGGTCGCAGTCCCCGCGGCCGCGCAGGACGCCTACCCCAACCGCCCTGTGCGCTGGATCGTGCCATTTCCGGCAGGCGGACCGACCGACACGCTGTCGCGCATCTTCGCCGCCAAGCTGGGCGAGCAGTGGGGCCAAAGCGTCGTGGTCGAGAACAAGGGCGGCGCATCGGGCGCGATCGGCAGCGACTTCGCCGCCAAGTCGGCGCCCGACGGCTACACGCTGATCCTGGGCACGCAGAGCACGCACGGCTCTAACCTGATCTTCTTTCCCAACCTGCCCTACGATCCGATCAAGGACTTCCAGCCGCTTGCCTTGATCGGCACGGCTTGCATGGCGCTGGTGACGGCGCCCAGCGTGCCGGCGAACACGCCGAAGGAACTGGTCGAGTGGATCCGCAAGCAGGATGGCGGCGTGAACTATGCCTCGGCGGCGCCGGGCAGCTCCCAGCATGTCGCCGCCGAGCTTTTGGTCAAGCGTGCCGGCGTCAAGGCCACGCACGTGCCATATCGCGGCAGTTCGGCGGCCATGCCCGACCTGATGAGCGGCCGCGTCACCTTCATGTTCGACAACCTGCCGTCGGCGCTGCCGCAGGCGCGTGCCGGCAAGGTCAAGGCGCTGGCCCAGACCTGCGCGACGCGCTCGCCCTCGGCGCCCGACCTGCCGACCATGGAGGAGTCAGGTTTCCCCGACTTCGCGATCGAGGGCTGGTACGGCATCTTCGCGCCGGCCAAGACGCCGCGGCCGATCGTCGACAAGCTGTCGGCCGACATCAACAAGGCGCTCAAGGCCCCCAATTCGATGGAACGCTGGAAGGACCTGGGTTTCGATCCCATCGGCAGCACGCCCGAGGCCTTCGCCGAACGCCAGAAGGCGGACCTCGCCTATTGGCGGCAGATGATCGAATACACCGGCATCAAAGTGGAGTAGGGGTCATGACGTATGAGTGAAGATTACGGGCAGTGAGATCGTCGACGGCACCGGCGCCGCGGCGTAGACTGGCGGCCTATAGGAGGTCCTATGGATACTGTTCTCTCGACCCGTACCCTCGACTCCAGGCCCATCGCACCGGCGCTGTTCGCCCATTTCGTGCTGCGCTCGGCCAACATGCAGCCGATGGTCGACTGGTACACGACCGTGCTCAACATGCACGTCGTGAAGCGCAACGACTTTATCTGCTTCCTGACCTACGACGAGGAGCATCACCGGCTGGCGATCGTGAACATCGCGGGCCTCCACGCGCCCGATCCCAAGAGCTGGGGCCTGGCGCACGTCGCCTACACGTTCCGCAATGTCGGCGAGCTGCTGTCGACCTATCGCCGCCTGAAGAAGGCCGGCATCGAGCCCTACCGGCCGATCCATCACGGGCCGACGCTGTCGATGTACTATCACGATCCCGACGGCAACTCGGTCGAGCTGCAGGTCGATTGCTTCAAGACCAAGGAAGAGACCGCGGCCTACTTCCAGACCGAGTCCTTCACGAAGAACCCGATCGGCATCAATTTCGATCCCGAGACCCTGGTCGCCGCCTACGAGGCGGGCGCGTCCGAGGCCGAGCTGCTGCGCCAGCCCGCCGGCCCGGCGGCCTCGCCACAGGGGCTCGCCTAGAACAGCCAGATCAAAGTCGCGCCGCCCACCGCCACGACGGCGATCGAGGTCAGCGCCATGACCAGGCGCGGCGCGCGATAGGTCTGGCTGTCGATGCTGTTGGCGACATGCAGGTAATGCCAGATGGCGCCGCACATGATCACGAGCCCCAGGATGACGAGGCCGACGCCGACCGCCTCGGCGTGCCGGTTCGACGCGCGCGCCTGCGGTTCGATCCTGTAGAACTCCATGAGGAACAGGCTGAAGCGGTTGATGGCGACACCGAGCGCGATCACCGAGATCGACGTCCGGATCCAGGCGAGGATGGTTCGTTCGTTGGCGAGATGATCGCTGATGTGCTGTGGCTTTGCTTGCGGGCTTTCCATTGGACCCTCCGTCCCTGAAGGATCGCGCCGCCACCAACCGAACGCAAACGACGAAGGCCGCCTTTCGGCGGCCTTCGCGTTCGTCCCCGTCCCCCGGGCGCAGTCGATCGTAGTTAGTTGTACTTGGCGATCTCCAGCCGACCGACCTGGTCGCGATGGACCTCGTCCGGGCCGTCGGCCAGGCGCAGCGTGCGCTGGTGGGCATACATGCTGGCCAGCTTGAAGACCTGGCTGACGCCGCCCGCGCCATGCAGCTGCAGGCAGCGGTCGACCACCTTGGAGGTGATGTTGGGCACCGCCACCTTGATCATGGCGATCTGCTGGCGGGCTTCCTTGTTGCCGAACTTGTCCATCGCCCAGGCCGCCTTCAGCACCAGCAGGCGGGCCATGTCGATCTCCATGCGCATGTCGGCGACATGGGCCTTGGTGACGCCCATCTCCGAGATGCGCTGGCCGAAGGCGACGCGGCTCTTGGCGCGCTTGATCGCCATCTCGAGCGCCCGCTCGGCGACGCCGATGGCGCGCATGCAGTGATGGATGCGGCCCGGGCCAAGGCGGCCCTGGGCGATCTCGAAGCCGCGGCCCTCGCCCAGCAGGATGTTGTTCTTCGGTACCCGGACGTTGTCGTAGACGACCTCGGCGTGGCCGTGCGGCGCGTCGTCATAACCGAAGACGTGCAGCATCTTGACGATCTTGATGCCCTTGGCGTCGCGCGGCACCACGATCATCGACTGCTGGCGGTAGGCCGGCGCGTTGGGGTCGCTCTTGCCCATCAGGATGATGACCTTGCAGCGCGGATCGCCCATGCCCGACGACCACCACTTGCGGCCGTTGATGACGTAGTCGTCGCCGTCGCTCTCGATGCGGCACTCGACGTTGCGCGCGTCGGACGAGGCCACCGCCGGCTCGGTCATGGCGAAGCACGAGCGGATCTCGCCGTTGAGCAGCGGCTTCAGCCACTTCTCCTTGTGCTCCTTGGAGCCGTAGCGGGCGAACACTTCCATGTTGCCGGTGTCGGGCGCCGAGCAATTCACCGACTCCGACGCGATCGCCGAGCGGCCCAGCACTTCGCAGATCGGCGCATATTCGAGGTTGGAGAGGCCCATCGTGCCGTGCGTGTCGCCGGTCTCGCGGTCGGCCGGCAGGAACATGTTCCACAGGCCGCGCTTCTTGGCTTCGGCCTTGCAGTCCTCGAGGACGGGCGGGAGCTGCCAGCGGTCCTTGGCCTTCTCCATCTGCTCTTCGTAGACGGGCTCGGCCGGATAGATGACCTCGTCCATGAACTTGTTGAGCTTCTCGACCAGCGCCTTGCTGCGGTCGGAGTATTCGAAATCCATACGTGCTCTCCCTCCGGTGCTGCGGCGGACTCTGGCCGAAAACCGAGGCAATGTGAACGGCCATTCAGCCGGTCAGCCTTCCCGCGACGCCGCACTCACGTTCCGGCGTGCGGGACAGGTCGAAAGCGGGACTATTCGGCCGCGAGCGCCGTCCGAGTCCGTCGCTCCGCGGCGCGCAACGGCCGCAGCACGGCCAGCGCCATGACCGCCGCGACGGCATTCATGACGGCGGCGACGATGAACACGGCATGCCAGTCGCCGGTCGCCACCATCAGCACGTTGCCGAGCGGTACCAGCAGCGAGGCCGTGCCCTTGGCCGTGTAGAGCAGCCCCGCGTTGGTCGTGGCGTACTTGCTGCCGTAGACGTCGGTGCAGGTCGAGGGGAACAGGCTGTAGATCTCGCCCCAGGCGAAGAACACCAGGCCGCTCAACACCACGAACATCACCGGGTCGTGGCCGAACGAGCTCAAGGCCCAGATGCCGACCGCCTCCAGGGAGAAGGCGATGAACATGGTGTTCTCGCGCCCGATATGGTCCGACACCCAGCCGAAGAACGGCCGCGTGATGCCGTTCAGGACGCGATCGATCGACAGCGCGAAGGTGAGCGCGGGCAGGGTGATGCCGATCAGCGTCACCGGCACGCCCGCGACCTTGAAGTCGTTGGCGATCGGGGCGAGCTGCGCCGTCGCCATCAGGCCGCCGGCGCCGACCAGCACAAACATCAGGTACATCACCCAGAAGAGCGGCGTGCGCAGCATCTCGCCGGGCGTGTAGCTCCGAGCCGACTGCTGCACGATCGTCGAGGCCGGCACCTGGCCCGGCCGTGGCGCGAGAAGCAGCCAGCCCAGGACGAAGACCACCAGGCCCTGGCCGAGGCCGAACCAGAAGAAGGTCGCCTCGTAGCCCGAGCTGCGGATCATGGCCTGGATCGGGATGATGGTGAGCGCGGAGCCCGCGCCGAAGCCCGCCGCGGTCAGGCCGGCGGCCAGGCCACGCTTGTCGGGGAACCATTTCAGCGCATTGCCGACGCAGGTGCCGTAGACGGCGCCGGCGCCGACGCCGCCGATCGCGGCGGAGACGTAGAGCATGGCCAGCGAACTGACATAGGCGTTCAGCATCCACGAGATGCCGACCAGCACGCCGCCGATCACCACGACGATCTTGGGGCCGTAGCGGTCGACGAACCAGCCTTCGATCGGCACCAGCCAGGTCTCGGTGAGCACGAAGATCGTGAAGGCGACCTGGATGGAGGCACGGTCCCAGCCGTGCTTCTGCCCGATCGGACCCACGAACAGCGTCCAGCCGTACTGGAGGTTCGCGATCATCACCATGCAGACGATGCCGATCAGGAGCTGCAGCCATCGGCCCGAAGGCGGCTGCGAGGCCGTAGTTTGGTACGACGTCATGGTTCCCTCCCAGCGCGCTCGTTCATTACGACGGTTGTTTCTTCCCTTCTTTTTGCCACAGTCGGACTGCAATTCCCAGCCCGCGGTGTCGCCGTCCGCCGCCCTGCGGCGATCGGGCCCGGCCGGGCCCCAAGGCCAGCCGCAACGGCAGCAGCACGGCGATGGCCAGCACCGCCGCCACGGCGTTCATGAGCGCGGCGATCACGAACACCACGTGTCAGTGGCCCATTGCCGCCGCCAGCAGGCTGGCGAGCGGAACCAGCAGCGAGGCGATGCCCTTGGCCGTATAGAGCAGGCCGGCATTGGTCGTGGCATACCGGGTGCCGTAATAATCGGTGCAGGTCGCCGGAAACAGGCTGGCGACCTCGCCCCAGGCGAAGAAGACCACCCCGCCCAGCAGCACGAACATCGGCGGATCGTGGCCCCAGGTCCCCAGCGCCCAGATGCCGACGGCTTCCAGGGCAAAGGCGATGAACATGGTGGTCTCGCGGCCGATATGGTCGGACACCCAGCCGCACAAGGGGCGCGTCAGGCCGTTGGTGATGCGGTCGATCGTGAGCGCGAAGGTGAGCGCCGGCAACGTGATGCCCAGCAGGTTGACCGGCACGCCCGCGACATCGAAGTCGATCGCGATCGGCGCGAGCTGGGCGGTGAAGGTGAGGCCACCGGCGCTCACCAGGACGAACATGACATACAGCAGCCAGAAGAGCGGCGAGCGCAGGACCTCTTTCGGTGCAAAGTCGCGCGCCGGCGGCTGAAGGCGCGCGGACGGGGCCGGCGCCTGGCCCTGGCGCGGCGCCTCGAGCATCAAGGACGCCAGGCAGACGATCACGCCTTGGGCGATGCCGAACCACAGGAAGGCCGCCTGGTAGCCATGGGCTTCGATCGTCCTCTGGATCGGAACGATGGTGAAGGCCGAGCCGAGGCCATAGCCGGCGGCGGTGAGGCCGGCTGCGAGTCCGCGCCGGTCAGGAAACCATTTCAGCGCATTGCCGATACATGTGCCTAAGACGCCGCCGGCGCCGATCCCGCCCAGCACGGCGCCGAGATAGAGCAGCGGCAGGGAGTCGGCGATCGAGTTGAGGCCCCAGGCGAGGCCGACCAGCACGCCGCCCGCCAGCACCACCCGCTTCGGTCCGAACCGATCGACGATCCATCCCTCGAACGGCACCACCCCGGTCTCGACCAGCACGAAGAGGGTGAAGGCGACCTGGATGGCGGATCGGTCCCAGCCAAACTTTTCGCGCATGGGATGGACGAACAACGTCCAGCCGTATTGCAGGTTGGCGATCATCACCATGCAGGCAATGCCTGCAAGCAGCTGCACCCATCGATTGGCCGTCGCGCGGCCAGAATTGCTTGGCGGCATGTCCCCAAAACGCTCCCTTGCCCATCATCGGTTCCCACTCCTAAATCAGGGCAAGCCTAGAATACCGGGAGAAGCGCCGTTGGACAGCGTTATGCAGACGCCCTTCAAGCCGATCGAATTCCTGAGCCGCGACGTGAGCGTCGAGAGGCGGGACGACGGCACGATCCTGCTGCAGTCGAACCACGCCCTGAAGCCCTACGAGCGGCACGTACCGGTTTTCCTGGCCAAGTGGGCCGCCCAGGCGCCCGATCGGGTGTGGCTGGCGCAGCGCCGCGAGCCGGACCGCGACTGGCTGAAGGTGACCTATTGCGAGGCCAAGCGGCAGGTCGACGCGCTCACGCAGGCGCTGCTCGACCGCGGCTTCGGCCCCGACAAGCCGGTCATGATCCTGTCGTCGAACTCGATCGAATTCGCGCTGCTCAGCATGGCGGCCATGCAGGCGCGCGCGCCGCTGGCGCCGGTGTCGCCGGCCTATTCGGTAATGAGCCAGGACCACGCCAAGCTCCGTTATGTCTTCGACCTCATCAAGCCCGGCCTGGTGTTCGTGCAGAACGGCGAGGTCTATGCCCGCGCGCTGGCCGCCCTCGATCTGGAGGGCGTCGTGTTGGTGCATGTCGACAAGGCGCCGCCCAGGATGCAGTCGCTGCCGTGGAGCGAGCTTCTGGCCGCCACGCCGACCGACGCGGTGGCGAAATCGATCGAGCGGATCGAGGCCCGGACCGTTGCTAAGTTTCTGTTCACCTCGGGCAGCACCGGCATGCCCAAGGCCGTGATCAACACCCAGGAGATGATGTGCGCCAACCTGGCGATGGGCCAGATGGCGCGCACGCGTCGGCCCGACGATCCGTCGCCCGTCCAGCTCGACTGGCTGCCGTGGAACCACACGATGGGCGGCAACGCCACCTTCCAGGGCAACCTCGCCGAGGGCGGCACGACCTATATCGACGACGGCAAGCCGCTGCCTGGCCTGTTCGAGGAGACGCTGCGCAATCTGCGCGAAATCTCGCCCACCTATTTCGCCAACGTGCCGGCCGGCTACGCCATGCTGGCGACGGCGCTGGAAAAGGAGGAGTCACTCGCCAAGCGCTTCTTCAAGAACCTGAATTCGCTGGCCTATGGCGGCGCCACGCTGCCGTCCGACCTCTACGAGCGCATGGAGACGCTGGTGGTGAAGCACACCGGCTACCGGCTGCCCTTCGTCACCGGCTGGGGCTCGACCGAGACGGCGCCGACCGCGACCACCGTGCATTGGGCCTCGGAACGGGTCGGCCTGATCGGCCTGCCGTTTCCCGGCGTGCAGCTGAAGCTCGTGCCGACCGGCGAGGAAGGGCGCTACGAGCTGCGCCTCAAGAGCGTGATCGTGACGCCGGGTTATCACCGTCGGCCCGATCTCACGGCGGAGATGTTCGACGAGGAGGGTTTTTACAAGATCGGCGACGCCGGCCGCTTCGTCGATCCCGCGGACCCGAGCTGGGGCCTGATCTTCGACGGCCGCGTGGTCGAGGACTTCAAGCTGATGAGCGGCACCTTCGTGCTGGTCGGCACTCTGCGCACGACGGCGATTGCGGCGGCGACGCCGGTGCTGCAGGACGCGGTGATCTGCGGCCAGGACCGCGATCATGTGGGCCTGCTGGGCTTTCCCAACGTCGCCGCCTGCCGCGAGCTCGCGGACGACCGCGGCGCCAGGATGACGACGGCCGAGCTGCTGGCCCATCCCGCCGTGGTCGGCACCTTGCGTGACGGCCTCGCCCGCATGAACGCCGCGTGCAGGGGCTCGTCGATGCAGGTGCGCCGCGCGCTCCTGATGACCGAACCGCCCTCGGTCGACGGCCACGAGATCACCGACAAGGGCTACATCAACCAGCGCGCCACGCTCGAACGGCGCAAGGCGCTAGTCGACAGGCTCTATGCCGGTGGCGAGGGCGTGATCGAGATCGCTTGATCTTCTGGGAGGGGAATATGCCAATCGCCACGAAATACCTGTTCATCGTCAGCATGGACGTGACGAAGGAGAAGGAGGCGCTGTTCAACGAGGTCTATGACACCGAGCACGTGCCTCTGCTGCTCGCGGTGCCCGGCGTCAAGGCGGTCACGCGTTGGAAGACCGAGCCTGCCGCCTTCAATCTCGCCGGCGAGCGCAAGCTGCTCGACGGCGGCAGCGAACCCCACTACGTGGCGATCTACGAGATCGAGAGTCCCGACGTGCTGCTGAGCAAGGAATGGGCGGCGGCGGCGGAGAAGGGGCGTTGGCCCAGCGAGGTGCGCCCCTTCACCTCGAACCGGCGGCACATCGTGCGCAAGGTGATCTAGGGATCCGGAGCAGGGAGGACGAAGATGAATTTCCAGAACAAGGTGGCGCTGATCACGGGCGGCGCCAACGGCATAGGACGCGCCACGGCGCTGGGCTTTGCCGGCCGGGGCGCCAAGGTCGTGATCGTGGATCGCGACGCGACAGGCGGCGAGGCGACGGCAGGCATCGTCCGCCAGCAGGGCGGGGAGGCGCTGTTCGTCCAGGCCGACGTCACGAGTGCCGAATCGGTGCAGGCCTATGTGAACAAGGCGGTCGGCGCCTTCGGGCGCATCGATTGCTTCCACAACAATGCCGGCATCGAGGGCAAGGTCGCGAACATCGCCGACTATGACGAGGCGATGTTCGACACGGTCATGGCCGTGAACGTCAAGGGCGTCTTCCTCGGGCTGAAGTATGTGCTGAAGCAGATGCTCGTCCAGAAGACCGGCGGCGCCATCGTCAACACCGCGTCCGTTGCCGGCCTGATGGGATCGCCCGGCATGCCGGCCTATGTCGCCTCCAAGCATGCCGTGCTCGGCCTGACCAAGACGGCGTCCGGCGAAGTGGCGCGCCACGGCATCCGGGTGAATGCGGTCTGCCCCGGTCCCATCGACACCCGCATGATCCATGACCTGGAAAAGCAGTTGAATCCGGCCAATCCGGGGAAGGTCGAGGCGACCTATCAGTCGTCCATCCCGATCGGTCGCTACGGCACGGCCGAGGAAGTCGCCAATACGGTCCTGTTTCTGTGCTCGGACCTGGCCGGCAACATCACCGGCGCCCACTACGTCGTCGATGGCGGCCGCACGGCGACCCCGGGCGCCGTCACTTTGATGAACAAGGATTAACCGCTGGGGGCGCGCCACTCCAGTGGCGCGATCTTCTTTGTATTCAACGAATGACGCGCGACTGGAGTCGCGCGCCCCCAGCGATGAGCGATCAGTTCGCCGTCATGCCGCCATCGATCACGAGCTCGCTGCCGGTGACCCACGACGCCTCGTCCGACGCCAGGTAGAGGCAACCGGCGGCGATGTCCGCCGGCGTGCCGAAGCGGCCGAGCGGCGTTGCCTCCAGGCGCTTGCGCGCGACCTCGGGATTGGAATGGCCGGGCACGGTCATCGGCGTATCGACGAAGCCCGGATGCACCGAGTTCACGCGGATCTTGTCGGGCGCATACTGGATGGCGGCGGCCTTGGAGAAGATCCGCACGGCGCCCTTCGAGGCATGATAGGCGGCGTTGGCGTGGCTGCCGACGATGCCGCAGATCGACGAGATGTTGATGATCGAGCCGCCGCCGGCGCGCATCATGGCCGGGACCGAGGCCTTCGTTCCCAGGAAGACGCCGGTGGCGTTGATCTCCATCACCCAGTTCCATTGCTCGAGCGTCTGCTCGGCCAGCCGCGGCCCGGCGGTGTTGCCTGTCTGGATGTTGAGCTTGGGATCGCGTCCCGAAATTCCCGCGATGTTGCACAGGATGTCGACCCGGCCATGGGCCTTCTCGGCCTGCGCCACGATCGCGGCCCACTGTGCCTCATTCCGCACATCCTGGTCCGCGAAGGTAGCCGTTCCGCCTGCTGACGTGATCTCCTTCTCGACAGTTTTGCCGAGCGAAGCATTGCTGTCGGTCAGCACCACCGATGCGCCGTGCTGGGCGAATAGCCGTGCTGTTGCCGCACCGATGCCCGATGCTCCTCCCGTCACGATCGCGACCTTGCCTAAAAGTCTTTTGCCCGGCTCCATGGTTCGTCTCCTCGTTTCCTCTGATAATCTGGCACATCCGCAGGGGTTGGACATATGAACGTGATCTCGAGGACTCGTCCCGACGCCCAGGAGATCGCCCTCTCCTGGTTGAAGTCCTTCGGCGAGACGCTGCAGGCAAACGATGCCGCCGCTGCCGCCGGCCATTTCGCAGTTGGTGGCCACTGGCGCGACGTGCTCGCTTTCACCTGGCAGCTGCAGACCGCGAGCGGCGTAGCCGCGATCGAGGCTGCGCTGGCGCCGACGCTGGCGCGCACCAAGGCCGCCGACTTTCACTTTTCCGCCGAGCGCTCCGCCCCGCGTCGCGTGCGCCGCGCCGGCACCGATTGCATCGAGGCGATCTTCGAGTTCGAGACCACCGTCGGCCGCGCCAACGGCGTGGTCCGTCTTGTCGAGGAGACCGACGGTGCCTGGCGGGCGTGGACGCTGCTCACCACGCTCGAGGAGCTGCACGGCTATCCCGACGGCCGCCCGCCCACCGTGAGCGACGCCGAACGCTTCTCGCGCGATTTCGGCGGCGAGAACTGGCTCGACCAGCGTCGCAAGGCGGCGGCCTATGCCGATCACGATCCGGCCGTGCTGGTGGTGGGCGGCGGCCAGGCGGGCCTCGCCGTCGCGGCGCGGCTGAGCGCGCTCGGCGTCGACACGCTGATCGTCGATCGCCATGAACGCATCGGCGACAACTGGCGCAAGCGCTATCACGCGCTCACCCTGCACAACGAAGTGCACGTCAATCACATGCCGCTGATGCCGTTCCCGCCGACCTGGCCGGTCTTCATCCCCAAGGACAAGCTGGCCAACTGGTTCGAGGCCTATGTCGAGGCGCTCGACCTCAACTATTGGACGGGCACGGAACTGGCCGGCGGAAGCTACGACGCCGCGGAACGCCGCTGGACCGTAACGCTGCGGCGCGGCGACGGCAGCGAGCGCACCTTGAAGCCGCGTCACGTGATCGTGGCGACGGGCGTCAGCGGCATTCCGATCTGGCCGTCGGTGCCCGGCCTCGACACCTTCGCCGGCACGGTCATGCATTCCGGCAGCTACACCAGCGGCGAAGCCTGGAAGGGCCGCAACGCCCTTGTGCTCGGCACCGGCAACAGCGGCCACGACGTCGCGCAGGATCTCTGCTCCAGCGGCGCCCACGTCACCCTCGTCCAGCGCAGCCCGACTTATATCGTGAGCATCCGCGAGGCGCAGAAGGTCTACTCCATCTACAGCGAGGGACTGCCCTTCGAGGATTGCGATCTGCTGGCCGCTTCGATGCCCTATCCGGTCCTGCTGCGCGCCTACCAGCTTTCGACGGCGGAGATGCGCGAGGCCGATCGCGCGCTCTTGAAGGGCCTGGAGGCGCGCGGCTTCCGTCTGACCTATGGCGAGGACGATACCGGCTTTCAGATGATGTATCTGCGCCGCGGCGGCGGCTACTACTTCAATGTCGGCTGCTCCGACATGATCGTCGATGGCAGGATCGGGCTGTTGCAATACGACGCTATCGAGCGCTTCGTGCCTCAGGGCGTCCAGTTGCGTGACGGCAAGACGATGCCGGCCGATCTCGTCGTCGTCGCCACAGGCTACGAGAGCCAGCAGGAGTTCGTGCGCGTAACGCTGGGCGACGCTGTCGCCGACCGCATCGGCCCGGTGTGGGGCTTCGACGACGGCGGCGAGCTGCGCAACATGTGGACGCGGACCGCGCAGGACGGGCTCTGGTTCACGGCCGGCAGCCTCGCGCAATGCCGGATCTACTCGCGGTATCTGGCCCTGCAGATCAAGGCCCAGGAAGACGGCTTGCTGCGCTGACGTCAGCGGGAGAATTCGACCACCGTCAGATCCATCGGCAGAACGTTCGACTTCTGGGCCGGAGGATTGATCGGCGTCAGGGTCAGCGGCGAGCCGGTCGCCTCCGCCTTGTCGAAATCCGCCGTGCCGGCCTTGTCGATGGCGGTCATGCTGAAATGATTGATGATGTAGGGAATGCCGTTCGACTGGAGCGGTGAGGGGCCGTCCATGACGTGGAAATGAAGGTGGGGCGCCGAGGTGTTGCCGGTATTGCCGACCTTCCCCAGGAACTCGCCATATTTGACCTTGGCGCCGCGAGCCACCTTCACGCTGCCCGGCTGCATGTGGGCATAAAGCGCGAAGGCGCCGTTGCCGATGTCGAGCACGACGAAATTCCCGTCGGCCTGGTCGATCGGCAGGCTGTCCGGCAGCTTGCCGGGGGGCTGCTCCGGAAGGTCGTTGCGCGTGTCGACCACCGTTCCATCGGCCACGGCGATCACGTCCTTGCCGAAGATCGTGTAGTTCTCGACCTTGCTGCGATCGCCTTTGACGAGCCGGTTCTGATCGTCGACCTGCTCCCAGTCGATGGCAAAGCGCTGGGCGAGGGCGAAGCGGCCATTGAGTGGCAGCAGCGCCCGCACGTGCCGGATCGTGTCGCAGCAGCCATCGCCCGCCAGATACCCTTTGCCGATCAGCGGCGGACCCAGCAGCACGGGGTTGGCGTCGATCACAGGTGTCTCGGCGATGGTGAGGGTGAAGGGCGTGTCCGGCCTGCCTTGCTGAACCGCGACCGCCGAGATCCGATGGGCGATGCCGCGGGGCACGTTGGCGCTCGTCGCCAATGGGACGTGCAGGAACAGGACGCCGAACTGTCCGACGGAGAGCGAGGTCGCTTCGGCGCCACGCCGCCCGCCGATCGAGAAGCGCTTGCCGATGTCGGCGGGGCCGGCCTCGAGCAGGACCTTTCCCGTCGCGGCATCGATGACGTCGACCTTCGCAAGGTTGACCGCTGTCGGTGTCGGGTTGGACAGCCGCAATTCGTAGACGAGATGGCGCTGATCGTCGGACCCGTAGGCCAGCCGGGGCGCCCACAAGACGTCACCGAGGAGGCGCGTGAGCACGGGATCGGCGGCGCGGGCCTCCGTCGCCGCCAAGGTGCAGCCCCACAAAAGAGCGACGACACTGGTCGCGAAGGCGCGCAGCTCAGATCTCATGACCGTCGTTCCTGTCTGGACAACCCTTGCGGGATAATATCATTTATGGTGCACTATCCTGGTTACCCATTTCAATGGGGAGGTTCGAATGACAAGCCGGAGTCACATTGAAGCTGCGGTCAGGTCTCTTTGGGAAGCTCGTCTGCGGGGAGACTTGGAAGGGGCGTTGAAGGACGCCGCAGAAAATGTCGTGTTCGGATTGAACGCGCGCGGAACTGGTCAGGAGTCCCTGAGCGAGCGCGCGCAGGGCAAGGCGGCGATCAGGCCGGTTCTGCGGCAGCTTATCGAAAATTGGCGCTTCGACGACTGGAAGCAGATTTCCCTCCTGATCGACGGAGAGAGAGCGCTGCTTCATTGGACGGCCCGCGTGACCTGCGTGCCCACCGGGAAATTCGAGAATTTCGATGTCTTCGATCTCATCGCGTTTCAGGACGACAAGATCGTCGACTATCATCAAAGCACCGACACCGCCCTGCTGATGTCGCTGGCGGCGTAGGCGGACGGTCCTACTCCTCGACGCGCGACTCGCGGATCCGCCGCGTGCCCTGGAACACCGGCTTCAGCGGGTCCATCACGAAGCGGATGCGCGGCAGGTCGGTGTCGACGGTGCAGCAGGTGCCGATGATCGGGCTGGCGAGCTGCAGGTTGGGCGCATTCCACGCCGCGGCGTCGAACGTCGCCACCTGCGGCTTGCCGCGCTCGGCCTTGTAGAAGGTATATTTCGGGTCGACCTGGATCAGCATGGTCTGGGTCTGGCCATCGAGCGGTGCGTTCGCCGCCGTCACCCAGTTGATGTACTGCACATCGGTGCCCGATACCGGCTGCGGGTCGACCAGCGCGCAATCGAGGATGGTCTTGCCGTCTTTCTTGACGGTACCCATCACCCGGTCGTGGCGGCGCAGGAATTTCACCTCGCCCGCCTCGATCGGAAAGCCCCAGCGGCTGCGCAGTTCCTTGGCCGCCGCCTCGCTGCTGGCGACCGCGCCCAGCATGAAGCCGCGCGGATGGGCGCCGGCGCGGGTGCCGAGACGCAGCATGGCGAGCGTGAACGGGCCGACCGGGCTCTCGGAATACTTGGTGACGGCCAGGATCACGTAGGAGGGAAGTGCGGGGTGCATCGCCTTGGGCAGCAGCCCATCGGTCGAGCTTCTAGGCACCTCGATCAGGAGCTGCAGCATCTCCGCCTTGGGCAAGGTCCAGGCCTCGGTGTCGAGGTTGGCCAGCGTCGGCAGTTTCTTGGCGACGGCAGTGAGATCGAGCGTTCCATAGAGGGGCATGCCTGTTACTCCGCCGCAGCCGCTGCGACATTCGCCGGCTTCTTGGCGAACACGGGCATCACTTCCTTGGCGAACAGTTTCAGGCTCGCCATCACCTCAGCCTGCGGCACGACCTCGTTGGCGTTCAGGATGAAGTTGATGCAGTCGACGCCGAGCGACTCCCATTTCTTGACGGCGCGGATGATGCGCGCGGGATCGCCGTAGGCCATGCCCTCGGTCTGCTGCTCGTTGGCATCGGGGCCGGTGGCGGCGCGGCGCAGCGCCGGCAGCAGGCCGAGCGACTGGTAGGACGGCGAGGAGAAGACCTCGCGGGTCGAGATCAGCTGCGTCGCCAGGTAGTTGAAGGTGTTGCCGAGCTTCTTGCCCATCTCGACGCCGTACTTCTCGTCCTCGTGGCAGAACAGGAAGTTGGTGGTGGCGACCTGCTCGTTCACGAAGGCGCCGACCGGCTCGCACGACTGGATGCGCCGGCGGTACTCCTTGATCTTCTTCTCCTGCTCCTCGAAGCCCGCGAAGGAGAGGCCGAGGCTGCCCAGCCCGCGCTCGGCGGCATCGATCTCGGTGCCCGGGCTGGTGACCGCCACCCACATCGGCGGATGCGGCTTCTGGTAGGGCTTGGGCAGGATGGTGCGCTCGGGCATCGACCAGAATTCGCCCTGGTAGGAGAAGGTCTCCTGCATCCACATCTTGGGCAGGCAGCGCACGAACTCGTCCCAGCTCTTCTTGGTCGTGTCGGGATTGGCGCCGAAGCCGCCCAGCTCGGTCCAGGTGGCCGAGCGTCCCGTGCCGACATGCAGGCGGCCGCCCGACAGGATATCGAGCGTGGCGGTGCGCTCGGCGATCTTGATGGGATGGTTGAACTCCGGCACGCAGACCACGATGCCGTGGCCGACCTGGATGCGCTTGGTCAGCACGGCGCAGGCGGTCAGGAACAGCTCGGGCGCGGAGCAGTGCGAGTATTCCTCGAGGAAGTGGTGCTCGACCGCCCAGACATGATCGAAGCCCAGCTCGTCGGCCAGCTTCACCTGCTCGAGGCAGTTGTTGTAGACCGTGCGCTCGGTCTCGCGCGTCCAGGGCCGCGGAATCGAAATCTCGTAGAAAAGGCCGAACTTCATACGATGCCTCCCCAGTCCCCGCCGTCGTCCCGACCAAGGCCCCGCAGGGGCCGCGCGGAGGGACCTTCTCTCAACGACAGGCCGCTTATCGTTGAGAGAAGGTCCCTCGACTTCGCTGCCCTGCGGTCGGCTCCGCTCGGGACGACGGAAAAGGTGTGATACGCCTCACTTCAAACGCTAGGCTTGCCCGCGAGCCGACGCAACAGCACCATGCTATCGGAGGGCGAAATCGAAATGACACGACTGGCAGGCAAGGTGGCGATCGTCACGGGCGGGGCAAGCGGCATGGGTCGCGCCACGGTCATGCGCTTCCTGGCCGATGGCGCGAAGGTCATCGTGGCCGACCTCAACGAAACCAACGGTGCGGAGACGCTGGCGGTCGCCAAGGCGGCCGGCCACGGCGACAGCGCAGCCTTCGTGCGCTGCGACGTCGCCATGGAAGCCAACGTCGCGGTCGCCGTCGCCGAGGCCGAGAAGCGCTTCGGCCGGCTCGACATCGCCTATCTCAATGCCGGCGTCGGCGGCGCCTTCGGGCCGATCGCCGAGACCACCGTCGAGGACTGGGACTACACCTTCGCCGTGCTGACGCGCTCGGTGTTTTTGGGCATGAAGCACGCCTCGCAGGCGATGAAGAAACACGGAGACGGCGGCGTGATTCTGGTTACCGCCTCGATCGCCGGCATGGTGGGCGGCGGCGGCAGCCACGCCTATTCGGCGGCCAAGGCTGCGGTGATCAGCCTGATCGAGAATGTGGCGGCCGAGCTGGGGCCCGACCGCATCCGCGTCGTCGGCATCGCACCCGGCGTGATCTCCACGCCGCTGGTCCATCGCGGCCGGCCGGAAAAGTACGACAAGCAGTTCAAGCACCAGCCGTGGCCCGACCGCGGCGAGCCCGACTGCATCGCCGATGTCGCGGCCTTCCTCGCCTCCGACGACGCGCGCTTCATCACCGGCGAGACCGTGAAGGTCGATGGCGGGCTTTTGGCGCAGGGCATTGCGCTGTGGGGCACGGGCAAGGATAACACCTTCATGAAAAGCGCCGGCGTCAATCGCGGCACGACCGGCGAGGCCATGGTGGTCCGCAACCTGCAATCCGGGGATCAGAGAAAATGAGCGAAGCCGAGCGTCTCCACCGTCATCTCATCGGCCAGCAGGGATCGCGTCGTTCGTTGAACACGCCGGCGCTGGTGCTCGATCTCGACATGCTCGACCGCAACATCGCCGAGATGGCGAGCTTCGCCAAGGCGCACAAGGTGAACCTGCGGCCGCATTCCAAGACCCACAAATCGGCCGACATCGCGCGCCGCCAGATCAAGGCCGGCGCGTTGGGCGTGTGCTGCGCCAAGCTGGGCGAGGCCGAGGCACTGGCCGAGGCCGGCGTCGAGAACCTGCACATCACCTCGCCGGTGGTGACGCCGCAGGCCATCACGCGGCTGATCGAGCTCAATGGCAAAGCCGCCGACCTCATGGTCGTGGTCGACAACGCGGCCAATGTCGACGCGCTGTCGGCCGCCGCGGCGAAGGCCGGCAAGCCGCTGACCGTCGTTGTCGACATCGATCCTGGCATGCATCGCACCGGCGTGGCCACACCCGAGGGCGTGGTCGAGCTGGTCCGCAAGGTCATGCAGCAGAAGTCGCTGAAATATGCCGGCGTGCAGTTCTATTGCGGCCGTCACCAGCACATCAAGGACTTCGCCGAGCGCAAGGCCTCGATCGAGGAGCGCACGGAGTACCTCAGGGGCATCCTCGCCAAGCTCGAGGCGGCAGGGCTGAAGCCCGGCATCGTCACCGGCTCGGGCACGGGCACGCATTTCATCGACGCCAAGCTCGGCGTGTTCACCGAGCTGCAGGTCGGCTCCTACGTCTTCATGGACCACGAATACAATATCTGCGACCTGCGCGGCCTCGATCGGCCGACCTTCGAGCAGGCGCTGCAGATCGATGCGCGGGTGGTGAGCGCCAACACGGCGGGCATGGTCACGGTCGATGCCGGCCTGAAGGCGATGGCGACCGAAGCCGGCCCGCCGCAGGTCCTCAAGGGCGCCGTCGAAGGTTCGACCACGCGCTTCATGGGCGACGAGCACCTCGCGGTGATCGCGCCCGAAGGCAAGGCGGCGCCCGGCCACGGCGAGCAGGTGATCCTGACCCCGCCGCACTGCGACCCCACGGTCAACCTCTACGAGAGCTATCACGTGGTGAAGGGCGACACCTTGGTCGAAATCTGGCCGGTGACGGGCCGCGGCCGGTCGAGGTAGTTTTTGTTAGTTCGGCCAATACGCAAGCGCTTGCTCGTGCTTCATTGCCGAGCGCACCCATCCATATGGAGGTTTAGCTGCTAGCTAGTTCCGATTCGAAATCTATTCCTGAGACCAAGTCCAAACAAGAACGCCAGAAAGAGGCTTGTGAGACTTTGCAGATAAGGCAAAAGGTCGACTAGCAGGCCGAACTTGCACTCGCGGCTGTGGTACAACACTTGGCACGCGACTTCTCTAAGCACCCACTTATCTGCGCCTACAAGCAGCGCTGCGTTCGTAATTGATAGGTTTGCAGCCGCTAGCGTGACTGACAGTGTCGGTGAGCAAGCCAAGACCATCGTAGCTACTGCGAAGAGAGCCAGGGCAGTTAGATAGGTGAGTACTCGATCAACGCCTCTGCCAAGGTATGGCAGCAAAAGGGCGACCGAGATTGCCATCAGCGACACAGAGGATACTGACGAATAATCACCGAGTATTGCCACTGCCGATAACGTCGTCAGGATCAATAGGCAAATTAACGGTCTTGCAACACTTCTGCCAAAGTCCGACAAACTCCCATAAACCACGTTAGTTGCGTTGGCCCAAAATCCATGGGTTTCGTGAACGCGCTTCGCACGAAGCTCCATGGCAAAAAAACGGAGTTCGCCCTCGTGATCCTTGGCGTCGGAGGCCATTTGCTTCAGCCTACGGTACTTCGCCGCGTCTCCCTTATCGGCAGCTTGTGCGATCAGTCGAGCAAGACCAGACCGGTTGGCGTAGCAAAACTTCGCACCCTGAAAATAAGGCGGCGCTGCAAAAATCGAAGCGCGAAAATCTGGACTTCTCTCGAAGCGAGAGTTCAAAAACTTGGTCAGTGGATGTTTGAAATTCACTCCGTAGAAATTTGCCCTGTTGAAGGTCACTCTGTTAAAGATTGTCTCGCCGCAGAACTTTGAATTGTTGAGAAATAGTCCGTTCTTGAACGTCGCGCCCTTGAAGGTCGCATATTTGCAGAAGTGTGTATGAGGTGCGTAAACCCATTGCTCGAAATGAGCGAAACTGAAGCTCACATCCTTAGCGAACACTATGCGATCCAGAAAGACACGTTCTTGGAAAATGGCCTTGGGAAAGTTTGCAAGTCCGTTAAATCTTGCTTCGCTAAATCGTGCGCGTTTTGAGAACTTAGCTTCCGTGAAATCGCCGTCGTTCTTAAATTCAGCCTTTTCGAACGACGCGTTGTGCGAGAAGTGTGCATTACAAAAGCGTGTGGCTCTTGGGAATTTGGCTCCGGTGAAGTCGGCAACGCCCTTAAACTTAGCTTTCTCGAACGACACATCGTGCGTGAAATGCGCATTCTTAAAATTGGCGGGACCGGGAAAGATGAATCCTCGGAAGTCGGCTGCTTCAACCGTGATCTCCGAGAAATCGACACCCGGCGTCTCTCCGGCCAGGAGCTTTTCCTCGGCCCAATTATTCCAGGCATCCCGCCCTTTTATGGCCAGCTTAAGATCATCGTAATTCGCCATTGCCTTCCCCAAAGGATCTAGCGTCCCCAATCATTCACCAGACCATAGCAGCGACGAGGCATACTGACGCGAGGAAGTTTCTGCCTGTCGTATGGGTTGCGAGGTGTCAAAGGGAGCAGTCAACCGCTCGGCCGCGCGCGTCTTGGATGACCTTCGCCTAAGTGTCGTTGCGGTGCCGCGGGCCGGTTGATGATGGTCCTTTGACGTTCGCCAACCGGCAGGATCGCTGTGATCGACGTTATAGGGGGCCCGCGCACCTCACGGCGCTCGACTCATCGGCCTTCCAGGCGCCAAGGTGACACCTCTCAACGGCAGGGGATCGCTCGTGCGCCTCTATGTTACGCCCGCCTCGCCATGGGTCCGCAGGGTCAGGGTCTCGATTCTCGAGCTCGGGATCGAGGATCGCTTCGAGTTCGTGCGGACGAAGTGGTCGCACAAGTGGGCGACGCAGGCGGTCGCGCACGACCCGGACTTTCTCGAGGCAACGCCCGTCGTCCGAATTCCGGCGCTGGTCACGCCCGACTTCACACTCACGGATTCGCATTCGATTTGTGATTACATCAACGGCGAGCTCGGCGGCTTCCGGCTGCTGGCGCGCGAGGGCGCCTCGCGCTGGCGGGCTCTTGCGGATATTTCGGTCGCCAGCGGCATCATCGAAGCGCAGATAGCCCAGCGCGCCGAGTTGCTGCGCGACGAAGGCGAAAAATCGGGGGATTTCATCCAGAAGATGCGCGACCGGGAATTCCGGTGCTTCGCCACCCTGGAGAAGCGGGTGGGGAATTTCGAAGCCGCCTTCGATCTCGCCCAGATAACCATCGCCGTTGCCTGTGGCTACGAGGACTGGCGGTATGGCGGCGAATGGCGGAGCGTGGCGCCGAAACTGGCGGCGTGGTCTGATATCGCAGGAAAGCGGCCGTCGATGGGGGCCACTCAGCCGGCCGAAACACCGCAATCTTAGGCGTTCAGGCTTTCAGGAGAGCGATACCCTGACGCCGACAGCCGTGGCCGCTCGCGGTAATGGCGCACGATTGGCCATCCAAACAAAGCTGTCATCCCGAGCGAAGCGAGGGACCTTTCGCGCATCGATCAAGAGCCGGGGTCGGCACGACAATTACCTTTGATCGGCCGTTCTTTCCCCCGCTATCCTCCGTCTGGCCACGCACCCGGAGGCACGTCCCATGACCACGACGATCGAAGGCGCGGAACTCACGCAAATCGGCCCCGGCACGGCGATGGGCCAGCTGATGCGGCAATACTGGTTGCCGGCGCTGAAGTCGTCGGAGCTCGAGCGCGATGGCGACCCGCTGCGCCTCATGCTGCTTGGCGAAAAGCTGGTAGCCTTCCGCGACAGCGCGGGCCGGGTGGGTGTGATGGATCAGCGCTGCCCGCATCGTTGCGCCTCGCTGTTCCTCGGCCGCAACGAGGAGGGTGGCCTGCGCTGCATCTATCACGGCTGGAAATACGACGTTTCAGGCAACTGCATCGACATGCCGAGCGTGCCCGAGGACCAGGATTTCAAGCACAAGGTGAAGGCCAAGGCCTACCGTGTCGTCGAGCGCGCCGGCCTCGTCTGGGTCTACATGGGCGAGCGCGCCGAGGCGCCGCCATTGCCCGGCTTCGAGGTGCTAGACCTGCCGCCGGACGAGATCAACGTCAGCCTGATGCAACGCGACTGCAATTGGCTGCAGGCGCTGGAAGGCGAGATCGACACCGCGCATTTCGGCTTCCTGCATGGCGGCCACGTCAAGCCCGAGGACGTGCCGGAGAACGAGCCGTTCTACAACACCATCACCAACCGCGCGCCGCAGTACCACGTGGCCGACGCGCCGTGGGGCACGCAGTATGCCGGCTACCGCAGCGCCGGCCCCGGCCGCACCTACTGGCGCTTCGCCAATTTCCTGTTCCCCTGCTGGTCGCAGGCGCCCAACGGCGAGTTCGACAGCCACATGCATGCCCGCGGCTGGGTGCCGCTCGACGACGGCCACACCATGTTCGTCTTCATCTGGTGGAAGCATGCCAGGTCGGCGCAGAGCCTGCCCCAGCCCAGGTTCAAGGATGGCACGCCGATCGGTGGCACGGGCCGCGGCGGCATCAAGATGCTGCCCAACACCACCGACTGGCTGGGCCGCTGGCGCATGGCGATGAACGAGAGCAACGACTGGGGGATGGACCGCGAAGCCCAGCGCCGCAAGGCGATCTACAGCGGCATCGACGGCATCCACCTGCAGGACCAGGCGATCACCGAGAGCATGGGCCCGGTCACCGATTTCGGATTCGAGCACCTTGCGCCCTCGGACCAGATGATCACCCGCACGCGCCGGCGGCTGCTGCTCGCCGCCCGCGCCTTGCGCGACAAGGGCGAACGGCCGGCCGGCGCCGACGACCCGGGCGTCTATCGGGCCGCGCGCAGCGGCTACTTCATCGGCCCCGACGACCAGGCTCCATGGCGGGAAGTCTACACCCGGACGCTGGCCGCCTCGGTCCATCCGCCGCGCGCCGCCGTTTCCTGAGCCGCCCATGAAATTCGGAGTCACCGTCGCGCCGCGCGTCTCGGACTGGAAGCTGTTCGTCGATCTCGAGACGATGGGCTACGACTGCGCCTGGGCGGCCGATTCGCAGATGCTCTACTCCGACGCCTACGCGGTGCTGGCGCTGGCGGCGGCCAACACCTCGCGTATCCGGCTCGGCACCGGCGTCTCGGTGGCGGGGGTGCGGCTGGCGCCGGTCACCGCGCATTCGATCGCCACCATCAACCAGCTGGCGCCCGGCCGCGTCTTCCTCGGCATCGGCACCGGCCACACCGCGATGCGCGTCATGGGCAAGGACCCGGTGAAGGCGGGGGCCTTCCGCGAGTACCTGCGCGTCCTGCGCGCCCTGCTGCACGGCGAGGAGGTCGACTATGCGCTGGGCGACGGCGCCCAGGCCGGTGAGCGCACCGACATCCGCTTCCTGCATCCCGACGCGGGCTTCATCGACGTCGACCATCCGGTGCCGATCTACGTCGCCGCCGACGGCCCGCTGGCGCTCAAGACGGCCGGCGCCTACGGCGACGGGCGCGTATGCTCGCACAACCAGACAAAGGCGCGGCTGCAGAAGAGCCTGGAAGTGATGCAGGCCGGCGCGACGGCCGTCGGCCGCGTGCTGCCCAATGACTTCCACACCGCGGCGCTCAGCTATGCCTGCGTGCTGAAACCCGGCGAGAGCATGACCGCGGACCGCGTGATCGACGAGATCGGCCCGATGGCCGCCGCGACGCTGCACTACTGGTGGGAGCTCTATCAGAAGGACGGCGACACCAGCACGGTGGCCGGACGCTGCCGCAACCTGTGGGACGAGTATCTCGCCTTCACCGACAAGATGGAGACACCGCCCGACAAGCGTTACCAGCAGGTCCATCTCGGCCATTGCGCCTTCCTGCCGCCGGAGGAACGCCGCTTCATCACCGAGGACCTTATCCGCTCCACCGGCGGGCTGGTCGGCACGCCGGACGAGATCATCGCCATGCTGCGCGAGCGGGAAGCGATGGGCTTGAACGAGATCACCTTGCTGCCGGCGATGGCGGAGGCCCGGCGCAATCTCGGCGACTTCGCGGAGAAGGTGATCGCGCGGTACTGAGGCGACAAACAACCTCATCCTGAGGAGCACGCCGAAGGCGTGCGTCTCGAAGGATGGGCAACAACGACGCTGTATCCCGCCTCAGCGCGGAGATTACTCCGCGCGACGAGACGCGGTCCTGCGGACCGCTCCTCAGGCTGAGCTCGGATCTGCATCAGCATTATGAAAGACACAGAGCCATTGCCATGAATGAGACCGATCTCTGCTTCACACCGGCAACCGAACTCGTCGACGCCGTCCGCGCCAAGAAACTGTCGGCCGTCGAGATCACCACGGCCGTCCTGAAGCGCGCCGCCGCGCTCGAGCCCAGGCTGAACGCCTTCGCCTATCTGGCGGCCGAGGAAGCGATGGACGCAGCCGTTGCGGCCGACCGCGCGCTGGCCAACGGCGAACCGATGGGGCCGCTGCACGGCGTGCCGGTGACGATCAAGGATCACGAGGCCGTGCGCGGCATGCAGCTCGAATTCGGCACGCATCTGCGTCGTGGCGACGTCGCGGCCGCCGACAGTGTGCTGGTCTCGCGTTTGCGCCGCGCCGGCGCGATCATTCTCGGCAAGACGGCGACGCCCGAGTTCGGCTGGATGGGCGTCAGCAATAGTCCGCTGACCGGCATCACCCACAATCCCTGGAAGCTTGGCCTCAACGCCGGCGCCTCGTCGGCGGGAGCCGGCGTCGGCGCGGCGGCGGGCTACGGCCCGCTGCATCAGGGCAGCGACGGCGCGGGATCGATCCGCATGCCGGCGCATTTCTGCGGCGTCTATGGCCTCAAGCCGAGCTATGGCCGTGTCCCGCAGTCGCCGCTGGCGGCCAGCGACTACAGCGTGCATCTCGGCCCGCTCACGCGCACCGTCGCCGACGCGGCACTCATGCTGAAGGCGATGGCCGGCCCGCATCCCGACGATCATTCGAGCCTCGAGGCGCAGCCCGCCGACTATCTACGCCATCTCGACCGTGGTCCGCGTGCGCCGCGCATCGCCTACAGCCCGGATCTCGATCATGCGCGGGTCGATCCGGAAGTGGCCGACCTGGTCGCCAAGGCGGTCGAAGCGTTCGAAAGCGATCTGGGCTGGCGGGTTGAGCCGGTGAAGACGCCGTGGGGCCCGAAGGGCCCCGATCTCGCGCGCTTTTTCTGGCCGGCGCATTTCAGTCGCCATGCCGACCGGCTTCCGGAATTCCGCGCCCGCATGGATCCCGGCTTCGTCGCCTGCATCGAGGCCGGGCTGCACATCACGATGGCGGACTACCAGAAGAGGCGGCTCATCAAATACGCCTATTGCGCAGAGATTCATCACTTCTTCGAGGATTGGGATTTCCTGCTGACGCCGTCGGTGTCCGTCGCGGCGTTTCCGGCGGAGCTGCTGCAACCGCGTCACTGGCCGCAGCATCCGTGGGACTGGCTCAGCTGGGCGGAATTCTCCTACCCCTTCAACCTGTCGCAGAATCCGGCGGCGTCGATTCCCTGCGGCTTCACCAAGGACGGCCTGCCCGTCGGCTTGCAGATCGTCGGCCGGCGCTTCGACGATCTCGGCGTGCTGCAGATGTCCGCCGCCTTCGAGGCGGCGCGCCCCTGGGCATCCGTGCGTCCGCCTCTCGATTAAGCGGCGCCCGTTCTGCAGGGGCTATGCAAAGCGCGTCCTCACGAGGTGGCACGCACTCTGCTAAACTCCACGCCGATGACCAGCCTTTCACGGAAATGTCCACGTCGCGGAAAGCGGACGCGACGTCCCGTTTGCGGGATGCGATGACCTCCTTCCGCTTCAGCCGCCGCGCGTTCGCGACGACGGCTTTGACCCTCGGGGCATTGGGCCTCACGGCGTCGAAGGAGGTCCGGGAACCGGACGAGCTTCAACCGGGCTCGGAATTTCCCAAGGGCTTCCGCTGGGGGACGGCCACGTCGGCCTATCAGATCGAGGGCGCCACGCAGGAGGACGGACGAGGCGCTTCCATTTGGGACACGTTCTCCCGCCTGTCCGGGAAGATCCGCGACGGCGACAACGCCGACATCGCCGACGATCACTATCATCGCTACAAGGAAGACGTGGCGCTGATGAAGGCGCTGGGTGTCTCGACCTATCGCTTCTCGATCGCCTGGCCGCGCCTGTTCCCGGAGGGGCGCGGGGCGCCCAACCCGAAGGGCCTGGCGTTCTACGACCGGCTGGTCGACGAACTGCTGGCCAACGGCATCATGCCCTTCGCCACGCTCTATCACTGGGATCTGCCGCAGGCGCTGCAGGATCGCGGCGGCTGGGAATCGCGCGACACCGCCCAGGCCTTCGCCGCCTATGCGGGCTTCGTCGCCTCGAAGCTGGGCGACAGGGTCGGCCACTTCTTCACCCTGAACGAGATGCGCACCTTCATCGAGCTGGGCTACGGCAACGGCAGCTTCGCCCCGGGACTCGTCCTGCCCAAGGCGCGGCTCTATCAGGCGCGGCACCACGCCGTGCTCGGGCACGGCCTTGCCGTCCAGGCCATCCGCGCGAACGGTCGCGGCAACATCAAGGTGGGCATGGCGGAAAACATCATGACCGCCCTGCCGGCTGTCGAGACGCTGAAGAACATCCACGCCGCCGAGCTTGCAACCCGCGAGATGAACGCGGCCTACCTCACGGTGATGCTGGAGGGACGCTACACCGACGCCTACCTGGCGGCGGCCGGCGCCGACGCGCCGCGCTTCACGGAGGGCGAGCTCAGGACGATTTCGACTCCGGTCGATTTCGTCGGCATCAACGTCTACGCGCCGGGCGCCTATGTCGAGGCAAGCGATGCGGCGCCAGGCTATACGGCGATACCCCTGCCGCGCTCCTATCCGCACATGGAATCGCGCTGGCTGACCTTCGGGCCCGACACGCTCTACTGGGCGCCGCGCCAGTTGGCGAGGCTGTGGGGCGTGAAGGACATCTACATCACCGAGAACGGCACGTCGGCCGCCGACCAGCCGGCCGCCGACGGCAAGGTCTACGACATCGACCGCGTCATGTTCCTGCGCCAATACCTGGCTCAGTTGCGGCGCGCCACCTCCGAGGGCGTGCCGGTGCGCGGCTATTTCGTCTGGAGCCTTTTGGACAATTTCGAATGGCTCGAGGGTTATTCGATCCGCTTCGGGCTGCATTATGTCGACTACCTGACGCTGAAACGCACGCCCAAGCTCAGCGCCTCGTTCTACAAGAAGGTCATCGCCCGCAACGCCCTGGTGTGAGGGATTCTCCGCCCTTGATGTGGTTTGGATAGATCGCGATAGTTCGATCGGCCGTGTCGAGGCCGTTCAAAGACAAAGGGTCCATGCGATCATGACGACGATCGATGCATTCCGCAGCAGCGTGTCGGCTACGACGCCGCCGCCAGATGTCGGGCCTGCCCTGCAAGCGCTCTGGTGGGCGCTGCGTGGCGACTGGAACCGGGCGCATGAATGCGTCCAGCAGCACGAAGGCGAGCCGGACTGCGATTGGGTGCACGCGCACCTGCATCGGCAGGAAGGCGACATGAGGAACGCCGGCGGATGGTACCAGCGCGCCGGTCGATCCGTGCCGACCCTGTCGCTGCAGGAAGAGTGGAGCCTCCTCGCGACCGAGATGCTGTCGCGAAAGTAGGGCGTATTCCGCTTCGGCGGAATCGCCTCATCTTGTCGGGGCGACGCTTGGGCCGACGTGACAGCACTTTGCTGGCATCGCGCCGGTCGACATACCATCGCTGGTGTTCCGACGCGTTTGGCGGCTTTCCTCCGGTACGAAAGTATTCGCCCAGCGCCTCTGCGCTTGACAAGATTGAGCAATGTTGTGGCGTATGCGTGCCGATGCTTTGCACGGCCGCTTGCCTCCGCCTCGGCGGACAGTCAACCAAGGATGCGCTGTCGAGACGCGCGGATCATCGCCGCCGCTCTTTCCGGCTCGAAGCCGGCCAGCACGCCTGCCTGCATGCGGATCTCGCCGTCGACCATCACCGTGTCGATGTCGCGCGGGCTCGTCTGGAGAAGGACGTGCGCGCAGGCATCGTCGATGACGGAATCGCCGAACGGGCCCTTGCGGACCAGCACGATGTCCGCCCGCTTGCCGGGCGCGAGGGAGCCGATCCGGTCGCCGAGGCCCAGCACGCGCGCCGTCCCGATGGTCGCGGTTTCGAGCAGCTTGCGCGGCGTCAGCAAGGGCAGGCCGGGCCGGACGGGCGGCCGCCGTCCGACGACGGTCGAGAAGCTCCGCTCCATCGCCCCGTCGAGAAAGCCCTGGACGTTGAACATGACGCGCAACTGCCCGATCGGGTCGGACGCGATGGAACAGGGGATGTCGCAGCCGAACACGACCTCGACACCGCGATCGATGGCGCGGCGCACGACATCGGCCGGCGTGCCCTGCGTGTCGGCGGTCGGGGTGAAGCAGAGCGGCATGCGGGCCTTTGCCATCAGCTCGAGCTCGCCATTGGTGATCAGGTTGCCGTGGATCACCAGAAGATCCGGTCCCAGCAGGCCGCCGGCATTCAGCCGATCGATGGTGCCGGTCTCGTTCACGTGAATGCAGCTCGGCGCCTTCAGCGCGCGCGAAAAGGCGAGCTGCTTTTCGAGACCCGGCGCGCCGATGGACTCGACGCCGAACCCGATGGTGGTGAGACCCGCCGGATCGTGGAACTTGTCATAGACCAGCCGGCCGTCGGCCAGGCGGTCCTCGGGTCGTGGAAACCGGTCCGGAAGGACCGGCATGAAGGAATAGGTGAACAGGTGACGGATGCCGGTTTCCTTCAACGCCGCGATCGAGGCCGGTGCGTAGTCGGGCCCGCGTATGTCATGGCAGTAGTCGACGACGGTGGTCGTGCCGTAGGACAGCATTTCGAAGCCGCCGACATAGGCTGCGGCGAAATTGTCTTCGGCGGTGAAGCGGCTGCGCAGCGGCAGGAGCTTCGAGTAGTAGGCGCCCGGCCACAGGTCGGGCACATAGCCGCGCAGCACTGTCTGCCACAGGCAGGTATGGGCATCGATGATGCCGGGCAGCGCGATCATGCCGGCGCCGTCGATTCGTTCGGCGTCGGCCGCGTCGAGCGAGGGCCCGACGGCGCGGATGACGCCGTCCTCGACAAGAATGTCGGCCGAGGCGAAATCGCCCAGGGACTCGTCCATCGTGACGATCTGGGCGCTTCGAACATGAATTCTCTTCGGCATCATCAACCTCTATCGAATGGAGCGATGTTTTTCGTAAATGGCGAAAAGGTCGCTGACGGCGATCCCGGCAATCTCCATGCCTTTGAAATTGCAGTTGCTCGTGATCACGCTGTTGCTGAAATCGATGTCGTCGAACTTGGCCTTCGCCAGGCTGACATTGGCAAAGCTTGCGTTCGCCAGGGAGACGTCCTTGAAGATGGCGCCGTTGAGAGGCGTGCCGATGAAGACGTTGGCGACGCCGCCATGCTCCGGTTTGGCGATGATACGACGGCTCGGGTCGAACGGTTTCGCGGTGCCGCCCAATTGGCCTTCCAGCGCCCGCAAGTCGAGGGGAACGCCCCGCAGCCAGTTCCCAAGATCGATCGATTGAGGCGCGGTATCGCCGCCAACGCCGACCAGCATCTGCCGGGCAGCCGGCGTGCAGACGATGGTATGAAGGTCCCGGAACCGCCGCTGTAGCGATGGTCGAAGACCGGCGACAGGGAGCTGTTGAGCGAATCGAACAGTCGTGCGGCCGGCGGCTGCTGGCGGGCGAACTCTTCCAGTGCCGGAAGATGCCTGTAGGAACCGGGATTTCGCCGGTTATAGGCCAGTAACGCCGGCGCCCGAAAATGATTGCTGCAGCCGAGCTGCTCTCCTTCGTGCACCGCCAGCGCTGCCGGCGACGCTTCAACGACTGCCGCCGCGCCGCTTGCGTCCGTGAGCGAATAGTTGAAGCCAAGGCCGTGCGGAATGCTTCGCAACAGCTTGACCGCTTCGCGCGTCGTGGCGCACTGGTCGAGCACCATGCGGACGATCAGCATGCAGACGAGGCCCGGTTGCCAGGCTGCCTGGTGACTTGATGCAGGCCGACGCAGAGTCCGTGTTCGTTCATGCCATCGACGCGGCCGGTGAACCGCTCCGAAAAGCCGATGCTGGCGTGGACGCCTTTCGGCTGAATGGCGATCAGCATCTTGTCATAGCGCCGAGCGTCGTAATCGTAGTTGCGGCCGTACAGACCCGCGGTCATCACCGCCGAGCAGCCGCGCGGCGGATAGCGCAGTTGTCCATTCGAGTACTCCGCGACCGCACGCTCGAGCGGGATTTTCAGACCATCGGCAAGGCCGTGCAGTTCCTCCCAGATATTGCCGGCATAGGTTTTCAGCGTGGCTTCGGCGTTCCTGAGACTGAAGGCGAAGGGACGCCGCTCCTTGCGGCGAGCGAAGGCGCGACCTCGCGACGTCTTGAGAAAGCCTTCGGCGGTCTGTTTGCCCACGTCATAGGAACTTCCCCGGCATTCCAAAACATCGACACGCCACGGCTTGGTCATCGTCTTCCTCTTCGTCCCGCAGCGACGTTGTTGTCAGACGGTCGCGCGGTCAACCGGGACGCGGGCATGGCTCGTCAGCAAAGGACGGTCTTCACGGTCCGCAAAACGGGAGATAGACTATCTGGAAATTGCAATTTGGTTTGTGGGCAGTCGTTGGCGATGCGCAAGGTCTGGATCGAGGTCGCGTTGAACGGCGCCTGGAGTCGCAGGCTTCAGCCCGGCATCCCCGACACCGTCGAGCAGATCGTCGCCGAGGGCATCGCCTGCGCGCGCGCCGGGGCCTCCATCGTTCACACCCATGCCTACGGCGATGGCGGCAAGCAGACCTTCGACTGGCAGGTCTATGCCCGCATCATCGAGGGCATTCGCGCCGAGGTCGACGTTCCGGTCTATCCTTCCTATCCGACGATCGGCGAAGGCGGCATCGATGACACGGCCGCCTCGCGTTTTGCCCATATCGAAGCGCTTGCCGATCGCGGCCTGCTCGAATTCGCCGTGATCGATCCCGGCAGCGTCAATCTTACCCTGGCGAAGACGCGGGCCGGCGCGAAGCCGGCCGGGACCTATACCAATCCGGAAGCGCATGTCCGGTACGCGCTCGACTTCGCCGCTCGCAAAGGCCTTCACCCGGCTTTCGCCATCTATGAGCCCGGCTTCACGCGGGCCGGCGCAGCACTTGCCCGTGCCGCCGGCGTCAAGCCGCCGCTCTACCGCTTCATGTTCTCCGAGACATTCGCCTTCGGCTTTCCGCCCAGGGCGTACGCGCTCGCGGCCCATCTCGCGTTGCTGGAAGACGCGATGCCGTCTGCGCCCTGGATGATTGCGGCCCTGTCTGCCGATGTCCGGCCGCTGATCGGCGAGACCGTGGCCCGGGGCGGTCACGTGCGCGTCGGCCTCGAGGACGCCCCCTTGGGTACGACCATGGGCAATCTCGCCTGGGTCGAGGAGGCCGTGCGGCTGGTGCGCGAGGCTGGCGCCGAGCCCGCGACCGGAGCCGATGTGCGGCTGGCACTCGCCACGCACGCGCTGGCGTGAAGATTGCGTTCGGGTAGGCTGGGCCGTCCCGAAGCGACATCCTGCAAGCGACATCCAAAGGGGAGACGAGATGCTGGCCGAACCCGGTCATTACGACTACGCGCCTTACAGCGGGCGTCCGAAAATCGTCTGGCCGGGCGGGGCGCGCATCGCCGTGTGGCTGGCGCCCAACATCGAGCACTACGAGCTCGAGCCGCCCGACAATCCGCGCAAGACGCCGTGGCCGCGGCCGGTGCCGGATGTGCTCAACTACTCCCATCGCGACTACGGCAACCGGGTCGGCTTCTGGCGCATGGCCGATACCATGGCCAGGCACGGCGTGCGCGGCAGCGTTTCGCTGAATGTCGCGGTCTGCGATCATTACCCCGAGATCATCGAGCGCTGCTGCGAGCTCGGCTGGGAGCTGTTCAGCCACGGCACCTACAACACGCGTTATTTCTACGACCTGTCTGAAGACCAGCAGCGCGCGGTGATCGCCGACAGCCGCGAGACCATCCTGAAATACAGCGGCCAGTCGCTCGACGGCTGGCTGACGCCGGCCATCACCAACGACGAGACGACCCAGCATGTGCTGGCGGAGGAGGGCATCAAATACACGCTCGACATGGTGCACGACGACCAGCCGATGCCGGTCAAGGTGCGCAACGGCCGGCTGATCAGCGTGCCCTATTCGCTCGAGGTGAACGACGTGCCGCTGTTCCAGAACCGCAACACGCCGGTCGAGCGCTACACGGCGATCGTGAAGGCGCAGTTCGACCAGCTCTATGCCGAAGGCGCGGAGAGCGGCACGGTGATGTGCCTGCCGCTTCATCCCTTCCTCACCGGCCAGCCGCAGCGCATCGCGGCCCTCGACGAGGCGCTCGCCCATATCGTGGCGCATGACGGCGTTTGGCTCGCGACGGGACGCGAGATCGCCGCCTGGTACACCGAACATTACTACGACGTCGTCTCGAAATGGCTGGCGGCCGGTACGCCGGGAGGCCGGCGATGAGCGGTCCCGGCATCCCCAACTATCTCGACTATCCGTGGCGCCGGCGCGGCCTCGACCACGACCGGTTCCTGCACCGCAACCTGCCGCAGGCCAAGCCTACCGTCTGGCCGGGCAAGGCGCGGGTCGCGCTCTGGGTCGCGGTTCACGTCGCGGAGTTCCCCATGGACATGCCGCGCACGCCGTTCGTGGCGCCGGGCGGCGTCGACCGGCCCTATCCGAGCTACTGGGACTATACCCAGCGCGACTACGGCAACCGGGTCGGCATCTATCGCCTGATGCGGGTGCTGGATCAGCGCGGCCTGCGCGCGACGGCGCTGCTGAACGCGGCGGTCGCGACGCGCTATCCCGCGCTCGCCAAGGAGATCGCCGCCAGCCAGTGGGAGATCGCGGCGGCCGGTCTCGACATGGGCCATCTGCATCACGGTGGATTGCCCGAAGCCGAGGAGCGGGCGCTGGTGAAGCAGGCCGTGGGGGCGCTCCGCGGCGCGTTTGCCTCGAAGATCCGCGGCTGGCATTCGCCCGCCCACTCCGAATCGATGCGCACCCTCGATCTCGTGGCGGAGTCAGGACTCGATTACGTGGCCGACTGGATCAACGACGACATGCCCTATCCGGTGACCACGTCGGCCGGCACGCTCACCGCCATGCCGCTCGCCTGGGACATGTCCGACCAGCGGCTGCTCTTCCAGCAGCACATGGACACCGCCGAGTTCGTCGAACAGGTGATGCGCGCCTTCAAGACCCTCTATGCCGAGGCGGCCAGCACCGGCAGCGGCCGCATCCTCACGCTCACGATCACCCCCTGGCTGATGGGCCAGCCGCATCGCATCCGGGCGCTGGCCGCGATGCTCGACCGTATCCTCGAGCATGCCGGCGTCTGGCCAGCGACCGGCGCGGAGATCGTCGATGCCTGGAAGGCCACGGAGGGTGCTGCGCGATGAAGCTTGGCCTCTACGACCTTGCCTGCACGACCGTCTATGCCGCGCGCAACGATCCCCGATTCTCCTATTGCCTTTACGTGCCGCCCGATTTTCGGTCCGGCTCCGTCCCGCCGGAGCTGGTCGTCGTCATCCATGGCAGCCCGCGGACATTCATGGCTTTCCGGGATCGCTTTCAGGATTTCGGGACCGACCACAATGCGCTGATCCTCTGCCCGCTTTTCCCGGTCGGCGTGGCCGGCGATGGAAATCCTGACGGCTACAAGTATTTGAGCGAGCCGGGCCTGCGCTATGATGAAATCCTCCTCGACATCGTCTCCGAGGTGGCCGATCGCTGGCAGGTGCCGTGCCCCCGGTTCGGCCTGTTCGGTTTCTCGGGCGGCGCGCAGTTCGTGAACCGCTTTCTGCTCGTCAGGCCCGACCGTCTGTGGGCCGCTTCGATTGCGTCGCCCGGTTCCGTGACGCTCTTGGCCGATGACTGGGACTGGTGGGTCGGCGTGCGCGATTTCCGCGATCGCCTCGGCATCGCGCTGGACCGCGACGCGCTGCGGCGCGTCCCCGTCCAGACGCTGGTCGGCACCGCGGATCTCGACACCCACGAGATCACGCATCGCCCGGGCGGGCGCTACTGGATGGAGGGCGCCAACAGGGCGGGCGCCTCTCGACCGGAGCGCCTCGAGACATTGCGCCGCTCTCTCGTCGACGCCGGCGTGGATGTTGCGCACGAAACGGTCGCCGGCGTCGGTCACGACCCCTGGCCGATCATCGAGCGCGCCAAGCCCTTCCTGGCCACCCACCTGTCGCGTCTGCGTGTGGCGGCTGCTGCGGCGCCACGCGCCGCGAACATGAACGAGGCCAGGTGATGATCGATATCCGAAAGCCGGTCGCGGCCATCCTGCTGGCGGCAAGCGTCGGCGGCTGGCTGGGCGCCGCTGCGGCCCAGGCGCAAACCCTGAAAGTGGCCATGGGCTCGGACGTGAAGATCGTCGATCCGATCTGGACCACGGCCTACATCCAGCGCGATTTCGGCTACATGGTCTGGGACGTGCTCTTCGCCATGGACGAGACGCTCGCGGTCAGGCCTCAGATGGTCGACACGTGGGAGGTTTCGCCCGACAAGCTTCTCTGGACCTTCACCCTGCGCGATCTCGTGTGGAGCAATGGCCAGCCGGTCACCTCCGGCGATTGCATCGCCTCGATCAGGCGCTGGGGCGCCAGGGACTCGATGGGCCGCAAGATGCTGGCCTCGGTCGACGGCTTCGAGGCCGTCGACGCCCGGACCTTCAGGATGAAGATGAAGGAGCCGTACGGCCTGGTGCTCGAATCGCTCGGCAAGCCGTCGTCGAGCCCCGCCTTCATGATGCCGAAGAAGACGGCCGATACCGATCCCAACACGCAGATCAAGGTCGAGGATGTGATCGGCTCTGGCCCGTTCACCTTCAAGGCCGATGAATGGAAGCCCGGCGAGAAGATCGTCTTCCTCAGGAACGGCGGCTACAGGCCGCGCAGCGAGCCGCCCTCGGGACTGGCGGGCGGCAAGGTCGCCAAGGTCGAGCGCGTCGAATGGATCTGGATTCCCGACGCGCAGACCCAGGTCGCCGCCCTCGGCAATGGCGAGATCGACATCATCCAGGCGCCGCCGCACGACCTGTTGCCGATCCTGTCGCAGGACAGGAACGCGAAGCTGTTCGACAGCAACCCGCTCGGCAGCCAGTACGAGTTCCGCTTCAACACGCTGTTCAAGCCATTCGACGATCCCCGGATCCGCCACGCCGCGATGGTGGCGTTCGGCCAGGAAGAGTTCCTCAAGGCCACGATCGGCGATCCGAAATACTACAAGGTCTGCAAGGCACCCTTCGTCTGCGGCACGCCGCTCGGCTCCGACGAGGGCATGAAGGACGTGCTGAACCAGGATGCCGCCCGGGCCAGGGAGCTTCTCAAGCAAGCAGGCTACGACGGCACGCCGGTCGTGCTGCTGCAGGCGACCGACGTCGCGGCGATGACGAATCTCGGGCCGGTCGCCAAGGCGCAGCTCGAAGCCGCCGGCTTCAAGGTCGACATGCAGTCGATGGACTGGCAGACGCTGGTCGCCCGGCGCGCCAAGAAGGATCCGCCGGACAAGGGGGGCTGGAGCGCTCTTTTCACCTATTCGGGCGCCGCCGACATTCTCAATCCGGTGTCTGCCAACCTCTTCAACGCGTCCTGCGACAAGGCCACCTACGGCTGGCCGTGCGATGCCGAGATCGAGAAGCTGCGCGATGCCTTCGCCCGGGAGACCGATCCCGCGAAGCAGAAGCAGATCGCGATGGAGCTGCAGAAGCGCTGGGTCCAGGCGCCGACCTTCGTCGATCTCGGCCAGCTCTACCAGCCGTCCGCCCTGCGCACGAATATCGATGGCATGCTGGCGGCGCCGGCGACGGTGTTCTGGAACATCACGAAGAAATAGATGTCGTCTCGTGAAAAATAGGGAGGCGCCGACGGCAAATTAGGGAGCTCCTCCGATGTGCACGAGGGAGGCGGCGCATAGCTTGCCGCCCTCTGAAGTGCCTCGGGAAGGAGCAAAAAATGAACGTGGTTTCGCGCGCCAGGGAGCTGGCTCTCGTGTCGTTGTTCGCGGTTGGTGCGTTCGCCGGTGAAGCGGCCGCGCAAAGCGGTCGCGACCTCCTCGTCGACCAGGTGCGGGCGGCGAATGCCCGCTTCAATGACGTATCGGTCGCGGTTGCCGAGGGTTACGCGCCAATCCCCTGCGCGAGCGGCGTCGATGGCGGCGCGATGGGCGTGCACTACGTCAATCCGAATTACCTGAAGGACGCCATTCCCGACCTCAAGCGCCCGCAGGCGGTCATGTACGAGCCGACGCCCGATGGCAAAATGGCGCTGGTTGCGGTGGAGTACATCACCTTCAAGGGACCGGCCTCGCTGGGCGGCCAGCTGTTCAACTTCAACAGCGCGCCCAATCGCTACGGCCTGGATCCCTTCTACGAATTGCACGTGTGGGCCTGGAAGGCGAACCCGCGCGGTCCGTTCGCGGACATGAACCCGGACGTCACCTGCACCCACGCGGGAGCGCACGCCAAGTAGCAGGTCGGAAGGCCTGCCGGTCTAGGCTGGCTGTGCCCCCACCAGCAGGTTGCCTTTCCAGATCCGCGTCAGCGTGACGAGCGCCGCCATGCCGACGGCGGCCACGACGAACATGCCGAGGAAGGCCTTCTGGCCGTACGCGGCGTAGAGCACGCCGGCGAGCTGGAAGACCACCGCCTGCGTGGCGCCCGTACCGAGCGCATAGTAGACGCTCTGGCCCAGTGCCGCGCCCGAGGCCGGCAGGGCACGCTGGAGGAAGGCCATGGCGCCCAAGTGGCAGGCGGCGAAGCTGCCGGCATGCAGCGCCTGCAGCAGGACGAGCGCCCACAGCTCGGTGGTGAAGGCCATGCCGAGCCAGCGCACCATGGCGCAGAGAAGGCCGAACCCGATCAGGCCGGTCGCGCCCAGCCGCGCCAGCAGCCAGCCGCTGCCCAGCATCAGTATGATCTCGACGGCGACGCTCTCGGCCCACAGCAGGCTGATGGTGATGTCGTTGATGCCGGCGGCGCGCCAGGTCAGCGTGCCGAAGCTGTAGAGCACGGCGTGGCTCGCCTGGCAGCAGCCGGCGGCCAGCATGAACAGCAGGAACGGCCGCGAGGTCAGCAGGTCCGGGATGCCGAACGGGGCGTGCTTGCCGGCGTCGCGATGCCGTGCTTCGGCCGCCGGCAGCATCAGGCCGAGCGGGACGAGCATGACGATGCCGGTGAAGCCGACATAGAGGACCCAGGCAGGGCCGTTATGGTCGACGGCCACGCCGCAGATCACCGTGCCCAGGATGAAGGCCACCGAGCTCCAGACGCGCAGGCTGCCATAGTTGAAGCCGCGCGCCCTGGTCTCGTTCACCAGGATGCCGTCATAGAGCGCCATGGTCGGCGCCCACACGCCGCCCCAGACGAGGCTGACCAGCAGGATGGCCAGGAAGGTGTATGAGAACTGGTAGCCGGTCAGCAGGAAGGTGGCGGCGCCCGCCAGCACCAGGATGACGCCGCGCACGTTGCCCAGCCGGTGGGCCACCCAGCCGATGGCGAGCGTCGACAGCACGCTCACCAGCTGGCGGCTCATGAACAGCGTGCCGATCTGCGAGTCGCTCATGCCGCGGTCGCGCAGCCACACCGGCCAGTAGCTCATGAAGGCGCCGGCGGCGAAGAAATAGGCCGCGCCGTAGCCGGAAAGCCTGAACCCGATGAGCCAGCGCGCCTGCGCGAAGCCGGGGCTTCGCTCCGGCGGAGGCAGGCGCGCCATCAGGCGCCGAACTCGCGCCGCACCTCTGCCGTGTGCTGCCCCACCGCCGGCACGTCGCCCAGCCGCTCGGGTTCGCCGTCCCAGGAGGCGGCGAGGGCGGGAATGGACACCTCGCCGTTGGGCGACGTGAAGCCGGTGCGCCGGAGCTGCGGATGAGTCGAGAGATCGGCCACCGAGCTCACCCGCGCCCAGGCGATCTGCGCCGCGTCGAGCCGGGCGGCGAGCTCGGCGAAGCGCTGGGCGCTAAAGCTCTTCTGCACGATGGCGTTGGTATCGTCGCGCCGCGCGTTGCGCGCCTTGTTGGTGGCGTAGTCGGGATCCTTCTCCAGGCTCGGCCGGTCGAGCACGTCGTGGCAGAGCCGTTCGAACTCGCGGTCGTTCTGGATCGAGATCAGCACCGGCACCTTGTCCGCCGTCTGATAGACCCCGTAGGGCGCGATGAAGGGGTGCGTGAGGCCGAGCCGCGGCCACTCGTAGTCGGCATAATCCTTGGCGAGCAGCGGCACGGTCATCCACTCCGCCATCGACGAGAAGAGCGAGACCGAGAGGGCGCGGCCCTCGCCGGACTTTTGGCGCGCCAGCAGCGCTTCCAGCACGGCTGCGTGCGCGTACATGCCGGTGCCGATGTCGGTTGCCGAGACGCCGACCCGTCCCGGCGCATGCTCGGTGCCGGTGATCGAGGCGAGCCCGCTTTCGGCCTGCACCAGCAGGTCGTAGGCGCGGCGGTTCTTGTACGGTCCGTGATCGCCATAGCCCGAGATGTCGACGGTGATCAGCCGCTTGTGCCGGGCCCGCATCGCAGCCGATCCGAATCCCGCGCGCTCGGCCGCGCCCGGCGCCAGGTTCTGGATCAGCACGTCGGCCTTGGCGATCATGCGATGCAGCAGCGCGAGATCGTCCTTGGCCTTGAAGTCGAGCGTGACCGACTGCTTGCCGCGGTTCAGCCAGACGAAGTAGCTCGACAGCCCGTGCACATAGCCGTCATAGCCGCGCGCGAAGTCGCCCTCCGGCCGCTCGATCTTGATGACCCTGGCGCCGGCATCCGCCAGGCGAGCCGAACAATAGGGGGCGGCCACGGCCTGCTCCACACTCACCACCAGCAGACCGTCCAACGCTCCGGGCATTTTGCGCGTTTCTCCTTTGCGGCCGGCAACATGCCTCAGCCGGCGCAGCTATGCCATAGTGGCGCCAACAGACAGAACAAGGTCGAGGGATAGGAATGCCGGGACCGCTCGAGGGCGTACGCGTGATCGATCTGACGGCCGTGCTGCTGGGGCCGTTCGCCACGCAGCATCTGGCCGACATGGGTGCCGACGTGATCAAGGTCGAGCCGCCGGAAGGCGATCTGCTGCGCGTGTCGGGCGGCTCGATGGGGCGCGACAAGAGCATGGGGCCGATCTACATGGCGGCCAACCGCAACAAGCGCTCGCTCTGTCTCGACCTCAAGAAGCCCGCCGCCTGCGCCGTGCTGAAGGATCTGATCAAGTCAGCCGACCTCTTCATCCACAACAGCCGGCCGGCGGCGATCGAGCGCCTGGGCCTGGGCTACGAAGACCTGAAGAAGATCAATCCCTCGATCATCTATGCCTACTCCCTGGGCTATGCGCGCAAGGGTCCTTACGGCCACAAGCCCGCCTTCGACGACCTGGTGCAGGGCGTGAGCGGCGCTGCCTCGCTGCAGTCGCGGGTCGACGGCCAGCCGCCGCGCTTCATGCCGAGCCTCATAGCCGACAAGACGACCGGCCTTCATCTCTGCATCGCCGTGCTGGGCGCGCTCTATCATCGAAAATGCACCGGCGAGGGCCAGATGATCGAGGTGCCGATGCTGGAGACCCTGGCATCGTTCTGGCTGACCGAGCACCTGTTCGGCGCCACCTGGACGCCCGAACGCGGCGCCATGGGCTACGACCGCATCATCAACAAGTTCCGCCATCCCTTTCCGACCAAGGATGGCTACGTCTGTGCGCTGCCCTACACCGATGCGCATTGGATCACCTTCTTCGAGATCGTCGAACGGCCCGACCTCGCCCAGGACAAGCGCTTCGCCGACCGCACCGAGCGGCCCAAGCATTTCAGCGAGCTCTACCAGGTGCTCGATTCGCTCCTGAAGCATCGCACCACCGAGGAGTGGCTGGAGGCCTTCGACAAGGCCGACATCCCCGCCATGCCGGTGCGCACGCTCGAGGAGCTGTTCGACGATCCGCACTTGAAGGCGACCGGCTTCTTCACCGAGCGCGAGCATCCGACCGAAGGCCCGATCACGACCTTTGCGAGCCCGCTCGATTTCGAGAAGACCAAGGTCGAATTCCGCCGCCATGCGCCGCGTATCGGCGAGGATGGCGTGGAGGTCCTGCGCGAGGCGGGGCTGAGCGACGCCGAGATCGACAGGCTGAAGGCGGAGAGGGCGCTGATCGTCCCGGAGCCGGCGGGCGGGCCGCCGACGGCGAATGTGAAAGCGGAGAAGGTTGGCTGACAGCCGCTCAGAGGCAGGCGGCTTCCCGCAAAACCCGGAGTTTGGCACGCAAATCGCAATGCTCTTTGGGACGTACCGATAGAAATCCCGCGCCGCCTCGATACCTGGAGGTGTAAGCTCTCGAACGAGGTTGCCTGCAAGTCCGGTTGGCCTGTGCAAACGCCCTGACCGCCTCCCAGGCACGCGGAACGCACTTAACCGGAGGGACGAATCATGGGCAGCTTCGGCATTGGAGCATCAGTCCGGCGCAAGGAAGACCTGCGCTTCCTCACGGGCAAGGGCAAATACACCGACGATATCAACCGGCCAGGCCAGCTCCAGGCCTGCCTGCTGCGCAGCCCGCATGCCCATGCGGAGATCGCCGGCATCGACACGGCCAAGGCCATGGCGGCGCCGGGTGTCGCAGCAATCTTCACCGGCGCCGATCTGCAGGCCCCCGATCTGAAACTGGGCGGCCTGCCGTGCGGCTGGCTCATCACCTCGAAGGACGGCTCGCCGATGGCCGAGCCGATGCGCCCGATGCTCGCCCAGGGAAAGGTGCGCCATGTCGGCGACCCCGTGGCGGTGGTCGTGGCCGAGACGCGCGAGCAGGCGGAAGCCGCGGCCGAGCTCATCGAGATCGACTACAGGGAGTTGCCAGCGGTGGTCGCCAGCGACGAGGCCATCAAGCCGGGCGGGCCGCTGCTGTTCGATGCCGCCCCGGGCAATCTCTGCTTCGACTGGCATCTGGGCGACAAGGCAGCAGTCGACGCCGCTTTCGCGCGCGCCCACCACGTGACGCGTCTCGACCTCGTGAACAACCGGCTGGTCTCCAATCCGATGGAGCCGCGCGCCGCCATCGGCGAGCATGACAGCGCCACCGGCGACTACACGCTCTACACCACCAGCCAGGCGCCGCATGTGCACCGGCTGCTCATCGCCGCCTTCGTCCTGCAGCTTCCCGAGCACAAGCTGCGCGTGGTGGCGCCCGATGTCGGTGGCGGCTTCGGCACCAAGGGCTCGCTCTATAACGAGCAGGCGCTGGTCCTCTGGTTGGCTGCAAAGCTTGGCCGTCCCGTCAAGTGGACGGCCGATCGCAGCGAGATCTTCCTCACCGACAACCAGGCGCGCGACCACCTCACGCAGGCGGAGCTCGCCCTGGACGAGAACGGCAAATTCCTCGCCATGCGTGTCGTGACGCTGGCCAATCTCGGGGCCTATCTCGGCAGCTTCGCGCCGGCGATTCCCACCTGGTGTTACGGCACCTTGCTCGCCGGCAACTACGCGACGCCCGCGATCCATGTCGAGGTCAAGGGAGTCTTCACCAACACGGCGCCGGTCGACGCCTATCGTGGCGCCGGGCGCCCCGAGGCCTGCTATGTCGTGGAACGCCTCGTCGATCGCGCGGCCCGCGAGATGAAGATCGAACCGGCGGAGCTGCGCCGGCGCAACTTCGTCGCCAACGACGCCTTTCCCTACACCACGCCGGTCGCGCTCACCTACGACAGCGGCGATTATTTCAAGACGCTCGACATGGTCCTCGAGGCCGCCGACTACGCAGGCTTCGAGCGGCGTCGGCAGGAATCGGCTAAGCGCGGCAAGCTGCGCGGCATCGGCCTCGCCACCTATATCGAGGCCTGCGCCATGGCGCCCTCGGTGATGGCCGGTCAGCTCGGCGCGCGGGCCGGCTTCTACGAGACCGCCGAGGTGCGCGTGCACCCGACCGGCAGCATCACCGTCTTCACCGGTTCGCACAGCCATGGCCAGGGCCACGAGACGACCTTCGCCCAGCTCGTGTCGGACCAGCTGGGCGTTGCTTTCGACCAGGTCGACATCGTGCACGGCGACACCGGCCGGATCCCGTTCGGCATGGGCACCTATGCCTCGCGCTCGCTGGCGGTGGGCGGCACCGCGCTGGTGAAGGCCATGGACAAGATCGTCAACAAGGGCAAGAAGATCGCCGCCCATATGCTCGAGGCGGCCGAGGCCGACATCGAGTTCGTCGACGGCAAGTTCGCGGTGGCCGGCACCGACCGCGCGGCATCCTTCGCGCAGGTCGCCTTCTCGGCGTATGTCCCGCACAATTTTCCCATCGAGACGCTGGAGCCCGGCCTCGATGAGACCGCCTTCTACGATCCGACGAACTTCACCTATCCCGCCGGCGCCTATGTCGCCGAGATCGAGATCGATCGCGACACCGGCACCGTGGCGCTCGTCAATTTCACCGGCGCCGACGATTTCGGCCGCATCGTCAACCCGATGATCGTCGAGGGCCAGGTTCACGGCGCGCTCGTCCAGGGGATCGGCCAGGCGCTCTACGAGAACGCGGTCTACGATCCCGAGAGCGGCCAGCTCGCGACGGGCTCGTTCATGGACTACTGCATGCCGCGCGCCGACAATTTCATTCCCTTCAAACTCGAGACCAACACCACGCTCTGCGCGCACAATCCGCTGGGCGCCAAGGGCTGCGGCGAGGCGGGCACGATCGGCGCGCCGCCGGCCATCATGAACGCGGTCCTGGACGCGCTGGCGCCGCTCGGCATCACCGATCTCGACATGCCGGCGACGCCCGAGCGCGTGTTTCGCGCCATGGCCCAGCATCAGCCGGCCTGAGCGTTCTGCCCTGAGCGAAGTCGAAAGGGATGCGGCGAACGCTGATCGCGTGGCCCCTTGAAGTTACTTCAGGCGTAGCTTACGCCGCCCGGCGACGGCAGAAAGTCGCCGATGTTCTCCAGATAACCCCGAAACTCCGCCACGGCGGCTTTCTGCAGTTCAGGGTGAATATGATGGTGCTTTATTGTCCCGTGATGAATGACGCTGACCCTGAGGAGCCGGGCGGCGTATTCGATCGCGAATCTATGGTTGGATTTCGTCCCGCTTCTGAAGGTTGTATCGTCAGTAGCTCCCAGCGTTGCCTGAACGAAATCCTTCAAGCCTTTGTCCAGATCCATTGAATCCGCCGAGCATTGAAACGCACCAGCTTCTTCATTGTGACTCGTGTTCGTGACTTCCTTGCTGGTGTCCACACCGTGATTCCAATCCCACATGGTTTCACGCCCTGCAAGAACTCGCAAAACTTCGAGCATGACCGCTTTGCGATGGACAGGGAGCCCGTATGGTCCCAGTTGCGTCACTACGCTGGAATAGATGTCGAATATTGCGTTGGGGAGAAAAATTTCATCCGGCGCCAGCAAGGCCCAATCCACCAATTCGTCGAGAAATGAAGCAGGAGGTTTCGAGCCGAAAACCCTCGACAGGCAGGCACTATACTGTCTGGCCATTTGGAGCTCCTCCGGCTTTTGCCATGCGTCGGACGTCGGCCAGTGCGCGAACGCGGGTTTGTGTCTGGCTGGAACGCCCCTAGCACCCGCAGTGGTCCCTGCGCATCGGAGGAATCCCTCATTTTGTTGTCGCAAGCTCCCCATTTTTGCGTTGCCCGCGCCACGACTTGATGCGTTCCCCCGCTGCATGCCAGCATGATCGGACCACCACTTGCCCGAGAGGCGTCTCATGTGCCGCAACATCCGGAACCTCTACAACTTCAAGCCGCCCGCAACGGAGGAGGAGATCCGCGCGTCGTCGCTGCAGTTCGTGCGCAAGCTGAGCGGCTTCAACCGGCCGTCCAAGGCCAACGAGGAGGCCTTCGACCGCGCTGTGGAGGCGGTGGCCCACGCCGCGCGCGAGCTGATCGACTCGCTGGTCACGACAGCGCCGCCGCGCGACCGCGAGGCGGAGGCTGAGAAGGCGCGCGCCCGCACGGCGATGCGCTTCGCCCGCCCGGCCGGTGGCGCCGCGTAGCGCCCGGTTGGTCAGCCGAGGGGATCAGGCGAGGTCGAAGCGATCGAGGTCCATCACCTTGGTCCATGCCGCCACGAAGTCCTTCACGAATTTCTCCTGCGAGTCCGCGCACGCATAGACTTCGGCGAGGGCGCGCAGCTGCGCGTGCGAGCCGAAGATCAGGTCGACGCGGGTGCCGGTCCACTTGACCTCGTTCGTCTTGCGGTCGCGCCCCTCGAACACGCCGTCGGCGCCGGCGGCCGGTTGCCAGTGCGTGGCCATGTCGAGCAGGTTGACGAAGAAGTCGTTGCTGAGCGTCTCCGGCTTCTTGGTGAAGACGCCGTGCGCGGACTTCCCGGCATTGGCGCCCAGGACGCGCAGGCCGCCCACGAGAGCCGTCATCTCGGGCGCCGTCAGGGTCAGCAACTGCGCCCGATCCACCAACCACTCCTCGGCCGACAGGCGCGACTTGCCGCCGGGGTGCGGGCCGCGCATGTAGTTGCGGAAGCCGTCGGCCGCGGGCTCGAGCGGTTCGAAGGAGTGGGCGTCGGTCTGCTCCTGCGAGGCATCCATGCGGCCCGGCGCGAAGGGGACCTTCACGGGATGCCCGGCCGCCAGCGCGGCCTTCTCGATCGCCGCGCCGCCACCCAGCACGATCAGATCGGCCAGCGAGACCTTCTTGCTGCTGGATTGCGAGGCGTTGAATTCCTTCTGGATCGCCTCGAGCGCCTGCAGCACCTTGGCGAGCTCAGCCGGCTGGTTGACCTCCCAGTCCTTTTGCGGCGCCAGGCGCAGGCGCGCGCCGTTGGCGCCGCCGCGCTTGTCGGAGCCGCGGAAGGTCGCCGCCGACGCCCAGGCCGTCGCGACCAGCTGCGAAACTGACAGGCCGGAGGCGAGGATCTTCGCCTTCAAGGCGGCGATGTCCTGGTCCTCGATCAGCGGATGATCCACCGCGGGAACCGGGTCCTGCCAGAGCAGGTGTTCCTTGGGCACGAGTGGGCCGAGATAGCGCACGATCGGACCCATGTCGCGGTGCGTCAGCTTGAACCACGCGCGGGCGAAGGCGTCGGCCAACTGCTCGGGATGCTCGAAGAAGCGGCGCGAGATCTTCTCGTAGGCCGGATCGACCCGCAGCGAGAGGTCGGTGGTCAGCATGGTCGGCGCATGACGCTTCGACGTGTCGTACGCATCCGGCACCGTGCCGGCGCCGGCACCATTCTTCGCGGTCCATTGATGGGCACCAGCCGGGCTCTTGGTCAGTTCCCATTCGTAGCCGAACAGGCTGGTGAAGAATCCGTTGCCCCATTTGGTCGGAGTCGTGGTCCAGGTGACTTCGAGGCCACTGCCGATCTGGTCGCTGCCCCTGCCCGAGCGGAAGCTGCTCTTCCAGCCCAGGCCCTGCTGCTCGATGGGCGCGGCTTCCGGCTCCGGGCCGACCAGCGTCGCATCGCCCGCGCCGTGGGTCTTGCCGAAAGTGTGGCCGCCGGCAATCAGCGCGACCGTTTCCTCGTCGTTCATCGCCATGCGGGCAAACGTCTCGCGGATGTCCCGGGCCGCCGCGAGAGGATCCGGCTTGCCGTTCGGCCCTTCCGGATTGACGTAGATCAGGCCCATCTGCACGGCGCCAAGCGGATTCGCAAGATCGCGGTCGCCGCTATAGCGCTCGTCGGCCAGCCACTTGCCTTCGGGGCCCCAGTAGATGTCCTCGTCGGACTCCCAGACCTCCGCGCGCCCGCCGCCGTAGCCGAACGTCTTGAAGCCCATCGACTCCAGCGCGACGTTGCCCGTGAGAATCATGAGGTCGGCCCAGGAGATCTTGCGGCCGTATTTCTGCTTGATCGGCCACAGCAGCCGGCGCGCCTTGTCGAGGTTGACGTTGTCGGGCCAGCTGCCGACCGGCGCGAAGCGCTGCTGGCCGGCTCCCGCGCCGCCGCGGCCGTCGCCAATGCGGTACGTGCCCGCGAGGTGCCACGCCATCCGGATGAACAGCCCGCCGTAATGGCCGAAGTCGGCCGGCCACCACTCCTGCGAGTCCGTCATCAAGGCGTGCAGATCCTTGATGAGGGCATCGAGGTCGAGGCTCTTGAACTCCTTGGCGTAGTCGAACGCCTCGCCCATCGGATCGGACAGGCTGGAGTGCTGGTGGAGAACTTGTAGGCTGAGCTGGTTCGGCCACCAGTCGCGGTTCGTGTGCGCGCGGGCTCCGCCCGTCACCGGGCACTTGCTTCCATCTGCCATGGTTCTCTCCGATCGTGTTGAGTTCTGGATACTATCAATTCCTGAAAAGCGGGCCAGCCTCATGGCCGGCGACGGATCGCAACATTGCCTTCACATTGCGCGTGACGCGTCACATTGAAATCACGCAAAGTCTTGACGTCCGCCAACGCGGCAGTGCCGATATCGAGGAGAGGCAGGCATGGCCAAACCAGCTCAGCGAAAGCAAACCACCCGCGCCCGCCGCGGCGGGTTGACCCGGCGCGACCTCGCCCTGCTCCCGGTCGTGATCGGCGCCATGGCGTCGGGGCGCGCCGAGGCTGAGGCCGGTCTTGCCGTCGAAAACGCCTCGCTCGCCGACGTGGCCCAGGCCCTCAGCGCGGGAAAGATCACCGCCAGTTCTCTCGCCCGCGCCTATCTGGCGCGCATCGAAGCCTACGACCGTGGCGGACCGGGCCTCAATGCCGTGCGCGAGATCAATCCCGACGCGCTGTCGCTTGCCGGCCGCCTCGATGGCGTAAAACCTTCGGCGCGCCAACCGCTGGCCGGCGTGCCGATCCTGGTCAAGGACAACATCGCCACCGGCGACAAGCAGCACACCACCGCAGGTTCTCTCGCCCTGGAGAGTGCGCGCGCCAGGGACGACGCCACGGTCGTCAAGCGGCTGCGCGCGGCGGGAGCGGTGATCCTGGGCAAGGCGAACCTCACGGAGTTCGCCAACATCATCGCGATCGAGATGCCCTCGGGCTACAGCTCGCTGGGCGGCCAGGTGAAGAACCCATACTCGCCCTCGCTGCTCGACGATCGCGGCATCCCGGTCGTGCAGCCGGGCGGGTCGAGCGCGGGCTCCGCCGTCGCCGTCGCGGCGGGCCTCTGCGCGGCAGCGATCGGCACCGAGACCTCGGGCTCGCTGCTGAGCCCGGCGACGCAGAACGGCGTGGTCACCGTGAAGCCCACGGTCGGGCTTATCAGCCGCGCCGGCATCCTGCCGATCTCGCACAGCCAGGACACGGCCGGTCCCCTCACGCGCACCGTGCGCGATGCGGCGATCCTCCTGAACGTGCTGGCGGCGCGCGATCCGCTGGATCCCGCGACCCAGCGCCTGCAGCGACCCAACGACTACACCACGGGCCTCGACAAGGACGGGCTGAAGGGCGCGCGCATCGGCGTGCCGAGCGATCCCGACGATCCCCTGAACGATTTCTACATGGGCAAGTTGCCGGCGCGCTCCAAGGCGGTGATGGCGAAGGCCATCGAGGCCTTGGCCGACGCCGGCGCCACCATCGTGCGGGCCAACATACCGACGGCGGGCTGGATCGGCGGGCCCGGTACGACCATGGGCGTGCTGAACCGCAATCCGCTCAGCAAGCGCAAGGGCGAGCCCGCCACGCCGCCGATCGTGTTCCTCTACGAGCTCAAGCACGATCTCAATCTCTATCTGCGCGACTGGGCAGTCGGCACGAAGATCAAGACCATGGCCGACATCATCGCCTTCAACCAGGCCAACGCCGACAAGGCGCTGCGCTTCGGCCAGGACCTCTTCCTCGCCGCCCAGGCCACGCGCGGCGACCTCTCGGAGCTGGAATATAAATCGGCGCGGGCGATGGATCTGCAGTCCGCCAAGGAGCGCGGGCTCGATGCCTACATGACCCAGCACAAGCTCGATGCCGTGGTGTTTTCCGGCACGGCGGGCGCCTCCATCGCGGCCAAGGCGGGCTATCCCAGCGTCCAGGTGCCGGCCGGCTTCATCGGCGGGGTCGAGGGCAAGGAGACGCCGGACTTTCCGTTGGGCCTCACCTTCGCCGGCCGCGCCTGGAGCGAGGCCAAGCTGCTGCGCCTGGCCTACGCCTACGAGCAGGCCTCCACCGCGCGCCGTCCGCCGCCCGGATTGCCGGCGCTTTAGCGGCCGTCGCTTGCGCGCTTCCCGAGTTATGAGGCCTGGAAGACGGTCCGCCGTGAGTAATCCGGATGATATGATTTGACTCCCTCATCGCCGCCCCCAGCGTTCCCCACTGCGATCAAGTAGACACCGCCATGAATTTCGGAGTCCCGTGAGGAGAGATGTAGCCGCCGCGCGGCGCAGGACCATGGAGGATAGGACGATGGAAACCTACACTGTGACCTACAACGTGACCCTGACGATTGAAGTGCAAGCGGATAGTGCGGACGAGGCGGAACGGCTCGCGGACCGTGAGTTGCCGTCGCATTGCGACGTCAATTGCGCCGTGAGTTGCCATCGCATTGCGACGTCAATTGCGCGGGTGCGCGAGGACAATTAGGCCCATTGGACGCTAGGCTATGTCAGTGATGCAGCGTTCGCAGCTGAGGTGCTACGTCCTCCAGGCAGCCGGCGCGGGCCCCGTGCGTGCTCTGGCTGGTGGCGAGCCGCTCACCGCGATTGATGCCGCGTCGAGGTCAATCGGCGACTCCTGCTTCCAGAACGTCCCCTTGCCTTCGGCCGCCGTCAGAGCGCCGCGCTGCTCGGTAACGGCCAGGCGATAGGCCATGATGCCGATGGAACAGCTTCGAAAACGCCGCCGCGGTCTCGTAGCCGACTCGGGTCGCTATCCGTGCAATTCCCTCGTCGCTCGATTCGAGGAGAAACGCAGCCTCCGCCATCCGGCGTGCGATCAGATAACGGTGCATGGACTGGCCGACGAGCTTGGTGAAGCGAGCCGAAAACGCCGAGCGACCGAGCCCCACACGGTGCCCGAGGTCGCGAAGGGTCCAGGGCCGATCCGGTTGTTCGTGGATCAGCTGAAGCGCTGGCCCGATATGCGGGTCCGCCATCGCCCCCAGCCATCCGCCTTCTCCGGGACGGAGAGACTTGATCCAGCTTCGCAGCACCTCGACGAAGAGCACTTCTGTCAGCCGTGACAGCGCGACGCGTTGACCGGGACGCTCGAGCGCCGACTCGCGCACCATGCGTTGCAGAATCGACTCGAGCCAATCACCGTCCGCCGCCGGCTTCAGGAGAAGCACGGGCGGAAGCAATTCCAGCACGCTGCCGCGTGAAGGCCGCGACACGGTGAAATTGCCACAGATCATCGTCGAGAGCGGCTGCGCCGTGCCGCCGTGACGGATGACGCCAGGATGTGCGGAGAGTCGATCGAAGCCCAGAATCGGGAACGGCTTCGTCCGGCGATCCGAATACATCACATGAGGCTCACCGCGTGTGACGACGACAAAGTCGCCCTCGGTCATGCGGAGCTTTCGTCCGTGTTCGAGCGTGAGGGTCGCTGAGCCACGACTGAGATAATGGAACAGGGCGTAGGGGCGCGCCGGCAACGCCAGACTCCAGGGATGGCCGAGCTCGAAGTGGAAAAGCAGGGTCCCGCCAAGGCGAACGCGATCGAGCACTTCGGCGAGGATGTCCATGTGCGCGATGCTAGTCCCGCGGACGGTCAGACACAATATTTGGACGATTGGGCCCTATCGTCCGAGCAATCCCATACTAAGTCACGTCCAGGCGGGCCGAGGCGTGGTGCGGCAAACCATTTCGCAAACGGCAACGGTAAGAGCCGCGACTTTGCCGAAACGCCTGCCCATTCGCTGGACCCGCGTCGTCTGGCATCCCAACAGGAGCAATCAATGCGAAATCCACTCCTCTCAGCCGCCACCGTCCTCATGGCTGGAGCCGCAATCGCCGCCCCCGCCCAATCGGCTGATCTGCCGAAGGGGGCGGCTCACAATATCGTGCTCGTCCATGGCGCTTACGTCGACCAGACGAGCTGGAAGCCCGTTGCCGACATCCTCACGAAGAAGGGCTACACCGTAACGCTCGTCGAAAATCCGCTCACGTCCCTCGCCGCGGACCTCGATGCCACCAAACAGGCGCTGGCGAAGCAGGACGGCAGGACCGTTCTCGTTGGCCACTCCTGGGGCGGCGTGGTCATCACTGAAGCCGGTAACGATCCCAAGGTCTCGGCGCTCGTCTATGTCTCTGCGTTCGCGCCCGACGTGGGCGAATCTCTGGCGGCCCTCGCCAAGGGCGGTCCGGCAACCGAAGGCACCAAGGCGATTCATCCCGACGAAAAGGGCAACCTCACCATCGATCCCAAGGTGTTTCCTTCGGCGGTCGCGGCTGACCTTCCTCCGAAGATTGCCGAATCCCTGGCAAACTCCCAGCTTCCGCTGAACCACACCGCGTACGAGGCTCCCGTCGATACGGCAGCCTGGCACGACAAACCGACGTTCTATGTGATCAGCACCAAGGACAAGGTCATCGCACCCGAGGCCCAGAAGATGTTCGCCGCCAGGATCAAGGCCCAGACGACGGAGGTCGCTGGCAGCCATGCTTCCCTCGTCGTCCATGCGCCGGAAGTCGCTGCGGTCATTGAAAAGGCCGCGCTCGCAGAGTGACGATACTGCGCCCGGTGCTTTCGCGCCGGGAGCACCACGCGTGCGCCCCTCCGGTCACACTCGTCATCTTCGGCGCCACGGGCGATTTAGAGGACATTGAACATGCAAAAGACGCTTCTCGCCGCCGCCTTCACCTTCGCTGTTCTCTCAGCAGGCTCTGTAGCCGCCGCGCCAGCTGCTTATAAAGATCCGCTGGATGCTCAGACCCTGAGCACAATCGCATCGCGTTTCAGCGAGCTCATGGAGTTGGCAAATCGGCACGATCTTGACGCCTTGCATCAAATGTTTTGGCAATCCCCTTCAGTGCTTTTGGTCGCCAAGAGCGCTATTCCATCCGAAGGCAACTGGGCGGGATTCTGGGGCAACGACGCCGTCGATCGGAAGCTGCACGATATAGCTGCATCCGGGCCCGTCGTACTCACACCCGACCTCTCCCGGTTGAAGGTCGTCGGATTGACCCCTGAGGTGGCTGAATCCTACGCACCAGTGAACATTACGGTGTCATATGCAGGACAAGACGGTACGCCCAAGCCATTTTTGATGATCATCAATTGGATAAAGGTCTCGAATGACTGGAAGATTGCCTCCGAGATCATCTTGCCGGTGCCGCCGGCGCCTGTCGGCAAGGACTGAGCAGGGCGGCGCGCAGTTGATCACCAGTAAGACGGGACTTTGACGAAGAGGTGGCGACGACGGCCGTGTTGTCCGGCCTCAAGCCTGCGTAGCGACCCGCTTCAAATTCTCGCTGAACCACCGCGCCAGCCCGGTCATCCGCGCATCCTCGTGCTGCTGGCCCATGAGCTGCACGCCGACCGGCATCCCCCCGACGCTCATCAGCGGCACCGTCACGACCGGCGCGAACAGCATCGAGGAGGGCGCATTGAACACGAAGTCGCCGGTCGGCCGCGGCGCCAGCGGCTGGCCCGCCACGTCGCCCGCCCAGATCGGCGCCGGGCCGGGGCAGGCGAGCGTGATCGCGGCGTCGGCCAGCGATGCCACGGCCGCGTGCGCCAGCTGCGCCTGCTGGCGGACGAGCAGGCTGGTGCGATAGTCGTCCGGCGTCATGGCTTCGGCGCGCTTTAGTGTCGCCTGGCCGCGCGCGCTGATGCCGTCGGGCGCGGCGTCGAGCATGCCGCGCTGGTACCAGCGGTTCTCCCAGCTGGTGACGCCGTTGCAGACCGCGCGCCCGTTGGCGATCGCCGTCTCCAGCGCCTCGACGAAGGGATGGTCGGCGCGGCGGATCAGGATGACGCCGGCCGCCTCGAGCTGGCTTGCCACCCGGGCGAAGCCCGCCTTGGTCGCCGCGTCGAGCTCGGGCCAGCCTTCGGTTTCCAGCACGATCAGCCGGTCGGGCTTGATCGCGGCGGGGAGTGTGTCCGGCCCCATCAGCCCGAAGGCGCCGCGATCGCCGCCGCAGCGCTTGGCCATCTCGATCGCGATCTGCCACATGTCCTCGAGGCAGCCGGCATGCGGCCCGTGCGTGCTCTGGCTGGTGGCCAGCCGCTCGCCGCGATTGATGCCGCCTTGCGTGGGCTTCAGCGCGAAGTTCCCGCAATAGGCGGCCGGCCGGATGATCGAGCCGCCGACCTGCGTGCCGATCGCGGCCGGCATCATGTTGGCGCCCACGGCGGCCGCCGAGCCCGAGGACGAGCCGCCCGGCGTGCGCGCGGGATCGAACGGATTGGTGGTCGGCCCGGGCTGCGAGCCGCCCAGCTCCGCCGTCACCGTCTTGGCGAGGATGAGCGCGCCCGCCTGGCGCAGCGCCCAGACGCCGGCATTGTCGCGCTTGGGGAAGTTCCCCTTCATCGCCGCACAGCCCATCTCGGTGGGCATGTCCTTGGTCTCGAGCAGGTCCTTGATGCCGACCGGCATGCCGTCGATCGGCGACAGCGGCTTGCCGGCCTTCCAGCGCGCGGCGCTGGCATCGGCGGCGGCGCGCGCGCCCGCCTCGTTGATCGCGGTGAGCGCCTTCACCACCGGCTCGCGTAGCGCGATGGTCTCCAGGCAGCGCTCCAGGTAGGCGCGCGGATCGTCGTTGCCGTCGGTGAAGCGGCGGGCAGCATCGTGGAAGGTGAGCGGCTTGTAGTCGGCGTAGGAGGTCATGGCGGGAACCCTAGCACGAGCCGCTGACCTGTGGGCGAACGACGGCCGAAACGAACCGGCGCTCAAACGGTTCCCGACGCGAACGGCACAGGATTTTCATAAGGTGTGCGTGAGCCGTCGCCACCTTCTCGTCCACCGCGCGTTGGATCCCCAACTTACGCACGGAGGTCCATATGTCTGGCTCAATCAAACTTGTCGTGATCGCCGCAACCGCTGCTCTGTCGGTTCTGCCCATGGTCTGCCGC
>Ga0193726_1000268_pt1 | contig 65698 bp, 59 predicted proteins | sample H2c1metaG_FD_144928 | JGI IMG/M metagenome (GOLD analysis project Ga0193726, IMG submission 144928) | Soil microbial communities from a riparian zone of the East river system, Colorado, United States - H2c1 | ecosystem: Environmental > Terrestrial > Soil > Riparian zone | place: USA: East River... | reverse complement strand
TCTCGCCCTTGTTCGCGAGATTTGAGGATCCGCAGTAGACGACGGCGTCCTTCGAGTTGAAGCCGCAGACGACGAACTTGTGGTGGATCTGGTGCTTCTGCCCCCCGATATTGGGAACCTGGCTGAAGGGCGGCGGCAGCATCGTGCTGACCGGCTTGCCCGTGACGAGCAGGCCGCGGCTCTGGCCCGGTGCGTAGAGGAAGATGCCGCGCGGATTGTCCGAGATTCCGTAGCTGAAGATCTTCTCCTTGGCGTGCAAGTCGTTGAGCGCCTTGTAGACGACGCTGTTGCTCTTCGGGCCCATCTCCATGACGGCGAACAGCACGCTGCCCGAGGCCTTCTTGCCTTCGGCGTCGATCCGGCTCACCAGCGAGCCCATGAACTTGTCGGCGGCTTCCTCGGTGTGCGGCGAGAAGGTGATGTCCGTCTTGGGCACCTTGGCCGAGGAGAAGGAGAAGGTCTTGTTGGCGATCGGCGATTTCTGGAAGACGGCGTTCTTCACGTCGTTCTTCCACGCGAACTCGAAAACGTCGGCGTAAGCCTTGGCGACGTCGCGGTCTTGGAACACCACGACGTGGTTGGAATTCACGTAGAGGCCGGTCACGGAGAAATTGGTCGACCCGGTCAGTACCGTCCGCGGGCCCTTCTTGTCCGAGACGATGAGGCACTTGTCGTGCGCGTAACGTCCGAAGTGGCCGCGCAGGATCGACTTCTTCGTCTTGTCGGCTTTCCGGAACAGCTTCTCGAACGCGTCCTCGGCCGATGGCCCCTTCTTGCTGGTCTTGTGCAGCGATGCATTGTCGAGAATGACGCGGACGCGCCCCTGCCTGGCCAACTTGATCAGCGACTCGGCGAAGTTCGGTTCGCTGAGATCGTAGGCGAAGACATCGAGACGCAACGACTTGTTCGCGATGACCTCGTCGAGAATCTCGAACAGGCGGTCCTGCGCCGTGAAGCCCAGCCACTCGTATTCCTGATCGTAGGTATAGGATTGGCCTTGGGAGTTCTTGCCGGCCTCGACGGAGGTATCGAAGATCAGGCCCGACTTCGGCGGCTGGATCAGCACCTTCGGACCGAAATGGTGGACGAAGGCCTGGCTTTGCGTGAAGCCGCGCGTGAAGCCCGTCGACAGGCTGCCCTTGACGAAGGGCTTGACCGGTACGTCGAGGGCAACGCCGAGCTTGGTGTCGATCGGCAGCAGGGACCCCGAGCCGTCGAAGTATCGCGGCGTCACCGTATAGGTGTAGGCGCCGAAGAAGGGCTTCAGGCCTTGATGGGCCGAACCCGGCACGTGCAACCACCGGAACTTGTGGATGGGCGCGTTGAAGGTCGAGTTCGGCGGTAACTTGGGGTCCTGGGCGTGGTCGCTCGGCTTCTCGTATTGAAGCTCGTTCAGGAGGTAATAAGGCGGCTTGTTGCCCGGTTGGACCTGGACGGTGAAACCCGCGAGATTCTTCGTACTGCCCTTCGCGAGGTTGAACGCCAGCAGCGTCTTTGCGTCGCCCACATAGGCGTTAACCCTAAGTGTGCCTTTATCCTTGGATACCATTGTCATGGGTGGCACCTCCTGTATCCAGGAAGACTATACCGATGGTTGTAATTCTTCAAGATCTTCCAATCCTGACGCTTCACCCGGTGCGAGTCGGTTCAAGATGAAATTTTTGTGTCTTTTGCTCGTGGCGGCCGGTCTCTGGCCGGTAGGGGTCATGGCCCAGACCGTGTCACGGCCCCCGCCGACGGCAACCAATCCGCCCAGCATGACGGGAAGCGCGGGCGTTAGGACGCACCTCGAGGCGTTGCACTACAAGAACGTCCGTGACCTGCGGCGCGGTCCCGACGGGCAGTGGGTCGGCAAGGCGACGCAGGGCAATGTCGAGAAGTCGGTGACGATCACCCCGCAGGGCGGGGTCATTGCCCGCTAGGCGAGTTCCTTGCGCACGATCGCGGCACCCGCGGCCAACGACTTGAGCTTGCCGAACGCCGTCGCCCGCGGCAGGTACTTCATGCCGCAATCGGGCGCGGGCAGGAGCTTGTCGGGCGCCATGAATTTCAGCCCGGCGCGGATGCGGTCGGCGACCTTTTGCGGCGTCTCGATCTCGGGATCGTTGAGATCGATCACGCCCAGCATGACCTTCTTGGGCGCCAGATCCTTCAACACGCCGAGGTCGAGCTTGGGCTGCGCCGATTCGATCGAGATCTGCTGGGCGATGCTGTCGGCGAGCTGCGGCAGGAAGGCATAGCCAGTCGGCTTGCCGCCGGTCACCACGGCGGCATAGCCGAAGCAGAGATGCACCACGGTCGGGACCGTTATGCCCTGCAGCGCACGATTGATGACCTTCACCGCGTAACGCTTGGCCTCTTCGGGATTGTTGCGTAACCACGGCTCGTCGAGCTGGATCACGTCGGCGCCGGCCTTGACCAGCTCGTGCGCCTCCTCGTTCACCGCGGCGGCGTAGTCCATGCACATCGCCTCGGCGTCCTTGTAGAACTCGTCCTTGACCTGCTGGCCCATGGTGAAGGGGCCGGGCAGGGTGATCTTGGCGAGGCTGTCGGTGTTGGCGCGCAGGAACTGCATGTCGCGCAGCTCGACGGGCTTGCTGCGCCTGACCTTGCCGACCACGCGCGGCACCGGCGTCTTCTGGCCGCGGTTGTTGACGATCTCGGCCGGATGTTCGTCGTCGATGCCCTCCAGTGCCGTGGCGAAGCGGTTGGAGTAGCTCTCGCGCCGCATCTCGCCGTCGGTGATGATGTCGATGCCGGCCCGTTCCATGTCGCGAATGGCCAGCAGGGTGGCGTCGTCCTGAGCCTGCTCGAGGAAGGGTTCGGAGACGCGCCAGATCTCGCGCAGCCGCGTGCGCGGCACGCCCTTGCTGAGCAGCGGGCGGTTGACCAGCCAGTCGGGCTGCGGATAGGAGCCGACGACGGTGGTCTGCAGCAGGGATTGGGTCATGAAATGCTCCTTGATTACACGGGGGCCGGCGCCGGCATCGCCGGGGTCGCCGCTGCGCCGGCTTTCTCCCGCCGGCCGGCCGTCTGCCAGACCAGGGTGCGCCGCTCGACGGCGCGCGCCAAGAGGTCGAACAGGATCGACAGCAGCAGGATCATCAGGATGGCCGCGAACACGTGCGGGCTGTCCAGGATGGTGCGGTAGCGGGTGACCAGGTAGCCGATGCCGGCCGACGAGGTCAGCATTTCCGACACCACGACGCCGATGATGGTGAGCGCGCCGCCCAGCCGCAGGCCGGCGAGCACCGTCGGGATGGAGGCCGGGATGATCACCCGGGTGATCTGCTGCGGCAGGGTGGCGCCCATGCTGCGGGCGGCCAGCAGGTACTGCGGATCGATGGTGCGGATGCCGGCGGCGGTCGACAGCATCACGGGGAAGAAGCCGTAGATGCCGGCGAAGGCGATCTTGGACTCCGAACCGATGCCGAACCAGGCGGTGAAGATCGGGTAGAGGATGACGATCGGCACGGCGTAGAGGCTGGAGAAGACCGGCAGCATCAGATTGCGCAGCACGGCGATGCCGCCTACCAGCGCGCCGACGAGGATGCCGGCGCCACAGGCGATCAGCATGGCGATGGCGACCTCGTAGAGCGTGACCATCAGGGCGTGGGCGTACTCGGCGCGGTCGATCCACAGGACGGTCAGCGTCTTGGAGAGCGAGGGCAGGAAAAGCTCGGGGATGAGCTTGGTGCCCGGCAAGAGCTCCCACAGCACCAGCAGGGCGACAAGAAGTCCCCAGCGGACGGTGGACGGGGCGGGACGGCGCATCGCGGGCCTACTCGGTCTTGCGGATCTGCTGCCAGATCCGCTCGCGCAACTGGCCGAACGTGTCGGTCGCCATCATTTCGTAGGTGCGCGGCCGGGGCAGGGGGATCGGCACACGGTCGATGATGCGGCCGGGCCGCGGCGACATCACCAGCACCTCGTCGGCGAGATAGACCGCCTCGGTGAGGCTGTGGGTGATGAACACCACGGTCTTGCGCGTCTGCGACCAGATGCGCAGCAATTCGTGGCCCATCGTCATGCGGGTCTGCTCGTCGAGGGCGGCGAACGGCTCGTCCATCAGCAGCACCGGCGGGTCCTGCACCAGGCCGCGGGCGATCGAGACGCGCTGCTTCATGCCGCCCGACAGCTCGTGCGGATAGCGCGCGCCGAAGCCCTCCAGCCCCACAAGGTTCAGCATCTGCTCGGCGCGGCGACGGCGCTCCTCGCGCGGACCGCCGCGCAGCGCCAGCGGGAATTCGGTGTTGTCGAGCGCGGTCAGCCAAGGGAACAGGCTCGCCTCCTGGAAGACCACGCCGACCCGCGATGGATCGGGGTCGGCGATCGGCCTGCCGTCGCACAGGATGGTGCCCTGGCTCTGGTGCCGCAGGCCTGCCAGCATCATCAGCAACGAGGTCTTGCCGCAGCCGCTCGGGCCCACGATGACGACGAACTTGCCGGCCTCGACCTTGAGCGAGATGTCCTGCAATGCCGGCACGCCGCCCTCGGCGCCGGCATAGACGTGGCTCAGCCGGTCGACCTCGATGGCCGTCATGTGCGCCACTTCGAGACGCGGCCTTCGAGCAGGCGCACGGCCTCGTTGAAGGCGATCGCCACGGCGGCCAGCAGGATCACGCCGGAGAACAGCTCGGGCATCTGGAAATTCTCGCCCCAGTTGGCGATCAGGTGGCCGATGCCGGTGCGCGAGGCGTACATCTCGGCGATCATCACGCCGGTGAAGTTGAAGATCATCGAGATGCGCAGCGTCTCGAGCAGCACCGGCATCATGCTGGGCACGTAGATGCGCAGCAGGATCTGGCCGCGGGTGGCGCCGCAGGAGCGGGCGACCAGCACGTGATCCTGCTTCACCGATTCGACCGCGGCCGTGGCGCTCATGATGACGATGAAGACGGTCGAGAAGGCGGCGTAAGCCACCTTCTGGGGAAAGCCGATGCCGAAGACCAGGATGAACATCGGCAGGAAGATCGATTTCGGCACGCTGAAGACGTAGAACAGCATGGGCTTGAAGATCTGGCCGAAATAGTCGTTCTCGGCCGCCAGCACGCCCAGCGCCGCCCCGATTGGCACGGCAATGATGAAGGCCACGATCACTTCCAGCGCGGTGATGCCGATCGCCTCGTGGACCTGTGGACGGCCAAGCTGCCTGGCCAGCATCGACAGCACGTCGCCCAGCGGCGGCAGCAGCCGCGGATCGACGACGCCGTAGGTGGGCAGCAATGCCCATGCGGCCAGCACCGCGGCGAACAGCGCCAGCCGCGCGGAGACGATCTGGACCTGGCTCACGCTTTGGTCGGCACCGTCGGCACCGGCTTGAAGGTCTCGATATAGGTCTGCTCGACCGGGGCCAGGTCGGTCATGCCGATCAGCTTCGCCATGTCGAGCGCGCGTTCCATCCATTCCTTGGTGAAGGCGCCGTCGGGCGAAAGCTTCTTGAGATTGCCGTCGAGCTCGGCCGCGGCGATGGCGTCGGGAATCTCGTCGATCTCGGCGATCACCTTGACCGAGGCGTCGCGGTTCTTGTCGTCCTGCAGGAAGGCCACCCCGCCATAGATGGCGTTCAGCGCCTTCCGCACGACGGCCGGACGATCCTTGATGATCTTGTCGGTGGCGATCCAGCTCGCGGTCGAATGCGCCGGCACCTCGGCGCCGTAGTCGATGATGGGACGCGCCTCCTTGGCCTGCATGACCTTGTAGGTGAGGGGCGAGTAGAGGACCGTGGCGTCGATGTTGCCGGAGAACAGGTTGGGCACCAGCCCGCCGCCGCCCAGCGGCACGCGGGTGAACTCGATCTTGCGGGCGGCCACCGTCCACAGCGCGAGGATGTCCGAGCCCGAGCCCGCCGAGGTGATGCCGACCTTCTTGCCGGCGAGATCCTCGACCTTGGTCACCTTGGACTCGGGCTTCACCACCAGATACCAGCCGTAATAGCCGTTCGAGCCGTTGGCGACGCATTTGACGTTGACGCCCTTCTTGATCCCGGCCGCGACGCTCGATGAGGAGTTCAGGATCAGGTCGGCGGCGCCGGCGGCCACGGCCTCGAAGCCTTCGGCGCCGCCGCGATAGATCGTGAGCTCGGCGTCGATGCCTTCCTTCTCGAACAGCTTGTGGCGCAGCGCCGTCTCGCAGACGATCGTCGGCCAATAGGTCTTGGTCGGCACGCCGATCCGGATCTTCTCGCGCGCCTGCGCGATGGCGAAGCGCGGCAGGCTTGCGGCTGCGGCCGCGCCGGCCAGCATGGCGCGGCGTGATGTCTTGAACATTTGGTTTCCTCCCAGGTCCCGGGAGGATGCTACAGCCTTATTGCACCGTGATGCCAGCTTGCTTCACCAGCGTAGCATTGTCCTTGAGCTCTTGCGCAATCATCTTGTCGAAGTCGGCGGCAGGCATCGGCGCGGCGTCGGCACCGAGTGCCGCCAACCGGTCCTTGACCTCGGGCGAGGCGAGGGCCGCCGTGACTTCCTTGTTGAGCTGCTCGACGATGGCGGGCGGCGTGCCGGCCGGCGCCAGCATGCCGACCCAGAAATTGTAGGCGCTACCTGGGTAACCCGCCTCCTCGGTCGTCGGCACGTCGGGCAGCACCGAGGCGCGCTTGGCGCTGCCGACGGCCAGCGCCGTGACCCGGTTGTCGCGGACCATGGGCAGGGCGGCGATGACGGGCGCAAAGAAGTAGTCGACCCGGCCGTTCATCGTGTCGGTCAGCGCCTCGGGCGTGCCCTTGTAGGGGATGTGCACGGCGTCGATGCCGGCGCTCACGCGGAACTTCTCGGCGTTCATGTGGGTGGCGCTGCCGGCGCCGGCCGAGGCATAGGTGAGCTTGCCGGGCTCGGCCTTGGCCACCTTCACCAGATCGCCCGCGGTCTTCCAGCCTTTCGACGGCGCCACGACCAGGATGTTGGGTTGCTCGGCGAGCAGGCTGACGCCTGTGAAGTCCTTGGTCGTGTCGAAGGGAAGGCTGGGATAGATCGAGGGGTTGACCGTGTGGCCTGACGAGTTGACCAGCAGGGTGTAGCCATCGGGCGCCGCCTTGGCGACGAGGTTCGCGCCGATCGTGCCGCCGGCGCCCGGACGGTTCTCGACCACGAAGACCTGGCCCATACGGGTCGACAGCGCCTGCGCCACCGTGCGCGCCACCACGTCGGTCGCGCTGCCCGGCGTGAAGGGCACGATGACGTGCACCGGCTTGGTCGGATAGGTCTGGGCGTGCGCCGCCGAGGCGGCGAGCGCGACGGCCGCGGCCATCATCACGAGACGCATTGAAGTCCTCCTGTTGCTTTTCATTGAGCGGCGACCTGGCGGCTGACGCTTTTGACATCGAGATGGGCGAGGATGCGTTCGCCCGATGCGGCGAGCTTGGCGCGCACGATGCCGAGATCCGAGCGCAACAACCGGCCGTCGCGCTTGGCGAAGGTGCCGGCCACCAGCACGTCGCGCACCCTGGCGCCCGAGCCCTGCATGACGACCGAGGCCACGGCATCGTGCACCGGCCACATGGCGAGCGGGCCCAGCGACATCACCGCGATGTCGGCCTGCTTGCCGGGCGCCAGGCTGCCGATGCGCTCGGCCATGCCCAGCATCGCCGCCCCTCGGGTGGTGATCCAGTCCAGCGCTTCGGCTACAGGTACGGTCGAGGTCGCCGGGATGCCGCCGCTGCGGCCCCGTTCCGCCGCGTTGTCGAGCGCGCGCTGCGAGGCGAGCGCCATGCGCGCCACGGTGAACATGTCGCCGCTGATCGCCGATTCGAGATCGACGCCGACCGATGGTCCCGAGCCCAGCGCCCGCAGCCGGCCGGTGATGGGATGGCCGTGACCCTGCGCCATCTCGTTCTCCGGCGTGATCGAGAAGCTCACGCCCAGATCGACGAAGGCTTTGAGCTGGGCGTCGGTGAGGTTGTTGCCGTGCACGATATTGATGTGCGGGCCGACCAGGCCCTGCGCCATCAGGGTCTCCCAGCCGCCCGGCGTCTTGGCCTCGCCGCCGCCCTGATGCATGGAGGCGATCAGGCCCATCTCCTTCGCCAGAGCGAAGTCGTGGGCGCTGACCTCGAGCGTGGAATAGTGCGGACCCAGCACCGCCATGCCGAGCGTGACCAGTGCGTTGCGATCGGCCAGCGGGCCCTTCAGCAGGCGTTCGATCTCGCGGCGCGGGTGCGGGACCTCCGAGAAATGCGGCTCGCCGGGCTTGGGATCGGGTTTGGGCGAGCCGTGGAAGAAGGCGGCGCGGATGCCGCTTTCCTTCAGCCCGGCGATGCCGGCATCGGTGTGTGCGGGCGTCGGATTGTTGTGCGCCCAGTCTACCAGCGTCGTAACGCCGTGATCGAGCTGGTTCAGCGCGCCGGCCAAGGTGGCGATGTGGATGTCCTCGGGCACGAACACCGTGGCGAGGCCCGCATGGACGTGGCGGAAATATTCCAGCAGGGTCCAGTTCGCCGCTACCGAACGCAGCGCCGTCTGCCAGGTGTGCATGTGGGCATTTATGAGTCCCGGCAGCACGAAGTGGCCCGCACAATCGATCGTCTCGGCATCGGCCTCGAGTTTGGGCGCGATGGCGACGATGCGGCTGTTCTCGATCAGGACGTCGCCGGTCGGCAGCACGCCCAGCGCGGAATCCTGCGTGACGACGATGCCGGATTTCAGCAGAAGGGCCATGGTCAGTTGAGCCCGTCGCTCACCTTCACGTTCTCCGGTTCGAGCTTCATGCCGGCGGCACGGGCCAGCTCGAGCAGCAGCACGGAGAAGTCGATGTCGCCGGGATATTGGTGCGACAGGGACAGGATGCTATCGCGCGTCACCGAGGCGGTCGGCATCATCACGCCGAACGATTTGGCGGCGCCCATGCCGAGCTCCATGTCCTTCAGCAACAGCTTGGGCGTGAAGGTGGTGGTGAAGTCGAGGTTGACCAGCGCCGGTGTCTTGTACTTGGTGTACATCGAGCCCAGCACGCTCTGATTGATCGATTCCAGGAAGACATGGCGCGGGATGCCGGCCTTCTCGGCGAGCAGCGTGATCTCGCAGAGGGACTGGATGATGACCCCGAACATCGTGTTGTGGGCGATCTTCCAGATCCTCGAAAGCTCGCCTTCGCCGACATACATCGCCGAACGTCCCAGCGCCGCCAGCAGGGGCTGCACCGCGTCGTATTCGGCCTTCGGACCGGAGGCCACGACCAGGAGCTTGCCGGCCTGGGCGACCTTGGCGTTGCCCGACACCGGCGCGCTGAGATAGGCCACGCCCGCCTCGCTCAGTCCCTTGCGGATCTCGGCGGAGCCCGAGTCGGAGATCGACGACATGTCGACCACGCGCTTGGGACGGGCGTTGCCGGTCAGCACGCCGCCCTTGCCGAACAATATGTCCTTCAGGTCGTCGGTGGTGGAGACCATTGTGAAGACCGTGGCGCAGTGAGCCATCGCGGTCTTGTCGGTCATGACTTCGGCGCCGATCTTCGCCAGCGGGTCGGCCTTGGAAGCGGTGCGATTCCATACCGAGATGCCGTGGCCGGCCTTGACCAGGCGAGCGGCCATGGCCTCGCCCATGCGGCCGAGGCCGATCCAGCCGATATCGTGTGATGCTTTGCCGGTCATGCGAACGGAACCTCGTTACAGTGTTGTGCGTTGTGGATTTCATCGCAGTTTGAGAGGGGATTCAGTCGCTGTCCATGTCCGTGACCTTTGCGCGCGGGCCCAGGCGGCTCGCCAGTCTTGCCCTGCTCGGTCTGCTCGCCTCCTGCACTGGGGATCTGCCGAACACCGTCGTCTCTCGCGAGCAGGGCGAGCGCGATCACAGCGCGCTCTCCTCGGCGACGCAGATCACCGATCTTGTGCGCGACCGCGGCATCGCGACTCCCGACGAAGACTCGCCCGTTCCCCTCCTCGAGCAGGTGCGACGCGAGGTCGCCAAGAGCGATCCCAACGGCACTTTCGCCGGCATCACCTACGACCTGACGGGCGGCAACAGGCTGCCGACGGACTGGCTGATACAAAGCCCGACGCGCTGGGGCCATCGCGCCGAAGACCTGCCATTCTATGCGCTGGACTGCAAGAACTGCGACGGCGACGTCCTGCTGCCCTCCTGCAGCAGTGACGCCGACTGCGCCGGTGGCGGCACCTGCGGCGCGGTCTGGGCAGCTGCCGGTCCGGCGTCCAGCAGGCGCAAGGTATGCTTCGGACACTCCGACACCCTGCTGCTGCCGGTGCACGACCTGGTCGCGGGTGCGCGGCGCTTTATCGACATCGCCGCCCTGCAGCCGGTGCCCGACACGCGCTTCCTGGGGGCGCTGCGCGCCGGCCTCAACGAACTGGCGGCCAGCCGCCGGCCGGTTACCGTCCGTTTCATCGTCGGCCAGTATCCGCCCGACGGGAGCGACGCGGCGGCGCTGTTGGCCTCTCTCACGTCCGAGCTGCGCGACATTCCGGGCGCACGCCTCACCATCGACGTGGCCACCATGCAATCGTGCTCTGCCAGCCAACCCTGCAAGGGTTTCTCCTGGCCGCATGCCAAGTTCATCGCGGTTGATGGAAGTGTGGCTCGTGTCGGCGGCCACAATTTCTGGTCGGAGGACTACCTGGTCGATAATCCGGCGCACGATCTGTCGATGCTGGTGCGCGGTCCGGCGGCGGCCAGCGCCTCGCGCTTCGCCGACCGGCTGTGGCAGTTCGTCTGCGCCAATCTCGACAAGAAGCCGGGGGTGCAGCTCGCGACCTTCACCAGCGGCCAGGACGCTGGCGGCGGCGCTTGTCCCGGGCCAGACGCGCCGCCGATGGCGAGCCGCCCGGCGGTCGGCGGCGTGCCCATCCTCGCGATCGGCCGGCTGGGCGCCGGCATCACCACCGACTTTGCCAACCAGAGCGAACTCGCGCGCGACCTGATGTTCGGCGCGGCGCGCCACACGATCCGCATCTCGCAGCAGGATGTCGGCTTTGCCCTGGGCCGCGCCGACCCGATCTTTCCCGACAGCACGCTCGACCGCCTGCTCGACTTTATCGAGCGGCGCGACGGGCAGGTCTACATCGTCCTGTCCAACCCGGGCGCGCTGGGCGACAGCGGCAGCACCTACTTCAACGATGTCAGCCTGGCCGCCTTCGCGCGCCATCTGCGCGACTTGATGCAGAAGCGCGTCGACAAGCGCGATCCCAAGGCACGCTACGAGGTGAGAAGGGGTCCCGATCCCATCAACGCACTGCTGTGCAGCCACGTACACCTGGCACCGCTGCGTTTTGGACCCGACGCGACCTGGCCGGGCGGCAAGACCTTCGCAAACCACGCAAAACTCTGGATGGTCGATGATCGGGTTTTCTATATCGGCTCGGACAATCTCTATCCGGTGAACCTGCAGGAGTTCGGCTACATCGTCGACGATCAAAAGGCTGCTGCCGAACTTCTTGACGCGTATTGGACTCCGCTGTGGCAATGGTCGCAACGCGCCGCCGTCTCGGGTGACGATGTCGAGCCCTGCATCTTTCGCACGCCAAGAAAGTAAGCATTTTGTCAGCGAATGAAGCCGACGGTGTGTCAGCGCCCAGTAATCGCATGGCCGCATTGAGGCCGCCATCGGGCACTACCTCAACATCGCTCGATCATGAGCATGGAGGTAGACATGATTGCGAACCTGAAGTGGCTGATGCCTCTTGTCGTCGTCGGGCTTCCGCTGACGGCGTCCGCGCAAGCCAGCGATGCCACGTACTGCAGAAGGCTCACCGCTCGCTACGAGGCATTCATCGAAAACATGAGCGGCCATAGCATGCAGCCGGGCGGCCTCGACGGCCAGGTGGCCATGGCGCAGTGCAAGGCGGGCGACACTGCCGACGGCATCCCCGTCCTCGAGCGCAAGCTGCAGGACGCCAAGGTCGGCCTGCCAAGGCGCAACTAGTCGAACGTCGGGTCGATCGGGGCGACATTCTCCTTGGCCGCCCCGATCAACGCGCTCGCATTTTCCGCGAAGTGATCGAGAAGAGACGTTCCGTCAGCTTGCCGTCAGAAAGCTGGCGTAGACCCTTCGCCTTCGATTCACCAAGCGACAGGGAACGTCATGAAATCAATCAATTGGCTGATGCCGGCCGTGGCGGCTTTGCTGCCGTTCGGCGCATCGGCGCAGACGACCGACGCGGATTACTGCAAGGCACTCACGCAGAAGTACGAAACCTACATTTCCAACCTGGCAGTCGGTCGCTCGGGGGGCCCAGGCACAGTCGATGGCAACGTCGCTATCGCGCAGTGCAAGGACGGCAACACTGCCGCCGGCATCCCGGTGCTGGAGCGCAAGCTGCGTGACGCCAGGATCGACCTGCCACCGCGCGGCTAGCGCTGCGGGTCGATCGGCGTCACCACGCCCTCGGCCGCCTCGATCACCTCGCCGGCATCGAGACAGAGATCCTCGCGGTTGCGCATCGCCATGATCTGAACGCCGGTGCGCAGCTTGCCGTGGCTGCCGACGGGCACGGCGAGGCCCGGAAGACCGAGCAGGGGTGCGAGCAGCGCGGGCCGCATCGATTCCAGGATCTTCTTCTGGCCGCCCTGTTCGATGTCGGCGACCTGCTGGGGTGGCAGGTCGGCGAGTGTCGGCAGGATGACCAAGGGCCATTGCTGGAAGAAGGTCATCCAGCGCAGCAGCAGGCCTTCGCGTTCGGTCAGCGCACCGACATAGGTCGCGAGGTCGACCGCCTTGTGCAGCTCGAGCCAGCCCTTCATCGAGGCGATGCCGTCGGGATCGCCCATCTTCTGCATCTGCGGCCACAGACCGCTGAAGACGTCGGTGACGCAGATCATGTGCCAGAGCTCGACGCCGCGCTCCATGTCGGGCGGCAGCACCTCCTCGACGACATAGCCCGCCGCCTGCAGGTGCTTGCCCGCCAGCCGCACCGCTGCGGCTTGCGCGGGATGCGTCGGCCCGCCCGGCACCTCGGGCACGATCGCGACCTTGATCGGCCGTGCCGGCGGCGGGCCCTCCATCGGCACGTCGTTCCAGCGCCAGTCGCGCCGATCGCCGCGCGCCATGACCCGCAGCGCCAGGCGCGCGTCGCGCACCGTGCGGGTGTGCGGCCCCTGCACCGCCATCAGCACCGCGCCGATCGGCCGGCCCGCCGGCGCGCTGGGATTGAGGGAGGGGATGCGGCCGAACCCCGTGCGCAAGCCGACCACGCCATTGCAGTAGGCCGGGATACGCACCGAGCCGCCAATGTCGTTGCCGTGCGCGATGGCGCCGATGCCGGTGGCGGTCGCCGCTCCCGCACCGCCGCTCGAGCCGCCCGGCGTCACCGAGGGATCGCGTGGGTTGAGCGTCCGGCCATGCAGCGCGTTGTCGGTGAAGATGCGCATCGAGAAGGCCGGCGCGTTGGTGCGGCCGACGATGATGGCGCCGGCATGCTTCAGATTGGCGACGACCGGGCTATCCTCCTGGGCCATGAAGTCCTTCAGGGGCACCACGCCGTTGTCGGTTGGCAGCCCGGCCTGGTCGACATTGACCTTGGTCGTGACCGGCACGCCGTGCAGCGGCGGCAGGGCGTGGCCGCGCGCGCGGGCGGCGTCGGCCGTCTCGGCCGCGGCGCGCGCCTCCTCCTCGAGCACGCGCACGACGGCGTTGATCGCCGGATTGACCTTGTGCAGGCGACCCAGCACCGAATCGACCGCGTCGCGCGCCGAGGCTTGGCCGGTGCGGATGAGACGCGCGAGGTCGGTCGCGTCGTATTGCCAGAGTTCCATGAATGATTCCTTTACCGACTGTCATCCTGAGCGCAGCGAAGGCCAGCGCGGGGGTTACCCCGCGCGAGACGACAATGCGATCAAACCTTCTTCGATTCCATGCCGAAGAAGATCATGTTGCCGTCCAAGTCGGCAACGTCGAAGTCGCGCAGGCCATAGTCGTAGTCCTTCGGCGCCTTGAGGACCTTCGCGCCGCGCTTCACCAGCTCGCCATGGAGCGCGTCGACGTCATCGACGAAGATCGAGACGGCGCCGTGACCGGGCGGCCGCGGTGCCTTGGCGGCGGCGATCAGGTGGAGCGTGACCCCACCCGAGCCGAGGCCGATATAAAAGGTCGGTTCGCCGTATTGGAAGGCAACGTCAAAACCGAGCTTGTCGCGGTAGTAGGCCGCGCTTTCCAAGACGTTCGTGACGGTGAAGACCGTGGTACTGGCGCGCATCATGACGCTCTCCCTGGATCGCCGCCGGACCTTAGCATGCTAGAGTTCGGCCCGTTGCAGGAGGAAACGCCATGAAGTGGTCCGACCGTCGTCTGCTCGATCTGTTCGGCATCGACCATCCCATCATCCAGGCGCCGATGGCGGGCGCGAGTTCGGCGCAGATGGCGATCGCGGTCTCGCAGGCGGGCGGCCTGGGTTCGATCGCCGCCGCCATGCTGACCGCCGAGGCGTTGCGGACCGAGCTGCAAATCGTGCAGCAGGGAACCGGGCGGTCGATCAACGTCAACTTCTTCGTCCATGAGCCGCCGGCTGCCGATGCGGCACGCGAAGCCGGCTGGCGCAAGCGCCTGGAGCCGTACTATCGCGAGCTTGGTTTGCCGGCCGACGCCGGAGCGGGCGGGCCGGTACGCGCTCCTTTCGATGCGGCGCTCTGCGACGTGGTGCTCGAATTCAAGCCCAAGGTTGCGAGCTTCCATTTCGGTATGCCCGATGCCGCGCTGGTGAGGAGCCTGAAAGCCGAGAAGATCGTTGTCATCAGCTCGGCCACGACGGCCGCGGAAGCACGCTGGCTTGAGGCCCACGGCTGCGACGCGGTGATCGCGCAGGGCGCGGAGGCGGGCGGCCATCGCGGTATGTTCCTGACTGACGACGTGGCGTGCCAAGCGGGCACCATGGCGCTGGTGCCTCAGGTGGTCGACGCGGTGAAAGTGCCGGTGATCGCCGCCGGCGGCATCGGCGATGGCCGGGGCGTCGCCGCGGCGCTCGCGCTGGGTGCTGCCGGCGCCCAGATCGGCACGGCGTTCCTGCTGACGCCGGAAGCCAAGACGGTGGCTCTGCACCGTGCCGCGCTCAAGGCGGCGAGCGACGACAGCACGACCCTCACCAATCTTTTCACCGGACGGCCTGCGCGCGGCATCATCAATCGCTTCATCCGTGAAGTCGGCCCGCTCAGCGCCCACGCGCCGGCGTTTCCGCTGGCGGCCGGCGCTGCCTATCCGCTGCGCGCTGCGGCCGAGGCCAAAGGCTCGACCGATTTCATGCCGCTGTGGAGCGGACAGGCGCCGACACTGGCGCGCGAGATGCCGTCGGGCGAGCTGATGGCCGCCCTCGTGAGCGAGACCGAAGCCGCTCTCCGGCGCGTCGGCTAGCCGCCAGGGACGACGGCGATGGGTTTCATTTCCCCCCGTCTTTCGCCTGGCCGCCGGTCCGTTCGGCCGGCACCACGACGACTTGCTTGAGCTCGCTGCCCGTGATCACCGACAGCGGCGTCTCGATGCCGATGCGGTCGCCGCCCAGCAGGCGCACCAGGTCGTCGGCGCCGGTCACCGGTTCGCCGCCGAGCGCCAGCACGATGTTGCCCGGCTGCAGCCCGGCCCTGGCGGCGGGACCGTCGGCCTCGAGGCTGGCGATCGCCACGCCCTGCGCCTGTCCAAGCCCGAGCGCCAGGGCGAGCCGGCGCGGCAGCGGCACGGTCTGGCCGGCGACGCCGATGAAGGCGCGCCGCACCCGGCCGTGACGCACGATCTCGCTCACCACGTGGCTGGCGGTGTTGCTGGCCACGGCGAAGCAGATGCCCTGGGCGCCGGCGATCACCGCGGTGTTGATGCCGATAACCTCGCCGCGCGAGGAGACGAGCGGGCCGCCGGAATTACCGGGATTGAGCGCGGCGTCGGTCTGGATCACGTCGTCGATCAGCCGGCCCGTGCTCGAGCGCAGCGAACGACCGAGCGCCGACACGACGCCGGCTGTCACCGTCGATTCGAAGCCCAGGGGATTGCCGATCGCCACCACGAGCTGGCCGCGACGCAGTCCCTTGGAGTTGCCGAGCCGCGCCGCCGGCAGGGAGACGTCGTCGATGATGCGCAGCAGGGCGAGATCGGTGTGCGGATCGTCGCCCAGCACGCGCGCCTTGACGGTGCGCGTGTCGGCGAGCGCCAGCCGGACGGTAGAGGCGCCCTGGACGACATGGCTGTTGGTCAGCACCAGGCCGTCGGGCGAGATCACGACGCCCGAACCGGTGCCGCCGCGCTGGCGCTTCTCGCGGTCGGGCGGAGTCTCGACCCGAACGACCGCGGGTCCGACCCGGTCGACGACATCGACGACGGCCTGCGAATAGGCGTCGAACAGCGGTTGCTCGTTGGGGGTGGTTTCGGCCGGGAAACTGGCGTCGCCCGACAGATTCAGCTCGTCGGAGACGAGCGAGGGCTGGAAGTCGAACATGCCCCTATATGGGGATTGGGACGCAAGTTGAGTAGGCGGCCTAGAACAGCGAGAAATACTCCCGCTGCTCCCAGTCGCTGACCTCCAGGTTGAAGCGGTCGATCTCCGCCTGCTTCAGCTTGAGATAGTAGTCGACGAAGAAGTCGCCAAAGCCCGCGCGCAGCGCCTTGTCGTCGCCGAGTGCGGCCAGCGACTCCGCCAGGGAACGCGGCAGCGCCGGCGCCTTGGCGTCGTAGGGCGTATCGGCCGACGGGCCGGGGTCGAGCTTGCGGTCGAGCCCGTCCAGCCCGCTCACGATCTGGCTCGCCACGTAGAGGTAGGGGTTGGCGGCCGGCTCGCCGACCCGGTTCTCGAGGTGGGTCGCGGGATCGCCGGGACCGCCCAGCACGCGCACCATGACGCCCCGGTTGTCGCGCCCCCAGGTGGCGCGGTCGGGCGCGAGCGAGAAGGGGCGATAGCGCTTATAGCCGTTCAAGGTCGGCGTGCTGAAGGCTGCGGCACCCCTTGCATGGGCGAGCAGTCCCGCCATGTAATGCATGCCCGCCTCCGACAAGGGTTCGCGTCCGTCCATGAAGACGTTGGCGTGGCTCTTCCTGTCGGTCAGCGACTGGTGCAGGTGCCAGCCGCTCGACATAACGTTGGCCAGCTTGGGCCGGCACATGAAGGTGGCGTGATAGCCGTGGCGCTGCGCCACCTGCTTGGTGGCGCTGCGGAACAGCACCATGGCGTCGGCCGGTGCGAGGCCAATGCCGGTGCGAAAGGTGAACTCGACCTGGCTCGGCCCGAATTCGACTTCTATGGAGCGCAGCGGCAGACCGAGATCGACGAGGTTGGTGCGCAGGATCTCCAGGATCGGGTCCATCTCGTCGTAACGCTGCTCGGTCAGGTACTGGTAGCCCTGGTTCAGCAGGGACACGTCGGGCGGTTCGCCGGGCTGGCCTGAGTCCGCGACGCCGAGCTTCGCCTTCTCCAGCTTGAAGAGATGGAACTCGACTTCGAGGCCGGCGACGAAATCGTAGCCGCGCTCGCCCAACGTCTGCAGCGCGCTCCGGCAAATGTGCCGCGTGCTGAGCGGCATGGGGCGGCCGTCGGTGAAATATATGTCGCACAGCATCCAGCCCGAATGCGGCGCCCAGGGCAGCACGCGAAAGGTCGTGGGATCGGGCAGCATGATCACGTCGGCCGCGCCCTCGAGCTCCTTCATGCCGAAGCCGCCGCCCGGCTGCCAGACCGGGAACACGGTGCGGTGCGAGGTGTCCTTGAGGAGCATCGTCGTGGTGAAGCCGACGCCGTTCTTCAGTGCGGCGTCGACTTCGCCCACTGTCAGGGTCTTGCCGCGCAGCACGCCGTGCTGGTCGGCGAAGGCCAGACGCACCACCGAGAGCTCGGCCGCCTTGATGCGGCGCTCCGCCTCGCGCGTTGCGACCTTACGGTCCTCGGTCCACAGGCCCGCGCGTTCGACCAGGCTCATGCGGGCCTACGCGACCAGCGGCGGGATGGTCTTGGCCGCCCAGCTCGAGCCGCTGCGGCGGCGGGCGTCGACGTCCTTCCAGTAGGACTGCCAGCCCTCGGTCGGGCCCATGCCGTCGATGGCGATGGGGCCGCGGATCGCGCCGGCGCGCCCCGGATCGAGCCACATCGGCGGCTTCTCGCCGTTCGCCACCTGGCCGATGGCCGACAGCAGCATTCGGCGGTAGGCCACGATCGCCTTGTCGGTGGTGCCGAGATGCTCGCGCGTGCGGTCCTGGATGCGGCCCTGGCTTTCGATCGCCCACTGATCGTGGACGTTGATGTCGAAGCCCATGCCGGTGAAGGTCTGGTTCGCCTGCTCGGCGACGTTGTGTCCCCAGGAATTGTGGCGACCGAGGCGCGGGCGATAGTCGGGCAGCTGGTAGAGCTTCAGCCGCTGCTCGCGCATCGCGGCATGATCGACCGGCGCGCCGAAGCTGGTGAAGATCGCGTACCAGTAGCAGGACGTATCGTCGATCGGCACGTGCCACTGGGTGATGGTCATCTCCGCGCTCATCGGGATCACGAAGGCGTAGGGGAAGACGAGGTTGGTGACGCGCACGTGGGTGTGCTTGTCGTCCAATCGGCGCAAGGCGAACAGCCGCAGGCCGTAGTCGGTTCCCTCGACGTCGATCTGCGGGCGGGTGAGCTCACGCAGCAGACGCGTCATCGGAATGTCGGAATCGGACGATGCCGAGCGGAACTGCTTGCCGTAGGAAGCGCCCGTGTCCTCATCCTCGTAGAAGCGATGGAGGTAGGAGGCGTGCGCCGGATCGATGCCGACCTCCAGCGCCTGCAGCCAGTTGCACTCGATCAGGCCCTTGAAGGCGAAGGCGTGCGTACCGGGGGCGAGGAAGCAGTCGAAGTCGGGAAAGGCCGGTGTGTCACCCTCGCCCAGATAGGCGAAGACGATGCCGTTCTTGACCACGACAGGATACGACCGTTGACGTACCCGCTGGCACAGCACGCTGCCTTCGGGCTCGGCGGGCGTTTCCAGGCATTTGCCGTCGACGTCGAACAGCCAGCCATGGAACAGACAACGCAGGCCGCCATCTTCCAGGCGACCGTAGGCGAGATCGGCGCCGCGATGCGGGCAGTCGCGGTCGAGCAGGCCGTGGCGGCCGCGCTCGTCGCGGAACAGCACGAAGTCCTGGCCGAGCACGTGCACCGCCTTGGCGGGACGCTCCTGCGGAAGCTCGTCGGCGAGCGCCACCGGATGCCAGTAGTGCCGCATCAGCGCGCCGCATTTGGTGCCCGGCCCGACGCGGGTGATCAGCTCGTTCTGCTCGGGACTCATCATGGGAAAAGAGTGGCGCAAATCCCAACGCCTGTCATCCCGAGGCCGACCCGCTGCTGCGGAGTGGACGCATCTTTTCATTTGCCTCCCCCGTCATCGGGGGAGGTGGCCCGAAGGGCCGGAGGGGGAGAGCGCCAGTCGAGGTACCTGCAAATTTCAGATCTGAAATTTTCGCCGATCGCCTGTGTGGCCTTCCCCCTCCGCCCCCTTCGGGGGCACCTCCCCCGTGAGACGGGGAGGTGGGATGGAGGATTCGCTGCGCTCCACGGCAAAGCTTACTTCGCCCGCGCCGACAGACTATAGAAGTGGCCCATGAGTAACCTGAACGGCATGCCGGGCCCGACGTCCCGGCACTATTTTTCCCAACGCCTGCGCCTTCACTATGTCGACTGGGGCAATCCCGACGCGCCGCCGCTGCTGCTGGTGCATGGCGGGCGCGATCATTGCCGCAACTGGGACTGGGTGGCCCAGTCCCTGCGCAAGGACTGGCACATCATCTGCCCCGACCTGCGCGGGCATGGCGACAGCCAGTGGTCGCCCGACGGTAACTATTCGATGTCGGCCTACATCTACGACCTGGCGCAGCTCGTGCACCAGCAGCAGTTGGCGCCGGTGACGATCGTGGCCCACTCCCTGGGCGGCAACATCTGCCTGCGCTATGCCGGCATCTATCCCGAGCAGGTGCGCAAGCTGGTCGCCATCGAGGGGCTGGGCCCGTCGCCCAAGGTGATCGCCCAGCGTGGCCAGAAGAGCATGGCCGAGCGCGTGCGCGAATGGGTCGACGAGCAGCGCAAGCTCTCCGGCCGCCTGCCGCGCCGCTATCCGACCATCGAGGATGCCTTCAAGCGCATGCAGGAGGAGAACAAGCACCTCTCGGCCGAGCAGGCGCGGCATCTCACGCAGCAGGGCGTCAACCAGAACGAGGACGGCACCTATAGCTGGAAATTCGACAATTACGTCCGCACCTGGCCGCCCTACGACATGAGCTACGAGGATATCGAGCATCTGTGGACGCAGATCACCTGTCCGACGCTGCTGATCTACGGCAAGGAGAGCTGGGCCTCCAATCCGGCGGATGATGGGCGGCTAAAGCACTTCAAGAATGCCGACGTGGTCTCGTTCGACAATGCCGGGCACTGGGTGCACCACGACAGGCTGCAGGCGTTCGTCGACACGGTCGGGGAGTTCATCGAATGAAGGCGGCAATCTTCCGCGGTGGCGACATCGTCGTCGACACGCTGCCCGCGCCGGTACCCGCGCGCGGCCAGGTCCTGGTCAAGACGCTGGCCTGCGGCATCTGCGGCTCCGACCTGCATGCCGCCAAGCACGCCCATCGCATGGTCGCGGTGACCAAGCGCATTCCGGGCCGCGTGCCCATGGACCTGTCGCGCGATGTCGTGTTCGGTCACGAATTCTGCTGCGAGGTCCTGGATTACGGCCCCGACACCGACCGCAAGGTGAAGCCGGGTGCGCGCGTTTGCGCCATGCCGCTGATGATGGAGGCCGACGGGCCGAAGGGCATGGGCTACTCCAACACCTATGTCGGCGGCTACGCCGAGCAGATGCTGCTCGCAGCACCTCTGCTGCTGGAAGTGCCCAACGGCCTGTCGACGGACCATGCCGCGCTCACCGAACCGCTGGCGGTGGGCGTACACGCGGTTGAGAAGGGCGCCCTCAAGGGCGACGAGGCGCCGCTGGTGGTGGGCTGCGGGCCGGTCGGGCTCGCTGTCATCGCCGCCCTGCGGCTCAAGGGCATACGTCCGATCGTCGCAGCCGATTTCTCGCCCAAACGCCGTGAGCTCGCCGTGAAGATGGGCGCCGATATCGTCGTCGATCCGGCGCAGGAGTCACCTTATGTGAAGCTCGACCCGGCCAAGCGGGCGGCGATCTTCGAATGCGTGGGCGTGCCGGGTGTCCTGCAGCAGATGTTCGAGAAGGTGCCGCGCGACGCACGCGTCGTGGTCGTCGGAGTCTGCATGGAGCCCGATACCATCGAGCCCATGTTCGGCATCGTGAAGGAACTCAGCCTTCAGTTCGTGCTGGGTTACACGCCTGATGAATTCGCCCATTCGCTTCGCCTGCTGGCCGACGGCCAGGTCGATGCAGATGCACTGATCACCGGCAAGGTCGGGCTCGACGGCGTGAAGGGCGCCTTCGCCGAACTCGGCAGCCCCGAGCGGCACACCAAGATTTTGGTCGAACCGTGGCGATGATCGCGCGTGCCGGCTGTTGACCGGCAGCCGGCCGATTTGATAGCGCTTGCGGCCGCTCAGGGAGGAACAAGATGAAGCTCTATAATTCGGGCGGGCCGAACCCACGCATGGTCCGCATGTTCATGGCCGAGAAGGGCTTCGACGTCCCCAAGGTCGACGTCGACATACGGGGCGGCGAGAATCGGCGCGAACCTTATCTCAAGGTCAATCCGGCGGGCCAGTGTCCGGCGCTCGAGCTCGACGACGGCACCGTGCTGGCCGAGATCACGGCGATCTGCGAGTACGTCGACGAAAAGAAGAAGGATACGCCGTCGCTGATCGGCGATACGCCCGAGGAGCGCGCCCGGACCCGCATGTGGACGCGCCGCATCGACCTCAACATCGTCGAGCCGGGGGCCAACGGCTTCCGTTTCGCCGAGGGCCTGAAGATGTTCGAGACTCGCGTCCGCTGCATTCCCGCCGCGGCCGACGACCTCAAGGCAACGGCGCGCGACAAGCTCAAGTGGCTCGATGGCCTGATGGGCTCGAAGCCCTTCATCGCCGGCGACAAGCTCACCATGGCCGACATCCTGCTGTTCGCCTTCCTCGACTTCATGGCCAATGTCGGCCAGCCGCTCGATCCCGATTGCAAGAACCTCACCGCCTGGTTCGGTCGCATGAAGGCCCGTCCAAGCGCCGCCGCCTGATCTGGAGACACCGACGATGCGCCGTTCGATTGCCCTGTTTGCCTTCATCGCCTCCTTCGTCATGGCTGCGGCGGACTTCGCCCAGGCCGCCGATCCGCCGGCCTCATCTTCCATTAGGGGCCTATTTCTCGTCACCGACTATCCCTCGCAGACGGTCCGTGCCGGCGAGATCACGACCATTCGCGTGAAGCTCACCAATTCGGGCCTGCCGCCCGAGCCGGTGGCGCTCTCGCTCTCCGACGTGCCGGTCGGTTGGAAGGTCGACATCCTGGGCGGCGGCCAGTCCGTCGCCTCGGCCATGCCGGGCATCAACCAGGACATCAGCCTGCAGCTCCGCGTCGACGTGCCGAAGGACGCCAAGCCCGGCTCGCAGAAGGTCGTGCTGAGCGCCAAGGGCCCGCTCACCCAGGCGCCCGATCTGGTTTTCACCCTGACCGTCGGCACCGAGACGCCAGCCAAGCTCAGCCTGAAGTCGCGCCTGCCGTCGCTGCGTGGCACGCCGCGCTCGGCCTTCGAATATACGGTCACGGTCGGCAACGACAGCGGCAAGGATCTCACGGTGGCGCTGTCGGCGCAGAGTCCGGCCAACTTCCAGACCACCTTCACCGAAGGCTTCGGCTCCAACGAGATCAGCTCGATTCCGATCGAGGCCGGCCAGACCAAGGACATCAAGGTCAAGGTGACGCCGCCGCGCGATGTGAAGGCGGGCGACTACCCGGTGCTGGTCAAGGTTGCGTCCGAGGGCGCGACGGCCGAGCTCAGGGTCACGTTGCAGATCAGCGGCCAGGGCAAGCTGGCACTCTCGACCAAGGACGGCCGCCTGTCCGGCGAGGCTGAAGTCGGTAAACCCGCCGCCTATACGCTGGTCGTGAGCAACGACGGCACCGCGCCGATCGAGGAAGTCGAGATGGCGGGCACTGTTCCGGCCAACTGGAAGGTCGAGTTCAATCCCAAGACCATCGCCAGCGTGGCGCCCAACGAAAAGAAGGAAGTGCAGGTCCTGGTGACGCCGGGCGACAAGGCGATCGCCGGTGACTATGTCGCCTCGTTCCGCGCCAGCGGCCGCGGCGAATCGGCGTCGTCCGACTTCCGCATCACCGTCACGACCTCGACCCTGTGGGGCATCGTCGGCATCGGCATCATCGCCATCGCGCTGCTTGTCCTGCTGGGCGCGGTCGCGCGCTTCGGCCGGCGCTAAGCTGCTCGCAATGGCCGACAACGTCATCGAGGCGCGCGGGCTGCTGAAACTCTACGGCACGCAGCGCGCCGTCGACGCCATTGATCTCGACATCCGCCGTGGCGAGATCTTCGGCCTGCTGGGCCCCAATGGCGCCGGCAAGACGACGACCATCCTGATGATGCTGGGGCTGACGGAGATCAGCGGCGGCTCGGTCGAGGTGCTGGGCTTCGATCCGGTGCGCCAGCCGCTCGAGGTCAAGCGCCGGGTCGGCTACCTGCCGGATGCTGTGGGTTTCTACGATCATCTGACGGCGCGGGAGAATCTCGTCTACACGGCGCGCCTGCTCGCCATCCCGCGATCGCAGATCGGCCGGCGAATCATGGAAGCGATGGAGAGCGTGCAGCTGGCCGATGTGGTCGACAAACGCGTCTCGACCTACTCGCGCGGCATGCGCCAGCGGCTGGGCATCGCCGAGATCGTGATGAAGAAGGCCGAGATCGCCATTCTCGACGAGCCGACCTCGGGCCTCGACCCGCACGCCACCTTCGAGCTCCTGGAAATGATCCGCGGGCTGAAGCGGATGGGCGTGGCGGTGCTGCTGTCCTCGCACCTGCTCGATCGGGTGCAGAGCGTTTGCGACAGGGTGGCGCTCTTCAACAAGGGCCGCATCGCCCTGATGGGCACCGTGGTGGAACTCGCCAACCAGGTGCTGGGCGCCGGTCATCCCATCCTGGTCGAAGCCTCGGGCATCGATATCGCCGCTGCGCTGCGCGGCATCGATGGCGTGCAGAAGGTCATGCCGGAGGGCCCTCAAGGAAGCGAGGGCGGAGCCTGGCGGGTCGTGGCCGACCGCGACGTACGCGCAGCGGCGGCTCAGCGCATCGTCTCGGCGGGCGGCGCGCTGACCAGGCTCGCCGACCTGCAGCCCAGCCTGGAAGAGGTCTACACACGTTACTTCCAGGAGGCGCGGCATGCAGCGTAGCACCGCGCGCCGCGAAGGCTCGCCCTTCACCGGCCTGGGGCCGGTGTTCATGAAGGAATTCTCCGATCATTTGAGCAGCGCGCGCATGATGGTGCTGATGCTGTTCGTGATCGCCTTCGGCGCACTCACGGTGGCGCCGTCGCTTACCGAGCTGCGCAATGTGACGGAGGCCGACCCCTTCCTGTTCCTGCGCATTTTCACCTCGGCCTCGAGCCGCGTGCCGTTTTCCTTCACCGCGGCGCTGGGCTTCACCATTCCGCTGCTGGCGATCGGCCTGGGCTTCGACTCGGTCAACGGCGAGTTCAATCGCCGGACGCTGTCGCGCGTGCTGTCGCAGCCGATCTATCGCGACGCGCTGCTGCTCGGGAAGTTCCTGGGCGCGCTCGCCACGCTGGCCGTCGCGCTGGTGGCGCTGTGGCTGATCGTGCTGGGCGCCGGCCTGCTGCTGCTCGGCATTCCGCCGCGCGGCGTCGAGGTGGCGCGCGGTGTCGCTTTCCTCGCCGTCGCCATTGCCTATGGCGGCGTGTGGCTGGCCGCGTCGATGCTGTTCTCGGTGATCTTCCGCTCGACGGCGACCTCGGCCTTGTGCGCGCTGGGCGTGTGGCTGTTCTTCCTGATCGTGTGGCCGCTGATCGTGCCCACCATCGTGGTCGCCTTCGCCTCGCCCGACGTGATGTCGGGCCGGGCATCGATCGACGAGACGCTGGCGTTGATCCAGTTCCAATCGTTCCTCGACCGGCTCTCGCCCAATACCCTGTTCGGCGAGGCGGTGATCGGCCTGCTCAATCCCGAGACCCGCACGCTCGGCCCCATCATCCCGAGCCAGATGTACGGGGCGATCATGGGTGCGCCGCTGCCCTTCGGCCAAAGCCTGCTGTTGATCTGGCCGCAGATCACCGGCCTGATTGCCGGCACGATCGTGGTGTTTGCCGCGGCCTACATCATCTTTCAGCGCGAGGAAGTCAGGGCTTGAAGGATTGGACGCCCGCGGCGGCCCTCAACAACGCGCATTGGTGCGACGCGGTCTGCCGCGCGCATGGCCGGCCGGGGACGTTCCTGCCGCATGCATGGGTCAATGCCGAGCCCGTGCCGCGCTTCTATCCCAACGCCGTGACGATTGCGCATGACGAGGCGGCGATCGCCGAGCAGCGCGGTACAATCGACATCCTGTTGAAATCGCACCTGCCGGGTCGCTGGGCGATCAAGGACAGCTTCAACGCGCTCGACCTGTCCCGGCAGGGATTCGACGTGCTGTTTGAAGCCTCGTGGATCCGCAACGTCATGCCCGTCGACGGACCGTCGTCGGATATTGCCTGGCAGCAAGAGACGCAGGGCAAGACGCCGCTGCCATTCGACGATGCGAACTTCGCGATGTTCACGGGCCGGCGCGGCTATGGCGTCGTCGCAGGCGGCATGCTGTATCGCGCCGACGGCGTCGTGGGGCTGTCCAACGTGGTGGCCGACGCAGCGGATGCCGTCGCCGTGTGGCGGTCACTGAGCTTGTTGGCCACGAAGATGTTCCCTCGTATGCCGCTGGTCGGTTACGAATCGGGCCGTGAGCTTCAGGCCGCGTCCGACGCCGGCTTCGAGACCGGCGATCCGCTGCGGATCTGGGTCAAGGCGCGGGACTGAAGCCGCAGGCCGTCAACGCCTCGATCATGTGCGGCGGCGGCGGGGCGACCACGGTGATCGGCGGCTTGGTCTTGGACAACGGCAGCACGATGCCGCGCGAATGCAGGTGCAGCAGCTTGCCGGGCTCGGCCCGTCCATAGAGCCGGTCGGCGATCACCGGGCAGCCGGCTGCCGCGCAATGCACGCGGATCTGATGGGTCCGACCGGTTTCGGGCTTCAGCTCCAGCCACGTCATGTCCGGCCCACGCCCCAGCACCTTGTAGCGCGTGACCGCCGTCTGGCCCTTGTCCGAAACCTTCACCGACCAGCCGCTTCGCGTGTTCACCTTGAGCAGCTTCTGGTCGAACACGCCTTCCTCGGCCGAGGGTGCGCCCTGCACGACCGCCCAATAGGTCTTCTCCGTGTCGCGCGCCTGGAAGAGGCGGCCGAGCTTGCTCAGGGCTTTGGGATGACGGCCCAGCACCAGCACGCCCGACGTGTCGGCGTCGAGCCGATGGGCCAGCGCCGGCGGACGCGGCAGGCCGAAGCGCAGCGCGTCGAAGCACTCCTCGAGGTTGGGCGCCTTGCTGGGGCCGGCATGGACGGCGAGACCCGCCGGCTTGTCGATCACCAGGATCAGCCCGTCGCGATAAAGAACCCGCGCCTGGATCTCCGCTGCATTGAGGGGAGGTCTTCTCATGGTCTTGCCGGACCGCGGGCCTCCGGCCCGCTCATGATCATGAGGCGGGCCGGAGGCCCGCGGTCCCGGAAGAGCCCGATTCAGAGATCGGGCCATCGCGACAGCCAATCCTCGCTTGCCTCGTAGAGCGCCGCCGCGCGCAGCACCGAGGCCTCGTCGCGGAAGCGGCCGACGACCTGCAGGCCGATCGGCAGGCCCTCCGAATCGTAGCGGCAGCACAGCGTCAGGGCAGGGTGGCCGGTGATGTTGAAGGGCATGGTGTAGGGAAACCAGTTGCGGCGGAGTTCACCCACCTCCACACCGTCGATATGGATGGGCTCGAACAGATCCTGGTCGATCGGCAGCGCCGTGCGCGAGAGCGTCGGCGTCACCAGATAGTCGGCCGTCTCGAACCAGCGTTGCACCATGCGGAAGAGATCGGTGCGCTGGAACATGGCGCGCTGGTAGTCGGCGCCCGTCCACTCCGACGCCATGGCGACCTGGCGCACCAGTGAAGGCGAGAGCCGATTATCCTCGCGGCGGATCAGGTCGTCGAAGCGCGCCCGCCAGGTCGTGTGGTTGATGACCTTCCAGATCGGCTCCATGTCGGGCGGCTTCTCGTCGAGCTCGACAAGCTCGGCGCCGAGCTCGCGCAGCCTGCCGAGTGCCAGTTCAAACGCCGCGCGCACGTCCTTGGCCACGGCCGTGTTGCCCAGGGTCAGGCTGTAGAGGATGCGCTTGCCCGAGAGGTCGCCCTCGACGCGGGCTGCGGCGATGTAGTCCTGCGGCGCGATGCCGATCGACCAGGGATCGGAAGGATGCGGGCCGGCCATGGCCTGCAGCATCAGCGCGGTGTCCATCACCGTGCGCGTCATCGGCGTGACATAGGTGTAGTTGCCGAAGGCATCGGCCACCTGGCTGTGCGGGATGACTCCGTTGCTCTGCTTCAGCCCGACCACGCCATTGGCTGCCGCCGGAATGCGCGTCGAGCCGCCGCCGTCGGTGGCGATGCCGATCGGCCCGATGCCGGCCGCCACCGCGACCGCCGCCCCGCCGCTCGACCCGCCCGAGGTGCGCTCGGCGCTCCAGGCATTGCGCGTGCGGCCGAACAAGGGCGCGTCGGTCAGCGCCTTGTGGCCGAATTCCGGGGTCGTCGTCTTGCCGAACAGGATGGCACCTGCCGATTTCACGCGCGCGGCGCAAACGGCGTCTTCCCGGGGCACGTTCTCGTCGTGGTGCAGCGAGCCGAAGGTCGTGCGCACGCCGGCGGTGTTCACGAGGTCCTTGGCGGCGAAAGGAATACCATGCAGCAGCCCGAGCGTGTCGCCTTGCATCACCGCGTCCTCGGCCTGCCGGGCCGCGGCGCGCGCCTGATCGCCCACCAGCGTGATGAAGCAGTTCAACACCGGCTGCAGCTTCTCCGCGCGCGCCAGGACCGCTTCGGTCAACTCGACCGGCGAGACCTGCTTCGTCGCGATCTTCTCGCGCAGCACCGAGGCGGGCAGGCGGCAGAGGTCATCGGTCATCCCAAGAGCCCGCGCGCCGCCAGATTGCGCATCAGCGCCGTCACTCCGAACGTCCAGGGCGGAATCTTGTCGCAATGGTTCACCTTGTTGGTGAGCGTGCCGAGCTTGGGCGAGCGGATGGAGACGAGGTCTCCCACCATGTGAGTGAAGCCCGCGCCGCCCGGCGTGCGCGGCTCCGTGGGCGCGAACAAGGTCCCGGTCATCAGCACCATGCCGTCGGGATATTGGTGTGTGTTGCCCATGGCATGCGCCACCAGCTCGGTCGGGTCGCGGCTGATCTTCGACAGGTCGCTCGCGCCGCGCAGCCGGAACTGGTCGGGGCCGGTTACTTCCAGCTCGACCTTGGCCTGGCGCACGTCATCGAGCGAGAAGGTCTGGTCGAACAGCCGGATGAAGGGACCGATGGCGCAGGAGGCGTTGTTGTCCTTGGCCTGGCCGAGCAGCAGGGCGCTGCGGCCCTCGATGTCGCGCAGATTGACGTCGTTGCCCAGGGTGGCGCCGACGATCTGGCCGCGCGCGTTCACGACCAGGGTCACCTCGGGTTCGGGATTGTTCCAGTCCGAGTCCGCGCGGATGCCGATCTCCGCGCCATAGCCCACCGCCGCCATGGCCGACGCCTTGGTGAAGATCTCGGCGTAGGGGCCGATGCCGACCTCGAGATAGGGCGACCAGGCGTCGCGCGCCAGAAGGGTCTTCTTCAGGGCCTCGGCCTCGGGCGAGCCGGGCTTGATGGTGCTGACATCGGCGCCGATGATCTGGTTCAACTCCTTGCGCACCTGCTCGGCCCGCGCCGGATCGCCCTTGGCATGCTCCTCGATCAGGCGTTCCAGCAGGCTCACGGCGAAGGTGACGCCGGCGGCCTTGATCGCCTGCAGGTCGATCGGCGCCAAAAGGTCGCCCAAATGCTCCTTCAGCGTGCCCAGCCGGTCGCCCGTGGTATGGCGGACGAGCGCCACGGGATCGGGCGCATTGCAGAGGTCGGCCACCGTGGGCGCCGCGGCAGTGATGTCGTAGAGCCCGTCGGCCCGCACCGCCACGACGCTGGGTCCGGAGGGTTTTCCCTTCCGCCAGACCCGGCCGATCAAGGTTCCGGCAGTACCGTCGTCAGGCAGGATATCGCTGGTCGAAGCTGGCACTGGACGTCTCCGGCGCTTCGTTGCAGAAAAGGCGCGCCATTCCCCGGGAGAAATCAAATCATGGCCGCACCGCGGATCAAAGGTGTTCTTTCACCCGTCGTCACGCCCTTCAAGCGCGACCTCTCGCCCGACGTCGGCCGTTTCATCGCCCACTGCAAGTGGCTGCTCAGCCAGGATTGCGGGCTGGCGGTGTTCGGCACCAATTCGGAGGCCAACTCCATGTCGGCCGACGAGCGCATGGCTCTCCTCGAGTCCATCGTCTCGGCCGGCGTGCCGACCGACCGCATGATGCCCGGCACCGGCGCCTGCTCGATCAACGAGGCGGCCAAGGTGAGCGCCCATGCCACCAAGCTCGGTGTGGCGGGCGTGCTGATGCTGCCGCCCTTCTACTACAAGGGCGTTCCGGAGGAGGGGCTGTTCCGCTTCTTCTCGGAGGTCGTGCAGCGGGTCGGCGACGCCCGGCTGCGCGTTTATCTCTATCACATCCCGCCGGTCTCGGCGGTGCCGATCACCCACAAGCTGGTCGAGCGGCTGATGAAGGCTTACCCGAAGCAGATCGCCGGCATGAAGGATTCGTCGGACGACTGGCCGCACACCAAGAGCATGATCGACGCTTTCGCCAAGGACGGTTTCGACGTCTTCTCAGGCAACGAGAAGCCCTTGATCGACAACATCAAGTCGGGCGGCGCGGGCTGCATCAGCGCCACGGCCAACATCAATCCCGGCAAGATCGCCGAGACCTACAAGAAGTACGCGACGCCAGAAGGCGAGAAGCTGCAGACCTGGATCAACGACGTGCGCGGCGTCATGCAGGGCTACGTCATGATCCCGGCGCTGAAATACTGCATCGCCCATTACGGCAGCGACGCCGCCTGGACGCCGGTCCGTCCGCCGCTGGTCGAGACCGACGAGAAGGCCGGCAAGAACATGATCGCCAAGCTCGATGCGCTGGGCTTCACCATGCCGGGGCTGAAGCAGGCGATGGCCGTGGCGGCGGAATAGCAGGATGGCGCGGCCGACGTTTCAGTCGTTGGCCCGTCCCTCCAGCTTCACCTTGAACCCGCCGGCATAGTCGGCGCTCAGCTCGACGGTCCTGTCGCCGAACACCAGCGTCACCCGCGCGACGTCGTCGCCGCCCAGCGATTGCACCTCGAGCACGAGGCTGGTGCCGTCGGCCGACCAGGCGCCGCGCGCAGCGCTCGGCCCCACGGGCGTGCGCCCGCCCACGCGGAACTGGCCGTCGAAGCCGATCGGGCCGCCGAACGGGCCCGGCGGAACCATGGGGGGGCCGAGTTCGAGCTCGTATTCGTAGGACGGCTGGGGATCGTCGAGCTTCAGGGTGAGCGATTTCAGCCGCGCCGGACTGCCGGTGAACCGCCAGGTCTTGCCGGACACCGCCTTGACCAGCGCCGGCGGCCCGGCGGGGCTGGCCGGCGCCGGCTGCTCGAGGGCGGCGGCCTTCACCCGCTCGGCGAGCTCGGCCGTCGCCGCGGGGTTGGCGGCGACCGCGTCGTCGGAGGTCACGGCCGCAGCGAGGAAGCCCGCCAGCGCGTCGAGGCCGTAGCGCGGCGTGCTCGCCATGCCGCTCGGGCTGGCGAAGCGCGACGAGCCGGTCGCCACCGCCACGATATCGAGCCCGGGCATCACGACGACGAGCTGGCGATGGTAGCCCACCGCCATGAAGGTGTCGCGGCGCGGCATGACCCAGAACTGGCGGCCGTAGCGCATGTCGGCGGACCAGCTCTCGTGCATGTCGACATCGGCCGAGCGCACGCCCTCGATCCACGCCGCCGGCAGGATCTGCTTTCCCTCCCACAGGCCGCGGCGCAGCCAGAGATAGCCGATCTTCGCCATGTCGCGCGGCTGCAGGTAGAGGTCGTTGCCGCCGATCGGGACGCCCTGCGGGTCGACCCGCCACAGCACGTCGTCGATGCCGAGCGGCCCGAACAGCCTTTCCCGCGCATAGTCGAGCGTGCTGCGGCCGGTGACCTTGCCCAGGATGGCCGACAGCAGGTGGCTGTTGCCGGTGTTGTAGTAGAAGCGCGAGCCCGGCGGCGTCGTCATCGGCTGGTCGAGGATGAACTGCTGCCAGTCGGGGCTGCGCGCCATGGCGATGTAGGATTCGGCGCCGCCGTTCACGCCCTCCTGCCAGGCGAGGCCCGACGTCATGTCGAGCAGGTGCTGGACGGTGATCGCCTTCTTGGCGTCGTCGAGGTTGGCGATCGTGCGGTCGGCGAAGAAATCCACGACCTTGTGGTCGGTGCTGTCGAGCCGGCCGTCGGCCAGCGCCATGCCGACCAGGGTGCTGGTGACGGACTTGGTCGCCGAGTAGAAGCGGTGCCTGAGCCCGGCGCGGAACGGCGCGTAGGTCGCCTCCAGCACGATGCGGCCATGGCGCGTCACCAGCACGCTGTCCATGTCGTTGGAGGCGCCGAACTTGACCAGGCGGTCAAGCTGCTCGGAGCTCATGCCCTGCTCCTCGGGCGATGAGGTCGACCACTCCCTGGTAGGCCACGGTCGGGTGTTGTCCTGCGCCGTTGCGAATGGCACGAACAGAAAGGCCGCCGTGGCCAGCAGGATCGCCAGAAGCGTGTTCGTAGGCCGGTGCACCAACCGACATTAGCTTAGGCCGGTTTGCGTTTAAACCATGAGCCCGGTGCGCGGACGCGATTTGACTTCACGCGCTCTGTACCCACATGGGCGTCATGTCCAAGCCCGTACTGGCACTTGCCTCCGCAGGAGGCGTCGTCGCCTTCCTTGGCCTCGCCATATTGGGTTGGGGTGGCTTCGACGCGTTCTTCGCCAATCCGGCGCGCATCGCGCTGGTGGTCGCGACCGCGGCGATGGTCGTCGCTGGTCTGTTCAGCGCCGCGAACCTGAGCACCGGTGAGCGCGAGGACCGCTCCAACCGCTGGATCATCGGCGCGCTGGGCCTGGTCGGACTTCTGTCTGCCTGGCTGCCGGCCTACACCGACCGCATGGATTTCTGGGTCCTCGACGGTGATGCCGTCCGTTGGCTGGGCGTTGCCTTGTACGCTGGCGGCGGCGTGCTGCGGCTGTGGCCGGTCTTCATTCTCGGCCGCCGTTTCAGCGGCCTGGTCGCCATCCAGCCCGGCCATACGCTGGTCACCGACGGCCTCTACAGCCGCATTCGCAATCCCAGCTATCTCGGGCTGCTCATCCTGTCGCTGGGTTGGGCGCTGGCGTTTCGCTCGGGCGCGGGCGTGCTGCTGGCAGTCCTTAACATTCCGCCGCTGATCGCGCGCATGAACTCGGAGGAGAGGCTGTTGCATGCGCAATTCGGCCAGGAATACGAGGGCTACCGCGCGCGCACGTGGCGGCTGCTGCCTGGAGTCTACTGAGCCGGGCTTTTCGAAAGTTACATATTTGGGTCGTATGGCGCCCACTATTTCGAATCGGTCTGGCTTAATTTATGCTACGAATGTACTTGACTATTACTTAAGTACGGGTTAGCCTTCCTCCATCACGCTGGAGGATCGACGATGGACGGAGCCGGACGGCCTTCGCTTTACAAGCCGGAATTCGCCGAGCAGGCCTACGGGCTGTGCCTGGCTGGCGCCACCAACCAGGAACTGGCGGACGGCTTCGACGTGGGACACAGCACGATCGACAATTGGCTGCGCAAACACCCCGAGTTCGCCCAAGCGGTGAGGAGCGGACGCAGCCTTGCCGACGGCAAGGTGGCGCACGGCCTCTACTCGCGGGCCGTCGGCTACAGCTACGAAAGCACGAAGGTCCTGCTCCACTGCGGCGAGCCGGTGGCGGTGCGGCAGACGGTGCATCTGCCGCCCGACGTCAGAGCCGGCATCTTCTGGCTGCGCAACCGCCGTCCGCAGCAATGGCGCACTGCTTCAGGGCAGGCGCGCGATGTCTGCCCCGCAGAGGGCGAGCTTCCGCACCATGCGGTCGTAGCCCCTGTCGAGATGATCGAGGCCCCTGAGCCTCGTCTCGCCGCAGGCGCCCAGGCCGGCGATGACGAGAGCGGCGGCGGCGCGGACGTCGGCGCCGGTCACGGCCGCGCCTTGCAGCCGGTCGACGCCACGGACCAATGCGGTTCGGCCGCGGACGGCGATGCTCGCGCCCATCCTGACGAGTTCGTCGACGTGCCGGAAGCGCTGCTCGAAGATCGTCTCGCTGACGGCGCTGGCGCCGGCCGCCGTCGCCAGCAACGCCATGACCGGCGCCTGCAGGTCGGTGGCGAAGCCGGGATAGGGGCCGGTCGTGATGTCGATGCCTCTGAGACCGTGCCGGGCCCGTCGGGCAACGACCCCGTCCGCCGTTTCGCTGAAATCGACACCCATGGCGCCGAACGACGCGCCCGCGGCGCCGAGCAGATCGACGCGGCCGTGGGGCAGGCAGAGTTCACCGTCTGTGATGGCCGCGGCGCAGGCGAGTGTGCCGAACTCGATGCGATCCGGCAGGACGACATGCACGGCGCCGGCGAGCCGCGCGGCGCCCTCGATGCGGAGCTCATGGGTGCCGAGGCCGGACACCTTGGCGCCCATCGCGATCAGGCAAGCGGCGAGGTCGGCGATCTCGGGTTCGCGCGCGGCATTGCGGATCGTCGTCGGGCCATCGGCCAGGACGGCGGCGAGCAGCAGGTTCTCGGTTGCGCCGACCGAGGGCAGCGGCAGCAGGATATCAGCGCCGCGCAGACCCGCAGGCGCCGTCGCCTGGACCACCCCGCCGTCGAGCTTCACCGTCGCGCCCATGGCGCGGAGGCCAGCGAGATGAAAGTCGATGGCACGTCGCCCGATGGCATCGCCGCCGGGCAGCGGCAGGCGCGCCTCGCCGCAGCGCGCCAGCAGCGCGCCGAGCAGCAGCACCGAGGCACGCATGCGCGCCACCAGGTCGCCGTCGATGCCGCGGGGCTCTATGCGATCGGCTGAGATCGTCACCGACAACCCCGCCGAGGTCGACGACCAGTGCATCTCGCAGCCCAGGCGCTGCAGCAAGGACGACAATACCGCGACGTCGAGATTGGCCGGCACGTTGTGCAAGGTCACGAGATGTGGCGTCAGGAGCGCCGACACCATCAGCGGCAGCACGGCGTTCTTCGCACCGCTGATCGGGTAGGTGCCGACAAGCGGCCGGCCGCCGCGGATGACGAGGGTGTCGCCGGTGTCGGGACGCCACCAGGGAGCTGCTGCGAGAAGGGAAGAGTTCATTTATCCAGCGCTAGCGAATGTGGCATTGGCCGCTTTACTTTCGTCAAACGATCAGAGGGTTGATCCAGCGGAGGCTTGGGAAGCGTGCGAAATCGGAATCGGTGGAGTGGACCTGCAAACCGTGTTCGATCGCCAACGCAGCCAAGTGCGCATCCATCACGAGGTTCCCGTGAACACCGGGAACCGCAAGGATCGCATCGAGAATCTCGCCGTGACGTTCGCCAGGTTGCGGTGTCCAGGCAGCGGGAGAGGCGAGCCAGGTTCGCACTTGTGCGCGCGCGATCTCCATGCTCGCCGGTCTTTGCATCACGCGTGGATTGGTGACGATGCGCAGAAAGGCGAGAAGGCTCGGCCATGGCAGAGCGACCCGCGCCGTATCGTTGAGGCGGCCGTCAAGCCACCTGCGAGCGGAGGCATGCTGGGGACTATCGGCGTCGAACGCGTAGATCAGGATGTTGGCGTCGACCAGAATCACTTGAAGGCTTCGTGCTCGGCGATCGCCAGAACCTCGGCAATATTGTCCAGACTTCCGATCCGTGATCCTCCAAGGGATACGGGCTTGGTCCAGGCCTTCGCCCGAGGACGAGGCTTTTCTTCCAACGCCCGCAGCCCTTCTCGAAGGGCCTCATTCACGACGTCCTTGAGACGCGCGTCGCGACGCTGACGCAGGCGCTTCAACCGCGCCGCGACGTCGGGATCAAGGGTCAAAGTTGTTCTCATGCATCATATCATAATTCAATTGATGCGTTGATGTCTACGCTGCCGAGATCCTGCAGCCGGTTGCTCGAGCCAATTGACAGAACATCGGGACGCGACCTATAAGAGATGCATGACCATGAACCTGCTCCAGAAGGGTTGGTACTTTACGCTGCTAACATAGGCGGCGCGAAAGGTCATGACCTGACAAAGCCGCCGCATCCCGGCGGCTTCTGTGTTTCTGGAATGGGCCTCCGGGCCGCGGCGGGACCGCAGACGGAGGACGAGATGTCGATCATGGAAGTCGAGGAACAGAGGACGGTGCCGCCGTCGATGCGCGTGCGCCTGGCGGGCCCGCGTGATTGCGATGCGTTGTGTGCGCTGCTGGACGATCCAGCACACGCGCGCGAGCAGGTCCTGGCCTGGCTGGAAAGCCCGGCCACGACCCTGCTGGTGGCGCAAAGCGAGGCGGGCGTGCTGGGGGTCGCCGTGCTGGTGACGCGGATCGTGCCCTTGTCGGGCGGCCTCACGCACAAGGTGGTCGAGGTCGACAACCTGGTGGTGCGCGCCGACTTGCGCGGCCAGCGCATCGGGCGTCGCCTGCTGGCTGCCGTCGTCGAATGGGCGCGCCAGCGCCGCGCCGTCCAGGTCGAGGCCGTGGTCGGCGAGGGCGACGGCAGGCGCTTCTATCAAAGCTTCGGATTCGCAATCGCGAACGATCGGCTGGTGCTCGCGTCATGACCGCCAAGCCGGTCCATGTGCGCACGGCAACTCTCGGCGATTACGACGTGCTGGTCGCCTTGTTCGACGAGCTGGACGAGTTTCATCGCCAGCGGCGGCCGGACTTCTTCCAGTCCTTCGACGGGCCGGCGCGCACGCGCCAACAGATCGAGCAGTGGCTGTCCCAGCCAGCGTCGACCGTGCTGGTGGCGGAGCGCGGGGCGGATGTGATCGGACTTGCCGTCCTGCTGACGCGCACCCCATCGCCATTTGCCGGCGCCGTGCCGCGCAAGGTGATCGAGCTCGACAATCTCGTCGTGCGCACCGATCAGCGCGGCTGGCGAGTCGGAAGGCGGCTGCTCGGTGCCGTCGTCGACTGGTCGCGCCGACAGGGCGCCACGCATGTCGAGGTGGCGGTGCACGCCTTCAATCGCGACGCACGGCGGTTCTACGAGGCTTTCGGTTTCTCGGCCTCGGTCGATCGGCTGGTCCTGGCGGCGTGAGGATCTATCCGCATCGCGCCATGTAAACGCAGTGCAACATCGCGTGGCCGCGTCGCTGCTTGCCCGGTTGCCGGCATTTCACTATGCCGATGCTCCGCGGCGAAGAGTGCCGCAGGAAAGCAGCGAGGATAGAACATGCCAACGAACAGCAAGCATCCAGAGACCGTCGTGTTGCATTCGGGCTACCGCAGCGATCCTGCGACCAACGCCGTGGCGGTTCCGATCTACCAGACCACCAGCTACCAGTTCCGCGACACAAAGCACGCCGCCAACCTGTTCGGCCTGGCCGAGCTCGGCAACATCTACACCCGCATCATGAATCCGACGAACGACGTGCTGGAGACGCGGATCGCCGCGCTCGAGGGCGGCGTGGCCGCCCTGGCGCTGGGCTCGGGTCAGGCAGCGTCGCTGTTCGCCGTCCAGAACATCTGTCACGCCGGCGACAACTTCGTCGCCTCGACGGATCTCTATGGTGGCACCTGGAACCTCTTCGCCAACACCATGAAGACGATGGGCATCGAATGCCGTTTCGTCGATCCGGCCGACCCCGAGAATTTCCGCCGCGCCACCGACGCCAGGACCCGTTGCTACTATGCCGAGACGCTGCCCAACCCCAAGCTGATCGTATTCCCGATCGGCGAGGTGGCGCGCATCGGCCGTGAGCTCGGCGTACCGTTGATCATGGACAACACGGCGGCGCCGGTGCTCTGCCGGCCGTTCGACCATGGTGCGGCGATCGTGCTGCATTCCACGACCAAGTATATCGGCGGCCACGGCACTTCGATCGGTGGCATCCTGGTCGATGGCGGCAACTTCGACTGGGAGAAGCACAGCGACCGCTTCCCCATGCTGAACACGCCCGACCCCAGCTACCACGGCGCGGTATGGACGCAGGCGGTCAAGCCGCTGGGGCCGATCGCCTATATCCTCAAGGCGCGGGTCACGCTGCTGCGCGACGTCGGCGCACCGATGAGCCCGTTCAACGCCTTCATGTTCATCCAGGGCCTCGAGACGCTGCCGCTGCGCATGCGGGTCCATTGCGACAACGCCCATCTCGTGGCCAAGCATCTCGCCAAGCACGCCAAGATCACCAAGGTGATCCACCCGTCGCTGATGAACGGCGAGGCCAAGCGCCGCGCCGAGGCCTACCTTTCGCGCGGGATGGGCGCACTGCTGGGCTTCGAGCTCAAGGATGGCGCGGACGCCGGCCGCAAGTTCATCGACAACCTGAAGATGTTCTACCACGTCGCCAATATCGGCGACGCGCGCAGCCTTGCCATCCATCCTGCCTCGACAACGCACTCCCAGCTGACGCCGGAAGAGCAGGCCCAGACCGGCGTCACGCCCGGCTACGTGCGACTGTCGATCGGCATCGAACATATCGAGGACATTGTGGCCGACCTGGACCAGGCCCTGGCTGCGGTGTGATGTAAATTGTTCCTCCCCAGCGAAGCTGGGGAGGTGTCGCCGTCAGACGGCGACGGCGGGGTCATGAGCTTCACTGGTGGTGCTCATGACCCCTCCGCCCGCTGCGCGGGCACCTCCCCACGCAAGAGCGTGGGGAGGGGAAGTCAGGCCGGCTCCTTTTCGCGCGCGTCCCACATCTTTCTGAAAGCGGGACGCGCCTGGCAGACGGCGAGCCAGGCCTTGACCTTGGGGCTAGCGTCGAACAGCTCGGGCGCGGCCTGCGCGTAGCGCAGGATCTCGGCCACGTTGATGTCGGCCACCGTGAAGCGGCCACCAACCAGCCAGCCGGTCTTGGCCAGGGCGCGGTCGAGCACGGCGAAGGGTGTCTTGAGCGCCTCGACGGCGGCATCGGCGATCTTGGCGTCCTTCGGACCCCAGACATTGCCGATGCGGTGATAGAGCACGTTGAGCGCATGCGGCTCGACCTCGGTGGCCGCCCACAGCGCCCACATGCCCATTTCGCCATCCTCGGCGACATCGGCAGGCGCCAGCGGCCCGCCGTGCTTTTTGGCGAGGTAAAGGTTGATGGCGAGCGACTCGTGCAACACCAGCCCGTCGTCGTCGATTGACGGGATGTGGCCGTTGGGATTCACCTTCAGGAACGCCGGCGACTTGGTGTGCAGCGTCGCGTCGGCGGCCTTGGCGTCGGGCAGGCGGTAGAGCTGCATCACCGGGACATGATTGAAGGTCAGCCCGAGTTCGTGGGCCAGCCAGATGGTGCGCGAGGCGCGGGAGCGATAGACGCCATAGATCGTAAGCATCACCATTTCATAAGGCCTTGGCGTCGCCGACGGTAGCGCCGGCGCGCGATTGGAGGCACAATTCTCCTCATGCTGCTCCAAAGGTGGGTCGGACCATGAAAGCGGAACGCAAGCTCGAGCCGGTGAAGGACGCCAGCCATCTCTACGAGGTCGAACGCCGCGACCGTCACGCCGAGCGGCCGGGTTTCCGCATCAGCGAGCTGCAACTGTCGCCGACGCAGACCGTGCCCTGGCACTTCCACACCAACATCAGCGACACGTTCTATGTGTTGGAAGGCAAGATGCGGCTCTTCCTGCAGAACCCCAAGCAGGAGGTGAGGCTGGGCGTGGGCGAGAGCTTCGTCGCGGCAGCCGGTCGGCCGCATCTGGTGACCAACGCCGGCGACAGCTCGCTCACCTTCCTCATTCTTCAGGGCGTGGGCGAGTACGACTACGTGCCGCTGGTTTAGGGTTTTCCGATCGATGCTAACGCGCCTCCCGCCTTCGTCGGAAAAAGCTCAACCCCCCTCTATGGTGCTTGCTTATTCCAGGCCAGCTCGTTGCCAGGGCGCCGCCCTTGCGAGCGCTCCCACCTTCTAGGCGATCGCGCGCTTGTTCGAACCGACGAACTGAAGTCGCAGCTCGCGCTTCAGCACCTTGCCGGTGGCGTTGCGCGGCAGCGAATCGACGAACACCACCGATTGCGGGACCTTGAACTTGGCCAGTCGGCCCAGGCAGTGCCGGATCACGTCGCCTTCCTCCAGTTCCTGGTCCGTCTTGCGCACGATGATGGCCATGCCGACTTCGCCCCAGCGTTCGTCGGGCACGCCGATGATGGCAGCGTCGGCGACCTCGGGGAGCTGGAACAGGACGTTCTCGACTTCGGCGGGATAAACGTTCTCGCCACCCGAGATGTACATGTCCTTCCAGCGGTCGACGATATAGACGAAGCCTTCATCGTCCTGGCGCGCGACGTCGCCGGTGTGCAGCCAGCCGTCGGTGAAGGCCTGCGCCGTGGCCTCGGGCTTGTTCCAGTAGCCCGGCGTGATGTGGGGTCCCTTGGTCAAGAGCTCGCCGACGCCGCCCGGCACCACGTCGCGGCCCTCGTCGTCGACGATGCGGATGGCGGTATGCATCAGCGCCTTGCCGGCCGAACCCACCTTGCGGATGGCATCGGCGGCGTCGAGCATCGTTCCAGCCGGGCTGGTCTCGGTCATGCCCCAGCCCTGGACCAGCGGGATGCCGCGCGCGGCCCAGCCTTCGAGGATGGCGAGCGCGCAGGGCGCGCCGCCGACGCCGGCGACCCTGAGGCGCGAGAGATCGGCGCCGTGGAACTTCGGGTGCTGCATCATGAACTGATAGGGCGCCGGCACGCCGAAGAAGTGCGTGATGCCGAGCGCGCGATCGGAAGGCAGTCGAGCGCCTGGCCGGGGTCGAAGGTGCGCATGATCAGGATGGTGCCGCCCGCATGCAGCACTGGGTTGGCGTAACAGTTGAGGCCGCCGGTATGGAACAGCGGCAGGATCACGAGCTGCACGGTCTCGGGATTGATGAGGGCGGGGATGCAGAGATTGACGCAGTTCCAGAAATTCATGCCGTGCGTGATGATAGCGCCCTTGGGATGTCCGGTGGTGCCCGAGGTGTACATCACCATGGCGATGTCGTCGTGATCGAGCGCCACGGCGGCGGGCAGCTTCGACGCCGACGCCAGCGCGCGCTCATAGGCGCTGTCCGCCCGGTCATGGTCGATCTCGAGCAGGTGAGCGACCTTGCAGAGCCTGGCGAGCTCGGCCGCCTGCGGCGCGAAGGCCTTGTCGTGAACCAGGAGCTTGGGGGTCGAGTCGCCCAAGATGTATTCCAGCTCCGGGACGGTGAGCCGCCAATTGAGCGGCAGCATGATGGCGCCGAGCCGGCCGCAGGCGAATTGCAGCTCGAAGTATTCCGCACAGTTGGGCGCCAGCAGGCCGACACGATCACCCTTGGCGATGCAGAGCCCGGCAAATGCGGCGGCCAGCCGATCGGTGCGAGCGTCGACATCGGCGTAAGTGAATTTCCGGCCGGTCTGCAGGTCGTGGATCGCGAGCTTGGTCGGGCGGCGGCCGGCGTGGTGGGCGATCCAGTCGTAGTAGGAGATCGCGGGCATGCTAGTTCACGGCCTTCGTGAAACCCTTCCAGTAGGGCTCGCGCAACTCGCGTTTCAGCACCTTGCCGGCGCCCGAGAGCGGCAGCGGTGCGTCGCGGAAGTCGACGCTGCGCGGGCATTTGTAGCCGGCGATCTGGCCGCGGCAATGTTCCAGCACGTCCTCGGCGCTGAGCTTGGCGCCGCGCTTGGGCACCACGATGGCATGCACCCGCTCGCCCCAGCGCTCGTCGGGCACGCCGATCACCGCCACTTCGCCCACGCCCTCCATCAGCGAGATCGCGTTCTCGACCTCGGCTGAATAGACGTTCTCGCCGCCCGAGATGATCATGTCCTTGAGACGATCGACGATATAGACGAAGCCTTCCTCGTCCATGGTGGCGCCGTCGCCGGAGTAGTACCAGCCGTTCTCGAGCACCGCGGCGGTCTCCTCGGGCTTGTTCCAGTAGCCTTTCATGATGTTGGCGCCGCGGATCGCCAGTTCTCCCGCCGTGCCGTAACCCACCTCCTTCCGGTTGGCATCGACCACCTTGACCTCGCAACCGAGCGCCGACTGGCCGCACGATTTCAACTTGCCGGCAAACGGACCGTCGAGCGTCGTGTAGCGCGGGTCGAGCAGGGTGACGATGGGCGCGGCCTCCGTCATGCCGTAGGCATGCATCAGCCGGACATGCGGCATCACCTGCATGGCCCTGCGCAGCACGCCCTCGGGCATCGGCGAGGCGCCGTAGAGGATGAAGGAGAGGGTGGAAATATCGAACTCGCCGAAGCGCGGGTGATTGACCAGCATGTTGATCATGGTCGGCACGAACTGCGCGTGCGTCACCTTCTCGGTCTGGATGGTCTGCAGTACCTCGACCGGCTCGAAGCGCGGCACGAAGGCATGGCGGCCGCCCGACATGGTGACGCCGAAGGTCGAGGCGCCGTCGGCGAGATGGAACATCGGGCCGGAGTGGATGTAGGTCGTCTCGGCATTGAAGCCGATGCCGGCCACGCCGTTCAGTGCGTTCACCACGAGGTTGCTGTGGGTGAGCATGACGCCCTTGGCGCGTCCCGTGGTGCCGCCGGTATAGAAGAGGCCGGCGAGCTCGTCGTCGTTGGCGCCGGCATCGTCGGCCGCCTCGTAGTTGGCGAGGTCTTCGAAGCGCAGCATGCCCTCGGGCGAGGACGAGTCGTCCATCCAGACGACCTCGCGCACGCTGGGGATCTTGCCATCGAGCGCATTCAGGTGATGCGCCATGGCGGTGTCGATGAACAGCGCCACCGCGCCCGAATCGGAGAGGATGTATTCGAGCTCGGGCGTAGCCAGCCGGGTGTTGAGCGGCACCATGGCGGCGCCGATCCACGGGATGGCGTACATCAGCTCGAAATAGCGGTCGCTGTTCAGCGCCAGGATGGCGACGCGGTCGCCCGTCCGCACACCCAGTGCGGTCACTTCGCCGGCGACGCGGCTGATCCTCTCCAGACTCTGCTGCCACGTGCGCTGCCGGCCGGCGAAGTGAGTAGCGATGCCGTGGGGCTTGATCTGGACGGCGCGGCGAAGCCCCTGGGTCAGTGCGAACATGGTGGATGCTAGGGGGACGTTCGTTCGCACCGCAAGTGGGTTCGTGCTAAGAAAAGCGTCATGAACGATATGACCCCGCCCGCGCTGGAGGGAGCGCCGCTCGAGTTCAATCCGCTCGATCCGGCCTTCATCGCCGATCCCTACCCGTTCTATCGCCGCCTGCGCGAAACGGCTCCGGTCTTCAAGACTCCGCAGGGCCTGTGGCTGGTCACGCGCTACGACGATGTCACCTTCGCACTGCGCGACAAGCGCTTCGGCAAGGATTTCGTGGGCAACCTCGAACGCCGCTACGGCAACCTGGCCCGAATGGAGGAGCCCGCCGTGGCCAGCCTCGGCCGCACCATGCTGGTGCTCGACCCGCCCGATCACACGCGCCTGCGCGCCCTGGTGACCAAGGCCTTCACGGCCCGCCGCGTCGCCGACATGCGGCCGCGCATCAAGGCGCTGGTCGACGCGCAGCTCGACCGGGTGATCGACAAGGGCGAGATGGATGTCATGCGCGACCTCGCCCACCGCCTGCCGGTGATCGTGATCTGCGACATGCTGGGCATTCCCGAGGATCACCGCGCGCCGTTCCTGGCCGGCAGCAACGTCAATGGCCGCATCCTCGAGCCGGTGCCGATGAGCCGCGAAGAGCTCGACCAGGCCAACCGCAACAGCCTGATGGCGGGCGCCTACTTCGACCAGCTCTGCGAGCTGCGTCGCCGCGAGCCCAGGGACGACCTCACGACCGAGCTGGTGCGGGCGGAGGAGGCCGGCGACAAGCTCACCGCCGAGGAGCTGCAGGCCAATATCGGCCTGCTGTTCGGCGCCGGTCACGAAACGACCACCAACCTGATCGGCAACGGCCTGCTGGCATTGCATCGCCACCGCGACCAGTGGGAGCGGCTGAAGGCCGATCAGTCGCTGATCCCCAATGCCGTCGAAGAGCTGCTGCGCTACGACTCCTCGGTGCAGATCACCGGGCGTGTCACCAATGCCGAGGTCGAGATCGGCGGGGTGACCCTGGGCGCCACCGAGAATGTGATCGCCCTGCTGGGCGCGGCCAACCACGACCCGGCGCAATATCAGGATCCCGACAAGCTCGATGTCGGCCGGCCGAACGTGCGGCCCTTGTCGTTCGGTGGCGGCATCCATTATTGCCTGGGCGCACAGCTGGCGCGACTCGAAGCCGAGCTGGTCTTCACTGCCCTGGTCGAGCGCCTGCCCAACATCGAATTGCCCGAGAAAGACGCGCCGGCCTGGCGGCGGAGCTTCACCTTGCGGGGGCTGAGCAAGCTGCCGGCGGTGTGGCGATAAAAGTGTGGCGCTGAAGATGGCGGGACGCTGGCAGGGCGAGGGCAGCCAACATCAGGGCGCCCGCCCGTACCAAGAAGACAGTTGGGCGCTGACGCCGCTCGGCGACGGCTCGCTGCTGGCCGTGGTGGCGGACGGCATGGGCGGTCATGCCGGCGGCGCGGTCGCCAGCAAGCTCGCGGTCGAGGCCTTCGTCCACGCCCTCGAGCAGGGTGGCGGGCTGGCCGACGGGCTGCAGGACGCCAACGCCGCCGTCGGCAAGCGCGCCGCGGCCAAGCCCGACCTCGCCGGCATGGGCGCCACCTTGGTGGCGGCGCAGGTGCGCGGCGACGAGGTGCGCTGGATCAGCGTCGGCGATTCGCCGCTCTTCCTGGTGTCGGATGGAAAGCTCGAACGGTTGAACGCCGATCATTCGATGGCGCCGCAGATCGACGCCATGGTCGAACGCGGCCTCCTGACAGCGGACGAGGCGGAGCGCCATCCGGCGCGCCATACGCTGCGTGAGGCCGTCATGGGCGATCCGCTGACTCTTGTAGACAAGGGCAGCCGCAAGCTCGGCCCCGATGCCCGTCTGCTGCTGTGCAGCGACGGTGTGCAGTCGTTGAGTGCGCTCGAGATCGCCGCCGCCGCCGGCAAGCCGGTGCGCGGCATGATCGACACGGTGCTGGCGGCGGCCAAGGAGCATCAGGACAATGTCACGGTGGTGAAGCTGGAGCGCGAACGATGAGCAAGGGCGTGGTGGCCATCGAGGTGACGCGCGGACCGCTCGTCGAAAGCCGGCATGAAGGCATAGCGGCTGTCGTCAAGCCGGACGGCACGGTTGTGGCTTCGTGGGGCGACATCGATGCGCCCATCCTGCCGCGCTCGGCCAACAAGCCGATCCAGGCCATGGCCTTCGTCGAAAGCGGCGCGATCGAGCGCTTCGGGCTGGGCAACGAGCACATCGCGCTGTCCTGCGCCTCGCACAGCGGGGAGAAGCGCCATGTCGAGACGGTGCGGGCCTGGCTGAGCAAGGTGGGCTTGGGCGAGGACGACCTCGAATGCGGCACCCATGCGCCGCGCCTGCAGGGCACTATCGAGGAGCTGGCGCGCGAGGGCAGGACGGCGACCGCGGCCTTCAACAACTGCTCGGGCAAGCACAGCGGCTTCCTGACGACGGCGGTGCAGTACGGCGAGCCGACGCGCGGCTACATCAAGTACGATCACCCGGTGCAGCGCCGCTTGCGCGAGGTCATGACCGACCTGTGCGGCAGCGATGCCAACGCCTTTCCCTACGGCATTGACGGCTGCGGCATTCCCTCGCTTGCCACGCCGCTCAAGAGCCTCGCTCGCGCCATGGCCAACATGGCCGAGCCGTCGCGCCTGTCGAACAAGCATGCCGAGGCGGCGGGCCGCATCCGCGCCGCCATGAACGCCGAGCCCTTCATGATGGCCGGCACCGGCCGATTCTGCACCCGCATCAACGCAGCGCTACCCGGCGTGGCGCAGATCAAGACCGGCGCGGAGGGCGTGTTCTGCGGCATGCTGCCGACCCTGGGGCTGGGCGTCGCCATCAAGATGTGGGACGGCGCGGCGCGAGCGGCCGAAGTCGCCATGGCGACCTTGCTCGGCCATCTCGGCGTCCTGGCGGCGGACCAGTGCGACGAGATCGTCCATCCGCCGGTCCGGAATGTGGTCGGCCTGCTGGTCGGCGAGATGCGCCCGGCCAAGAGCTGGCTGGGCTGAGCCAGGATGTGAGCATCAGGCTCGACATCCGCGAGATCGGTGCACGCGGCGACGGCGTCGCCGAACTCGACGGCCGGCGCTACTTCGTGCCCTTCACCTTGCCGGGCGAGACGGTCGACGCCGAACCACGCGACAAACGAGGCGAGGGGATCGCGGCCGATCTCGTGGAGGTAGTGGCGCCGTCGCGCCATCGCGAGGTGCCGCCTTGCGCCCACTTCAAGGTGTGCGGCGGCTGCGCCCTTCAGCATTGGCGGCGCGATGCCTACACCGCGTGGAAAGTCGAGCTGATCGTCCGCGCGCTGGCGCAGCGCGGCGTCGACGCGCCGCGCTTCGAGCCGCCGCTCGTCGGCGCGCCGGGCGAGCGGCGCCGCGCCGACTTCGTGCTGCATCGCCGGGGCAGGCGCGTGCTGGCGGGATTCCATGAGCGGGCGAGCGCCGAGATCGTCGATGTCGGCACCTGCGTGGTGGTGCGGCCCGCTCTCGATGCCTTGCTCGAGCCGCTGCGCGCGAGCCTCGCGTCCGTGCTGCCCGAGGGCGGAGCGGCCGATGCGATGGTGAACGAGACCGCGAGCGGCCTCGACCTGCTGATCCGGCCGCATCGGCGTCTCGACCTGTCGCTCGAACGGCGCGAAGCTTTGGTGGCCTTGGCCGAGGGCGCGGACCTGGCGCGGCTCTGCTGGGGCGATCGTGTATCCGCCGAACCTGTCGTCGTTCGACGCACGCCGCTCGTGGTCTTCGGCGAAGCGAGGATCGAGCCGCCGCCCGGCGCCTTTCTGCAGGCGACCCAGCGTGCCGAACAGGCAATGCGGGCGATGGTCGGCGCGTGGACGGGCGATGCGCCGAAGCTGGCCGATCTCTTTGCCGGCCTGGGCGCGCTGTCGCTGAGTCGTGCCGGCAAGCTCACGCTTTTCGAGAGCGACCGGCAGGCGGTCGCTGCCGTCGCGGCGGCGGCACGCCGGCTGGGCGGCAAGGTGACGGCCGAGCGCCGCGATCTCTTTCGTAATCCGCTGACGGCAGCCGAGCTCGACGCCTTCGATGCCGTTCTGCTCGATCCGCCGCGCGCCGGAGCAGCCGCGCAGTCGGCCGAGCTGGCGCGGGCGAAAGTGCCGCGCGTGGTCTACGGCTCGTGCGATCCCGGCAGCTTCGCGCGCGACGCGCGCACCCTGCAGGACGGCGGATACCGGCTGGAGAAACTGCTGCCGGTCGATCAGTTCCTGTGGTCGCCGCATATCGAGTTGATTGCGCTGTTCGCCCGTGCGCCGTTAAGGTCGACGCGACACTAGGGGAGGAAAGACGACATGATGTTCGACCTCAGCGGCAAGGTGGCTGTGGTGACCGGCGGCAGCCGCGGCATCGGCCGCTCGATCTGCGAACAGATGGCGGCGCACGGCGCCAAGGTCGTCGTCTCCAGCCGCAAGCTGCCGGCCTGCGAGGAAGTCGTGAAGGGTATCAAGGAAAGGGGCGGGGAGGCGACGGCGGTGGCCGCCAGCATCTCCGACAAGGCGCAGCTCGAGAACCTGGTGGCTTTCGCGCGCAAGACCTACGGCAAGATCGACATCATGGTCTGCAACGCCGCCTCCAATCCCTATTTCGGCCCGCTGACCGGGCTGAAGGAAGAGGTATTCTCCAAGATCATGCAGAACAACGTGATGTCGAACTTGTGGCTCATGAACATGGTCGGTCCGGAGATGGCCGAGCGCAAGGACGGAGCCTTCATCATCGTGTCGTCGATCGGCGCGCTGGTCGGCTCCGCTCATATTGCCGCCTACAACATGAGCAAAGCCGCCGACCTGTCGTTGGTGAAGTCGCTCGCCATGGAATGGGGCAAGCACAACATCCGCGTGAACGCCATCGCGCCCGGCCTGATCCAGACCGACTTCGCCAAGGCGCTGTGGGACAATCCCGACATTCGCCGCGCCAACGAGGGCAAAGCGGCGCTGAAACGCATCGGCCAGCCCGATGATATCGGCGGCGTGGCGGTGTTCCTGGCTTCGAAAGCCGGCGCCTTCGTCTGCGGCCAATGCATCATCGCCGACGGCGGCGTTATCGGATCGGGGGCTGAATAAATCTTGCCGGACCGCGGGCCTCCAGGCCCGCTCATCCTCATGACCCAACCAAAAGGCTGGCATTCCAGAGGCTACTTGCCTCACTTCGACTCGCCGGAAACCGTCCAGTTTGTAACCTTTCGTCTGGCCGATAGTTTGCCGGCCGCTGTCGCTGAGGCGTTGGGACACCGAGAAGACAACGTCCATCGCATCGAGCGCGAACTCGATGCCGGTCTCGGGGCGTGTTGGCTGGGAAAGCCCGAGATTGCGTCGCTAGTCCAAGACGCGCTGCTGCATTTCGACGGCGAACGTTATCGCTTGATCGCGTGGTGCCTGATGCCAAACCACGTCCATGTCGTCGTCGATATTTTGGATGGCCAATCTTTGACCGGCATCGTGCGAAGCTGGAAATCCTTCTGCAAGGCAGGCAAACGCGCGACTCGGACGTTCTGGGCCCTTCTGGCATGCCGACTACTTCGATCGGTACATGCGCAATGAAGAGCATCTGGCCCAAACAGTTGACTATGTTGAGCGGAATCCCGTGAAGGCAGGACTTGTCGGCGCCGCCGATAACTGGATCTGGAGTTCAGCGCACTTCCGCAGGCTTTGAAAGCCATGAGCGGGCCTGGAGGCCCGCGGTCCGGCAAGAGGCGCTATGCGACGTCGAGCTCGCACCACACCGGGACGTGGTCGGACGGCTCGGGCAGGCCACGCTCGGCCTTGTCGATGCCGACGGCGGTCAGCCGGTCGGCGGCTTGCGGCGAGAGCAGCAGGTGGTCGATCCTGAGCCCGTTGCCCTTCGCCCAAGCGCCGGCCTGATAGTCCCAGAAGGTGTAGCACGGCGTATCGAGATGGAAGGTGCGCACCGCATCGGTAAGGCCAAGATTGAGCAGGGTGCGCAGCGCAGCGCGCGACTGCGGCTGGCAAAGCGCGTCGCCGGCGAAGGCCTTGGGATCGAAGACGTCGATCTCGGTCGGGCATACATTGTAGTCGCCGCCCAGCACGAACATCTCCTCGCGCGCGAGCAGGTCCCTCGCGCGCTGGTTCAGCCGATCCATCCAGGCGATCTTGTAGGCGAACTTCTCGGTGCCGACGGGATTGCCGTTGGGCAGGTAGATGCCGCCCACGGTGAGCGGCCCTTTGGGCGTCGCGATCCTGCCTTCGATATAGCGCGCAGGCTCGTCGGCCACGGCATCGGGCAGAGATCGCGCGGTGATCTCGACGGGATGGAGCGAGAGCAGGGCCACGCCGTTAAAGCCCTTCTGGCCCACGATCTCGACCTTGTAGCCGGCCGCCTCGACCTCGAGGCGCGGGAACTGCGCCTCCTGCGCCTTGATCTCCTGCAGGACCACGACGTCGGGCTTGGCGCGTTCCAGCCATGCCACCAGATTCCCGGTCCGCTTGCGGACGGAATTGACGTTCCAAGTCGCGACCTTCATCGCGGCCGGATCACACGCTGAAGGAGTTGCCGCAGCCGCAGGAGGAGGTGGCGTTCGGGTTCTTCACCTGGAACGAGGCGCCAACCATTTCCTCGACATAGTCGAGCTGGCTGCCTTTCAGGAGCTCCAGCGAAGTGCTGTCGACCAGCACCGCGGCGCCGTCGCGCTCGATCACCAGGTCGTCTTCGTTGCGTTGGTCCTCGAACGAGAAGTTGTACTGGAAGCCCGAACAACCGCCGCCCAGGACGGCCACCCGCATCATGACGGGTTTGGCTTCCTTGGAGGCGAGGAAGGCGATGCGCTTGGCGGCGCTGTCGGTGACGGCAAAGGGGGTCTCGCTCATGTCCAACAACATGTGGTTGGAAGGCCGGTTCGTCAATGCTTCGCGTTGCGTTGAAGCTGCTCGCGCAGCCCTTGCAGGTCGCCCAGGACCCAAAGGTCGGCAATTTGTCACTTTTCAGGGTGAAGAGGGCGGCCTCGGCCCATTCCACCCGCCGTTCGGTCGGGGCAAAGCTCGGGAACGACGCCCGGTGAATGCCCTCAAACCGCATGTGGGCAAATGCCCGTTCGCCTTCGCTCACCAGGTCGAGGACCGTGCATCGGTAGTCGACGGCCTGCCGAACAGTCATGTCAGGGCCGCCAGCCCGCGCTCGCGGGCGCGAACCCGCTCGCGGTAAAGAATGTAGAGGCCCGAGCCGATGACCAGCGGCAGGCCATACCAAACCGCCGGCGAGGGTTCGTCCTTGAACCACAGATAGCCGTAGAGGACCGCCAGCACGATGGAGCTGTAATCGAAGGGCGCCAGGACCGACGCCGGCGCAAGGCGAAGCGCCCGGGTGACCAGGATCTGGCCGACGCCGCCGATGAGGCCGAGCGAGGTGAGCCAGAACCAGCCGCCGAGGGACGGCCACTTCCACTCCGGGATGGCGCCGATCAGCGATACCGCGCCGGCGAACAGGCAGAACCAGAAGATCGTCGCCGCATCGTGGTCGTAGCGGCTGATCAGGCGCGTGAGCACCGTGGACAGGGAATAGCAGAAGGTCGCGCCAAGAACGACCAAGGACAGCCAGTGGACCGACATGTTCCAGGGTTCGAGCATGATCAGCACACCAACGAAGCCGACGGCGACGGCGCTCCAGCGCCGCCAACCCACGACCTCGCCCAGGATCGGTGCGGCGAGCCCGACCATGAACAGTGGCGCGGCATACGAAATTGCGTAGGCATCGACCAGCGGCATGCGCGGAAAGACGTAGAAGAAGCCCAGCAGGCTGCCGAAGCCGGTGACGATGCGCATCGCCTGAAGCAGCGGCCGGCTGCTGCGGACCAGGCGAATTCCGCCCGCGTTCCGGAAGAGAAAGTAAAGCGGTACGAGGGCGATGGTGCTGCGAAACAGCATCATCTGGAACGGCCCGTACGAATCGCCCAGCCACTTCACAAGGGCATCCATCGTCGAGAACAGGGCGAGGGCGGATAGCCGGGCGTAGATGCCGAGCAAAGTGGGAGAAGCGGGGGCGGGTGACAAGGTGGGCTATTTGGCTTGTCCAGCATCCTTCCGTAAAGTGCCCTCTACGGGAGAGTGGGCGCAGGAGGGGCGGGGATCGAATGCGCATGGGTTGGTTGTTCGGCCGCAACAATGTGCGTGCGCCGTGGATCGTTGCCCTGCTCGTTCTGGTGAACGCGCTGCTGCTGCGTGCGCTCGATCCCACCGGATTGACCCGCCTGCGCGACGTCGCCTTCGACAGCTTCCAGCGTATCAAGCCGCGGACCTACCATCCTGCCACGCCGGTCCACATCGTCGACATCGACGAGGCCGCCCTGGCTGAGTTCGGCCAGTGGCCCTGGCCGCGCACCATCGTCGCGCGCCTGATCGACAAGCTGACCGAGAAGGGCGCCGCCGCTATCGCCTTCGACGTGGTGTTCGCCGAGCCCGACCGGTCGTCGATCAGCCGCATGGTCAAGGACCTCGTCGCCTATACCGATCCCGAGACCGTGCAGAAGCTCGCGGCGGCGATCCAGGACAACGACAAGGTGCTGGCCGACGCCATCGCCCACTCGCGCGTCGTGCTGGGATTCGGCTTCGATCCGCATGGCGGGTCGCAGCCGCCGAAGCGCATGTTCGGCACGGCCTTCGCCGGCGACGATCCGAGCCAGTTCCTGCCGGTGCAGCAGGGCACCGTGAAGCCGCTAGCCATCCTTGAGGCCGCCGCCAAGGGCAACGGCAGCGTGAATACCGACGTTGAAGGCCCGGTGATCCGCCGGGTTCCGATGCTTTTCCGGGTCGCCGGCCAGGAAGGCCTGTTTCCGGCCCTGTCGATCGAGGCGTTGCGGGTTGCCCAGGGCGCCAGCACCTACGTCATCAAATCGTCCGGCGCGAGCAGCGAAATGTCCTTCGGCGCCAAGACCGGAATTGTCGCCATCAGGACCGGCGACATCGAAGCGCGCACCGATTCGCGCGGCCGCCTGGCGCTCTACGATAGCGGCCATCGCGAGGAGCGCTTCGTCTCGGCGCGCGCCGTGCTCAAAGACGAAGTGCCGCCCGACAAGCTGGACGGCCAGATCATCTTCATCGGCACCAGCGCCATCGGCCTCAAGGACCTCCGCAGCACGCCGGTCGATGACTCCGCTCCCGGCGTCGAGGTGCATGCCCAGCTTGCCGAGCAGATGATCGAGCAGGAATTCCTCGCCCGACCCGACTTCGCCGATGGCGCGGAGTTCCTCTATCTGGCGGCCATCGGTGCGCTCTTCGTCTTCCTGTTGCCGCGGCTGTCGGCCGGAAAGATGACGATCGTCGCGGTGATTTTCATCGGCATCGGCCTCGCCGTGCCGTGGATCGCCTTCTCGGAATACGACCTGCTGTTCGACCCGGTCTACCCGCCCGTTACCTTGGCTGTGATCTATGTGACCGGCACGGCGCTCGCCTTCATGCGTACCGAGCGCGAGCGGTCGGCGATCCGCGGCGCTTTCGGTCTCTACCTGTCGCCCGATCAGGTGGAGCGCATCGCGCGCCATCCCGAATTGCTGCAGCTCGGCGGCGAGATGCGCGAGATCACCGTGATGTTCACCGACGTGCGCGGCTTCACGCGCATATCGGAGCAGTTCGATCCGCACGGCCTGACCCGGTTCATGAACCGGTTCCTGACCCCCATGACCGACCTGATCCGCAACCACCGCGGCACGATCGACAAATACATGGGCGACGCGATCATGGCGTTCTGGAATGCCCCGCTGGACGTCGATCGCCACGCCGCGCTGGCGTGCGATACGGCGCTCTCCATGCAGGCGCGCCTGATCGAGCTGAACGAGGAATGGAAAGCCGAGGCCGAAGCGGAGGGGCGCGGACACATTCCGGTGAATATCGGCATCGGCCTCAACACCGGGCAGGCGTCGGTCGGCAATTTCGGCTCGACGCAACGCTTCACCTATTCGTGCCTGGGTGACGACGTGAACCTCGCATCGCGCCTCGAAGGGCAGTGCAAGACCTACAGCGTCGGCATCATCATCGGTGACAAGACGCGCCTGCAGGTGCCCGACTACGCCGCGCTGGAGATCGACCTGGTCATGGTCAAGGGCAAGACCGAACCGGAGCGCGTCCATGCCCTGGTCGGCGGCTTTGCCGAGGCGCAGACGCCGGCCTATCACGAGCTCGTGCGGCAGCAGGCGGCCTTCCTGGCGCAATATCGGACCGGCGGCTTCGTCGAGGCGCTGGACTTGATCGCAGGCTGCGAGGCTGCCGCGGCTGCGGTCGGCTGGCGGCAGGGCTACTACGACATGATGCGCGTGCGGGTCGACGGCCTGATCGACGATTCGCCGCCCGATTGGACGGGAGTGTATGTCGCCAAGGAAAAGTGAGTCCGTCCGGCGCATCGCCGCCATCGAAGCGCTGGTCTGCCGCGATGTCGGGCGCAAGACCCAGGAACTGATCGCCGCAAGTGCGGGCGAACTCGCGGCAGCGGCCGAGTCGCTGGGTGGCGCAACGCGCGTCGGCCTGATCACGGGCTTTTTCGTGCCGCGCGGCGAGGTTGCGGCGCCCGAGACCGATGGTCCGGTCGGCACCGCCCTGCTGGCTGCGGCGCTCGCGGCCTGCGGCGTGCCGGCGCGCATCGCCGTCGATACGCCCTGTGCCGAAGCGGTGCGGGCGGCCGTCGAGGAAGCCGGTGGCGGCGTCGCGGTCGACGAGGTGGGCGTCAGCGACGGCGAGGGAATTGTCCGCCTGACCGAAGCGTGGCGCGGTGCGGCGGTCACGCATGCCGTGGCCATCGAACGCTGCGGCCGCAGCGGCGACGGCCGGCCGCGCAACATGCGCGGCGTCGATGTCTCGCCGTGGACGGCGCCGCTCGACGATCTGTTCCTGGGCGGTGGCTGGACAAAGCTTGGGGTGGGCGATGGCGGCAACGAGATCGGCATGGGCCGGCTGCCGGCCGGTCTGATCGCGCGCACCGTGCCCAATGGTGCAGCGATCGCCTGCGTCACCTCATGCGATCATCTCGTCGTCGCCGGCGTGTCCAACTGGGGCACCTATGGATTGATGGCGGCACTCGCCGTCCTGCGCCCCGACTGGCGCGACACCATCGCCGAATTCCTGACGGCGGAACGCGACCTCGCCGTCACGCGCGCCATCGTCGCCAAGGCAGGCGCCGTCGATGGCGTGACGGCACGCAACGAACCAACGGTCGACGGTTTCGGGCCGGAGATCCATGGCGCACTGATCGATGAGCTCCGTCGCATTGCGTGGGGGCAGGCGGCGGACTAGGTTCGCCCGCCATGGACAATCCCTACGCACCGACGCATCCCGAAATCCGCGAAGCGGTTCGCCAGCTCTGCCTGAAATTCGATGGCGCCTACTGGCGCGCCCTCGACCGCGAGCGCGGCTACCCGACCGACTTCGTGAAGGCGCTGACCGACGCCGGCTGGCTCGCGATCCTGATTCCCGAGGAGTATGGCGGCTCGGGGCTCGGCATCTCGGCGGCCGCGGCCGTGCTCGAAGAGGTGCAACGCGCAGGCTGCAACGGGGCGGCCTGCCACGCGCAGATGTACATCATGGGAACATTGCTGCGGCACGGCAGCACCGAGCAGAAGGAACGCTACCTGCCCCGCATCGCCCGCGGCGAGCTCAGGCTGCAAGCCTTTGGCGTCACCGAGCCGACCAGCGGCACCGACACCCTGGCGCTCCGCACCACGGCGGTGAAGAAGGACAACAGCACCTACGTCGTCAATGGCCAGAAGGTGTGGACCAGTCGCGCCGAGCACTCCGACCTGATGCTGCTGCTGGCGCGCACCACGCCCAAGGAGCAGACCAAGAAGCGCACTGAGGGATTGTCGGTGTTCCTGGTCGACATGCGCGAGACGCTGGGCAAGGGCCTCACCATCAGGCCCATCCGCACCATGATGAACCACAACAGCACCGAAGTGTTTTTCGACAACATGGAAGTGCCGGCCGAGAACCTTATAGGCGAGGAGGGGCAGGGCTTTCGCTACATCCTGGGCGGCATGAATGCCGAGCGCGTGCTGATCGCCTCCGAATGCATCGGCGATTCACGCTGGTTCATCGAGAAGGCGACCGACTACGCCAAGGAGCGCAAGCTGTTCGGCCGGGCGATCGGGCAGAATCAGGGCGTGCAGTATCCTATCGCGCGCGCCTACGCCCAGACCGAGGCGGCCGACCTGATGGTGCGCAAGGCCGCTTCGCTTTACGAGGCCAACCTGCCGTGCGGCGCCGAGGCCAACATGGCCAAGATGCTGGGCTCGGAGGCGGCGTGGGCCGCGGCCGACATGTGCGTGCAGACCCATGGCGGCTTCGGCTTCGCCGAGGAATACGACATCGAGCGCAAGTTCCGCGAGACGCGGCTCTACATGGTGGCGCCGATCTCGACCAACATGATCCTGAATTTCATCTCCGAACACGTTCTGGATCTGCCGCGCTCTTATTGACCAGGTAACGTCGTCGGACCGGACCCCAACCTCATCCTGAGGAGCCGCGCCCCTCGAATACCTCGGGGTAAACTCCGCGCGGCGTCTCGAAGGATGGGCCGCATCACGATTGTTGCCCATCCTTCGAGACGGCCGCTGCGCGGCCTCCTCAGGATGAGGTCATGGTGAGGTTCGTAACGGGGCTGCCTTGCGCTGCTAATCGAAGACGAACTGCCGCAAGGTCGCGATCGCCATCATGATTGCGGCGTGACCGATGATCGCCAGGAACACCGTCCAGGCGACGGTGAACAAAGTGAACAGCCAGCCCAGCATGGCCATCACGCCGTCGCCTTCGATGAGGGCCAGGCAAAAGAACAGGATCGCCCAGGCCGGCAGGAAATTGTCGAACGGGATCGGCAGCGCGAGCAGCACGATCAGCAGCAGCCAGGTGACCTGGAGCAATCGTCGCCGCATACCCGTCACCCACCAGCCACGCCGGGGATGAATGGCATTCTCCAGCCGTTCGATGTGCCGTCGGACGCGCATCAGGAAATCCTGCAGCTTGCCGCGCGGCAGGCCGCGGCGGCCGACGATGTCGGGCAGCGAAGGCACGGGGCGCCCGAGGAAGTACTGCACCACGAGCAGGAACATCGGCACGCCGGTGACGGTCGAGAGCCAGGGAATGCCGGTCGGGACGCAATTGGGCAGATTGAGCGCGGCAATGGCGAAGGCGTAGGAGCGGCTCTCCAGCCCTTCCAGGAAGGCCTTGATCGTCAGGACGGAATCGCGCGGGCCCGCGAACAACCGGTCGAGCGTCGGCAGCAGCGCGCCGCGTTCGCTCATCCGCCCGCGCGCGCGAGCAGGCGGCGCGCCAGCACGAGGTGCGGCCGGTCGAGCATCTTGCCGTCGAGCGTGAGCACGCCGGACGTCGGGTTGTTCTCGAAAGTGGCGATGACCCGCGCAGCCCAGTCGACTTCCTGCACCGATGGGGTGAAGACTTCATGGATGATGGCGACCTGGTCGGGATGAATGGCGATCTTGCCGCCATAGCCCATGCGTCTCGCGTCATTCGCCTCGGCGCGCAGGCCCTCGAGATTCTTGATGTCGGGAAAGACCGTGTCGTAGGCCGTGACGCCGGCCGCCACCGACGCCATCAGGTTGACGGTACGCGCGAGCTTGAAGGTGTCGTCGTAGACGCCCGGCGCCGGTCCCTTGGCCAGCGCCCCGAGATCGGCCATCAGATCCTCGCCGCCCCAGGAATGTCCCATCAGGCGCGCGTGCTTGGCCGGTGCGGCGGTGAGCGCCAGCACGGCAGCGGCGCTTTCGGTGGCGATGGTCAGGATTCTGGTCGTGCCGGCCGCGATGCCTTCGCGTGCTTCGAGCGCATCGAGATAGTTTGCCAGGAGATCGAGATCGGCCTGGCCGACGCACTTGGGGAAGACGATGCCGTCGGGCCGGCCCTGCATGACGACGGCGAGATCGCCCAAGGTCAGGCCGGTGTCGAGCGCGTTGACGCGCACATAGAGCTTGGGGCCGGCGCGGTTGGCGCCTTTGAGATAGGCGAGCGCCATGTCGCGCGCGACCTTCTTGCGATCGGCGGCGACGGAATCCTCGAGGTCGAGGATCAGCCCGTCGGGGCCGGACGAGGGGCCCTTGGCGAGCTTGCGCTCCGAATCGGCGGGGACGAACAGGAAGGATCGCATCGGTTTGCTCTCAGCTTTTGGATTTGTTGCGTATGCCGATCGTGAGGTCGACGGTGACCTCTTCGAAATACGGCTCCGCCATCTTCCTCCCCGCGAAAGTCCGGCCCTTCTAGCACAGACGGACGTGCCATGGACGCTGAGCGGTCGCCATCGTATCAATGCCGTCATAGGACGAAACACCGAGACGGGAGCGTACGACATGCGCGCGATGCTGAGCGAAACGCCAGGCGGGCCGGAAAGCCTGAAGCTGGTCGAGCTGCCGTCCAAGCCGCTGGGCAAGGGGCAGGTCCGCGTCGCGGTCCGCGCCGCCGGCGTCAACTTCCCCGACACGCTGATCATCGCCGACAAGTACCAGTTCAAGCCGCCGCGCCCCTTCGCGCCGGGCCATGAGATCGCCGGCGACATCGTCGAGCTGGGTGAGGGTGTCACCGGCTACAAGAAAGGCGATCGCGTGATCGGCATGATCGGGCATGGCGGCTACGCCACCGAAGCCTTGGTCGATGTCGGCCAGCTGCTGCCGATGCCCGACAATATGAGCTACGAGGACGGCTCGGCCTTCACCATGACCTACGGCACCTCGTATTATGCCCTGAAGCAGCGCAGCAGCTACAAGCCCGGCGAAACCCTGCTTGTGACCGGCGCCTCGGGCGGCGTCGGGCTGACGGCGGTCGAGCTCGGCGCGCTGATGGGTCTAAAAGTGATTGCAGCCGTCGGGTCCGACGAGAAGATGGACGTCTGCCGCAAGTACGGCGCCACCATGTTCGTGAACTACGCCAAGGAGAAGATGCGCGACAAGGTCAAGGAACTCACCGGCGGCAACGGCGCGGACATCATCTATGACGCCGTCGGCGGCGACGCCTTCGACGAGTCGGTGCGTTGCATCGCCTGGTACGGCCGCCTGCTGGTCGTGGGCTTCGCGGCTGGCCGCATCCCCTCGCTGCCGGCCAATCTTGCACTCCTGAAGAGCTGCGACGTGCGCGGCGTATTCTACGGCGCCTGGCGCGGTCGTGAACCGGCCGAAGCGCGCAAGAACTTCGACGAGCTGCTGAAGTGGTATGGCGAAGGCAAGCTGAAGCCGCACATCTCCATGCGCTTCCCGCTCGAGAAGGGTGCCGACGCCATGAATGCGCTGTTGTCGCGCAAGGCGACGGGCAAGGTCGTGCTGACGATGGCGTAAACACCTGCTGACTCTTCTTCCTCCCCCGTCATACAGGGGAGGGTAGGGAGTGGGAGGCCGCACCGCCGGTTTTGAAAATTGCAGATCGGAATTTACAGACGCTTCGACTGCGGCCCTCCCCCTCCGGCCCTTCAGGCCACCTCCCCCGTATGACGGGGGAGGATAGAAATGAAAGAAATGAAGGAGGAAATCGTGGGCAGGCTAGCTGGCAAGATCGCGATTGTGACGGGCGCGGCGTCGGGCATTGGCGCGGCCTCGGCCAAGCTCTTCGCCGACGAAGGCGCACAGGTGCTGGCCGTCGACCGGCCGGAATCGACAATCGAGCAGGCCCATGCCGGCAACAATGCGGTCGCGGCTTTCGCTTGCGACATCACGGGCGACGATGCACCCCGGCAGATCGTGGCCGCCGCGGTCTCGCGGTTCGGCGCCATCGACATCCTGTTCAACAATGCCGGCGTGAGCGGCCGCGCCTTCGTCGAGGAGATGACCGACGAGCACTGGGATCGTGTCAACGGCGTGAACGTGCGGGCAATGTTCCGAATCTGCCGCGAGGCCATCCCGGCGCTCAAGGCGCGCGCCAGGGAGAAGGGCAGGGCGCGTATCGTCAACACCGCCTCGGTGATGGCGTTCGACACCGACTTCGGCCTTGCCGCCTATTGCGCCTCCAAGGCAGGCGTCGGCGGCCTCACGCGCACGCTGGCGCTCGAGCTCGGCAAGTTCAACATCACCGCCAATTATGTCTGCCCGGGCGCCATCTACACCGGCATGACCCGCACCAACTTCGACGACCCCGAAATTCGCGCGGTGTGGGAGAAGAAGGCGGCCTTGCGCCGGCTCGGCCAACCGATCGATATTGCCCGCGGCGCGCTCCTGCTGGCGTCCGACGAGGCCGACTTCATCACCGGCCACGAGCTCGTGGTCGATGGCGGCCTGACACTCAGAACCTAGGTTTATCGTTCCATGGCCAACATCCACTCCTTCGCTGCCGACTACAGCGAGGCGCGCGACAAGTTTCTCGCGGCGGCGCGCGTCGCGGGCGCGGTGACCTATCGCTATGACAATCCCGCCAAAGGACCGAGGGGCGAAGCCTTGTCGACCGATGTGGCGCGGCTGGGGCCCGACGATGCCTCGAGGGCAGTGGTAACGATCTCCAGCACGCACGGCGTGGAGGGCTATTGCGGCTCGGGGTTCCAGGTCGATTGGCTGGCAAGCGTCGGTGCGGCCGGTCTGCCGAAGGATACGGCTGCCGTGTTCGTCCACGCGATCAACCCTTACGGCTTCGCCTGGACGCGGCGCGTGACGGAAGAGGGCAACGACCTCAACCGCAACTACGTCGACCACAGCAAGCCTTATCCTACGAACGAGGGCTATCTCGAGATCGCGGATTTCCTGGTGCCGCGCGACCTCAGCCAGGCCGTCGTCGCTGCCGCCGAAGCAAAGCTCGCCGCCTACCGCAAGAAGGTTGGCGACGTTGCTTATTTTCGCGCGGTTTCGGGCGGCCAGTATAGTCATCCTGACGGCATGTTCTTCGGAGGTGGCGGCCCGTCGTGGTCCAACCGCACCCTGCACGCCATAACCGACCGGTTCCTGAAGGGCCGCCAGGACGTTGCGGTTATCGACTTCCATACCGGGCTCGGCCCCTATGGCTACGGCGAGCCGATAACGCACTACGACATCGACACGCCGGCTTCTCGTCGCGTACGCGCCTTCTGGGGCGAGTCGGTGACAGAGTCCAAGCGCGGGCAGACCGCCTCCCAGGCGCGCGACGGGCTGGGTCATTATGGTCTCAATCGCGTGCTGACGGAGCCCGAGACGCGGCTCACCATGTGCACCCTGGAATACGGCACGTTCGATCGCGAGAGTGGCCAGAGGGCCTTCCGGGCCGACCATTGGCTGCACAAGTACGGCGATCCGCTGGGCCAGGAAGCGGGGCCGGTGCGGTCCGCGATGCGCCGGCAATTCTATCCCGAGACGGACGACTGGAAGGAGGCGGTGCTGTTCCGCGGCCACCAGATCGTGCGTCAGGCGATCGCCGGCATCCAGCGCGGCGCTAGTTGAAGGCCCTGTTCTGTTGCCTCGGCGACAAGACGAGGTCCCTCGGCTGCGCCGCCCCCTAGACTTCGCGGGCTGGCGGCTTCGTTCGGGATGACGGAATAAATAGTCAAATGCCATAGCCCTACGGATCTCTGGGGACAATCGCCCGCGAAAAGCCATACGTCGCTCAACCGATCCTGCTAGAAAGCCTCCCCATGCGTGCTCTGGTGGCGCTGCTCGCGTTCGCGGGCGTGACGGCGCTCAATTTCCTGTGGTGGTCGTTGCCCAATCGGCCGGTGGAAATCGCCGGCTGGACAACCGCGCCGCTGCAGAGCGTGTCGTTCGCGCCGTACCGGCCAGGTCAGAGCCCGCTCACCCGCACTTTCCCGACGCCTGACCAGATCGACGACGATCTGCATCGCCTGCAGGGCAAGGTGCGCGCCGTGCGGACCTATTCCACGGGCGAGAATCTCGAGGCCGTGCCGCAGCGCGCCGGGAAGTACGGGCTGAAGGTCTGGCACGGCGCCTGGCTGAACGACAACGAGAAGGAGAATCTCGAGCAGGTCAACCTGCTGATCGATCACGCCAACAAATACAAGGACACGATCGAGCGGGTGATCGTCGGCAATGAGGTGCTGCTGCGCAAGGACCTGACGGCGAACGAGCTGCGGCGCTACATCCGCCAGGTCAAGCAGCGCGTGACGCAGCCCGTGACCTATGCCGACGTCTGGGAGTTCTGGCTGCGCAACCCGTCGCTGGCCGACGAGGTCGACTTCATCACCATCCACATCCTGCCCTACTGGGAGGACGAGCCGATCGGCCTCGATCGCCGCGAGCCCGACGGGACGCCCAGTATCGAGAAGCACATCGTCGACATCTACAAGAAGGTCCAGGCGCGCTTTCCCGACAAGAAGATCGTGATCGGCGAGACCGGCTGGCCGAGCGACGGCCGCATGCGCTCCGACGCGCGGCCCGGGCGGGTCGAGCAGGTGCGCTACTTCTCGACCTTCCGCACCATCGCCGAGCGCGAGAAGTTCGACTACAACGTCGTCGAGGCTTTCGACCAGTATTGGAAGGCGCGCCAGGAAGGCACGGTCGGCGCGGCCTGGGGCCTTTTGGACGCCCAGCGGCAGGACAAGTTCGAGCTCGGCAAGCCGGTCGTGGCCGAGCCGCACTGGCGCATGCTGTTCACGCTGTCGACCCTGGCCGGCGGCCTGGTGCTGATGGGTTTCGTCAGCCTGCGCCGCCAGGCCAGGGGCAAGACCATCGCGGTCTTCGCCGTCTTCGCCCAGGTCGTCGCGACCTGCTACATACAGGCGACCTGGATCGACCTGACGCGCACCTTCTATTTCGAGAAGATGGTGGGCGTCGTGTTCTGGGCGCTGCTGCTCGGCCTGTTCAGCTACGCCTTGCTGCGCGGCATCGCCGATAGCCTGACCGGCAAAATGGCCGATCCGTCGCTCTACGGTGCGCGCATCCGCGAGGCGCTGCATGCCTGGCGCGAACTGCCGCGTTACCGAATCGTGCAGCGCGCCGACCTGATGGCGCAGCTCCTCTATCTGGTGCTGACGCTGCTTTGCATCTTCTATCTCGTGTTCATCAGCATCGACTGGTACGACGGCGTGATCCGCCTCAGCGAGACCTGGTATCGCCAGATCGCCATCGATGGCCGCTACCGCGATTTCCCGATCTGGAGCTTCGTCATCCCGGCCATCGTGCTGATGGCGTGGAAGACGTTGACCATCCTGCGGTCGGACCCGATCTCGCGGGCCGACAGATGGGCCAAGGCTTTGTCGTTCGGCCGCCTGCTGGGCTACGACGGCAGCCGCGGCTTCGTACGCATGGACCGCTCTTTCAGCCGGGTGCGGCCCGTCCTGCCGGAGATCGTGCTGGCCTTCCTGCTGATCTTCTGGGCGGCCGTGATGGTGGTGACCGAAGGCGCCATCAAGCTCTATGACGGCGGCTCCGGCGGCTTCGTCGCGGCCGACGGTGGCCGCTGGGTAATCAGGACACTTTTCTGGAACACGCAGGCCGGCTGGTTCGCGGCCCTGGCCGTGCTCATGGCCGTTCCTTATCTGGCGACGATCTACATATCGATACGCGAACCACTGGCAGAACCGCCACCGGACTCCTATACCAGCAAATGGTAGGTGCCAGACTTCAAAACCTCACCCTGAGGAGGGCGTGAAGCGCCCGTCTCGAAGGGTGGGCGACAGCATGACTGGTCCCGCCCTTCGAGACGCGCCCTTCAGGCGCTCCTCAGGGTGAGGTTGTCGCGTTTTTTTGGTCCAGGAGTTACGACATGGAAATCAAGGGCGAGTACAAGATCGCGGCACCGCGCGACAAGGTTTTTGCAGCGCTGAACGACCCGGCCATCCTGCAGGCCTGCATTCCCGGCTGCGAGTCGCTCGAGAAGACCTCCGACACGGAGATGAAGGCCAAGGTTCGCCTGCGCATCGGCCCGGTGAGCGCCAGCTTCACCGGCAAGGTGACCCTGTCCGACATCGATCCGCCGAACGGCTACAAGATCTCCGGTGAAGGGCAGGGCGGCGTGGCCGGTTTCGCCAAGGGCGGCGCCGTCGTCTCCCTGCGCGACGATGGAGGCGCGACCGTCCTGGACTACAATGTCGATGCCCAGGTCGGCGGCAAGATCGCCCAGGTCGGGGCGCGGCTGATCGAAGGGACGGCACGCAAGCTGTCCGACGAATTCTTCGGCAAGTTCGCGGCCACGATCGGCGGGCCGCCCTCGGCGGCGGCTGTCGCCGGAGTGGCCTCGGCAGCCGGACCGGTGCCGACCGCTCCGCCGCCTTCCGCTGCAGCGCAGCGAGGCTACAGGCATTGGCTGGTCATCGGCGTCGGCGCCGCCGTGCTGATCCTGATCTTCCTGGCAAGCCGTTAATCCGCAATTCGCTTGACCGCCGCCAGACCGGCTTGCGAGAGTCCTGTCAACGCCCGGCGGGTGCGTTTAGCCGCGTCCGCGTTGAACCAACGAGGTAAGGGAGAAGAGTAGATGACCATTTCCGTCGCCATGACCGTCAACGGCAAGTCCGTCTCGGGCAAGGTCGAGGCGCGCACGCTGTTGGTTCAGTTCCTGCGCGAGCATCTCGGCATGACTGGTACCCATGTCGGCTGCGACACCAGCCAGTGCGGCGCCTGCGTCGTCCACGTCGACGGCAAGTCGGTGAAGTCGTGCACCATGCTGGCGGTCCAGGCCGAGGGCTCGAAGGTGATCACCATCGAGGGTTTGGCCGAGAGCGCCGACAAGCTGCACCCGATGCAGGAGGCCTTCCGCGAGAACCACGCCCTGCAATGCGGCTTCTGCACGCCCGGCATGGTGATGAGCGCCATCGACATGGTGAAGCGCCACAACTACCAGCTCGACGAGGCGACGGTGCGCCGCGAGCTCGAGGGCAACCTCTGTCGCTGCACCGGCTACCATAACATCGTGAAGGCAATCCTGGCGGCAGCGCCCGCCATGAAGTCAGCAGGGGTGTAGCCATGACCGCCGCCACCGGAATCGGCGCCCGCGTTCTTCGGACGGAAGACAAGCGCTTCCTGACCGGGACCGGCCGCTATGTCGACGATCTGCCTCTCGCGCGCGCGACCTACGCCTACTTCCTGCGTTCGCCGCACGCCCACGCGAAGATCAAGAGCATCGACACCGCGGCGGCCAAGAAGATGCCGGGCGTCGTCGAGATCTTCATTGGCAAGGACCTGGTCGACGCCAAGGTCGGCGGCCTGATCTGCGGCTGGGTGGTGAAGGACAAGCACGGCCAGCCGCACAAGGCGCCGCCGCATCCGATCATGGCGGCCGACACCGTCCGCTATGTTGGCGACACGGTGGCGATGGTGGTGGCCAACAGCCACGACGAAGCCAAGGACGCCGCCGAGTCGATCAAGGTCGACTACGACGTGAAGCCGGCCAACATCGATCTCGCTCACGCGCTCGACAAGGGCGCGGCCGAGGTCCACGCCGAAGCACCGGGCAACCTGGTCTATGACTGGGAAATCGGCGTGAAGGCCGATGTCGACGCCGCCTTCGCCAAGGCCGCGCACGTCACCAAGCTCGACCTTGTGAACAATCGGCTGATCCCCAACGCTATGGAGCCGCGCGCCGCGGCGGCTGAATACGACAAGGGCACGGGCAATTACACGCTGTGGTCGACGTCGCAGAACCCGCACGTGCTGCGCCTCATCCTGTCGGCCTTCGTGCTGGGCATTCCCGAGCACAAGCTGCGCGTCATCGCCCCTGACGTGGGCGGCGGCTTCGGCAGCAAGATCTTCTGCTACGCCGACGAGACCATGGTCTGCTGGGCGGCGTCGCGTGTCGGGCGGCCCATCAAGTGGACCGCCGAACGGTCCGAGTCGTTCATGACCGACTGCCACGGCCGCGACCACGTCACCCACGCGGAGCTGGCGCTCGACAAGGACGGTAAGTTTTTGGCGCTCAAGGTCGATACCATCGCCAACATGGGCGCGTATCTCTCGACCTTCTCGACGGCGGTGCCGACCTATCTGTACGCCACGCTGCTGGCCGGCCAGTACACGACGCCGCTCATCTACGCCAATGTGAGGGCGGCGCTGACGCATACCGCGCCGGTCGACGCCTATCGCGGCGCCGGGCGGCCCGAGGCGACCTTCGTGATCGAGAGCATCGTCAGCAAGGCCGCTGCCGAGATGAAGATGGACCCGGCCGAGCTTCGCCGGAAGAACTTCATCCCGACGACCGCCTTTCCGTACCAGACACCGGTGGCGCTGCAGTACGATTCGGGCAACTACCCGCCGATCATCGACGAGGCGATGAAGCTTGCCGACTACAAGGGCTTCGAGGCGCGCCGCGCCGAGGCCAAGTCGCGCGGCAAGCTGCGCGGCATCGGCTTCTCGTCCTACATCGAGGCCTGCGGGCTGGCGCCGTCGCAGGTGATCGGTCAGCTGGGCGGCGGCGTCGGCCAATGGGAATCGGCGCAGATCAAGTTCAACCCGACCGGCAACGTCCAGATCATGACCGGGGCGCACAGTCACGGGCAGAGCCACGAGACGACCTTCGCCCAGCTCATATCGGACAAGCTGGGCGTGCCGTTCGACCAGATCGAGGTTGTCCACGGCGACACGGCGACGACGCCGTTCGGCATGGGCACCTACGGCAGCCGTTCGCTGGCGGTCGGCGGCTCGGCCATCATGAAGGCGGCCGACAAGATCATCGCCAAGGGCAAGAAGATCGCCGCCCATCTGATGGAGGCATCGGTCGCCGACGTCGTGTTCGAGAACGGCACCTTCAAGGTGGCAGGCACGGACAAGAACGTGCCGCTGGCGCAGGCGGTGTTCGCGGCCTACGTGCCGCACAACTATCCGCTGGCCGAGCTCGAGCCCGGTATGGACGAGAACGCCTTCTACGACCCGGCGAACTTCGTCTATCCGGCGGGCACGCAGATCTGCGAGGTCGAGATCGACCCCGACACCGGCGAAGTCCAGATCGTGAATTTCACCGCGGTCGACGATTTCGGCAACATCATCAATCCGATGGTGGTCGAGGGCCAGGTCCATGGCGGCATCGCGCAGGGCGTCGGCCAGGCGCTGCTCGAGGCTGCCGTCTACGACAAGGGCACGGGCCAGCTCGTGAGCGGCTCGTACATGGACTACACCATGCCGCGCGCGGAAAACTTCCCGTCGTTCAAGCTCGGCTACAAGGTGACGCCTTGCCCGCATAATCCGCTGGGCGTGAAGGGCTGCGGCGAAGCGGGTGCGATCGCCTCGCCGGCTGCCGTCATGAATGCCGTGCACAATGCGCTGGCGCCGGTGGGCGTCACGCACGTGGAAATGCCCGCCACTTCGCTCAACGTGTGGCAATCGATCCAAGGCGCCCAGCACGCGGCCGCCGAGTAACCGGAGGAAATTGAGATGTACGATTTCGCTTATCATCGCCCGAAGTCGCTCGCGGACGCAGTCAGCCTGCTCAAGGGCAAACCCGAGGGCCGCGTCATGTCGGGCGGCATGACCCTGATCCCGACGCTGAAGCAGCGCCTGGCCAAGCCCAGCGACGTGGTCGATCTCGGCGGCGTCAAGGAACTCGCCGGCATCAAGGTCGAGGGCAACAACGTGGTGATCGGCGGCATGACCCGTCACGCCGACGTCGCGACCTCGGCCGACGTCAAGGCGGCAATTCCCGCGTTGGCC
>Ga0193726_1000267_pt1 | contig 65828 bp, 65 predicted proteins | sample H2c1metaG_FD_144928 | JGI IMG/M metagenome (GOLD analysis project Ga0193726, IMG submission 144928) | Soil microbial communities from a riparian zone of the East river system, Colorado, United States - H2c1 | ecosystem: Environmental > Terrestrial > Soil > Riparian zone | place: USA: East River... | reverse complement strand
CGTTTTGGAAAAGTTGCTGAAGGCAGCACCGTCACAGATTGGGACGAAGAAGAAATCGCCCGCAAAATTTCCATTCAATCGGCGCTGGCCTATGCGGAATGGACGGCGCCGGGCCAAACCGAAAAAACTAAAATTAATTTTCTGGATACGCCGGGCTATAGCACCTTCGTAAACGAAACGCGTGCCAGTCTGATTGCCGCCGATTGCGCTCTGATCGTGATTGATGCGCACACCGGCGTGCAGGTCGTCACCGAAAAAGTTTGGGATTTTTGTACGGAATATGAATTGCCGCGCGCATTCGTAGTTAATTGGATGGATCGCGATCTGGCAAGTTTTGAGCGTTCGCTGGCGAATATTCAGGGAGTGTTCGGGCGCGGCGCCGTAGCGGTGCAACTTCCGATTGGCGAAGAAAAGAATTTTCGCGGCGTGGTGGACCTGGTCAACATGAAGGCCCACATTTATAAGCCGGGCGGCGACGGAAAAGCTTCCTTCGAAGAAATCCCCGCCGATCTAATGGACGCTGCTACAGAAGCTCACGAAAAACTTGTGGAGCTGGTAGCCGAGGGCGATGACAAATTGATGGAAGAGTTTTTTGCGGATGGCACACTTCCGCCCGCCGATTTGCTGAAAGGATTGCACGATGCGGTGCTATCTCGGCGAGTCTATCCAGTGTTGGCCACAGCCGCACTTCCGAATATCGGCAGCGAATCGCTGCTGAATTTTGTGGCACAAGTCTTTCCCGATCCTTCCGGCCGCGTGAAAGTGGAAGGATTCAAGCAGCCCGCGCGCAAGGGCGATAGCGTCGAACGAAAAATTGCCGATAGCGAACCGGTTTCGATTTTCGCATTCAAAACACTCGCCGATCCCTTTGCCGGACGTATCACTTATTTCAAAGTAATGTCCGGCATTCTGAAAGCCGACGCAAATCTTGTGAATTACAATCGCGGTTCCGCCGAGCGGCTGCAGCACGTTCAAGCCATGGAAGGAAAAGCCGGCGCCGATGTCGCTGAAATGCACGCCGGAGATTTATGCGCCGTCGCTAAATTGAAAGAAACTCTGACCGGCGAAACTCTGGGCGATAAGGGCGCCCCAATTTATTATCCGCCCGCTCGAATTCCAGAGCCTGCCATCACATTCGCGATCGAACCGAAAACGCGCGCCGACGAAGACCGCTTCGGTCAATCCATCCACAGAATTCTGGAAGAAGATCTGGGCCTGCGATTTTCACGCGATCCTCAAACGAAAGAATTCCTGCTCTCCGGCTCCGGCCAGCAACACATCGAAGTTGTCGTGGCGAAACTCCGGAAGCGCTATCACGTGGACTTAACTTTGAAGCCGCCAAAAGTTCCGTATCTGGAAACAATTCGCGGCAAAGCCGAAGCCGAAGGGAAACACAAAAAACAAACCGGCGGCCACGGACAATTTGCCGTTTGTCGTATCAAACTTGAGCCGCTCGCTCACGGCACAGGTTTTGAATTTGTGGACGACGTTTTCGGCGGCGCGATTCCCAACAATTTTATTCCGTCCGTGGAAAAGGGCATTCGCGCTTCGGCCGAACGCGGTTATCTCGCCGGATATCCGGTAGTGGATTTCCGCGCGGTCCTCTACGACGGCAAATATCACGACGTTGATTCTTCCGACATGGCGTTTAAAATTGCCGGCTCACTGGCGTTCAAAGAAGCCATGAGCCACGCCAAGCCCGCTCTTCTCGAACCAATCATGAATGTGGAAATCGCCGCGCCGGATCAGTATTCCGGCGATTTGATGGGCGATCTCAGCTCGCGCCGTGGACATATTAGCGGCAGCGAGGTGCGTGGAACGAATGTGATTATCAAAGCGAAAGTTCCGCAGTCTGAAATGTTGAACTACGCCACGGGACTCACTTCTATGACGCAAGGGCGCGCCAGTTACGGCATGGAATTTTCTCATTACGATTTCGTGCCCGCGGAAATCGCCGAGAAAATTATCGCTCACGCGAAAGCCACGCGCGCCGGACAGGAATTAGACGAAGAAGTTTTGCACTAGACGCAAATTGAACGTCGCCAAATTGGACGTTGCGATTCGGCTGTAACCAGTTAAGAATCCTCCTGCCATAATCCGTGCCGCCGTTAGCGCGAGCCGATAGGACAGGTTTCCAATGAAAAAAGAAACTCTACGGCGTTGGAGTGATTCCACCAGCGCCATCCACGCCGGTGAAGACCATTTCAGAATTGGCGGTCCGGTCGCTACGCCTATCGTGCGCTCGTCCACCTTCACGTTTTCCAGCACGGCAGAAATGAAGCGCTGGGCCGAAGGCAAAAGCAAAGCGTACATTTACACGCGCTACGGAAATCCCACACTCACCGTTGCGGAAGTAAAAATCGCCGCGCTGGAACACACCGAATCGGCGGTCGTAACCGCCAGCGGCATGGCGGCAATTTCTTCGGCGCTACTCTCCGTGCTTTCCAGCGGCGACGAAATGATCGCCACGCGCCAGCTTTACGGCGGCAGCTACCGATTGATGCGCGACGTTTTTCCGCGCCTCGGAATTAAAGTTCATCACGTAGAAAATGATCTCGCCGGCGTGGAAAAATTAGTGAACAGCCGCACACGCCTGCTCTACGTCGAAACACCAACAAATCCCACTCTGCGAATTGTGGATCTGCGTAAAGCCGTCACGCTCGCGAAGCGCTTCAATCTCGTCAGCGTGGTCGACAACACATTCGCCTCGCCCGCACTCCAAAAGCCTCTCGAACTTGGCTTCGACATGGCCGCGCACAGCACCACAAAATATCTCGGCGGACACACCGATCTAATCGGCGGCGCGGTAGCCGGAAAAAAAGTGTTCATCGACAAAGTTCGCACCATGGTCATCTATCTCGGCGGCTCGATGGACCCCGAAGGCGCGTACCTTCTCATCCGCGGAATGAAATCGCTCGGCCCTCGCGTGCGCCAGCAATGTGAAACCGCGATGGACGTCGCGAAATATCTCAGCAAGCATCCGAAAGTCGCGCGCGTTCACTATCCCGGATTGAAGACTCATCCCGATCACGCGCTCGCAAGACGCCAAATGTCGGACTTCGGCGCCATGATGGCATTCGATCTGAAAGGCGGATTGCCCGCGGCCCGCCGCTTCTGCGATCGCACACACTTATTCCTGATGGCCGCAAGTCTCGGCGGCGTCGAATCACTCTGCGTTCTGCCGATCTACACGTCCCACTACAAAATGAACAAACAGGAATTAGCCGGTGCGGGAGTCGAACCGGGAACCGTCCGCATCTCCATCGGTCTCGAAGATTCCGCCGATCTGATCGAAGATCTGCGCCAGGCACTTAGCTAGGAAGTACTATTTCCAACGGGCGCAAATTTAATTAAGCTGAGGCATGCGCAAACCAATTGCGATTGCCACAGCACTTTTAATTTTTGGCGCCTCACTCGTTGCGTCGGGCCAGACTCAGACCAACCGCACGAGAATTTTCCGCTCCGCCGAAGTCGTCACCGCCACTGGCATCGGCATTCCCTTCAATAGCGTTGCCCAAGGAATTGTTGAGCTTTACCTGACGATCGGCGAAACCGGCAACGTTGAAGATGTTCGCGTTGCCCGCCCACTCGCTTCCGTCACTGACGAGGCGGTGCGCTCCGTAAAGAAGTGGACGTTTGCTCCGGCAACAATGCGCGGCAAGCCGGTCGAATCCCAGCTAACCGTCTTCGCTGTATTTTGTCCGCTGGCTATTCAAACACCGGACTTGCCGTTAATGCCAATCGCCGATGAAGCGCGACAGCCCATATCGGGCGCCTTACCCTCGGTGTCGCCGGAAGTCATCGAAGCGAAATACCCGCCCGACAAAAACGCGCGATCCGTGGGAGGCACGGTCGTCCTTCGAGTTCTGGTCGGAACTGATGGCCAGCCCGGGCTGGTACGAGTGGTAAAGGACGCGCCCACGATGACGGATTTGGCGCGGACTGCCGTGGCGGGATGGAAGTTCAGTCCGGCGCGGGTGAAAGGCATGGAAGCGATTTCGGGTGTCGTGGTGGCGTTCGCTTTTCGTAATCCTATCGTCAACTACTAAAGTGGGCGGCTTCCGGCGCCCGGCGAAGCCCCAGTACCCCGTGTTTGACATCAGTTACCCGTTTCCGCCTTAATGGTTGACCATCCTGCCGCCCCGTCCTACCATGGGGCAGTTAACCAGTTCCACGTAGCATCCGTCTAAGATAATAGGACGGGGCGCGCATTCGGCACCCGACCCACGAACCGCGTGAACCTGAGATTCTACAAGCCGAAACGGAGTGTCTGGCTGCTGGCTGCGGCCTGCGCGGTAGCTTGCGTGGGAATGGGCTGCGATGACGCCAGCCGGAACGTCGTCCAAACGCAACCGCCTCAGATCAAAGCCGTTGTGGAACAGGGCGCGCCGCCTCAGCCGCAATCCCCAACGAAGCTCGTCAGCCTGCCCTTGAACACGAACCCCGCCAGCGCGGTTATTTTGCAGCCACCGTCTCCGCTTGGATCCGACCTGTTGCTTTCCTATGCGATGTGGGCGTTTGCCGCCGGCCAGCAGGATTACCACGCCGGACATTTGGCGAAAGCGCGCCAGGAATTCGATCTCGCGATTGATTCAATTCTTGGCAGCGGCGTTGACGTGAATAGTGATCCCCGTTTTCTAGCGGCATACCAGAGAATCGTCGAGACCGTCAGCAGCGAAGAATTCGCCGCGTTCCGCGAAGGCGATGGATTTTCCGAACAGAAAGCCGAAGCCGCGCCGATTGACGCGATTCCTGAAATTGGCGCAGCCGAGCCGGGAACTTTGGATCCGAAGCTCGCAGCCAGCGCCGCGGTCGAGCTGGCCGCCGTGCAACACGATTTTCCTCTCGCAGCGAATGAATACGTCCTGGCTTATTTGAATTTTTTCCACACCACGCGTGGACGCGCCATTGTGGAAACAGGTTTGCGCCGCGCCGGCCGTTACCGTTCGATGATCGAACGCGTCTTGGACGAAGAAGGATTGCCGCACGATTTAATTTATCTGGCGCAGGCGGAAAGTGCGTTCCAACCCACAGCGGTTTCTCACGCGCAGGCAGTCGGCCTCTGGCAATTTATTGCCGGCCGCGCGCATGAATATGGTTTGCAGCGCACTTGGTGGGTCGACGAGCGTCAGGATCCGGAAAAAGCCACGCGCGCCGCCGCGCATCATCTGCATGACCTCTACAATATGTTCGGCGATTGGTATCTGGCGATGGCCGCCTACAATTCCGGCCCAGGCAACGTGCAGAAAGCCATCGAACGCACCGGCTACGCCGATTTCTGGGAACTTTACAAACGCAACGTGCTTCCGAAAGAAACGCGCAACTACGTGCCGATTATTCTGGCCATGACGCTCATCGCCAAAGATCCCGCGCGCTACGGAATTTCCGTCACGCCCGAGCCAGCGTTGACCAGCGATCGCGTAAAGCCCGGCCAGCCAATTGATTTGCGGCTCGTCGCGGAAACAATCGATGTGGACGTGCAGACGATTCGCGCTCTAAATCCTTCCGTGCTGCGAACCGTGACGCCGCGCGATTCCAATTTTCAATTGAATCTTCCGGCGGGCACGGCGGATCGTTTCATGGAAGGGATCGCGGAAATTCCATCGGCTGACTGGGTGAGTTGGCGCCGTCATCGCGTGGAAGAAGGCGAAACACTCACGCAGATTGCAAAAACTTTTCGCGTAACTCCGGCTGCAATTATTTCCGCAAATGAAATGGACGCTCACGCTCCGCTCGAAATTGGCCGCAAGCTGATTATTCCCGCGGCGGCATTGCCGGATCTTGCGGTCGGAAAATTGACGTACTATCGCGTGCGCAAAGGCGACACGATGGCGGATATCGCAAATCAATACAGCGTCAGCTCAGCGGAAATCGAAAAGTGGAATCATCTGGCATCGCCGCACGTAGTGCGCGGAATGCGTTTGCGCGTCTATCCCGGCGGAGTTGCAGGTTCGTCCAGCGCGGCCGCCACACATGGAACGACGCCGCAACAGCACGCAACAGTTCAGACACCCATAACAACGCAGACGAATGCTCCGAATAATGTTGTGGCGCCGAGCGCTCCAGCGCCAACCGCGGCCACGCAAACATTTTCCGCGCCAACAGTCGTCTCGGCATCGCAACCGGCCTGCGCAAATTGCAAACCTGCGGCGGTTGCGCCCGGCGTGGTCGTGCACAAAGTGACGCAGGGAGAAACTTTGTGGTCTATCGCGCAATCCTACAAAACTACGGCGGAAGCATTACGTGCCGGCAATCGGTTCCTATTCGCGCGGCCCTTGCATGTGGGGGATCAGTTGACCATTCCGCCGCTGCACAGGTGATTTAAAAGCCCTATAAACCATTTATTTGCAGTAGTTTACAGTCACCGAACCGCTCCACGCGGAGAGTCCCCGGCGCATACACTCGAAATATTTTTTCATCTTTACCGCGTTCCACTTGACAAAGCCAAGATACTCCGTTAATTACACCAAGGCCCCAAACGCCACCGCTTCGACGATGGAAGCGTCGATGCCAACGGAGGACATCATGGATTTTCGTATGGACGATGACACAGAAGACAGCGAGCTGCCGCACTTCGAGGAAGACGACGATGACGCCGTTGGTGGTGACGACGCTATCGAAGAAGAAACCGAAGAATTAATTATTGAAGAGCGGCCGGGAAGCGCGCCCGCGCCTGCTGCCCCAGCCAAGCCAGCCAGCAAGCCGAAGAAGTCGGCGAAGAAACCGAAGCCTGCCAAGAAGGCTGCGAAGAAGCCTGCAAAGAAAGCGGCTCCGAAAAAGAAGGCAAAGAAGGCCGCGAAGAAGCCGGCGAAGAAAGCGAAGCGCCGCTAACAAGATTTCTTCGACGAGCTAATTTTCACTTTGACACACGAGATGCCCGGAAGATTTTCCGGGCATCTTTTTTTGCCAAGCATTTTTCATAAGCACGTTCGTAAGGCGCTCCGCCTGAAAATCTTTCTCCATCAATCGGTGTATCGAAACGGTGCAGGCCCACACTGAATTTTATTCCAGCCCGTTTCGGGGCGAAAGTGTTTAGAGCTGAACCGCCAGTTAGTATTCTTCACTTGCTGATTTAGCTAACTGCCGATAGCATGCGGTCTTATGCTGCAAGCTGTGGAACATATTCGCCGCATGCGTGGCGGGGCGCAAGCGCATCTGATGCGTTGTAACGATAACGCTTACTACGTCGTGAAATTCCAAAATAATCCGCAGCACACCCGCGTTCTGGCGAATGAAGTGCTTGGTACTGTGCTAGCGGGACGTTTGGGCCTCCCCACCGCTCCGTTTGCGGTGATCGAAGTGGGGCAAGATCTGATTCGGCTGACCGACGATCTAGTGATGCAAGTGGGACTTTCGCGCACACCATGCCGCTCGGGATTACAGTTTGGTTCGCGCTATCCGGGGGATCCGGCGGAAACAACCGTGTTTGATTTTCTGCCCGACGAAACTCTGGCGCAGATCGAAAATTTCGAGGATTTTCTGGGAATGCTGGTGTTCGATAAATGGACGTGCAATACGAATGGCCGGCAGACGGTATTTTTTCGCGAGCCCGGCCGCTCGCAGTATCAGACCACCATGATCGACCAGGGATTTTGCTTCAACGCCGGGGAATGGAATTTTCCGGACGCGCCGCTGCGCGGATTATATTCGCGGGGCCGCGTTTACCGCTCCGTTTCGGCAATGGCTTCGTTCGATCGCTGGATCACCCGGCTGGAAAAACAAATTTCCACTGACGATCTGGACGTGGCCGCAAAGCAGATTCCTCCGGAATGGTATGGCTTCGATATGGACGCGCTGTATGCGTTGCTCGAAAGGCTGGAACGCCGCAGGCCGCAGGTGCGCGCACAGATTGAGCAAGCGCGGGATTCGTCCCGTCAGCCTTTTCCAAATTGGAGGTGAACGATGGTTGAGATGAACTCGAATCCGCTCGCGTATCATGTCATTCGCTACACGCCGAACTTAATTCGCGATGAGTGGGTGAATATCGGTGTGGTGATTCACGATCCCGCCGCGGGAAAGTTTCGCGTGCGGTTGATCGAAGAAGAAGCCGAATATGCCCGCGTGCGCCGTTTGCATCCATCATCGGATGAAAGTGTTTTGCGCCGATTTGCGCCCATGCTCGAGGATTCGTTGAGCGATCACAGCGGCGATCTGGCCGCCTGGATTGCCAAACTCGACCGCGTGCTTTCCAACGCCGTGCAATTCAGTCCGCAAACAGGATTGCTGGCTGATGACATCGACGCCGAAATTGATCGTCTCTACGCCAGCCACGTCGCTCCGCCACGTGCTCGAACGTCCACAGCGGGCGTTGCTGAAACTCGCAGTGGGATTCGCAGCGGAGCAAATCAGGTATTCCGTATCGCCGGCCTTTGGCCAAAGCTGGAGCGAAGCGTGCGCGTCGATAATTTCACATACTCCGGCGACCCGCTTCGCTTGGACTATTCCTACCGTCGCAACGGCACGCAGGGATTTATTCATTCACTCGCCCTCACTCGCGATCCCGCACAGGCAAAAGTTTTGGCGTACACAGCCGACGCCATTCGCGGCAAGTTTGCGAAAACAGAATTTGTCGCAATCACGGAAATCGAGCCGCACCCAGAAGCAAACGACCGCCACAAATTCGTGACCGGTCTTTTTGAGAAAGAAAATATTCAGATTGTTCCGCTATCGAAATTGCCGGCATGGGCTCATCAAATGCGGCCCCAGGTTCACTAATCTATACTCGACACGCGCATCGAGTGAATGTGTCGGAAAAAATAAAAATGGCTGGCACGAGAATTTCGCGCCAGCCATTTTTTGGATTTAATAGAATTAATTTAAACCAGCGGCTCGTTCCAATCTTCCAGCACCGACTTCAGTTTCCCGATAAACTGGTGCGCCGTTGCGCCGTCCACCACGCGATGATCGTAGCTCAGCGTCAAATAAACCATCGAGCGAATCGCGATCGCGTCGTCAATCACCATTACGCGTTTTTGAATTGCTCCGATGCCCAGAATCGCCACGTTCGGCTGGTTGATAACTGCAAGACCCATCAAGCCGCCATAAATTCCCGGATTGGTAATCGCGAATGTCCCTTCTTGTACTTCCTCGGGTTTTAGTTTCTTGCTGCGCGCGCGTTCCGCCAAATCATTCACCGAGCGTTGCAGCCCGAGGAAATTCTTTTCTTCGGCATTCTTCACCACCGGCACGATCAATCCATTTTCGAGCGACACGGCAATTCCCAAATTAATGTCCGTGTGCAGCACAATGTTCGTGCCGTCGATGGAAGAATTTAATGTGGGAAACGCGCGCAACGCTTCCACTGCCGCGCGCATAAAGAACGGCATGAATGTCAGTTTCGTTCCATAGCGCGTCTCAAAATCATTCTTGGATTTTGCGCGCGCAATGGACACGTTGGTCATGTCTGCTTCGTCCACGGAATACACGTGCGGTGAAACTCGCTTTGACGCCACCATGTGCTCGGCAATTTTCTGCCGCATGGTGGACATTGGCTGTACTGTATATTTCCCGAAATACATCCGCTCGCGCGGCACAGCGCTTTCGATCGTAACTTGAGCCGCTGGAGCGCCGGGTCCCGACGGAATTTTGCCCGGTGCAGATTGTGCGGCGGATAGTGCTGCGGTCGGAGCCGGCGCTGATTTTGTTCCGCCGCCCGCGATTGCCGCTTTAATGTCGTCTTTGCTGATGCGTCCGCCCGCGCCCGTTCCGGAAACCGTGTTCAGGTCAATATTGCTTTCGCGCGCCAGTCGGCGCACGAGCGGCGAACTGTGGATGCGCTTCCCGTTATCAGCCGATGAAGTTTGCGCCGGTGCTTCAGAACGCGCAGGAGCTTCGGGCGCTGAAGAACTCTCGGCAAGCACTGCGGACGAATCTTTTTTCGCAGCCGCTGGAGCGGATTCTTTTGCCGCCGCAGGGGCCGCCGGTTTTGCAGCAGGCGCTTCGGCTTTCGCAGGTGCAGCCGCAGTCGCCGTACCGGCCGCATCAATCACCGCGACCACGGTTTGGATCGGCACGGTCTGTCCTTCATTGACCTTAATTTCTTTCAGCACGCCAGCCGCGGGCGCGGGAATTTCGGCGTCCACTTTATCCGTGGAAATTTCAAACAGCGGCTCGTCGCGCTCCACCTTGTCGCCCGGTTTTTTCAGCCACTTGGTGATCGTTCCTTCAAAAATACTTTCGCCCATTTGGGGCATGATGACGTCAACGGCCATACGGTTCTCCTCTTTCCAAATCAAACTTCTATTCTTCTATCAAAAATTCAACCCGCAACTAATATTTTGCCAGTTCGCGCGCCGCGGTAACAATCTTTTCCGCATTCGGCAGGAAATGTTCTTCCAGCGGCGGTGAATAAGGAACCGGTGTGTCCAGAGAAGTCACGCGCACAACCGGTCCGTCAAGATCATCAAACGCGCCTTCACAAACAATCGCCGCAATTTCTCCTGCAATTCCGCCTGTACGCGTATCTTCGTGCACGATCAAAAGTTTATTTGTTTTCTTCACGCTGGCCAGGATCGTTTCTTTATCGAGAGGAAGCAACGTGCGCAAATCGATCACTTCGCATTCAATACCTTCGCGCGCCAATGTTTCCGCTGCTTCCAATGACGTGTGCAGCATCGCGGCGTAACTGATAATTGTCAGATGCCGCCCTTCGCGCTTCACCGCCGCTTTTCCAATCGGCACCAGATATTCGCCTTCCGGCAATTCTTCCTTGATGCGCCGGTAGAGGAATTTGTGCTCGAAAAAAAGTACCGGATTATTATCTCGGATCGCCGACTTCATTAGTCCCTTCGCGTCGTAAGCCGTCGCTGGATAAATCACTTTCAATCCCGGAGTATGCGCGAAATACATTTCAGGATTTTGCGAATGAAACGGTCCGCCATGCACGCCGCCGCCCGAAGGCCCGCGCACAACCATCGGCACCGGGGCGCCCCAGCGATAATGCGACTTCGCCGCAAAATTTGTGAGCTGATTAAAACAGCAGGCAATGAAATCGATGAACTGCATTTCGGCGACCGGACGCAATCCTTGATATGCCATACCGACTGCCGCGCCAATAATTGCAGTTTCACTGATGGGCGTATCGATCACGCGTTCCCATCCGAATCGTTCCAGCAAACCCGCGGTCACTTTAAATGCGCCACCGTAGACGCCGATATCTTCGCCAATCATCACCACGGCAGGATCGCGTTCCATTTCTTCAAACAGCGCCTGCCGAATTGCTTCGAGGAACGTAACTTGAGCCATCGTTAGCTCCTCTTCTTTCGCGCGCTGTTTTTCTTCGCGCTGGATTTCGTAACGGTTGATTTTGTAGCGGGCAATTTCGCAACAGGCGATTTTGTTACTGCGGTCTTCGCAGGTTTCGTTTTCGCAATTGTTTTAACGGGTGCGTCGAAGTGCGGCTTCGCGTCGATAGACACTCGCCCGCCAGATGTAACATTTTCCGCCGCGGCCGCTCCGCGCGCTTCGCCTTGTTCGATGCTTCCGGTGGCGCTCAGTTTCCAAACAGGATCAACGCTCGACTTTGGCGGCATCAATTCTTCTTTGGGACGCTTCCAAACGGCTTCGATTTTGTGGCAGCTGTCGTCGCAGTAAACGCCTTGCTCGGCTAATTCCGGCGGAGGAAATGGCGCGTTCTCCGCAATTTCCAATTCCGCAGTGAGTTCGCGATCGATGCGCGCGTCAATTTCCTTGCGCGTCTTTTCGTCCCACAATTTATTGTCGGTCAAATATTTTTCGTAGCGTTCCAGCGGATCCAATTTCTTCCACTTGGCGAACATTTCTTTCGGAACGTATTCCGCAGGATCGTGTTGTGCGTGGCCACGCATACGCATGGTCTTCGATTCAAGAATCACCGGCCCATTTCCCGCGCGGCACTGGTCTACTGCTTTTTTCGTGGTCTCGTAAACGGCAATCACGTCGTTGCCGTCCATGATGTAACTTTGAATTCCGTACGCTTTCGCGCGGTCGGCCAAATCCGTTATGGGAACCTGTCGGTTCACCGGCGTGGAATATGCCCAGCCATTATTTTCGATAACTAAAACGAACGGAGCTTTTTGAACGGCGGCAAGATTCATTCCCTCGTGAAACGCGCCGGTGGAAGTTCCGCCGTCGCCGATCCAGGTCATGGCCACAATATTTTGTCCCAGATATCTTCCTGCCATGGCCACGCCGGTCATCACCGGAATTAAATCGCCCAGCATGGAAATTGGAGAAACCACGTGGCGGACCTTCAAATCGCCGAAGTGACTCGTTCCGTCTTTGCCCAACGTCGGCGAAGTGTAGCGCGCCATATATTGAGTAAGAATGTCGCGCGGAGCGTAGCCGCGCACGAGCAGCGCGCCAACGTTGCGAATCATCGGCGCGATCCAATCGCCGGGACCGAGTGCGTAAGCGGTTCCGACCGAGGTCGCTTCCTGTCCGAGGCTTCCGTACAGGCCGCCGACAACTTTATTTTGTTTGAAAAGATTTACGAGCCGGTCTTCCAGCGACCGGTTGAGCTTCATGAAATAATACAGCTCGAGTTTCTGTTTTTTCGTGAGCGAAACGTCCATGCGCTCCCTATCGCCGGTGTGCCGGCCAATTCGTGAATTGCAGCTTTTTAGTTTAACTCACAACTCGCAAATTAAACTGATGAGTCTGTGCGAAATTTCTGACATCGTGCGCGAAAAATTACGCCACTGCCATCTGAGTTTCCTGTGCGGCGAGCAAACTTTCCAGTTCCGTCGGAGACGTCGCTCGCATCGTACGTCCGAAACAATCGCCAAGATGTCGGACCAATTTCGGAGATGCGTCTGTCATTTCAACAGCGCGATTTAGAATGCGCGTCAAAGAAGTTGCGCGCTTGCCAGCGATGCCGCATGGCACGATCAAATCGAAAAAACTTAAATCGGTCGAGACGTTATACGCCAGTCCGTGCGAAGTTACCCAGCGGCTGATGTGCACTCCGATTGCGCCGAGTTTTTCTTCGTTCGGAATTCCATCGGTGTCCGTCACATTTACCCAAATTCCAGTGCGACCCTCGCGGCGCTCGGCGGTGATTCCATATTCCGCTGTGGTGCGAATCATCGCTTCTTCCAGTTGACGCACATACCAGCCAACATCGCGGCGAATTTCTGAAAGATTCAAAATTGGGTACGCCACAATTTGTCCGGGACCGTGATAGGTAATATCTCCGCCGCGATTTGTAGCGTGAAATTCAACTCCACGCGCCCGCAACATTTGTTCTGACGCGAGCAAATGTTCCGAGTGTCCGTTGCGACCCACCGTAATTACGTGAGGATGCTCGCACAACAAAAGCACGTCGGGAATCAGCGCAAGCTTTCGCGCGGCCACAATGCGCTTTTGCAAATCCCACGCGCGTTCGTAACCAATTAGCCCGAGATCTACAACTAAACATTCATTCATGTCGTTCTCTAATGCTCCCGAAAGAAAATTCTGCTACGCGTTAATCGACCAGCCTTTTACTGATGCAAACGCGTCGCCCATTGCTTCCCAAACTGTTGGATGCGCGTGAACCATCGCCATCATGTCGTCAATTGTTGCTTCGAGCTGAAGTGCGGTGACGGCCTCCGCAATAATTTCTGTAGCGAGCGGACCGATAATGTGAACTCCGAGAATTTCTCCGTAGGCTTCGTCGGCTACTACTTTGATAAATCCATCGTGATGACCAAGAATGGAAGCTTTGCTGTTGCCGATGAACGGGAATTTTCCGACTTTCACTTTGTGTCCCGCGTCGCGCGCTGCTTTTTCTGTTAAGCCCACGGACCCGATTTGCGGTTCGCAATACGTGCAGCCGGGGATTTTTAATTTGTCGACAGGCGGCATATGGTGGCCTGACATTTGTCCGACGGCGGTAATTCCTTCCATTGAAGCGGCGTGCGCAAGTTGCGGCATTCCGGCGACGATGTCGCCGATGGCATAAAGTCCCGGCTCGTCAGTTTCCATGTATGGGCCGGTGTGAATAAATCCGCGCTCGATTTTTACTTTGGTTTTTTCCAGGCCGAGATTTTCCGTCTTGGGTAGACGGCCTATTCCAATTAAGACTTTTTCAGCGGATATAGTCTGAGTTTTTCCGGCTGCGTCTGTACATGTGACGGTGGCAGAAGTATTTTTCTTGTCGGGAACAACACTTTGAACTTTCGCGCCGGTTTGGATATTAATTCCGCGCTTGGTGAAGGCTTTGGCGAGCTGCGCGGAAATTTCTTCGTCTTCGATGGGCACAACACGCGGCAACGCTTCTAAAATTGTTACGTCGGAACCGAATGACTTGAATAATGACGCGAACTCAACTCCAACTGCGCCTGCGCCAACAACTACAAGTGATTTTGGAATGGTGGGCACCTGCAACATTTCGATGTTGCTCAAAATTGTTTTGCCGTCAATCGTAACTCCGGGCAATGAACGCGCGGCGGAGCCGGTGGCGAGCATAATATTTTTTGCGGTGATCTCAGTGGTCTTGCCGTCTTTTTCGATGGAGACGCGGCCCGGTCCTGCAACGCGACCCCAGCCGGTGATGCTTTCTACTTTATTTTTCTTGAATAGAAATTCGATGCCCTTGGCGTGCTTGTTCACGATTCTATTTTTACGATCCAGAACGGTTTTCCAATTCAGTTTGAAATCTTTCACTTCGATGCCGAAATCACTGGCGTGCGCCATTTCGTCCAGCACGTCGGCGGAGTGCAGCAAAACTTTTGTGGGAATGCAGCCGACGTGAAGACAGGTTCCGCCGAGGAATCCGTCTTTTTCAACGACGACAGTTTTCAATCCCCATTGCGCGGCGCGGATCGCCGCGACGTATCCGCCGGGCCCGCTGCCAATAATCGCCAAATCGTATGTAGGCAAGCTTCCTCCTCGAATTTGCGAGAACTAACCTGAAACAAAAAAGACCCGCACAATTAGATACTTTGCGGCTATGAAAGAGTCATGATTCTAGCAGCCGAGTGGCGGTGCCGCAAGAAAGTCTGGAGGTGACATTGTGAAAAGGGGCCTGTAGAGCGGCTATAAGGTTAAAAACTGCATTATAATGCATACGAAACGGGCGTTTTCTGAAGAAACTGCATTATAATGCAGCTTTTGGGGGGAAGAAAAAGATAAGAAATATGAACGCAGAGACGCAGAGGAAGAAGACCAAAACCCCCGGTCCACTGCTGCTATCCTGAAGGGTAGCTCTACAGGTGCAAGAACCTTCCAATCAAGTCCCGCACGGCTGCAGCATGTATTTGAGTGTCGCGAGGCCGCAGCAACTCGCGCCCCGTCGACAACGACGACACCCACGCCCCGGCGGCAAAGACAACACCTAAGTCCTGTATTAGCCACGCTTGTGCACGAGATCGCTGTAAGTCCTTTATTAGCAACACTTAGCTGATTAGGGTGGGGGCAGGGGATTTTTTGGGGGATGGCACTTATTGGGATGGAGACATTGCAGTCTATTGGGAACAAAGGGGTTATGGCAAGCGGGCGGGCAAGGTGGCTGGTGGAGGTGAGGTGTTGGTTTCCTGATGGTCTCTCTACGTGATCGATTACGATGATTTCGATGGGGCTTTTGCCGGGTTCGAGCTTCAGACCGAGTTGCTGTTGAAGGGCGGTGAACAATGAAGCGCCGGGAATGCCTGGAAGAGGGACGGCGTTGGGTGAGTCGGGCGCGGGAGTTGAGGCGATGTCTGGCATCCACTCGAGAGTGAAATCGTAGGCGCCTGTTAGTGCTGTTTTATCCAGCACCGGGCGATCGAGTGCTCTGGTCAAGAAATCCCCGAGAGTTTTCATGTCGGTGGAATAAGCCTGGATCTCCTCAGCGCCTCCCTTTGCGATACCTACCTGAATGCGGCTTCGCGCTGGTGTGCCGTCGGCGTTTACAGCCAGCGTGTTGCCGGTCTTCGCGTCCTGCAGTTTCGGACCATTTTTCCCGATGGTCAGGAAATATACTGTTGCGTTTTTTGTTTCACGATGAACTTTCAAGTTGAAGCGCTCCGCGAGGAGTGACTGGAACATTTGCTGCCGAGCTAATTTGAGTTCCGCCGGAGTGAGTTTGCTCAGCCTATCGGCTACCGACGTATCCATCTTTGCTTCCACATCAAAATGTTCGGTGTTGAGCCAGTTTGGGACGCCGGAAAGAAAAAAGTCTGATACGCCGTACGCCTGCTGAATAAGCCAGCGCACTGTCGTGTCCTCGGATCTGAACCCGTCGGCGGTAAATCCTGACCTGAAGGTGACAAAGCCGGACTTGTTCGGTTTGATTGACGCGGTCTCGAATTCGTAGGCGAGCGCGGATGAGTTGGTATTCTGTTGTTGGTGCTGCGGAATTTGGTTTGGAATTGCGCCGAGCAGGCTGCACACGCCTGCTGCGACGAAGAGGAGCGAGGCGGCTACTTTGAGAGGTTTCTTCATGCGTGAAGCTCTCCGGTGCAGACGCCGGCCACAATCGACTGGTTCATATTTATTCGTGCCTCAGCGACATTGCAGGATCGACGCGAGCGGCGCGCCAGGCGGGAAGCAGGCATGCTAGCAAAGCGATAGCGATAAGAACCGCACAGGCGCTTATGTAGCTGGTCAAATTTGCGGGGCGCACCTCGAAGAGGAGACTACGCACGAATCGTGTGAGGCTGAGCGCCGCGACGATGCCAATGCCCACACCCAGCGCCGCGAATTTCATTCCTTGCCAGACCACCAGCTTTAGCACGTCCCGCGGTAGTGCGCCGAGCGCCATGCGGATGCCGATTTCGTTTGTGCGTTGACGGACGAGAAATGCGAGGACGCCGTAAATTCCGACGGCGGAAAGCAGAAGTGCGAGTGCGCCGAATAAACTAAACATACTTGCGCCCAGGCGAAATGACTGGATTTGTGGATCCATCAGTTCGGAAAACGGGCGTACGGAAACATATCGTCCTCCGGGAGCAAGGCCGGCGAGTGTCACGGCAATATCATGCTGCGCGCCGGAAGCGGGACCGAATGTGCGAATCAGAAGTCCACTGGCAGGACCGTCGAAGTTTTTTGCGATGTGTTGGTCAATTGGGAAGTATGCGTCCGCTGTATTGAAGGCTGGGCCAGCGAGCCGACGCGACATGACGTGGCCCGCAGCCAATGATTTTATTTGATCGGGAACTACACCTACAACTGTGTGACATTCCTTCTCTTTAAAATTTACGAGGATAAGACACTTTCCAATCGCGCTTTCGTCGTGCCACAAATCCCGCGCAAGAGTCTGATTCACGATTGCGACAGGAAGAGAGCCAGGTCGATCCGGGGGAAGAAATCCGCGGCCCTGTAGAATTTTGATTCCGAGTGTCGGGAAATATTCAGCCGACACTTGATCGATACCCGCGAACGCTGAATCGGCCGAAGATAGATCGCCGACGGTTGTATAGATGCCACCCATGAGGGGAATGGCGTGAGTCAGCGCGACGCGTTCGACGCGCGGCGAATGCGCCACGCGCTGGGCCAGGGTGGCGAACGCGGCGTTGATCTCCGCAGTCTTCAGGTTTGACGTGCCGAGATTCATGGAGACTATCAGCGCCCGGTCTGTCTCGAATCCTTTGTCGAACATGTGCGCGTGGCGCAGACTTTCGATGAAAAGTCCGGCGCCGATGCTCAACACAAGAGTAAGCGCGACTTGTGCGACGAGGAGTGTAGCGCGAACGGCCGAACGTGAGCTTGAACGTCCGTGGCGATCCGATTTTAAATCCAAAGTAAGGCTGGTGCGACTGGAGCGCCAAGCGGGGATCAGCGCGCTGGAAATTCCGGCGAGAGCGGTGAAAAACATCGTAAGGGCAATCAGTCGCCAGTTCAGAAAGCTGCCAACGTAAGTTTCGGGTGCAAATAAAATGGCGCGGACGATTGGGCGAATCCAGTAAGAGACAAGAAGCGCTGCGGCACCGCCTGCGGCGCTCAAGAGCAGACTTTCAACGAGAGTCTGAGCGATTAGTCTGCCGCGTGTTGCGCCCAATTGCAGACGGATCGCCATTTCTTGTTTTCGTTGAAACATTCGGACCAAGAAAAGATTTGCGACGTTCGCGCAGGCGATGAGCAATACGATGAAGGCCACAGCGGCGAGCCAGAGTGAAACTCGCGCGCTTTGAGAAAGTTTCTGTGTTCGCGAATCAAAATACGGAGTGAGCCGAACTTTTCGGTCCACTTCCTTTCCTAACGTATTTTGCATGGCGATGCTACCGTGCACGCGATCGGCAGATTTCGGTTGACTGCTATATATAGTGGCGATTTCCGATTCGGCCTGAGCGGGTGTAACGCCTTTCTTGGGGCGCCCAATCGTGTTCAGCCACCAACTGTCACTGGAGTGCAAAAAGTCTTGTCCCGGAGTGACCGGCACGTCGGAAGTTGGTATCCATACGTCAATTCGTGCGGAATCTAGGCCATTAAATTCGCTTGGCGCAATTCCTATCACTGTGAATTCGCGGTCGCCAATCCAGACACTGCGATCCAGAATCAGAGAATCTGCACCGAGACTGCGCCAGAAATCGTATCCGAGAACGACAGCGGGAATTCCGGCCGCGGGATTATCCTCTTCCGCCGTGAAAGGGCGGCCGATGGCCATCTTCACACCGATCATCGGAAAGTAGGTGTGAGAAACGTAGGAGACAGAAATTTCACGAGCTTCAACTCCGCGGCCAAAATCAATTGGCGAGGCCGAAGTTTCGGCGGCGACGTCCACAGTGCGGACATTTTGCGCGAGATTCAGGTACCCGGGAAAATTGTGGAAGGCAATATTGGGACGATCCTCGACGCCAAATGGATCATTGGCCGCGGGTTTGACCATGAGTTCGACATTCACAATTTGTTCAGGCGCGCGAACTTGATCGGGCATGCGGAAGAGAAGTGAGTCAACGACGCTGAACATGGTTACGTTGGCGCCGATGCCGAGCGCGAGTGTCAGCACCACGGCCAATGCGAAGCCAGGATTTCTGCGCAGCATGCGAAGACCGAAACGGACGTCCTGCACGAGAGTTTCGATTATCGGAATGCTGCGGCGGTCGCGATAACTTTCTTTTGTGGATTCGATGCCGCCGAGTTTAATGATGGCGCGGCGGCGGGCTTCCTGGGGAGACATGCCGGCGCGGAGATTGTCGTCAATGTGGAGCTGGAGATGGCTTTCGAGTTCGGCGGATAATTCGCGGTCGCGTTTTGATTTGCCAAAGATTCCGGTGATGCGTATGAAACATGCGCGTAGGCGTCTCATGACGATTTCTCCCCTGGTGCTAAAAACCGCGCGACGATGTTGGTCATTTGTTCCCAATCGCGCGTTTCGCGGTGGACGTGTTTTCTGCCGGCGCGAGTGAGGTTGTAATATTTCGCTTTGCGATTATTTTCGGAGATGCCCCACTCGGAGGCGATGTAGCCTTCCTGTTCCAATTTCAGGAGAGCGGGATAGAGAGTGCCGTAATTTACGGAGAGCAGATCGCCACTGGTTTGCTCGATGCGGCGCGCGATTCCGTATCCGTGGAGCGGGCCCATCGCTTCGATAGTTTTCAGTACCATGAGTGCCAGGGTTCCTTGCCAGACGTCTGGTTTTTCGCCCATTGTTTTCCTAATTTCCCGAAGGCTTTTCAGCGCGATCGATCACGACTACTTCTACCGGGCCTTTTCCGGGTTCTAATTTCAGGCCGAGCTGTTCTTGAATGGCAGTGAAGATAGATGAGCCGGTGGAATCGGATGTGGCGCCTGCGGAAGCGTTTTGATCCAGCGCATACGTGAGCTCGAAGTCATACTTGCCGGTAAGACCCGTTTTATCGAGGATGGGACGGCCGGAATTGTAAGACAGCTGAGGAATAAAGCTTGAGAGAGGAACTCCTTGCGCCGTGACGATGAATGTTCCTCCGGCTCCGCTCCTCATCATCATGACGCCCGCTCCTCCGGGGCCGTTTTGGAGTTTGATTCCATTCGGATAGGTATCGCCTGGTTTTGCTTCGTGAAGTTTGGAGCCATTCTTTGCGATCATCAGCATATAAACCTGCATGTCGCGGGTTTCGCGGTGGAAGACCAGTCCGAAGCGTTCCGCCAAAAGTGCCTGAACCATATGCTGCTGGACCACGTTGCGATCTTCGTTGCTAAGCTTGTTGACGGCTTCGGCTACGTCAGGATCCATTTTCGCTTCAACGTCGAACCGTTCGGAGTTGAGCCAGGTCGGGCCGCCTGAAAGCGCATAGTCACCGGGTATTCGGAAGGCGAATGTAATAAGCCACTTAAGCGTCACGCCGGACGCGGTCAAGCCGTCAGGTGAAGGGCTCCATTTGGTGTTGGTCAATTTGGATGGCTTGATTGATGCGACTTCATATTTATAGTCAGCCGCGACTGGAGTTGCAGTTTGGTTTTGGGATTGTGCGCGGGCAAGCGCGGGAAAAAGGATTCCGCAAAAGAAAATTGCAGAAATAGCGCCCATAGGTATGACTCTCATCAGCGGCCTTATGGAACTTCCGGACCGAACGCGGAGTCTGGGCATGATCGGAACCTCCTCGTGCAAATGCTGTTGCGGCGAATCTTGGACGACGTTGCCACAAGTCCTATTGGAATGCAATAGAAGTCTTGGTAAGATGCAGTTGTGCGTCAATTTTAGAAGCGTGTAATATAGCCCTCCGAGGTTTCCGGTGCGTTTCAAACATTTCCTTCTGCTTGCGATCGTCTGCCTGACAGCTGTGCCATTTTTGCACGGGCAATCCGCGCCACCCGCGGAGGAAGAGGAATTTAAAGTTATCAGCCAGCCCTACGTGCCGCAGGACTCGAACGCGATTCGTGTGCAAAGCACGATGGTGGAAGTGAGCGTGGTGGTGCGAGATGGGAAGGGAAACCCGATTAGCGGGCTGAAGCGGGAAGATTTTGAGATTGACGACCAGGGAAAGCCGCAACGGATATCGTTCTTCAACGAGGAAGTGGCGCATCCGCCTGTTAAGCCGATGCCGCAGACCACCGCCGAAGCGCCCCCAGCACCTCCTCCTCCGGTCCCTCCGCGGTATCTAGGTATGTATTTCGACGACGAAAATATGTCCACGGGAGAGTTGGTGTACGCCAGAAAAGCGGCGGAAACATTTGTTCGGAACACGATGGCGGAAACTGATCGCGCCGCAATTTTTACTTCGTCGGAAACGGTCACGCAGCAATTCACCAGCAACAAGCAACAAGTGCTGGATGCGATCGCGAAGCTGATTTCCCACCAGCGCATTCGGGCATTTTCCGGATGTCCGGAGATTGGGCCATACCAGGCGTATCAGATAGGACAGATGTTTGACACGCATAGCGATGCACTGGATCTTGCGTTTGCCGAGGCTAAGTCACCTCAGTGTCATGTTTGTGACGGTGAGCCGGATCCGGAATGCATTCGATTTATACAGACAAAAGCGGCGACGGTGCTTTCGCAATCGGAAGACAACGCGCAGGATTCGCTTGGCGTTCTAGGTGACGTGATCCGATACATGGGAAAAATGCCCGGGCACCGGATGTTGATCATGGCGTCGGGGGGATTTTTTGGGCAATCCACGAAGGTTCAACACAATGTGGACAAGATGATTGACGCAGCGATTCACGCGGGGATTATCGTCAACACCATGGACGCGAAGGGCCTGGCGGCGGATTACGATCCCTCACAAATCGGACAGGAAGTGGCGCTGGGCGGCGCGTTGCAGGGATATCGAGACATACTGAACAGCGATGAGCGGGACGTTACGACGGATTCGATATCGGCGATTGCGTACGGAACGGGCGGAAAGTTCTTCCACAACAACAACGATATGGTCGGCGGGATTAAGCAGATTGCTGAAATGCCGGAGTCCTCGTACGTGCTGGGCTTTTCTCCCGAGGTCACGAAAGATAACGGCGTGTTTCACAATTTGAAGGTGAAAGTGCCGCAGCAGCATGACGTGTCCATTAACGCGCGGCCGGGATATTTTGCGCCGTCAAAGGAACAAGCCGTGCCGGGCGTGAAATTTCAAAAATTAAATAAACAAGTGATGGGCTCGGACACTCTTTCGGAAATTAGCACGGACGTCACCACGACTTCCGGAACTTTGGCGACAGGAGAACCGGCTTTGCGAGTGACGGTTCACGTGCCGGGCCGTTCGATGCAATTCAAAAAAGAAAATAAGCGGCACATTGAGAGACTCATTATTGTGAGCGCGCTTTTCGATATGAAGGATCAATATCTGGCCGGCAATGAAGTGGTGATGGATATGAAATTGAAGGATGCTACCCACACAAATATTGCGCGCGACGGAGTTGATTCCAAGTCCACGTTCCAAGCGCCTGCGGGAACATATCGTTTGCGGCAAGTTGTGCAGGAAGTGGTTGGCGGAAAGACTTCGGCGATCAGCCGGACGGTTGAGATTCGATAGGACGGCTGACCGGACTAAAAAATTAGTCGGGCTAAGAGATCAGACGCCGTAGGCGGGGCGGAAGTAAATTCCGTGCGCGCAGGGCGATTTTGGTAAGCGAGCGCGGCATTAATTTTCTTGCTAGCGCGTCGAATTTATTTCTGTGGCGGAATAGAATCCTGGAATTGATGAATGCGATTTGCTCAGCGGATAGACGCCAGTCGGATGCGCCGCAATTTTCTAGGATGTGCGCTTCGGAGTTCGCTTTCGGAATTGCAATCACGCCATCTCTGCAAATGCACCAGTTGATGATGACTTGCGCTGGAGTTTTGGCGGTTGCGCGAGCGATTTCTGCGATTACTCCGGTGGGATCGCAATCCGTGATGCGGCTTAGGCCTTTGGAGAGCGGGCTGTAGGCGATCACGGTGATTGCGTTTGCATTGCAATACGGCAGGATTTCTTTTTCGATGGTGCGGTCAATCACGTTGTAGCGCAATTGATTCGAGACGATGGGATATTTGCCTAGAGCTTTCTGCGCCGTCTGCATTTCCGCAACTGAGAAATTACTGACGCCGCAAAATTTAATTTTCCCTTCGTCCACCAGATCTGACATCGCGCCCATGGTTTCCGCGATGGGGATTGATGGATTGGGGTGGTGAAGTTGGAGAAGGTCGATGGTTTCAATTCCGAGTTTGAGCAGGCAGGCTTCGACGGATTTGCGGAGCTCGCTGCTGCGGAAATTTTGCGGGGATACTTTTGTGGCAATGAAAACGCGTTCCCGAATGCCGCGGATGGCCTCGCCAACGATTGGTTCAGTGCCGTAACTTTCGGCGGTGTCGATAAAGTTGGCGCCAGCTTCGATTCCTTTTCGCAAGGAAGCGGCGCTGCCGCGGTAGTCCCATGTGCCCAGTCCAATTTCGGGAATTGAAACGCCGGTTCTGCCGAGTTTCTTTAGCAGCATGGTGGTGGCGTCCTGAATATGTGAAGCACGGAAAAGCTTATTCCAATCGGAGGCGGCTCGGCCAGCGCAATTTCAAAATTGTGTAGCAGGGCTGATCCTTAAAATTCGATAAAATTTCGCAGGCGATGAAACTTTCCGCAGTATCCCGCATCTTATTCAACTGCGTTCGGATTGCGGGAAGAATCTTGGCGGCTTCCTTGACACTTGATTGCGTGCCGCCTACAATTCTCGGCTTACTATTGATTTATAAGGGTGATTTATATGGCAAGCAGTGGGGTCCACGCTATGGATAAAAAACGACAGGAAACATATAAAAAGAAGTTGCAGGTGAAAAGGGAAGACCTGGTCCGCAACATTGCTCGCGTGGAGGAAGAAGGCCGCGCGGCGGATGTGGATACTACGGTGGATCTTGCCGACAAGGCCGCGAATTCCTACACCAAGGAATTTCTTTTCGGCCAGACCAGCGCCGAGCGCGCATTTCTGCAATTGATTGACGATTCGCTGAGGCGCATCAAGAGCGGCGAATACGGCCAGTGCGCGAATTGCGAAGAGGAAATTAATCAGAAGCGGCTGGAAGCTGTGCCCTGGGCGAAATATTGCATCGCGTGTCAGGAAAAACAGGAACGCGGCCAACTGTAACCAGTCCCTCGCGGCCAGTCTTTGAGTTCAACCAAAGATTGATATATCAATAACAGTTTCTCATATCATTAACATCGCCGGGGCGTTAGACTGAACGCTGCCGTGTCGTTCGGTCGCGCTTCCGGTGTGACTGTTCTATCGGCGCTGCGAACTGCCTGCGACGCTCTCGCCTCGGTCGTCTTTCCCGCGCCGTGCCTGATTTGCGCCTCCACGCTGGATACTGCCAGCCGCGTTCCCATCTGCCAAAAATGTTTGTCGTCCTTTGAAAAAATTCACGGGCCGCTTTGCGTGTGCTGCGGCCGCCCGATAATTTCTCCCGTGGCCACAGACTTTCTTGTGGTGCAATGCAGATTATGCCGTCTGAAAACTTTTGGATTTGATTCGGCGCGGAGCTTCGCGCTTTACAACAGTCCGATGGTGCGTGCGATTTTATTGTTGAAACACGATGGCGTGGAGCCGATGGGAGTGTGGTTTGCGGATCGATTGAAGGAACTTGCCGTGCGTAACCCGGAATGTTTGAAGGCCGACGTGATTGTGCCCGTGCCGTTGCATCCCGCGCGGTTGCGCGAACGTGGATACAACCAGGCGGAGTTGATTGCGCGTCCGTTGGCGAAGCGTTTGAAATTGCGCGTGAAGCCATTTTTGCTGGTGAGGACGAAGCCACGTCCCGATAAACTTCGCATGACTCGCCGTGAACGTTGGGACACAGTTAAGGGCGCTTATGTTGCACGCGAAGGCATCCGAGTTGACAACCTGCACATCCTACTGGTAGATGATGTAATGACGACTGGCGCGACGCTTGACGCATGTTCGAGGGCGTTGCGCAAAGCCGGAGCCGCTCGAGTGACGGCTCTGACCGTAGCCCGCTCAGTTCCAAACTGGATGGCAACGGAAGACGCATTCGAGCAGCCGGGAGTGCTTGGGGCATGAGCACCGGAGGCCAACCTGTCCATCGTCCCTGGCGCACCGCCAGAGGTGGCGCGGTTGTGCCCGAATCACCCGCGCGTTTGAAAGCCCGCCAGCATCGACGCCCCGCTGTGATGCAAGAGCCGGTTCTCGTTCTGAACGCAACGTTTGAGCCAATTAATGTGACTGCGGTTCGCCGCGCGCTTGTTTTGTTATTGAAGGGCGTGGCGCAAGCGGAAGAATCCAATACTACGCAAGTTCACACGACATCGAAATCCGTGCAGGTGCCATCAGTAATCCGCTTGCTTGCGTACCGGCATATTCCTCAGCAGACGCGCGCGCTTTCGCGCAAAAATATTTTGCTGCGGGATCACAATACATGTCAGTTCTGCGGACGCACATTTCCTGCGTCGGAACTTACGCTGGATCACGTGATGCCGCGATCGAGGGGCGGACGCTCGTCCTGGGAAAATTTGGTGGCGTGCTGCTACGCCTGTAACAACAGTAAAGGCGATCGCACCCCGGAAGAAGCGGGAATTGAGCTTTCGCGCCGACCGCGGCCATTCACGCTGCACACGTCGCGGCAGTTGATGAGGTTGATTGGGCACAAGGATGAGAAGTGGCGTAAGTATTTATTTTACTGAAGCTTACGCGCGGCTTTCGCTCTCGACTGTACCAAAATGAAATTTGTGCAACCCTAGCGCCGGGAACGCATCTAACCATATAACACCACTTCTAGGACACACCCCGGGAAGCAGTCTTGTCACAAGCAAGGCTGCTTCTCTTTTTTTTCGGCGCAAAATTTTCCGAAATCTAATTTTTTAGAAAACTACTGACGCAGCGCCACTCGTAAAACTTGCCGCCAATTTTCTGCAAGACCTACTCGCGATACTTCAATTTCACTTGAGAGATGACGCAGAATTACGCTGGTCGCCGGATGAAATCGAATTGCGGGCGCTACCAGAAAAAGTAGCGGAGGATCTGGACGAAGTTCGACGCCGGGGAAATATCCGTAGCGCTGAATGTCGTCTTGCTGCTGATGCCAGCGGACGCGCAGCCAGTAGTCGGCGGTTTGCAGGACGAGATGAATGTCTTCGTTCGCTTTCAATTCCAAAATTGCCAGGCGGCCGCCACGCGTCACGCCTAATAAATCAACAACGCCACGATCGCCTGCAGTGAATGCTGGAACTTGCGTGTAGAGGAAACGCGGATCGAGGCGCGCGTCGATGCGGGAAGGATCGGCGAAAACTTGTGATTCGAGCCAGCGCTCCGGCTGCATGCGATATTGCACGTGGGCGGTATCTTGCGCGGCGGGATGGCGGTAGGTGTCGAGCTTGCGGACGAGTTGCTCAAGCTCGGGCTGGCGATCGGGAGTTAACGCGCGGCGATGATCGCCCAATCCGAAAAAAATTGTGGCGTTCTGCCAGCGCGCAAAATCCGCGCCGCGAAATCGCAAGGCCACTTCGCGCGTTCCGGGCACAACGTTTGCAGTGATTGCATCCGGAGCGAGTCGGCGGACGGATTCAATTTCCGGAGCGGCTTCGGCGAGAATGCCTTCCACTTCCCGACGGGCGGTAAGCCAGGTGACGACATTTCCTAATTCCTTTGCGTCCACGCGACGTGCGCGGCCCAGCGCTAAATTCAGTTCGTAAAATTCAATTTTGGTGGAAGGAGAAAGCGCGCCGACTCGGTGCGCAATAAGTTTTCCGGTGGCGGGCGGCATGAATAATCGGAGTCCGTGCACGCGGCCAATTTTTGCTCGGGCCCGCGCGTTTTCGAGCCATAGAAGTCCGAAGGTAAGCATGTCGTCGATTGCAGCGGCGCTTTCTTCCGGAGATGCGGCGAGGACGGCCCAGTGGCCATCGCGCGCTTTCAGAAGTCCGCGCGTGTATCGCGACGATAGAGAATTTTTCAGGTCGGCCGAAGTGCTGAGCGTTACGATTTCTTCGTCGGCAAATTGCTCACGCAACATTTGAGCGAAACGTTCCAGGAATTTTTCGCGCGTAAGTTGTGCGGGAGCGCGCTGTTCTGATGATACAAATTCCAAACGGTCGGGCTTGTTGCGTCCAAAATGTTCCACTTCCAATTGCAGCAACTCAGGCGCTTGTTCGGAAATGCGCAGCACGCGGCGGGCGAGAGTTCTGTCCGGACTCCACAGATGCAAAAGCGTGCCGCCACTCTGCGCGCGAATTTCATATTCAAAACTGGCGAGCGAGGCGAGGCGCACTCCGTTCTCGCGAATTTCCACAGGGCCTGCCGCTACAAGCGCGGCGAGCGATTGCTCGATTTCAGAAGCGTCAACCATTGTGGGGAGTATAAGTTAGTTAGGTTCGGAATTGTAAACTACAGGAGCAGTGCGAGGTTCCGCTACTGCAAGCGCAAGCCGGTAATCGTAAATGTTGGCGGAACTTGATTCCATCCGTCGGGAATTGTTTCAAAATTAAGCTGGAAGGGACGCTTTTCCAGCGACTGCAGCGGTTTTTCTTTTGTGCCGAACATTCTTTGTTTTTCGCGGAGGATTACGTTCTGCGAAAGATCATGAAATTCCATGGAGACTTCCACTTCAACGATAGTTCGCGGACCATTATTGGAAACGACGCCGGCGACATTCGTCACCTGCTGATTCAGAAAATTTGTTGTGCGGCTTAAATCGAAACTTCCGAAGTCAATTTCCGGAGCGTAAGCCTGCTCTGCGGCACCCATTGGAAGTGGAGCTGCTTGCGCGATTGGCTTTGTGCCGGTTTTTTCAATCCAGAAATATCCGGCGCCGGCCAAAATTAATACGATGATCAAACCTGCGATGAGTGCGAAGCCGAATTGGCGTCCGGTTTCGCGCTGGCCGAGTCGTGGTTCGTCTTGAAGGTCAGGCATAGCGTTATTCCTTAATTGTTCAGCGCAGATTCCAATCCTAACGCCCAAACGCCAATCGTTGCACCAACACTTCCGGCAATTTCGCTTCGCGCATCCGCGCCTGCACGGCGGCAATATCATATGGCACGCGCCAGAATTCCACCACGCGATGTCCCAAATCTGCGATCGCAAAAGCTGCTCTGGAATCGCCGTCGCGCGGCTGGCCGATAGAGCCGGGATTCAGCAAGTAACGAGTGCCTTCTTCCAATTGCAACGCGGAAAAATTTGCGCCGGGCTGCGGCTTCATCTGGATAATTTCCAGTTGTGTGCCGCGATAAGAAAAGCCGCCCTGAAAATGTGTGTGACCGAAAAAAGTGATCGCGGCGGGCGAGTACATCAATCCATCCAAAGCCGGCGCCGGTGCGAAAACATATTCGTCTTCGTCGGCAACCGCGCCGTGCACGATGGCCAGTTCACTCACCACCACCGGTCCCATCGGCAGATCGCGCAGAAGTTGCAAATTTTCCGGCCGCAATTGCGCGGTGGTCCATTCGGCGGCAATCCGCGCGACGGGATTGAAATCCGACGCGTCCGTTAAGCCGCAGGCCGCTTTGTCGTGATTTCCGCGAATCATTACTGGATTCAGTGAGCGGACGAGATCCAACGATTCATTCGGATCGGGCCCATAGCCGACAACATCGCCGAGACAAAGCACACGATCCCATCGTCCATCGACGGCGGCAATCGCCGCCTGAAGCGCGGTTAAATTTGCGTGAATATCACTAAGAATTAGAAAGCGCAATAAGCGTCCCCAGGGCCCGTTGATTATAGTCGAAGCGCTGCAACCGCCAAAACGATGCGTGTGATTTTATTTCCGGTAAATGAAAGTAAATTAACAGTCTGCGCCCGAACATTTCAGAGCAATCATTCGTCTTAGTATTTAGAACAGGAATTTCGGCGAAAAGTTTTTTTCCTGTTCTAGTTGACCAAGACAAGTACCGGTGAAGAAAAAGGCCCCGCGGCGGCGACCGCGGGGCCACGAGACAAGGACTTCACCGGCTGTGCGCTCAGGAGGTCTGTGTCTCACGGCGAGACTACGCGCCGCCCCGCAGACCTGTCAACTTTTCTTTCGTGCAACCTGAAGTCCAAAGTCGGATCCCGAAGTCAAAAGGAGAATAAAACCATGCGAATGAATCGTTGGAAGTTGATCGTAGCGGTAGCGGCGCTTGCCATGATTGTGACGCCCGCATTTGCGAAACCTGTCATGAAAATAATCACAATCGCCGCCAATCAGAAAATTGCCGGCAAAGAACTGAAGAACGACGACTACACGTTTATCGTTGACGATACGAAAATGGTCGTCGAACTACGGCACAAGGTTGTTGCCGAAGTGACCGGCCGATGGGAACCGCGCGACAAGAAGTACGAACGCGATACGGTAGTCAGCGCCGGCGACGGGCAGATTATGGAAGTCCGTTTTGGGGGTGAGAAGCGGGCGTTCGTAATCAGCGCGATGTAACCTGGTGAAGCCAACGTTCATTCACGCGTAACATTTAGGTTTGGCGCGGGAGCAGTTGCAGGTCTTGCACCGTTTCCGCGCCAGGGCCTACGATTCAATGTTCCAACGCGGCACTATTTATTTTATTCCTACGAAACATTTTCCTCGCCCAATCCGTCTAACGTTCTAGAGCGAGTTTATTGGTGATTTTGCCAACGCTCCGATGTAGCTGGCGAAAATACGAGTTCCGGTAAAGAAAAAGGCCCCGCGGCTGTAACCACGAGGCCTATACACAATGACTTTACCGGTTTTGGGCTCAGCAGGTCAGTGTGTCACGGTGAATCTATCCGCCGCCCCACTGTCTGTCAACTTTTCTTTCGTCCGCAATCCAATGTTGGAAGTCATGATCTTAAAATCTGAGGAGAATAATGACATGCGGAAAAATACTTTGAAGTCTCTAGTTGCAGTGGCGGCTCTTGCTGTAATGATATCGCCGGTTTTCGCCGGCACGGTGCAAAGAATCATCACCGTGAATGGTGTTCAGAAGGTATCCGGAAAAGAACTGAAAAATGATGACTACACCTTCAAGATTGACGACGCAAAATTGACCGTTGAACTGCGGCACAAAGTGGTTGCCGAAGCCACCGGCAAATGGGAAGCCCGCGACACGAAGTACGATACGGACACGGTGATTACCGATGCGGACGGAAAAATTCAGGAAATCCGTTTGGGCGGTCAGAAGCGCGCGTTCGTCGTCAGCGGTAACTAACCAGCGTTCACAGTTTGTTGCTGCGCATAAACTTTAGATCGATTGCGAGCTGAAGCGGATTTATTGCCCGGTTCAGCTCGCAATTTTTTTGCCTCAGCGAATCAGCATGCAATCGCCATAGCTGTAGAAACGATACTCCGCGTCGATCGCGTGGCGGTAGGCTTGCAACGTTGAATCAAGGCCGGCGAAGGCCGCGATCATCGCGAGCAGAGTTGATCGCGGAAGATGGAAATTCGTCAGAATCTGATCGACCGCGCGGAATTCATATCCCGGATAAATGAAAATGCTGGCTTCCGCGCGACCGCTGGTGATTAATGTGGCTGCGTTTGCGGCCATCGCTTTTTGCGCGGCGTCTTCGAGAGTGCGAACAACCGTCGTGCCAATGGCCAGTATCGGACGGCCGTTTTTCTTCGCGGTGCTAATTTTTTCTACCGTCGCTTCGGGGATTTCGTAAGTCTCGGTGTGGATTTTGTGACGCTCGATTTCTTCTTCGTGAATCGGCTGAAATGTTCCCAGGCCAACATTCAGAGTTACTTCGCAAATTTCCGCGCCGCGAGCGCGCAGCCGTTCGAGAATTGCATCGGTGAAATGTAGTCCCGCCGTGGGCGCAGCCACCGCGCTTCCTTGCCGCGCGAAAACTGTTTGATAACGCAGTCGATCCGCGGCTTCATCGGTCCGGCGAATGTAGGGAGGTAGAGGAATGTGGCCGAGACGCTCGATGGTTTGCTGCACGTTATTTGCTGTTTCATTTCTTGGGCAAGTGAATTTCAGTTGGCGAAGGCCAAGTTCGCCTCTCGCGATTACCTCGGCTTCTAGTTCGCCCTCTCCAAATAAAATGTGTTCGCCGACGCGGACTTTTCGTCCCGGTCGAACAAGTGCTTCCCAAGTGTGGCCTTCGATGTTGCGAGTGAGTAGAACTTCGATCACGGAACTGAGGTATTCGCCGCTTCGTAGAGCTTCTTTTCCGGCGGGCTCACTCTTGTCACCACGGCGTCGTCCGAACAGGCGCGCCGGAATCACGCGCGCGTTGTTCACAACCAACAACTCGTCGCCATGCAGTAGCTCGGGCAACTCTGCGAACGTACGATCCTCCCAGTTGCCGGCTGCGCGGGATAGAAGCAACAGGCGGGACGCGTCGCGAGTAGCCAATGGCTGCTGCGCGATTCGAGCGTCGGGAAGTTCGTAGGAGAAGTCGTCTAGTTTCAATGGACTGTGCCGGAACCATGGGGATTCTAACTGAATTGCGGAGATTGGGAAATCGAGGAGTGCGTCGATTCAAGGAGATGGCTTATCGAATATAAATGGCGATTCGGGCCGAACCACCTATGTCATTCAATTTACTGAATTTAGGTGGCTTACTGCAGGGACTGGAAAATAGTTGACAATAACACACGCATATTATATGCTGTCGCTCGATATACATAAGAAGGGCTGGAGGATCAAATGGACAGGAACATACCTTGGGAACCGCACCCGGGACTTGGTGTTCATGAACAAATCTCTAAACTTGTGGACGATTTCGTCCGGCAAACAGATACAAACGTGGTTCCGCTCGCGTGGGTGCCACTAATGGATCTTCCCAAATTGCGGCCGAACTAGACTAACGGCTTATCGCGGAATTGAAATCGATGTAACTCTGATGTCCTTTTCTCATCTAACGGCATGTTGGAGCGAAAAATGTTGCGCCTCGACAAACTAACAATTAAAGCCCAGGAAGCTTTTCAGGAAGCGCAGGAAGTCGCTGCGCGGCACGATCATCAACAGATCGAGCCGCTGCATCTTCTGGCCGCACTGATTGCGCAGACGGATGGAGTAGTGCGTCCGCTGCTGACGCGTCTCGGAACTCCTCCGGAAGCATTGGCGAATGATGTGGAAACCGCCCTCGGCCGCTTGCCGAAAGTTTCCGGCGTGGCTTCGCAGCATTTGAGTCCGGCGATTAACGACCTGTTTGAAAAAGCGTTCGCGGAAGCCGGAAAATTTCACGACGAATACGTTTCCAATGAACATTTGCTGCTGGCGATGTCCGACATGGGCCGCGATCCGGCGGCGGAACTATTGCGGACGCATGGTGCGAGTCATGAAGCAATTCTGCAAGCGTTGGCAAGTGTGCGCGGAAGCCAGCGCGTAACATCGCCGAATCCCGAATCGACTTATCGTGCTTTGGAACAATACGGAAAAGATCTGACCGAACTTGCGCGTCGAGGGAAACTTGATCCGGTGATCGGGCGCGATTCTGAAATTCGCCGCGTGATGCAAATTCTGGCGCGCCGCACGAAAAATAATCCGGTGCTGATTGGCGAACCGGGCGTGGGAAAAACCGCCATCGCCGAAGGCTTGGCACAGAGAATTGTTTCCGGTGACGTTCCCGAAATTTTGAAGACGAAGCGACTCATTACTCTTGATCTTTCCGCAATGGTTGCCGGCGCGAAGTATCGTGGAGAATTTGAGGACCGTCTGAAGGCCGTGCTGAAGGAAGTTACCGACGCCGATGGTCAGGTAATTCTTTTCATCGACGAGCTTCACACTGTTGTCGGTGCGGGCGCCGCTGAAGGTTCGATGGACGCTTCCAACATGTTGAAGCCCGCGCTGGCTCGTGGGGAGCTGCGTGCGATTGGCGCAACCACTCTGAATGAGTATCGAAAATATATTGAGAAGGACCCCGCGCTTGAGCGCCGCTTCCAGCCCGTGCTGGTTGCAGAGCCTTCCGTGGAAGACACCATCGCAATTTTGCGCGGACTGAAAGAGCGCTACGAAGTTCATCACGGCGTGCGCATTAAGGATTCCGCGATTATTGCCGCGGCCACTCTCTCGCATCGCTACATTTCCGATCGATTCTTGCCGGATAAGGCGATTGACCTGATTGATGAATCGGCCGCCAGTCTTCGTATGCAAATTGATTCGCTGCCCGTTGAAATTGACGAGATCGAGCGGCGCATCATGCAACTTGAAATTGAGCGCCAGGCACTGGTGAAAGAATCCGACGCGCACTCGAAGGCGCGGCTCGCTCAGATCGTTCAACAACTTGCGTCGTTGCGCGAAGAATCTTCAACGAAGAAAGCTCGTTGGCAGACGGAAAAAAACGCCATCAGCGCGATTCGCAAATTGAAGGAACAGATCGAACAGTTGAAAGCGGAGGAGCAGCGCTACGAGCGCACTGGGGAATTGGCGCGCGTGGCGGAAATTCGCTACGGAAAACTTTCCGCCGCCGAACGTGAATTGAAAACCGCGCAAGATCATCTGTCCGAATTGCAAAAGAACGGCCGCATGTTGAAAGAAGAAGTGGATGAGGAAGACATCGCGGCGCTGGTGGCCAAGTGGACGGGAATTCCCGTTGGCCGTTTACTGGAAGGCGAAGCGCAAAAACTTGTGGATATGGAACAGCGCCTGCGATTGCGCGTAGTGGGACAAGACGATGCGCTTGAAAAAGTTTCTGGTGCTATTCGCCGCAGCCGTGCTGGATTGAGCGATCCGAAGCGTCCTATCGGCTCATTTATTTTCCTGGGACCGACAGGGGTTGGGAAAACGGAACTCGCGCGTGCGCTGGCAGAATTTCTTTTCGACGACGAAAAATCCATGATTCGTTTGGACATGTCCGAATACATGGAAAAGCATTCTGTCGCGCGATTGATTGGCGCGCCGCCGGGATACGTTGGCTACGAAGAAGGCGGCCAACTCACCGAGCAGGTTCGGCGGCATCCATACAGCGTTGTGCTGTTCGACGAAATTGAAAAGGCGCATCCGGATACTTTCAATATACTTTTGCAAATTCTGGAAGATGGTCGTCTAACCGATGGTAAAGGTCGCACTGTCGATTTTCGGAATACGGTTTTGGTGATGACGAGCAACGTGGGCTCTGCGGCAATTTCCGAATTGGGCGCAACAAATCCTGAAGAAGCTCGCCGCGAAGCAATGGAAGCTTTGCGCGCGGCGTTCCGGCCGGAATTTCTGAATCGCGTGGACGAAATCGTGATGTTCAGTCCGCTGGGCAAAGATCAGCTCGCGCACATTGTGGATTTGCAACTTGCGGACATCGCGAAACTTCTTGCTGACCGCAATATCACGCTGGAACTTACTCCCGCGGCCCGGCAACTTGTGCTCGACGAAGGCTACGATCCGGCGTATGGCGCACGTCCGTTGCGGCGAACTTTGCAGCGACTGGTGCAGGATGCGCTGGCGATGCAGATTCTCGCGGGCACAGTTTTGCCGGGAGATCATGTGATCGTGGACGTTGATTCGGCAACGCACAAAGTGAAATTTTTGCGCAAGCCTTCGGCTGAATCCGCGGCACCGGAAACAAATGCGGCTGCCGCGGGCGCGGCTGCATCGGCAACTCCGTCAGCTTCGCGATCCAAGAAGAAATAAAATGGCAGCGCGAAGTTGACGTGAGCGTTCAGGGTTTCTAGACTGTGGATATTCTCAGGAGAAATTTGCTATATGCGTGGACTTAAGACTGGCTTCCTACTCATCGCGCTAACACTTCTGCTTGTATTCGGTGGAGCTTCCATTTCTGGACAGAACGGAATGATATTCGGCCTGGCGATTGCGTTCGTCATGAACATCAGCGCATATTTTTTCTCAGACAAGATCGCGCTCAAGTCGAGTCACGCGCAGCCGGTAACTCGTGAACAAGCGCCGCAGCTTTACGCGGTGATGGAACGCCTTTGCGCCAAAGGCAATCTTCCGATGCCGAAACTTTATGTGATTCCGGAAGAAGCGCCGAACGCATTTGCGACGGGCCGCAGTCCAAATCACGCTTCTGTTGCGGCTACTGCGGGATTATTAAAGCTGATGAATGATGACGAACTTGAAGGCGTGATCGCGCACGAACTTTCGCACGTTCGCAATTACGATATTTTGATTACGTCTGTCGCCGCAATGTTAGCCGGCGCGCTTTCCGTGCTCGCTTCCATCGCGCGCTGGGGATTCATGTTCACCGGATACGGCGGACGCGATCGAGGCCGCGGCGGAAATCCGATCGCGATGTTGCTGATGATTATTGTTGCGCCGATTGCGGCGTTGCTTTTGCAACTTGGAATTTCGCGTCAGCGCGAATATGCCGCGGACGCCGCCGGAGTAAAGCTTGTCGGCCATGCTCAGGGGCTGATTTCCGCGCTGCAAAAGTTGGGCGAATATAACAAGCGCATTCCGATGAATGTTTCGCCCACGACGGCGTCACTTTTTATCGTTGCGCCCCTCAGCGCACGCGCAGTTTTCTCGGCGATGTTCAGCACGCATCCGCCGCTGAGCGAGCGCATTGCCATTCTTCAGAACATGAGCGTCGGCCGGTAATTATTTAATCAACTGGCCAGCGCAGCATTGGACCGCAACTACTTAATCGGTGCGTGCATCGAACCGTCGGGACAGAATTTCAGTGGCCGTGCAGAAAGGCCATCGTCCTAGTACTAGCCTCCCCTTCCGAGTCGTTTTGAACGCCGAATAAATGCAGTATTAACATGGAGTTACGGCTTGGTCGCTCGCGCGACGATTTGGCCAGCGACCTGCTCTAGCAGTGTTGGGCAGGGGGACTTTATGAAATGCCAGGAAACCATCCGTTTGATTTGCGATTATCTTGAGGGTCGGCTCGCGCCGTCAGTTGAGCGCGAGATTTCGACGCACCTCACAAAATGCGCCACCTGCTACCAAGTTCTTGAGGCGGCCGAGCAAACTCTCGAAGTCTACTTTGACGCCGATCCCGCTCGCCTGCCGCATCCTCACACGGCATAAGAGCACGTTGCACTCGCCACCTACACCGCATAAATAAACCTGCGAATTAAGCCTCGAATTACGTCGAATCTTGCCCCAAAATTGCCCTAAGCACCAACACAGAGAAAGCACACGCACCTTGTAAGTATTTCCACAGTCGCCGATTTGACACACCCTTACCGCCGCCAGTCATGCCCATTTATCTCCTTACATTTCAGCTGGATACGAGGAATTTGAGGGGCGTCGGCGATTTGGTTAGGGGCGTGCTCTTATCCATGGTGCAAGGGAATTGCGATAAGGAGCCCACGAAAATGCTAAACGAACGAAATGAAGAAGTGATCCAAACAGCCGAAGGCGCGCCGCGCTGGATGGGCGTGGCCGTCGTAGCGCTGGCAGCCGTCTCGCTGCTGGCACTGGGAGTAGGCTGGAGCGCCACGAACCGTGTCCGCGAAGCCCAACAGGCATCCGCCAACGATAATAAGGTATTGCGACAGAACCTGGAGGTTGTGACGCAGCGCCTCGCGCAGACCGAATCCGCAAACGCGCAAGTGCAAGGCGATCTCGGCGTTGTTACCGACCGCCTGCAGCTCACTCAGGGCGAACTGGACAAGTCACGCAAGACTGCCGGAGCGATCAAGGCCGACTACTCAAAGAAGCTGGGCGTGATGCAGGACAAAGTGCAAGCCGACGAAGCGCAACTGGCGACGAAGGCCAGCGCTGATGACGTGAATGCCGTTTCTACGAACGTGAACGGTGTGCGCACTGACCTTGACGCCACCAAGCAGAATTTGCTGGATGCAAAGGGTGAACTCGGCACGCAGATCGCGCGCACTCACGAAGATATCGAAGCCCTTCGACGCTTAGGACAACGTGATTATTTTGAATTCACGCTGGCCGGCAAGAATGCAAAACAGCGCGTCGGCAACGTTCAGGTCGAGCTGCATGGAGTGAACGTTAGCCGCCACCAATTTACCGTCGAACTCTACGTGGACGATATGAAGCTGGAGAAGAAGAATCGCGCAGTGAATGAGCCGATCTTTTTCTACGCAGGCAATCGCGCGTCCATGGAACTCGTCGTCAACAAAGTTGATAAGGATAAAATCGTGGGCTATCTGAGCGTTCCGAAAGTTCAGACGGCTTCCGCCGCAACGCCTGCATCCGGCGGCAAATAAATTTACAGAAAAATTTTTCTCCGAACGCAAAGCGGGAGGATCCGGAAACGGGTTCTCCCGTTTTGTTTTTTGTGTATGTGCGTCGAGCTGGATTTGACTTCGATATACGGAATGACTGAAATTACTGGGAGAGATTAAATCGAGTACGGAGAATTCGACATGAATCGGCGCTTATTTTTCACTGCAGTCATTCTACTAATCGGCGCGAGGCTGGCGATCGCGTCGCCTACCAGCAAAGAGGGCATCTGGACGGGCATCGTCACGGATACGATTACCGCCGCCGCGGATACTGAGCCGGCTCGCGTCACGGAAAATGTAAGAGAACATGGCGCGCTATATGCATTCCTCGATTACAAAACGCAGAGAGTCTACGTGTTGAAGCCGCAGGATAAAGCCGCGCCGTTTGCCGGACGCGCAGTTACCGTTAAAGGCACGATAGATAGCGCGACGATCACGATTAACGTGAGTTCGATCACTGCGGCGCCGGCTAAGACCGGCAAATAAATCTCAATCGACCGTTCATTTTTCCACGCTACGAATTTCAACAATGCGCGGTAGGATATGTTGCCTATGTCGACGTACGCTATTTTTCCGGAACGCATCTTTACGCCGCAGCGCGAAATTCGCGATGGCGTAGTGATTGTTGAAGGCAGGTGCATCAGCGCGGTTGGCGCGCGCAATGAAATAACTGCGCCTACTAATGCGGCGCGCATTGAAGCGATCGGGATCACACTCGTCCCCGGATTTGTAGATGTGCACGTTCACGGCGCTGGCGGACATGATGTGATGGAAGCTACGCCTGCAGCGTTGGACGCTGTTGCTTCGACGCTGGCGCGCGGGGGCACAACATCATTCCTCGCGACGACTGTGACTGCTGCGCCGGATGCTTTGTGCGGTAGCGCAGCGGGCATCGCGAAATATATTGCTGGGCAGACGTCATCGAACGACGCGCCCGCAAAGCAACGCGCGGAAATTCTCGGCATACATTTCGAGGGCCCGTTCATCAGTCCCGCGCGCCGAGGCGTGCATCCCGTCGAATGGATTGCTGCGCCATCGCTCACGCTTTTGGCGCGCATGCTCGAGGCAGCCGCTGGCACCGCGCGGATTCTTACACTCGCTCCCGAAATTCCAGGCGGAATTGATCTGGTCGATGCTGTGCGCAAAGCGGGAATCGTCGCAGCGTTGGGCCACACTGACGCGACTTACGAACAAGCGATGGAAGCGATCGCACATGGCGCGAGTCATGCCGCGCACGTGTTCAATGCCATGCGTCCATTTTCGCATCGGGATACTGGTGTGCTCGGCGCGGTACTTACGTCGTCGCAAGTTACGGCGGAGCTGATCGCCGACGGAGTTCACGTCGACGAAGCGGCGATGAAACTTTTGCTGAACGCGAAACCGGGCGGAGTAATTCTCGTGAGCGATGGCACGTCCGCCACAGGAATGCCCGACGGAAAATATCGTTTGGGAAATTTCGATGTGCAGGTGACTGGCGGAGTCGTTCGCAATTCCGAAGGAAAATTAGCAGGCAGCGCGCTAACTCTAGATCGCGCATTGCGAAACATAGTCGCGCTACAAGTTCCGCTCGACGAGGCCGTGCGTATGTTGACGCTCTATCCCGCAAAACTACTGGGCGTCGAAGCGCGGAAGGGAATCATCGCCGCAGGAGCTGATGCAGATTTAATTTTCCTGGACTCGAAACTGGAGATTTCAAAGGTAGTTACGCGCGGGGCAGGACTGAACTGACGCCTTGTGGGTCGCGGCTTCAGCCGCGACATTACATATTTAGAAAAGAAGGGCTTTAGCCCCTGAAGCGAATGGATTGTTTTTAGGTTGGAAACCAATTTGCCGATTACGGATTCAACTTCACTCCAAACTTTTCCGCCAACAAATACGGATCAAACGGGCTGCACGCAAAATACTTTCCGTCCACTTCAAACGTAGGAACTTTCCGCCGCCCATCATTTACCGACATCACCAAATCTTCATCGTCCGGAGATTCATCAATATCAATTTCTTCCAGGGTGACTCCACGCGCCGCAAGAAACTGTTTCGCGCGCCGACAATCCGGGCACCAACCCGTCGTATACATTTTCGCCATAGCCATAGACCTAATTATCAAACGAATGCGGAGATTTTGCTTCACTACATTAGATGGGGTGTGACGTAAGGAGATTCAGCGAAAAATCTGGAGAATTATTGCTAATGCGCAACCTGCGAAGGGCCCGCGCCGCGCCCCGCAACTTTCAATCGCAATTCCGCACGCGCCACAGCTAGTCTTGCAGGCCCTGCTTGTTCTTCCGGAGTATTCGGCGTGGCGAGGATTTTCTCGGCTGCTTGTTTCGCCGCGCGCGCGCTATCCACATTAATTTCTTCGGCACGCTCCGCGGATTCCGCCAAAACAATCACGCGTTCCGCCAGAACCTCCGTGTACCCGCCGAACACAACTGCGTAATGAACGGTCGAACCGTCGCGGTAACTCAGCTCGCCGTCACCCATTGTGGCAAGCAGCGGCGCGTGGCCGGGCAAAATTCCCAGGTAGCCATCCAATCCGGGAAGCTGAACTTCCACGGCGGGCGAGCTAACCACCCGCCGTTCCGGCGTGACCACTTCGAGTTTTAGCGATTGAGGCAGCATATTTTTCTGTGAAGCGTTGCCGAAATTTTACGCCTTCGCCGTCATCTTCTCGTTCTTCTCAAGCACTTCTTCAATCGTGCCCACCATGTAAAACGCCTGCTCCGGAATATCGTCGTGCTTACCTTCCACGATTTCCTTAAATCCGCGCACGGTGTCCGCGATTTTCACGTACTTGCCGGCCAGACCAGTAAATTGTTCGGCGACGTACATTGGCTGCGAAAGGAATTTTTCAATTTTCCGGGCGCGCGCCACGATTTGTTTATCTTCTTCCGGCAGTTCTTCAATCCCAAGAATCGCGATGATGTCCTGCAAATCTTTGTAGCGTTGCAGAACTGACTTCACCGAGCGCGCGACGTTGTAATGTTCCACGCCAACAATGTTCGCGTCCAAAATTCTGGAGAAGCTCGCCAGCGGATCGACGGCGGGATAAATTCCGCGTTCCACAATCGCGCGGCTCAAGTTCGTCGTCGCGTCCAAGTGAGCGAATGTTGCCGCAGGCGCCGGATCCGTGTAGTCGTCGGCGGGCACGTAAATCGCTTGCACCGACGTGATCGAACCTTTTTTCGTGGAGGTAATTCGTTCCTGCAATTCTCCAATTTCCGTATTCAAGTTCGGCTGATATCCCACGGCGGAAGGCATGCGGCCCAGCAGCGCCGATACTTCCGAACCCGCTTGCACGAACCGGAAAATGTTGTCGATGAACAGCAGCACGTCCAGCCCTTCTTCGTCGCGGAAATATTCCGCAACGGTCAGGCCGGTCAATCCAACTCGAAGACGTGCGCCGGGTGGTTCCGTCATCTGTCCGTAAATCAGCGCGCAACGCGATTTTTCTGTGTTGCCCGGCACCACTACGCCGGATTCCTGCATTTCCAGCCACAAGTCATTTCCTTCGCGTGTACGTTCACCGACGCCCGCGAAAACGGAAACACCGCCATGCTTCATCGCGACGTTGTGAATTAATTCTTGAATCAAAACTGTTTTGCCGACGCCCGCGCCGCCGAACAATCCGATTTTGCCGCCCTTCAGGTACGGCTCCATCAGGTCGACGACTTTAATTCCGGTCTCAAACATTTCCAGCGTCGTGGACTGATCTTCCAGCGACGGAGCAGGCCGGTGAATCGGATAATGTGTTTTCGCGTTGATCGGGCCGAGCTTGTCCACGGGCTGGCCAAGCACGTTCATCACGCGCCCGAGCGTTTCACGTCCTACAGGAACGGTGACGCCTTCGCCCAGGTCGTACGCTTTCATTCCGCGTACCAAACCTTCGGTCGGTTGCAGCGCGACGGCGCGCACGCGATTTTCGCCCAGATGCTGTTGCACCTCGCAAATAATGTCGATGGGGTCGGCGATGTCGTAGCCTTCGCTCGTGATGCGCAGCGCGTTAAAAATTTCCGGCAACGCCTTGTCGCTATCAAATTTCACGTCAACAACAGGCCCGATGACCTGCACGATGTGCCCAATTGCGCCTTGTTTTGCTGCCATTCCAGTCTCCTAACTTTCTACGCGCTCCAGGATGCTCCGCTCACCACTTCAATAATTTCCTTGGTGATGGCGGCCTGGCGGATTTTGTTCATTTGCAATGTCAGTGATTCGATCAAGTCGTAGGCGTTGTTCGTCGCCGCGTCCATGGCCGTCATTCGCGCCGCGTGTTCCGCTGCGGACGAGTCTGCCAGCATGCGGTAGATTCGCGCTTCCACGTAGCGCGGCATCAAGCCGCTCAAAATTTGTTCGGCCGGCTGCTCGTAAATGTAGTCCACCTGCGAACCGCTGGCGTCCGGCGCCGCCGGATCAATCGGCAACAATTTCTCAAAAACCATTTTCTGCGTGATCACGCTCTTAAATTCCTGGAACAGCAAATAGACGGCGTCGGTTTTCTCTTCGCTGTACTGCTTAATAATTCCCGCCGCAATTTCCTGCGCCTTGGTGAATTCCGCCCGCGAAGTAATGCCTACGTGTTCCGCAATGATCGGCCATTTATCCAAACGCCGGAACGCGTCGCGTCCTTTGCGTCCGATGGGCAGCACTTCCACTTTTTCCGCCGCGTGCGTTTTCAGGAATTCCACGCCGCGCCGAATTGAATTTGAGCTAAACGCTCCGGCCAGTCCGCGATCGCCGGTAACAATCACCAGCAACGCGCGCTTTTCAGGACGTCGCGCCAGCAACGGATGCGCCGGATTTTCCATGCGCGCCGCAACCGACTTCACCAGTTCGGTAATCGCGTTTGCGTATGGCCGCGCTTCCATCGCTTTTTCCTGTGCGCGTCGCAGCCGTGCCGCCGAGACGAACTTCATCGCGCGCGTAACCTGCTGCGTGCTCTTTACAGAGCGAATGCGCCGCCGATAATCAAGTAGTGTGGGCATGGGTTCCCAAAACTTGTTCTACTAAAATCCCCTGAATCAAAATCCGTCGAACAAAAGTAACGCCTAGCTCGCGGCCTTTGCAGTAGCCACAAATCGTTCCTTGAACGCTTTGATTGCCGCCACCATCTCGGCCTTCATCGCGTCGTCGAACGCTTTCTTTTCGACGAGCCGCGCCAGCAATCCCTTGTAATTCGTATCCATAAACGTGTGGAATTCCGCTTCCCATCGCATACAGTCGCTGACTTCCACGTCGTCCATGTATCCATTCGTCGCCGCGAAAATAATCATCACCTGTTTTTCAACGGGCAGCGGCGAATATTGATTCTGTTTCAAAACTTCCGTCAGTCGTTGACCGCGCGAAAGCTGCGATTGCGTGGCCTTATCTAATTCCGAACCGAATTGCGCGAACGCCGCCAAATCGCGGTACTGCGCCATGTCCAAGCGAAGCGCGCCGGCTACCTGACGAACGGCTTTAATCTGTGCGTTGCCTCCAACGCGGCTTACCGAAATTCCCGCGTTAATTGCAGGCCGGATGCCGCCGTTGAAAAGGTCCGCTTCCAAATAAATTTGTCCGTCCGTAATCGAAATTACGTTGGTCGGAATGTACGCGGAAACGTCGCCTGCCTGCGTTTCAATTACCGGCAGCGCCGTCAAAGATCCCGCGCCCTTCTCGTCATTCAATTTCGCCGCACGCTCTAACAAGCGCGAGTGAAGATAGAAAACGTCGCCAGGAAACGCTTCGCGTCCCGGTGGACGCCTTAGCAGCAAAGAAATTTCGCGATAAGACTGCGCGTGCTTGGAAAGATCGTCGTAGAAGCAAACTGCGTGGCGCTTGGTGTCGCGGAAATATTCGCCCATCGAGCACGCCGCGTAAGGCGCAATATATTGAATCGTCGCAGGCTCGGTTGCAGACGCCGCCACGATAATTGTGTACTCCATCGCGCCCGCGTCCGTCAGCACCTTAATAATCTGCGCAATCGTTGAGCGTTTCTGCCCAATCGCGCAGTAAATACAAATCATGTCTCCGCCCTTCTGGTTGATGATCGTATCCAGAATGATGGCGGTCTTTCCCGTCTGACGGTCTCCGATAATCAGCTCGCGCTGTCCGCGGCCAATCGGAATCATCGAATCAATTGCTTTAATTCCAGTTTGCAAAGGTTCGCGTACCGGTTGACGATCCACAACACCCGGCGCCAAACGTTCCAGCGGAATTCGTTCCTTCGTCGCGATAGGCCCTTTGCCGTCCAGCGGCTGGCCCAGCGGATTCACCACGCGCCCAACCATCGCGTCGCCAACGGGCACGGACATAATCGTCCGCGTGCGCTTCACCGTGTCGCCTTCTTTAATCGCCGTGTGGTCGCCCAGCAACACCGCGCCCACTTGATCTTCTTCCAGGTTCAGCGCGATTCCGAAAACGTCATTCGGAAATTCCAGCATTTCGCCGGACATGCAACGCTCCAGCCCGTGAACGCGCGCGATGCCGTCACCGACGGAAATTACCGCGCCGACCTCTTCCACCGAAACGGTCTGCTGGTAATTCTCAATCTGCTCGCGCAGTATTTTTGTTATCTCGTCTGCCTTAATTGTCGCCATTCCTTGCTCCTATTCCTCAAATCGCTGGGACTGCTCCGACGGATGAAATTGTCTCTACCGGAAGTTATTCCGTCGCCAATTCCGCTTCCAACCGACGCAACTGTTCGCGAACCGATCCGTCGTAAATCACCGACCCAATTCGCACTGACGCGCCGCCCAATAATTCCGTATCAACCGCGTAATTCGCCGTAATCTTCAATCCCGTCGCGCGTTCCAGCGCGGAGACTAGTCCAGTTCGTTCCGTCGAGCTCAGTTCATTTGCCGACGTGACCGCCGCCTCGGCAATTCCCAATTTCGTGTTTAACTTTCGCGTGTAGGCTTCCGCAATTTCAGGAAGCAATCCGCCGCGTCGATGATCCACCACTACGTTCAGAAAATTCTGCATGGTGATAGTCGAACCAATTCGGTTCAACAATTCGCGCAGCACAATGCGCTTGGATTCTTTCGGTACCGCCGGATTCGCCAGGAAATTCTGTAAATCCTTCGAGTCACCAACAATTGCTGCGAACTCCACCAAATTTGTTTTAACTTTTTCCGCGTCGCCGTGGCCCATCGCCACATCCAACAGCGCCGAAGCGTACCGTTCCGCCATCGCGTTCAATTCACACCTCGCGATTCGCCCGCGCCAGCCGTCGGCAGGCCATCCACAAATTTCTGCACCAGCGCCGCGCGTTGCGCCGGCGTAATCTGCTGACCGACCAACTCCGCCGCGCGTGCTCCAGCCAATCGCGCCGCAACTTCGCGCAATTCCAATCGCGCCGCGCGCTGAGCCGCATTCACTTCAGCCTTCGCAGCCATCTCAATTCGCGTCACTTCGCGATTCGTGCCTTCGCGCAAATGTTCAGATTCCGTGGAAAATTCCTTCGTAGCAGTTTCGCGCATCGCCGCCGAATCCTGTGGCAATCGCGCAAATCCTGCTTCCGCCGTCCGAAGTTGCGCGTCAGCTTCAGCCTTCGCGGCGGCCGCGGAAGAAATTCCCGCGGAAATATCGTTCGCGTGAGCGCGGAATGCCGGGCCACCCTTCTTAATGACGAAATATCCAACCGCTACGACCACAATTCCGAAATTCAGCCATCGCAGAATTTTCGCCGCAGGGCCTTGCAGCGGGTCCGGCGCTTCTTCAGTTTTACGTTCCTCCGACCGCATGGTCGGTTCATGCTGCGGCGGTTCTTGAGGCGAAATCGCCCGTGCAGGCAACGCAATCAGCGCGCCCGCAAAAATAATCTGCATTGCAGCAAACGCAAATCGCCGCCGCGCGCTCTTCATCGAGCACCGCCAGCCGGCTTCTGCCCGGGATTCGATCCGCCCGGCTGCGTTCCTATTAATGTACGCACCATCTCCGCCGCCAAATCCGGAGTAGTCACTTCCAATTGCGCCTTCGCTGTCACGACTTCCTTGGCAATTTCGGCCTTCTGGCTCTGCACCAATTCCATCGCGCGCGTTCGCGCCTCGCGCACTTTATTTGCGCGCTCATCCAGAATCACGCGCCGCGCGGTATCCTGCTCTGCGTAGACCGCAATGCGCGCCTTCTTCAATGCCTCTTCGTACGAATGTACTTTCTCTTGCGCCGCCACCTGACTTGCTTCCGCTTCCCGCCGTGCGCCTTCCGTACGCGCGCTCCGCTCGTCCATGGCCTTCATCAGCGGTTTAAAAAATGTGTATTTCAACACGACGTAAAACAGCAGCACAATAATGATGGTCGGAACCGATTGCAGGAATAAGTCTTCGAGTTGGAGCAGCATTTGCATTGTTCAGTTTTGCGTGGCGCTCGCGCTTACAGTCGTCTCCGTCGCCGCTCTCATGCCAGACGCACACCCCCGGCATCTGAACTTCCAGCGGTTATTACTTCCAGCCCTGAAGGGGGGCAAAAATTTATAGCATTGGCGCGAACTTCCGTCAATGCGCCGTTGCCTTGCCCAATACTAGTTTGAGAACAATGCGGCTACCCTACTGATTCACTTCCGACCTGTCGCAAGTGAACCACTCATCTTCGCCACCTTTGCTTCGTATAGCAACAAATAGTTTGCTGCCGCCAAACAGGGGACGCACCGCAATTTCTTTCCCCTCATGATAGACAACCTGGCGATTCGGCGACTTGTGCCACGCCGACTTAGGAATAGCGCGTATAAGTTCTCTTAGTTTTGGATGGTCGATCATGGGCGGGAGTATACCAAAATTCACATTTTGAGGAGTTAAATCTGAAGTGGGCGGACTACCGTTTATCGCTATAGCCTCAGATGTGCAGCGGAGCCGTCTGATGTATCCGCCGGACGCGAATCAGCTTCTCGCGCTTCCGCGTTTGTGCAATGTCATACGACGCCTGCATACGCATCAACGTATCCATCTTCACTCCAAACGCTTTCTCGATTCGCAATGCCATATCTCCCGAAAGGTCCGCCCTGCTGTTCAGCAAACTTGAAAGCGCTGGCCGCGAAACTTGCAACGCGATTGCCGTGGCCGTCACGGAAAGGCCTGCGGGCCGCACGATTTCGGTACGAATAAAATCTCCAGGGTGGGGTGGGTTCTTCATGGGCATGACGGCTACTCCTTTTTCTAGTGATAATCTTCCAGGTCCACGTCGTATATTTCTCGCTCTGCACCGTCGACGCGAAACGTCAACCGCCGATTACCGGTGACGCTCAAACTCCAAGTTCCTTTGCGATCGCCGGTCAGCGCGTGGGCCTTCCAAAAGAAAAGTGCCCGCAATTCCTCAGGGCTGTCCATTTCGTCAAGGAATGCCAACATTTTGCGAAGCTTGTCCGCCGTTTCGGGCGGCACACCTTGGACGCGGTCTTCGAGGTAGAGCCTCTTCAGGCCTTTGTGCGCGAAGGTGCGAATCTTCACTGATTAGACTGTAGCCTGTAGCTTAACACTTGTCAATCTCTGTGCGGGCGAATGGCAGTGCCCATAGTCACGCGCAAGCCGCTGCTGCTGGAACTCGATGCCACCAACACGTGTACAATACCCTCTAATTATTAACTCTGATTCAGGAGACTCACCATGAAACGCATCGCCATCACAATTTTCGCACTCTTATCCTTCGCCGCAGCGGCCGCGCAAGCGGACATCGTCACTTTGAAGAACGGCGACCGCGTAACCGGCACATTCGTCAACGAAAAAGACGGCAAGCTCCAACTGAAATCTGACGTGCTCGGCGACCTCTCCATCCCGGTAGATAAAATCGCCAGCTTCAGCGCCGAGAAAGCAGTTGCGGTCATCATCAAAGGACAAAAGCCAATCGAAGGCCAGATGGAATTAACGCCCGCAGGCGAATGGAAAATCACGGCGTCAGGCAAATCGCAAAATATCGCAGCCGCCACCATTGACACGATCATGGTAGCCACGGAATACGAAGCTTTGGAAAATCACAACGCGAAACCCTGGCAGGATTGGAAGGGAACTTCCACTCTGGGTTACAGCATTCAGCGTGGAGATCAGGACACCAGCAATCTGGCCATCACCGTCGCCGCCATTCGCGAACGCCCCGACGGGCCCATTTTCCACCGGCACTTCCGCACAAATTTCGGTCTAACCACGCTGCTCTCCAAATCCACGCAGGGCGCAACCAACATTACTTCCAACACGCTCAGCACCAGCGTCCGCGAAGATTATCTTTTTTCGCCCGCGAATTTCGTTTTCATCATCGGCGGACTCGATCACATCGGCTCGCAAGGTCTCTACCTCCGCGAAACATTTGGCGGAGGCTACGGCCGCACGCTAATCGATCGTTCGCGAGTAAATTTTAGCGTCCTCGCCGGCGTCACATTTGTGCATGAAAAATTTTTCACCGGAGCAAATGACCAGACCGCTGCGGTCCTCGTCGGCGAAAAGTTGGGCATCCAAATTTCCAAGCGCGTGCGTCTGGATCACAATCTGAATTTCTATCCGAATCTTTCCAACACCGGCCAATATCGTTTTGATACGACCACCGGCCTAACCGCGAATCTCAGCAAACGCTTTTCGCTCAACACCAGCTTCATCGATCTCTACCTAACCAATCCCGCGGCGGGCAGCCACAAGAACAATGTGGCATTTACGACGGGCGTGGGTTATGCATTCTAACAATTTGCCCGCGCGGGTTTGGTAGCACCGACACTCCTGTCGGTGCAATTCTGGAACTTGATTTGATGCGACGTACAAAAGCGGGTGCCCCAGATGCCGTACCGAAGCTTCGGAATCGCGTCTGGGGTTCCTGCTAATTCTCCGAAGGCCGCTCCGAGTGATCAATCACCGTAATTTCCACCGGCCCTTTCACCGATTCCAATTTCAGCCCCAGGTTCTTCTGAATCGCTTCAACGATCGGCGTTTTCATATCGATACGCACGATCACTGGCTCCGAATTCCCTCCCGGTCCGGTAGGAGGCATCGATGGAAAGTCCACGAAAAATTTAAATCTGAAATCGTATGTGCCGCTCAACCCCGTCTTATCAACGACCGGACTTTCCAAATACAGGGACAATTGCGCGGTGAAATTTGGCATCGTAACTGATTGTCCAACCAGTTCGTCCCCATTCATGGTGAATCTGTTCGCCGCCCGATTTCCCTCAAAATCCTGCAGATCGGTGGGTTTCGACTGACCCGGGGAATACTCCTGAAGTTTGGAACCGCCCTTCCCAATCGTCATAACGTAGCAGGGCAGATCTTTCATCTCGTGATGAAACTTCAAGCCGAACCGCTCCGTCAGTATTTTCTGAAGCATGCGCTGCCGAACAATTTTCAATTGGTCGGGCGAAAGTTTTTGCATGGCATCGGCCGTAGCCGAATCAGCTTTCGCCATAATGTTAAATCGCTCGGTATCCCACCACTTTGGCGCGCCCACTACGCTCAGCGTTTGCACGCCGTACGCATTAATAATCAGTCCCCACAGCCGCATACTTTTCGCGTCAAATCCATCCGCCGAATATACGATTCCGAGGGGTATTTTATTCCCGACTTGCGTGTAGTCCGGATCAGTCGGCTTGATGGACACAATGTCGTATTCGTAGTCGGGAGTTTTCTCCGCACCAGCGATTTGCCCCGGAGATTGCACGCGAGATGCAGGCGCACCGCCGGCGCACACCGCCGCCAATAAAATAACTGCAGCGCAGACGAGCGTGGCCTGCGCTTTGAATCTGGGATTTAGTTGGGTCGCAGCCATAAAGTGTTCTCCCGTTGTTCAGTTCGTATACTAACGCGAGAAGTACTGTCAAGCGGTAAGCTGCCGTCTAACTCACCCACGAATCCTTCAACTCCGAAAACATCGCAATCACATTGCCGCTGCGATCCAGTACAACAATCTTGTTTAACGTAAACCCTACTCCGCACAGCCCGCCACAATTAAAGCCCCAAACGAGCGTCAGGTCCGCTAGGTATACATCGTCAAATTTTTCTGTGTTGTGCGAATAATTTCCAAAATATTTTATGGACGCGTCGTATTTCAGGGTTGTGTGTCGCGCCGTAAATCCCGTCGCCAATTTGGGATTTTCTCTTGCCGTATTCGTTAGATCGTAATAGTAACGGACCGCACTGGCCGTCACTACCTCGGCTTCTTGAATATTGTCGTTGCCCGTCCCGCCCCAAATCGGCGTCATCGGCTTTGGAATGTGATCCACCCAGTCTTCTGAAGACCTGAATACGTCGGCGGCGGACCGGCTTGCTCGCGGATAAACGGCCTCGGCCTTCCTGAGCATCTCTTCTTCGTAGGAACCGCTATATTTTCTGGCGATCTGCATCTTGAACGGTGCATCGTTCTCGTCGGTTTCTGGAAGTTCAATTTTTTGGTCGGGCTCGAACACGAACCACGCTGCCTTTGGATCGCCCGGGAGCGATTGGAGAAACTTTGCGTACGGAAGCACCTTTTCATAATTTGCAACCCACTTCGTCACGCATTCAATCCGGTCGGGCGAGTCGTGAGGATTCTGTGCGAGATACCGCTTACATGGCACAACAGCTTCCTGAGGAGTCTTCTCCATCGCCGTCACACAGACGTTGTAGGGATCGATTCTTGTTGCGGAATTCTCTTGGGCCAACGCAGGAATGAAAGTAGCTAGCAGACAAAACGCGAATACAGCTAATACCAACGAGCGCATATATTGGCCTCCCACAAAATCCGCGTCTCTTTTCGATCTCAGCCAATTTCTAGAGTGCCGCTGATTCCTACACATAGATGCGAGTTATGAGACCGGCGTTCCATTCGAATACCCACCGCCATTATCTCCGTAACAATTTCACCCACACGTTTCTCTTGACATCTATATACTAATATGCTAACTTATCTAACCGACTTGGACGCGCGGCTCTCACTATCATTCCCAAAATGGGAATCGCTCACCTGCCGGCGCAAGAAATCCCTTGATTTAAAGACGTTCCGTAAGAATATCAAAACAAGGGACTTCAAGTCCTTTAGTTTGATATCCTTAGCAGTCACTTTTTGACGGCTTTGTAACTCATTGAAACGAAAGGCCGTTGTTAAGCAATTAGTAACCAGCTAAGTCCTTTGTTTTCACACTGATGCTAAAAAGGTCCGACCTAACCCTTTTGTTTTGATACTGATGCTCATAACAGGGGGTAGGGGGCGCGCCGTTGGCGTCCCGATGCAGTCTATCGGGAAGGGGTGGCCCGTGTAGCCCGCGTTCTCTGAACGCGAGGCTTTTCTGGCGGGCGATGCCGGTTACAGTTTAGAGCGCGCCCGAACGGAATGCCCCGCCTTCCTTGCTGGCCGCAAACGCCGCCTGCTAAGATACGCGGTCACAGATAAACATCCGTTAGATCGGAGACAGCCAATGCCCGGGTTCCCCGGAGTAGATTTCCTCGATATTGATTCCTTGCTCAGCGACGAGGAAAAACTCGTCCGCCAAACCGCGCGCCAATTCGTCGACGAACAAATTTTGCCCGTCATCGAAAAGCATAATCGCGAAGCCACCTTCCCTATGGAACTGGTTCCGCAAATTGGCGAGCTTGGATTTTTCGGCTCGAACCTCACTGGTTACGGCTGCGTGGGAATGTCCAACGTTTCCTATGGGCTGGTGATGCAGGAACTGGAGCGCGGGGATAGCGGCCTGCGCAGCTTCGTCAGCGTGCAGGGCGCGCTGGTGATGTATCCGATTCACTCCTATGGTTCGCCGGCGCAAAAAGAAAAGTGGCTGCCAAATTTGCAAAGCGGAAAAGCAATCGGCTGCTTCGGATTAACCGAGCCGCAATTCGGTTCCAATCCCGGCGGCATGTTGACGCGCGCCGTGCGCCGCGGTGATCGCTACGTTTTGAACGGCGAAAAAATGTGGATCACTAATGGATCGGTCTCGGACGTCGCGCTCATCTGGGCGAAATGCGAAGACGAAAAAATTCGCGGCTTTCTGGTGGAAAAGGGAACCAAGGGATTTAAAGCGTGGGACGTTCACGGAAAACTTTCTCTCCGTGCTTCCGTCACTTCAGGACTGTCGATGAGCGACTGCGAAATTCCCGCGGAAAATGTATTGCCAGGAGTTGAAGGACTACGCGGCCCGTTGAGCTGTCTTACCGCCGCGCGTTACGGAATCGGATGGGGAGCGATTGGCGCGGCCATGGCGTGTTATGACACTGCATTGCAATATTCCAAAACGCGAAAACAATTTGCGAATAAACCAATCGCGTCTCACCAGCTCGTACAGGACAAATTGGTTTTCATGATCACGGAAATCAGCAAAGCGCAGTTACTCGCGCTGCACGTTGGACGCAGAAAAGATTCCGGCAAAGTGGATTTCGCGCACGTCTCCATGCTGAAAATGAATAATGTTTCGATCGCCCTGGAAACTGCTCGCAAAGCACGGGACATTATGGGCGCAAACGGAATCGTGGACGATTGCCCCATCATGCGCCACATGAACAATCTCGAATCCGTTTACACCTACGAGGGAACGCATGACATTCACCGCCTGATCATCGGCGAACGCATCACCGGAATTCCAGCGTACTTTTGATTCGCATGAAGAAAAATCACTCGATAAAACTTTGCGTCGCGCTGGTCGCGCTTTTCGTCTGCGTTCTTGTTCCAGTCGCTCGCGCGGCAGACAAACCCGTAATTCGCGCAATCACAGTTTTCGCGGATATTTCTCCTGCGTATCTCGACACAACGCTTCACGACGCAGTCGTCACGCTGAAAACGACGAAGGCTTCATTCGAGGAAGCTGGCTACACGGTTCAAACAATTCGCATCAGCACGCCACCATTTCAAACGCTCGTCCGCAATATGACGCAGAAGGAAGCGATCGAATTCTTCAACAAATATGCTGCTGCAATCGAAAAGGAAAATATTATTTCCGCGATTGGTCCGGCATTTCTGCACGATGTGGACCATAAATGGGTCGAAACGTTCGCCGAAATTCTCGCGGCGCATTCATCGCTCGACGCATGCATCATCGTCGCGGACGAGAATGGAATTCACTGGCCGGCAATTCGCGAAGCCGCTTTCGTAATCAAATACCTGGAAACGCACACCAAGAATGGACAGGGAAATTTCGGTTTTGCCGCGGCGGCGATGGTTCCCGAACATTCTCCGTTTTTTCCGGCTAGCTACAGCGTCACTCCGAACAAGCAATTCGCAATCGCCATTCAAGGCGCGGGATTTGTGGACGAAGCGTTTTCTGCGGCCCACGGAAATTTCGACGATGCGCGCGAAAGACTCGCTTCAATTCTGAGAAGAGATTTGCCGGCGATTCAGCAGCTCGCCGTTCAAGTTTCAAAGAAAACCGGATGGGAATATCTAGGCCTCGATGCTTCCACCGCTCCGCTACAAGATGTTTCCATCGGCGCCGCGATTGAAAAACTCACCGGAAGTCCGATGGGTTCGCCCGGAACGATGACAGCCGCTGCGTTGATCACCAGCGTGCTGAAAGATACGCCTGCACTTCGCGTCGGCTACAACGGCCTGATGATGCCTGTGTTGGAAGATAAAGGATTGGCGCAACGTTGGAGCGAAGGCCGCTTAACGCTCGATTCGCTGCTCGCGTATTCCGCGGTCTGCGGAACTGGCATCGACACCGCGCCGCTTCCGGGCGACACAACAGAAGATCAACTCTCAAAAATAATTGGCGATGTAGCATCACTGGCATTCAAATGGAAAAAACCGCTGACCGCACGACTGTTTCCCGTTCCCGGGAAAAAAGCCGGCGACCGCACCGAATTTGATAGTCCGTATTTAGTAAATGCAACGATTCAAAAGCTGCCACAGTAGTCGAAGTTGTAGGCTAAGATGAGCGGCGCTGAAAATTGTTCAATAACACAGGCTTCAGCCTGTGGCAGTCAGCGCGTACAAGAAAAGATCGACAGGAGATTCAATGGAATCGCAATTAAGCCTCGAATTTTTGCGCGTTGTCGAACAAGCCGCAATCGCATCCGCTCACACCATGGGCTTGGGCGATCGTCACAAAGCTGACGACGAAGCCGTGAAAGCCATGCGCGCCACGATGGACACGGTCGGAATGGACGGAACGATTGTTATCGGTGAAGGCGAGCGCGACGAAGCGCCGATGCTTTACATCGGCGAAAAAGTTGGCGCGGCGCAGCGCGATAAATCGCGCCAGTATCCCGCGGTGGATATCGCCGTCGATCCGCTGGAAGGCACAAATCTTTGCGCGACGGGCGAGCCGAATTCCATCGCCACGCTTGCAGCAAGCGAGCGCGGCGGATTGCTGCACGCGCCCGATTTGTACATGGAAAAAATTATTGTTGGACCTTCGTGCAAAGGTGCGGTCGAACTCGACGCGACGCCGGAACACAATCTTCACGCCATCGCGCGACGACTGGATCGTGACGTCGAAGATCTTGTTGTAATCGTGCTGGATCGTCCGCGCCACGAAAAATTGATTGCCGATATTCGCGCCACCGGCGCGCGCATCCGCTTGATTGGTGATGGCGATCTTTCCGCCGGAATTTCCGCGGCTGTTGTTGGCACCGGAGTTCACGCCGTAATGGGAACTGGCGGCGCGCCCGAAGGCGTGCTTACCGCGGCAGCGTTGCGTTGTTTGAATGGACAAATTCTTGCGCGTCTTGTAATTGCAAAACCGGAAGACGAAGAACGACTCGCGCAAATGGGCGTGAAAGATCCGAAGCGAATTTACGATCAGGGTGATCTCGCTCCGGGCCGGCAAATTATTTTCGCGGCCACAGGCGTCACCGACGGAAATCTTTTGCGCGGCGTGCGATTCTTCGGCGAAGGTATCCGCACGCACTCGCTGATTCTTACTTTGGATTCGCGTCAAGTGAGATTCATTGACACGGTTCATCTTGAGAAGCGCAAAGATGTAAAAGTTCGCTTCTTCTAGAAGCGCCGGAAATTCGGGCTCGAAGTTTGGAAAAAGAATTGGAAGGAGTTAAAAAGCTTTCATGGCAACGCCACCAACTCCGCTTCCGAGAATTTCGCTCGATCTTCCTGGCGCTCCTCCGCCGAAAAAACAAAATATTCTAATTTGGATTCTCAGCGGCTGCGGCACGGTTCTTGTGCTGCTGGTTCTCGTTGGAGTTCTGGCGTTTCGCTCTTTCGTGAAGAACAACATGCACATCGGTCCTAACGGTGAAGTTGACGTGAAGATCGGCGGAATGACGATGCACGGAGGGAAAGCGCAGGACATCGGCCTTCCGATTTATCCCGGCATAGATACCGCCCACGCAACCGGAATGGAAATGACTATTCCCACTCCGAAAAATGGACAGCAAACCATTACGCAGTCGATTTATTCTTCAAAAGATTCGGTGGAAAAAGTCGACGACTGGTATCACCAGAATCTTGATCCGGAATTCGTTCGCCTCGACGCAGGGAAGAATCAAGCCGTGGTCGGCGACAATGCTTTTCCATTTCCACTCGATAGCGGCGCAATTTCTTATCAGTGCAAGCGCGGAGATGCGATGTACGCAGTGACCGTACATTCCATCATGGGAACCACTCAGCTGAAATTGATGCGCGCAACTGCTCCTGTTAAGCCGACGCAATAATTTCGCGCCACATTTCAAACGGCGACCGCAAACCGCAATGTCAGAGGGAACTTTCGAGCAGGCCCGCGCGTATCTACTGTTAGACTGATCAGCAGGAGATAACTATGTCCACGCCACCAAATCCTCTTCCGAGTAACAATCCGGGAATCGGACAACAACCAGTTCCGCCGCCGCGACAAAATGTTTTCTTGTGGATTCTGGCGGGAATCGGAATTCTGTTTGTCTGCATGATGTTCGCGGGCTTGGCGATCTTGCATTCGCTACGCGGAACCAACTTCAGTGTTGGTAAGAATGGCCAAGGCGTAGAAATTAAAGTTCCCGGCGGAATGACAATTCATGCTGGCGAAGGCGCGAGCACAGGCTTGCCGATTTATTCCGGAGCAGCGACGCAAAGCAAAAGCGGCGGTGTGGAAATTACGTCAGCGAACGGCACGCAATCCGGCGTGAGTGGCGAGACCTACACGACAAGCGATTCGATGGAAAAAGTTGACGACTGGTATCGAGGACGTTTAGATAAAGATTTCCAGCGCGAAGGGCCCGGACCGACTTCGCTAACGGTTAAGGGCACGATCGTTCACATTGAAACCGGCGAGATTGCATATATTTCGCAGGCTGGACCAGCGATTCAGATCGTGTCGCTGAAGCATGGCGTTGACGGCGGAACGAAAATCGATTTGGCGCGCATGGGGAGAAGCGAAGCGCAGTAGTTTTCGGAATTAACTTGGTAAGTGAGCGAGCCGCTATTCACGATAGCGACCCGCCCACACAAATTCCCCCGTTAACAAAATCAAATTTATTTCTTCTTTGGCTTCCACAGACCGAGCGCCGCGCCGGTTGGATCGATGATCACGCTGATCCAGCCGCTCTCCATCACTTCGGTGACGTCCTTCATCACAGTGCCGCCGAGCGATTTGGCTTTCGCGGTTGAAGCGGCGATGTCATCAACCTCAACGTAGGGAAGCCACGCAGAAGGCGCGCCGGGAACGGGGTGCTTCATCATGCCGCCGCCGGTGCCTTGTCCGACCTGGATCATTGTGTAATTGCTTGGGCCCATCGGAATATCTTCCAATTTCCAATCGAAAAGCTTGCCGTAGAAAGCTTTTGATTTGCCGACGTCAGTTGTGTTCAATTCTACGTGCGTGAACGGATTTGCCATTTTGTTTTCCTTTCGATTCGATTCGTTTGATTACCGCCTACAATAGAGACGATTGACGATGGCTGGAATCGACAGTTCCACTGGAAAATATTTAATGGATTTCAGTGTCGAATTTGGGTCGGCTGAATCGTTTAAGTAGTGAGGGTACTATCCGGCGCGTAGTGTGTGCTGGTGAATTCAATTAATGAAGGAGATTATCGATGCCGAATTACTTGTTGTTGCTGCACCAGCCTCCAATGAAGTTTGGGGAATTGTCCCCGGAAGAAATTCAGAAAATTATTGCGAAATATGAAGCGTGGCGCGGAGAAATTGCGAAGCGCAACAAATTGCGCGGCGGAGAAAAGCTCACTGACGAAGGTGGGCGTGAGCTGCGAGCGAGCGGCGGCAAAGTGTCCGTCACCGACGGGCCGTTCAGCGAGTCGCAGGAAGTGCTCGGTGGATTTTTTATGATCGAAGCGGCGAATTACGATGAGGCCGTGGAAATCGCGCGGACGTGTCCGCATCTTTCGTTTGCTGACAGCCGGATTGAAGTGCGCCAGGTGGACAACATTCATCGGAGTTAGGGAAATTTGTGGAAGAGCGTTCAGAAAAAGTCGGTCAACTGGTGGACCATTTGTTTCGCCGCGAGGTGGGGCGAATGGTTCCCCGGTTGACGCGCATTTTGGGCGCGCAACGATTGGCGCTGGCTGAGGACTCGGTGCAATACGCGATGATGCAGGCACTGGAATTGTGGCCATTTCAAGGAGTACCGGAATATCCGTCAGCGTGGCTTTCACGTGTTGCATACAACCGCGCGCTCGATGTTCTGCGGAGCGATCGCAAACTGAGATATTTCGAGGATGAAAAGGAATCGGAAATTCGGAAAAAGATTGATGAGTTGCAGTCGGCGACGGAACGCGGGCTGGTTGGATTTTCCCAGGAAGTTGTGGACGAGCGTTTGGCGCTGATTTTCACGTGCTGCCATCCGGTGCTGCCCCGCGCGGCGAGTGTTGCTTTGACGCTGAAAGTGGTTTGCGGATTTGGCGTGCAGGAAATTGCGCGAGCGTTTTTGGCGACTGAGATCACGATCTCGCAGCGGCTCGTGAGGGCGAAGAAATTAATTCGCGAGCAAGAGATTCGTTGCGAAGTTCCCAGCCCCGCGCAATTACCGGAGCGGTTGGATACGGTGTTGGAAGTGCTGTATCTGCTTTTCACGGAAGGTTACGCGGCTAGCTCCGGAGATTCGCTGATCAAAAATGATTTGTGCGAGGAAGCGATTCGACTGGGCGAATCGCTGGCGGAAAATTCTGTAACTGAGCAGCCGGAAGTTCATGCACTGCTGGCATTGATGTTATTTCAGGCGGCGCGTTTACCGGCTCGGACGGATGAGTTCGGCGATTTACTTTTGCTGGCGGAACAGGACCGCGGATTGTGGGACCGCGCGATGATTCATCGCGGGCTTTTGCATTTGGAACGCGCTGCGGCTGGCGAAAAACTTTCGACGTATCATTTGCAGGCGGAAATTGCGGCGATTCACGCGAACACGGACGAATTCACGCTTACGAACTGGACGCAAATTCTTGCGCTGTATGATTTGTTGGCCGAAAAACAGCCGACGCCTGTGGTGTTGACGAATCGCGCGGTGGCAGTGGCCGAGGTTCATGGCCCGGTGGAAGCGTTGGCAGCGCTGGCGATGATTTCTGTCGATGGTCAGTCAGCGCGGTATCCGTTTTTACATTTGGCGGAAGGCGAATTTCATCGAAGGATTGGGAATCTGGATGATGCGGCGCGGTGTTTTCATTTGGCGTTGGAGTGCGCACGGACGGAGCCGGAGCGGAGATTTATTCAGAAGAAATTGGCGGCGATTAGAACGGTTGGCGCGGCGGGCCGACTAGAGAGAGGCGAAGCGCATTAAATCGAGTACGCACCGGGTATTGCCCTAATCTGGTTTTCTTACCTCGCTGTGCCGCCATTTTGTGAGATCACCCTGCGCCAGCAAGCGGCCACGTCGAACTAGAATCTCGATGCGTTTGGCGACAAGATTGTATCTATCATCACCTTCAGGTAGGTCGCTGCCTAGTTTGTCTACGACTTTGAGAATCACCATTGCAACTTTTCTCCAAGATGATTGAGTAATGGAGAGAATAGCTTCGTCAATTTGGAGTTCGCTCAAGGCACTCACTGTCATCGCTTTCGGGATTTTCTCACGCGCTGGCGCTCTGTTCCATCGGGGAATGCGTCTTCGAAATTGGGACGCTACCAAAAAATAAAGGCGGCGCGTCCCGGTATCCGATTGGTTGGACACCGAGGCGTGCCGCCTTTAGCGTTTCGCTAACTTACCTGCTTACAGCGCCGCCGGGCTTAGCGTTGACCGACTGCGACGCTTTGGGTAGGGCGGCGCGCGATCGGTGGAGCTGTCATGCGTGCAGGTTGCGGCATAGTCCGGATTGCTGCCATGTTGGGGCTGGCGACTGCCGAGCCGACGTGGTCGCTGATCGCGGCGAGACGCTTCAGGATGGACTGCCATTGTTCCCAGTCAAGCTGACGAAGGAACGGACGCAGACCTTGAATGAACGCGTCTTCGAGAAGCGCTTCGCCGTTCGATTCGGGAACGAAGAAGCGATTCAAGCCGACTCCGAGCGCTTCGGAAATCTTTTCAAGAGTGCCGAGGCTGGGCGTCATCTGTCCACTTTCAATACGGGAAAGATAGGAGCGCGAGACGCGCGAGCGGGCCTGTAACTGGCTCTGCGTCATGCCCCGCGATTCGCGAAGTTGGCGAATGCGCTGACCGATATTTTCGACGGTCTCGCGGTTCGGCCACTTCTCGAAAAGCTGCCGTTCGTCGCCTGGCAATTCCTGCGGCGCCGGAGGAGGAATTAGAAACTCCACCTTCGGAGGCAGCATGTGCACGCAACGCCGGCAGACGTCGTTCTTGGTGCGATACTGCACCAAGCCGCACGTCTTGCAGCGAGTTACTTCACGATCTAGCTCTGCTGAGCTAGTGTTGACGAGATTATCCGACACGTGTGCCTCACTTATTCTTCTGGCATGCGGAGGGAGGAACTAAGGTATGACCCTTAGAGGGGGAGACAGAAACAGGCGCGACGGCATTGTGGAGGCAACACGATTTAGTGTCAAGTGCTTTTTTGCACATTTTCAATTTATTTTTAGGAGGTACAGTTTTTCATGCCTGATATACCCCAAGTACTGCCTAGAAATGCCTAAAACTGCGGTAATGTATAATTTCGGTGTGGCGAATAGGAGTTTAGCTGCTTCGGGGACTGTCCTTAAGTACAGGAGAGACGATGAATATTAGTCGCGATGGTGCGTGGGGTTTGCTTTGCGAGTATACGCAGAACGAGAGTTTGCGGAAGCACGCGCTGGCGGTTGAAGCGTGCGTACGAGCTTACGCACGGAAGTTTCACGCTGATGAGGAGCTGTGGGGAATCACCGCGCTGCTGCACGATTTCGATTACGAGCGCTGGCCGAATGATGCTCACGCGGCGGACGCTGAACATCCGTTTGGCGGATCGAAGATTTTGCGCGAGTGCGGATATCCGGAAGAAATGATTCACGCGATTTTGGCGCACGCGGATTACACCGGCGTTGCGCGTGAGACGGCGTTGGACAAAACATTGTTTGCGTGCGATGAGTTGGCGGGATTTCTTACGGCGTGCTCGTTGGTGAAGCCAACGAAAAGTATTTTTGCGGTGGAGGCGGAATCAGTTGTGCGGAAGATGAAGGATAAAGCGTTTGCGCGCGGAGTGAGTCGAGATGATGTGCGGAAGGGCGCGGAGGAACTTGAAGTGCCGTTGCCGGAACATATTTCGTTTTGTATTGAAGCGATGCGGGATGTGGCGGAGCAATTGGGGTTGGAAGGGATTGTGGCGGGGGTTTAATTCATCACCGGTGGTGGTTGGCGACGACGCGTGAATCGTTTTCCTTTAGTTTTAGCCGCGAGAGCGATACCATCAATATATGAAGAAAATCATTCAAGTGCACATTTACAAGGGCGAAACACACTTTGTTGCCGAGTGTCTTGATCTACCTGTGGTGACCCAAGGTAGAACTCTGGATGAACTCGCCAGCAATCTTCAGGAAGCGATCGCGCTTGCACTCGAAGGTGAAGATCCTGCTACGTTCGGCTTGGCCGAGAAACCCTCGATAATGGCTAGTATTGAAATTGAAACTCCGTCTCATGCCTCGGCTTAAAGTCCTCTCGGGTCGAGATGTAATCGCCATCCTCATAACATTTGGTTTCGTCGAAGAATCTCGGCGTGGAAGCCACGTCAAATTATGACGAGTTGGGCCGAGCGGTGAGCGGCAGATCCTTATCGTTGCAAACCACAAGGAGCTCGATAAAGGAACGCTGCGCGCAATCTACCGTCAAGCTCTCAAGTATATTTATGAGGAAAAGCTGAATCCGTGTTTTTATTCTGAGTGAATGAGAATGTCGTCGCGGTGATCTTTTCTCGACGAATTGCGAGCGAAACTATTCATGCTGCCCAGGGTTTATTAAAGTGCAGGGCGCGCAGTTGAGAGTGCTCTCGTCGTCTCACCAGAACGAGTCTATCTGTCCTGCTTGTGCATCAGAATTTGCAGAAGTGAGCACAGGCCAAAAGTCCGATCCCAGGTTTAGCGGTGTGAAATGTATTGCGCAGAACCTTGGGCGGACGAACTAATCTACGGAGGAGATATGACGAAGACACGTTGGTTTTTAGCTGCCTTTGTTGCAGCCGCGATGCTGATGTTTGTTGGGGGCAATACGTTTGCGCAGGAACGCCACGATCATAACTGGGATCGCGAGCATCCAGCATTTGATGAACATGAACGCGTAGTTGTAAACGGATGGTGGGGCGAACATCACGAGCGCCCAATTGTAGGATTTAGAGTTGAGGATCGGCTGCCGCGAGAGTGGGAGCCGCGTTTGCAGGTGGGATTTGTGTTGGATAACGACTGGCGACACCGGGCGCATCCAGTGCCGGTTGAATTGTATCGCCGGTTGCCGCCTCCGCCGCGACATTTTGCGTATTACGTGATTGGCGGTCACGTTGTGCTGGTGGATCAGCGCAACTGGCGCGTCGCGGACGTGATTCACGTTGAACTTTAGTTAACGAATCGCAGGTGATAGATCGAATGCCGGACCCGGCGCTGAATGCGTTGGGTCCGGTTTTTGTTTGTGCATGAACGCGCGATGAATTGGTGCTTTGCGAGCAGGAAGTTGGCGTTCCGCGATATAATAGAGAATCCAAATGGTAGAGAAAATGAAACCCGGAACACCACTTGTGCGCATATCAGAGAACGGCGCTCCCGCTGGCAATGCCGCTGCGCCTTTTGTGGCGCACGTGTCGAGCATACTGCGGAAGAAAACTTACGGAGTTCGCGTTGGGAAGATCATGGTCGGTGGAGGCGCGCCGGTTGTGGTGCAGTCTATGACGAACACGGACACGGCGAATGCGGATTCAACATTTCAGCAGTGTTTGGAATTGGCGCAGGCGGGTTCGGAGTTGGTGCGCATCACGGTGAACGTGCCGGAAGCCGCGGCGGCGGTGCCGGAAATTAAACAGCGTCTTCTGGATGCGGGATGCACCGCGCCGATCATTGGGGATTTTCATTACAACGGACATGTGTTGCTGAAGCAATATCCGAAATGCGCGGACGCGCTGGATAAATACCGGATTAATCCGGGAAATGTTGGCGCGGGAAAAAGGCGCGACGAACAATTTTCCACGATTTGCAATATCGCGCGGGATCACGGGAAGCCGGTGCGCATCGGAGTGAATGGCGGCTCGCTGAATCAAGAGCTGGTGATGCGCAAGATGCAGGAAAATACCGACAAAGATTTGGGATTCACGTCGGAAGAAATCATCAATGAATGTATGGTGATTTCGGCGTTGGAATCAACGGATCTGGCGCTGGAATGCGGATTGCGCAACGATCAAATTATTATTTCCTGCAAAACTTCGCGGCCGCTGGATTTAATTAAAGTTTATCGCGACCTTTCCACGAAAACGGAACAGCCGTTGCATTTGGGATTGACGGAAGCGGGAATGGGATTGAAGGGATCGGTGTGGTCGTCAGCGGCGATGGGAGTTCTGCTGCACGACGGAATTGGGGACACGATTCGAGTTTCGTTGACGCCGAAACCGGGCGGCGATCGCCGCGAAGAAGTTTATGCCGCGTGCGAATTGCTGCAGGCGCTAGGGCTGCGAAGTTTTGCGCCAAGCGTCACAGCGTGTCCGGGATGCGGACGCACGACGAGTGAAACTTTTCAGGAGCTGGCGGAAAATATTCAAGGATACATCCGCGAGCAGATGCCGACATGGAAGACGCAGTATGAAGGCGTGGAAGAAATGAAACTGGCGGTGATGGGCTGCATCGTGAATGGGCCGGGCGAATCGAAGGCCGCGAATATTGGAATTAGTTTGCCGGGAACGGGCGAAGAGCCGCGATGTCCTGTGTATATTGATGGGCTGCATTTCACTACGCTGCAAGGGAATTACGATGAACTTTCACGCGCGTTTCAGGCGCTGGTAGATGATTATATTTCTACGAAGTTTGCACGGCGTAGTGATGTCCTAGCACGATAAATTCGATCCGAAGTTATTTCCCGCCGAACCAAATCCAGCTGATTGACGTCTATATAGGACAAGCAGGCGAGTACGACCAAATAGGGGCAATTTCGATGAAATCCTACAGGTTCTTGGTTTTGCTGTCGGCTATTTTTTTGTGCGCGCCAGGACTGCACGGCGAAACGGCGACGCCTGCGCCAATTTTTGAGTTTCACAGCGGATTCTGGATGAACCTGCATCATTTTCTATACAAGATGGCCCAACCCATTTCCGTCGAACCCTCGATAGCCGAAGATTTTAAGGCGAATGCGGGACCGGACTGGGACGCCGCGGTGGTGTATTACAAGCAGAAAATGATTTCGCGTGATTTGCTGTTCGATGATGGAATGTCGGAAATAAAGTTTGCGTTGGAGGATCAAGAAAGCGCGACGACGCTCAAACCTTCTGGACAATTAACGTCGGAATTGATTTCAGTGCTTGAGAAAGCGGCGCCTGCGTATCGTGAACATTGGTGGAAGGCCCACGATGTTGCGAATCATCAGTGGATTGAAGCGGTGTCAGTGCTACTGACTAAGTATGGCGAGACGCTGGTTCACGAATTATCCGACGCCTACAAAACCGGCTGGCCTACATACGCGATTCGAGTGGACGTGACGAACTATGCAAACTGGTCCGGGGCGTATACGACGATTGAACCTACCCGCATCACAATTTCCGCTGGAGATCGAGCGAACTACGAAACGGCGGCGCTGGAAATTGTATTTCACGAGGCATCTCACGGAATCGCCGCGAAATTGATGAACGCGATTGCGGAGGAGTGTGCGAAACAAAAACTAATACTTCCTCGGCGCGATCTTTGGCATGCGGTGCTGTTTTACACGACCGGTGAAATTGTCCGCCGCCACTTTCCTGGATACGTTCCTTACGGATATAAAGGGTTATGGGACAGGGCGTGGCCGATGTATATCAAACCGCTTGAGCAAGATTGGCTTCCTTACGTGAACGGTAAAGTTTCGTTTGACGCCGCTGTTACTGCGCTTGTCCGCGATGTCGGGCAGCCGATCAAATGATTGGTGGTCGATGCGCACGGCCGTAGATCTGTCTAAGCTGTCAAACTTCAATATGAACTGAAGAAATTTCTTTGTAGAGTTCCCCGGCGCGTGCGAGCGCGTCAGCGACATTCTTGCAAATATTTTCACGGCCAACGTGATCTTCAAACTCCGCTTGCTGCATTAGCCGTGATGGTTGTTCGGGCGCGCCGCAGAGAATTAATCCCCGGCCGGAGTTGCGGACTTGGTCTGCGAAATTTTCGAGGGCTTGGAGGCCGGTTGCGTCAATTGCGGTCATGTTTCGCAGGCGCAGGATGATAACGGGTGGCAGCGTTGGCAGTTGGAGCAGAACGTTGTCGAGCTTGTCAGCAGCGCCGAAAAGAAATGGGCCGTGGATGCGGAATACGGTGACATACGGCGGAATTATTTTGTCCTGCAGGCTGTGAGCGCGGCCGTGTTCAATATATTCGGAAGTTACTCGCGAAACTTTTGTGGTGGCGGTGACTTTTCGGATGAATACCAGAGCGGCGAGAATCATTCCGGCTTCGACGGCGACGGTGAGATCCGCGAAGACTGTGAGCGCGAAGGTGATGAGCCAGGTTCCGATTTCCAGCGGTGAGAGTTTTAGGAGTTCGGGAATTTCGCGCCATTCGCCCATGTTGTAGGCGACGACGAACAAGATAGCAGACAGAACTGCGAGCGGAATGAACCGTGCGAGAGGCGCCGCAAACAGCAGGATGGCGAGAAGTGTGAGCGCATGAATCATTCCTGCTACGGGAGTTCGTGCGCCGGAGCGAATATTGGTCGCGGTGCGAGCGATGGCGCCCGTTGCGGGCAAGCCGCCAAATAATGGCGAGAAGATATTTGCGACGCCTTGTGCGACTAGCTCGACGTTTGGATTGTGCTTGTCTCCGCTCATGCGATCAGAAACTACAGCGGACATTAGGGACTCGATTGCGCCGAGCATGGCTACTGTCATCGCGGGTGCGAAGAGCGGGCGAATCATGTCCACATGAAATTTTGGAATGTGAAGCGTTGGCAGGCCGGATGGAATTCCACCGAAGCGAGTGCCAATCGTCTCGACGGGTAACTTCAGAATCCAGACAAGCACGGTGCCGACGAAAAGCGCGATGATGTAGCCGGGGATGCGTTTGAAATATTTGGCGAAGACAATGATGATGAGCAGCGCGAGGCAAGCCAGGCCGGTTTCTTGAAGTGAAATTGTGTGGAAATTTCGCGCGAGAGTTTCCATTCTTGCCAGAAATTCACCGGGAACTTTGTCCACTTTCAAGCCGAAGAAATCTTTGATTTGAGTGCTTGCGATTATGACGGCGATTCCGTTGGTGAATCCGACTACGACCGGCCGCGGGATGTACTTTACGGCTGTGCCCAGTCCGGTGACGCCGAGCACAACGAGAATTGCGCCCGCGAGAAGCGTGCACATGTAGAGCCCGTCAACTCCGTAGCGCGCAACGATGCCGAATACGACCACGACGAACGCGCCGGTGGGGCCGCCAATTTGTGTGGAAGATCCGCCGAGGGCAGAAATTAGGAAGCCTGCGATGACGGCGCAATAAATTCCGGATTGGGGCGACATGCCCGAAGCGATGGCAAAGGCCATAGCTAGCGGGAGCGCGACGAATCCGACTGTGACGCCGGCAATTGCGTCGGATAAAAATTGGCGCTTCGTGTAGTGACGAAGGGCAACTGCTGATTTCGGAAGCCAATCTTTCATGTCAAACATTCGTTGGAATGACTATATGCCATCGAGTAGCCTTGTGTCGGTGACGGCGGACACAGTTTCCGCTGGGCTATCAGGCGGGCAGGAGTCGGCGTGTGCCTGTGATATTCTTAGCGTTCTTCCGAGTGCATTAATTTTTTGGAGTGGTGAATGAAAATTAGCCGTGAAGAAGTTTTGCGCGTGGCGGAGCTGGCTCATTTGGAATTGAGCGAGGCGGAAGTTGCGAAATATTCGACGCAGCTGGATTCGATTTTGGATTATGTGGCGAAATTGAATGCGGTGGATACGTCGAATGTTGAGCCGATGACGCAGGTTGTGGCCGCTGACGCGATTGCTGGCGGCGATCCGAATCCTACGTTTCGAGAGGATGTTGTGGTGCCTTGTGACATTTCGCGGGAAGTTTTGGAGCGGGCGCCGGATGCGGCGGTGCCTTATTTTCGGGTGCCTAAGGTGATTGAACGCTGAGTTTGAAGTTGGTGATAAGAAAGGCGCACAGACAGGAATGTCTGTGCTACTGGCGGTGCAACGCGATTTAGTTTTGTGAAGGGTGAAGTGGTGGCGGAGAATAAAGAAAAATTCGAGCGGTGGACGATTGGCGCGATTCGCGAAGCGCTACTGGCGAAGCGCGTGTCGGCGCGGGAATTGGCGGAAGATTATCTTGGCCGGATTGCACAGGAGAATCCCAAGCTGAATGCGTTTTTGGCGCTTTCGCCGGGGCGGGCGTTGGCTCAGGCGGCGCGTGTGGATGTGATGGTGGCGAGCGGCGCGGAATTGCCGGCGCTGGCGGGAGTGCCCGTCGCAATTAAGGATGTGATTAGCACGCATGGAGTTACGACCACCTGCGGGTCGCGCATTCTGGAAAATTATGTGCCGGCGTATGACGCGACGGCGGTGACGCGGTTGGAGTCGGCGGGCGCGGTGATCCTAGGCAAAACGAATTGCGACGAATTTGCGATGGGAAGCTCGAATGAAAATTCCGCGTACGGGCCGGT